>Ga0182013_10000182_pt1 | contig 81533 bp, 80 predicted proteins | sample 612S2MmetaG_FD_120487 | JGI IMG/M metagenome (GOLD analysis project Ga0182013, IMG submission 120487) | Permafrost microbial communities from Stordalen Mire, Sweden - 612S2M metaG | ecosystem: Environmental > Terrestrial > Soil > Wetlands > Permafrost | place: Sweden: Stordalen | collected... | reverse complement strand
TACTGCATGATCAGGCGGCCGGTGGTGGTCTCGCCGGTGAAGGCGATCTTGGCTATCCGGCTCGAGGAGGCCAGCGGCTTGCCCGCTTCCACGCCGAAACCGTTGACCACGTTGAGGACACCAGGCGGGAGCAGGTCGGCGATGAGCTCGATGACCTTCAGGATCGACCACGGCGTCTGCTCGGCCGGCTTGAGCACCACGCAGTTGCCCGCGGCCAGCGCGGGCGCCAGCTTCCAGACGGCCATCAAGATGGGGAAGTTCCACGGGATGATCTGGCCTACCACGCCCAGCGGCTCGTGGAAGTGGTAAGCGATGGTGTCGGAGTCGATCTCCGAGAGGCTGCCTTCCTGCGCCCTGATCGCGCCGGCGAAGTAGCGGAAGTGGTCCACGGCCAGCGGCAGGTCGGCCGCCAGGGTCTCCCGGATCGGCTTGCCGTTATCCCAGGTCTCGGCGACCGCGAGCATCTCCAGGTTGGACTCGATCCGGTCCGCGATCTTGTTCAGGATGACCGAGCGCTCGGCCGCGCTCGTCCGGCCCCAGCTGTGCTTGGCGCCGTGCGCGGCGTCCAGCGCGAGCTCGATGTCCTCGCCGGTGGAGCGGGCGATCTCGGTGAAGGTCTTGCCGTTGACGGGGGACGGATTCTCGAAGTACCCGCCCTTGCTCGGCGGGACGAACTCGCCGCCGATGAAGTTGCCGTACCGGTCCTGGACCGACACCACACTGTCGGACTGACCGGGTGCTGGGTAAAGCGCCATGGAAGAGACACCCCTTACTGATCGGGCTGATGATCGATTGGGCCGTCGCGGCAGATCCGGCGAACCCTGACCACCCGAACGACTCGTGACGGACGTCACGCTAAGAGCCGCAACGTTGCAGCCACGTTGCACGCGTATTTCAGGCCTGTGTTCCGCCGAACTCGGCGTCGAGCTTGGCCGCCGTCGCGGCCGCCAGAGGGCGCAGCGGCGAACCGGCCGGCAGCACGGCGTACAGCCGTTGCCACATCACCAGGTCATCCGCGCCCCAGCGGGTCCTGGTCCAGCTGACCATGAACTCGGGCCGGTTCTCGGCCAGGATCGCCGCGCGCAGCGCACGATCCAGATCCGCGCGCAGTTCTCGCACCCCGGGAGACTCGCTGCGGGGCAGCAGCGGGCCGCGGTACAGCCGCAGCGCCTCCGCCAGGTCGCCGGCCGCGAGCTGGGCCCGCACGGCGGTCCAGTCGGACTTGACGTCGCAGCTCAGCCGGTAGGGGCGGGAGGCGAGCACCCGTTCGCCGAGCAGGGCGCGCATCCGGACCAGCTCCGCGCGCGGGGTGCACGACGCCCCGTCGGCCGGGTAGAGCATGTACGCCAGCTCGTCCCCGGTCAGGCCGCCCGGGCAGGCGGCCAGGATGACGGCGATCTCGCTGTGCCGCGGGCTCAGCCGGAAGGTCCTGGCGCCGATCGAGACCACGCACTCCGAACGGCCCAGGCCGTGGATGGCGATCTCAGCCAGCAGGTGCTCGCGGCCGGGCGAACCGGTCCGGCCCGGCTCGGGGTACCTGGCCGCCGCCTCCGCGGCGTCTCTGGCCAGCTCGGCTTCGGCCATCCGGGCCGCCGCCCTGACCATCGCGATGGTCTGCGGTGCCAGGAGCATTGGTGCCCGCGTGCCGCTCGTCCCACTGTGCACCCTCGACGAACCGGATGGATTCGGCCTGACGCAGCAACCAGGGCTTGCCGCGTACCCACAGCAGCTGGCCGCGTTCGTCGGTGACGGCCATGACGCTGTCGCAGTCTTCGGCGGCCTGGCCAAGGACGTCGTAGATCAGCGGGAACACCTTGGCCAGCGGATGCTCGGCCCGGTACTCGGTGAGCAGATCCCGTTCGAGCGTGATCGGAGGCCGGCTGGTCTCGGCATCGACGCCGGCGGCTACGGATCTGAACCATGAGTCGGCGACCATATCCCGGACGCCGACCGGAGCTGACCGGAGCTCCAGCAGATCGTCATGGGCTTTCCGGACGTCCGGCAGATGGCCTCGGCGGGGCACAAAATTCGACTGTAACACGAGGTGGCGACGCAGCCGCTTGCCGCCGGACGCGGTTCCGCCGTCCAGGTGCTCTAACCTCCAGTCTGGACCAATCTAACCGAAAACTAAGTCCGACTAAACGCCGGCTCAGCCCGCTTGGTGGCCTAGCCGATAATTCGGCCATAATGTCGGGATGAGCATCCTGGGCACGCGAGTGATCCGGACGGAGGATCCGCGGCTGCTGACCGCAGGCGCCGTCTACGTGGACGACCTGCGGATACCGGAACTGAGCGGGGCGGCCCGCGTCACCTTCGTGCGCAGCCCGATCGCGCACGCCCGCATCACCGGAATCGACACCACACAGGCCAGCCGGGAGCCCGGGGTGATCGCCGTGCTGACCGTGGCCGACATGGACGACCTGGTGCCGCCACCGCCGGACGACGGCAGCGGGGGAGAAGGGGACGGCGGCGAGGGCGGCCCGGTTCCCATCGGCGGCGCGTGGGCGGAACCGCTGCTCGCGGCCGATACGGTGCGGTACGTCGGCGAGCCGGTCGCGGTGGTGATCACCGACGGGCGTTATCAGGGCGAGGATGCCGCCGACCTGGTCAGCGTGGACTACGACCCGCTGCCCGCGGTGGTGGGACCCGCGGCCGCCGCCTCCGGCGAGGTGCTGCTGTTCCCCGCGGCCGGGACCAACGTGCCGGCCGCGAACGAGGTCTCCACCGACGACACCCCGTTCAGCGGCTGCGACGTCGTGGTGGAGCAGGACATCGTCAACCAGCGGGTCGCCTGCATGCCGATGGAGGGCCGTGCCACCGCGGCCGCCGTCGCGGGCGGCAGGCTGACCGTCTGGCACAGCTCCCAGAACGCGCAGCTGTGCCGCCTGATCCTGTGCGGTGCCCTGAGCATGGCCCCAGACCAGATCCGGGTGGTGGTGCCCGACGTGGGCGGCGGATTCGGCGCCAAGGTCGGTATCGACCGGGACGCGATCATCGTCGCCTGGGCGGCCAGGAAGACCGGCCGGGCGCTGCGCTGGGCCGAAACTCGCAGCGAGAACCTGGTCGGCATGACCCAGGGCCGCGCCCAGCTGCAGCACGTCAAGATCGGCGGCAGCCGGGACGGCCGGATTCAGGCCTACCGGATCGACATCCTCCAGGACACCGGCGCCTATCCCCGGGTCGGCGGCTTCTTGCCCGGGCTGACCTGCCTGATGGCACCCGGTGTGTATGACATTCCCGAGGTGCAGGCGGGCTTCCGGGTGGTCGTCACCAACGCGACGCCGATACACGCCTACCGCGGCGCCGGGCGGCCGGAGGCCGCGGCTGCCATCGAGCGCGCCGTGGACTTGTTCGCCGCCGAGATCGGCATGGACCCCGCCGAGGTCCGGCGGCGCAACTTCATCCCGGCAGGCAAGTTCCCCTTCCAGACCAAGACCGGCGCGCTCTACGACAGCGGCGATTACGAAGCAGCGCTGGACAAGGTGCTGGCCGCCGCGGGCTACGCCGAGCTCCGCGCCGAACAGCAGCGCAGGCGCGCCCGCGGCGACGTCAGGCAGCTCGGCATCGGCCTTTCCACCTACGTGGAGATCACCGCGGCCGACGGGGGAGCCGGCGAGACCGCCAAGATCGAGGTGGCCGACGACGGCACCGCGACCGTCTACACCGGCAGCTCGGCGCACGGCCAGGGGCACCACACGGCCTGGGCCATGCTCGTGCAGGACGAGCTGGGCATCCCGATGGACCAGGTCACGGTCCTGCACGGCGACACCGACCTGATCCCGGTCGGCGTCGGCACCTACGCCTCCCGGTCGCTGCAGCTCGGCGGCTCCGCGGTGCACAAGGCCGCGGTCGAGGTCAAGGACGAGGCCAGGCGCCAGGCGGCGGCCATGCTCGAGGCGGCCGAAGCCGACGTGGTGCTCGACACCGTGACCGGGCTCTGGCAGGTGCGCGGCGACCCGGACACCTCGCTGTCCTGGGGCCAGGTGGCGGGTCACACCAGCGGCGGCAGCCTCATCGCCGACGTCAGGTTCACCGCGGACCTGCCCACGTTCCCGTTCGGCGCGCACGTGTCGGTGGTGGAGGTGGACATCGAGACCGGCCAGGTCACGCTGCTGCGGCACGTGACCGTCGACGACGCTGGCCCGGTGCTCAACCCGATCCTGGCCGAGGGCCAGCGGCACGGCGGCATCGCCCAGGGCGCGGCCCAGGCACTGCTCGAAGAGGTGCTCTACGACGCCGACGGCAACCCGCTGACCTCCACCCTGGCCGACTACGCGGCCATCAGCGCCACCGAGCTGCCCAGCTTCGAACTGCTGGTCAGCGAGACGCCGACCACGGTCAACCCGCTCGGCGTCAAGGGCATCGGCGAGGCGGGGACGATCGGCGCCACGCCGGCCATCCAGAACGCGGTCACCGACGCCCTCGCGCACCTCGGTATCAGGCACATCGACATGCCCGCCACCCCCCAGCGGGTGTGGACGGCCATCAACGCGGCGCAGAAAGCGGGTAAGCAGTGAAGGTCGACCTGACGGTCAACGGCAAGGACATCACCGCGGACGTCGAGGACCGCATGCTGCTCGTGCACTTCCTGCGCGACGTAGCGAACCTCACCGCGACCAATATCGGCTGTGATACTACCTCCTGCGGCGCCTGCACCGTGCTGCTCGACGGCGAGTCCGTCAAGTCCTGCACGGTGCTCGCCGCCCAGGCCAGCGGGCACGACATCACCACGGTCGAGGGGCTGGCCAGCCACGGCGAGATGCACCCGGTACAGCGGGCCTTCCACGCCGAGCACGGGCTGCAGTGCGGATTCTGCACGCCGGGCATGGTGATGGCCATCGTGTCGCTGCTGAAGGAAAACCCGCACCCGACCGAGGAAGAGGTCAGGACCGGGCTGGAAGGCAACCTGTGCCGGTGCACCGGCTACCACAACATCGTCAGGGCCGCGCTGGCGGCGGCGGAGGTAACTTCGTGATCCCGTCATCGTTCACCTACAAGCGGGCAGGCTCAGCCGAAGAAGCCCTGGACCTGATCGCCGAGCACGGCGAGGACGCGAAGTTCCTGGCCGGAGGGCACTCGCTGCTGCCGCTGATGAAGCTGCGGCTGGCCGCCCCCGAGGTGATCATCGACCTGAGCGGGCTGGCCGACCTGTCCTATATCGCCGACCAGGGCTCGCACGTCGCGATCGGCGCGCTGACCAGGCACCACGATGTCGAGCATTCCGAACTGCTCGGCCGCCAGCTACCGCTGCTCGCGCACGCGGCGAGCCGGGTCGGCGACCCGCAGATCAGGCACCGGGGCACGATCGGCGGCTCGGTCGCGCACGCCGACCCCGCCTCTGACCTGCCCGCCGTGCTGCTCGCGCTGGACGCGATCCTGGTCGCCTGCGGCCCGGGCGGCGAGCGGGAGATAGAGATCGGGGACTTCTTCCAGGGCCTGTTCGAGACCACGCTGGAGCCCGACGAGCTGCTCACCGAGATCCGGGTGCCCAAGCCCGCCTCGGCCGGCTGGTCGTTCCAGAAGTTCGCCCAGCGCGGGCTGGACTGGGCCATCGTCGGCTGCGCCGCGCAGGACGGCAAGGTCGCCCTGGTCAACATGGGCGGGACGCCGCTGCGCGCCACCGCCGTGGAGTCTGCCCTGGCCGGCGGCGCGTCCCCCGCCGAGGCGGCCGCGCACGCCGCGGCGGGCACCAGCGCCGCCGACGACATCCGCGCCACCCGTGCCTACCGCGAGCACCTGGCCCGTGTCCTGGTCGCCCGCGCCCTCACCGAGGCCAACTCAAGATCCTTATCCCGAACGCCCCGCCATGCCACTCCCACCCACCCCCCTCCGCTTTTCATGATCGCGGCCAGGTTCGGGTGGTATTTGCCCGTTTCTGGCCATCATCATGGAGTGCGCCGCTGTGGCGCTGGGCGGGGGCGGAGGTGGGGGACAATGGAGGCGTGCGGGTACGCGGCGCGCTGACCGGGACCGGCCGGTGGATCTGGTCGGTGCGGGGGCTGATGCTGCTCACGGGGGCGTTCCTCGTGCTTACCTTCCCCGCTGCGAACCTGGAGTTCCTGGCCTGGTTCGGGCTGGTGCCCGGGCTGATGCTCATCGTCAGGTCGCCGTCGGCCCGGGAGGGCGGGATCCGCGCCTGGTGGCTCGGGGCCGGTTACCTGATCGCGGCGCTGTACTGGATGACACCGGAGATCGGGCCCGCGGTCGTGCTTGTGGCCGCTGTGGTCGGGGTGCTGTGGGTGCCGTTCGGGGTGGCGGCGTGGAAACTGCTCCGGCCGCCCGTGAGCTGGCCGCGGGCGCTGGCCGCGCTGGTCGTGGTGCCGAGCTGCTGGCTGCTCACCGAGTGGCTGCGGTCCTGGCAGGCGCTCGGCGGCCCGTGGGCCGTGTACGGCGTCAGCCAGTGGCAGCACCCGGCCGTGCTCGCGCTGGCCGCGGTGGGCGGAGTATGGCTGATCAGCTTCGCCCTCGTGCTGGCGAACGTGGCGATCGTGCTCGTCCTGGGCGCGCTGCCGCGCCGCCGCGCCGCGCGGCCGGGCGGCACCGCCGCGCGGCCGGGGCTGGCGGTCCTCGGCCTGGTCGCCGGGCTGGCCAGCCTGGGCGCAGGCCCGCTGGCGTTCGCTCTCACCCCGGCCAGCGCCGCCGTCCGGCAGGTCACCGTGGCCTTGGTGCAGCCCGGCATCATCCACAACACGGTGCTGCGGGTGGACGCCTCCGAACAGCTCACCGCCGAGCTCAGCCGTTCCGGGCGGCTCAGCGGGGTCAAACCCGACCTCATCGTGTGGGGGGAGAGCAGTACCGCGGTCGACCTGACCCTGGCCAAGAACCGCGCCCAGCTGCAAGAGATGGAGACCCTGTCGAAGGAAGACGGCGCCGACCTGCTGGTCAACCAGGACACCACCGTCCCGGGCCAGGGCCAGGAAAAGGTCGGCGTCCTGGTCAGCCCGGCCGGGATCATGGGCCAGTACATCAAGACGCGGCTGGTGCCGTTCGGCGAGTACATCCCGTTCCGGCAGCAGCTCGGCTGGCTCACCAAGATCAGCAAGGCCGCGGCGGCCAACATGATCCCCGGCACCGGCGCGCACCTGCTCCAGGCGACCGACCGGCAGGGCCGCCCGCTGCCGATCGGCGTCCTGATCTGCTTCGAGTCCGCGTTCCCCGACATGTCCCGGGTGGACACGGACCGGGGCGCGCAGCTGATCGTCTATCAGTCGGCGACCTCGACCTTCCAGGGCACCTGGGGGCCGGACCAGCACGCCTCGCTCGCCGCCGTGCGCGCGGCCGAGACCGGGCGACCCGTGGTCCAGGCCGCGCTGACCGGGGTCACGGCGGCCTTCGACGCCAGAGGCCGGACGCTGGTCTGGATGGGCCAGCGCGAACGCGGCGTGGTCACCGTCAGGCTGGGGCTGCCCGCGGCCGCCGCCCGGACCCCGTACGACCAGTTCGGTGACTACGTTCCGTGGTCGGCACTCGGCATCGCGGTGGTCGCGGCGCTGATCATGTTTGCGAATTCTCGCGGTTTTCCTGGCCGAAGTGCTGGCGTCAAGGGAGGGCATGAGGCACAATATGTAGCTGGACAGTCTGTGCCACGCTGACGAGGCCGCTGGGGAAGGCGAACCTCGTCTTAAGGAGGCACGGTGTCCGCACATGGTGTTTTGTACGTTCATTCCGCGCCCCCGGCGCTGTGCCCGCACGTTGAGTGGGCCGTCGCCGGAATTGTGGGGGCGCACGTAGTCATGCCCTGGGTCGGCCAGCCCGCCGCCCCGGGTGCGCTGCGCGCTGAGCTCACCTGGCAAGCGCGCCCGGGTACGGCGGGAGCGATCGCGTCCGCGCTGGCCGGGTGGCACAGGCTCAGGTTCGAGGTGACCGAGGACGGTTCGCCCGGCTGTGACGGCGTGCGTCACTGTTACACGCCTGACCTCGGTATCTTCACCGCCATGACCGGAGCCAACGGCGACATCGTGGTGCCTGAGGACCGGCTCAGGGCGGCCATGGGCGTGGCCCTGCGGCTGGGTGAATCCCTCGAGGACGAAATCGGCAGGTTGCTGGGTACCGCCTGGGATAACGAGCTTGAGCCGTTCCGCCGCGCCGCCGACGGTGCCCCCGTCCGCTGGCTGAACGCGACCGGGTGACGCCCCACCAGGCTCACCAGCTGGTCGGGACGGGCATGCCTTCGCTGTAGCCCGAGGCGCTCTGCACCCCGACCACCGAGCGGTCGGCGAACTCGGCCAGGTTCCGCGCGCCCGCGTAGGTGCACGAGGAACGCAGCCCGGCCACGATCATGTCGATCAGGTCCTCCACCCCCGGGCGCACCGGATCCAGGTACATCCGGGCCGAGGAGATGCCCTCCTCGAACAGCTCCTTGCGGGCCCGCTCGAACGCCGAGTCGCTGGCTGAGCGCAACCGCACCGCACGCGCCGACGCCATGCCGAAGCTCTCCTTGTACAGCCGTCCCTCCGGGGAGCGAAAGGTATCACCAGGGGACTCGTACGTGCCCGCGAACCACGATCCGATCATCACGTTCGAAGCCCCCGCGGCCAGCGCCAGGGCGACGTCGCGCGGGTGCCTGACCCCGCCGTCGGCCCAGACCGAGGCGCCGAGCCGGCTGGCCTCGGCGGCGCATTCGAGCACGGCGGTGAACTGCGGCCGCCCCACCCCGGTCATCATCCGGGTGGTGCACATCGCGCCCGGGCCCACGCCGACCTTGACGATGTCCGCGCCCGCCGCCACCAGGTCGGCGACACCGGCCGCGGTGACGACGTTGCCCGCGACGACGGGAACCGGCGGGTCCAGGGCGCGCACCGCCTGCAGCGCCCAGATCATCTTCTCCTGGTGCCCGTGCGCGGTGTCCACCACGAGCACGTCAGCACCCGCGTCGAGCAGCAGCTTGGCCCGGCCGGCCACGTCGCCGTTGACGCCGAGAGCGACGCCGACCCGCAGCCGACCTTGGGCGTCCACGGCGGGGGAGTACAAGGTCGCGCGCAGCGCACCGGTCCGGGTCATGATGCCGACGCAGCGGCCCTGGGTGTCGAGCACCGGGGCCAGCCGGTGCCGCCCGTCGTGCAGCAGCGAAAACGCCCGCTCGGGCGGCGTGCCCGCGGGCAACGTGAACGGGTCCGCGGACATGACCTGGCTGAGCTGGGTGAACCGGTCCACGCCCAGGCAGTCGGCCTCGGTGGCCACGCCCACCGGGCACCCGTCTTCGACCACGACCACGGCGCCGTGCGCCCGCTTGGGCAGCAGGCTCAACGCGTCCCCGGCGGTGTCCCCGGGCCCGAGGGTCAGCGCCGTCTCGAACACCAGGTCCCGCGACTTGACCCAGGCGATCACGTCCGTGACGACGTCGACCGGGATGTCCTGCGGCACGATCGCGATGCCGCCTCGCCGCGCCACGGTCTCCGCCATCCGCCGCCCGGACACGGCCGTCATGTTGGCCGTCACGATCGGGATGGTGGCGCCGCTGCCGTCGGCGGTGGCCAGGTCAACGTCCAGCCGCGAGCCGACGGCCGACCGGCCGGGCACCATGAAGACGTCGCTGTAGGTCAGGTCTTGCTCGGGGGTTATCCCGTTCAGGAATCGCACATGACAGATTCTTCCCGAACGACGCAGGTGCTATAGCCTGCATCCGGTGACAGACTCCGGGCCGCAACGCCACCGGCCGCTCCGGCTAGGTACGCGGGAGTGGAACCACGGTTCGTTCGGGATCATGGCGGTGATCAACCGGACGCCTGACTCGTTCTACGACCGGGGCGCCACCGCTGAGTTCGATGCCGCGCTCGATGCCGCCAGCCAGGCCGTGGCCGACGGAGCCGACATCGTCGATATCGGCGGGGTGAAGGCCGGTCCGGGTGACGAGGTGAGCACCGCGGCGGAGATCGACCGGGTCGCGGGCCTGGTCGCGGCGGTGCGCGAGCGGCATCGGGACGTGGTGATCAGCGTCGATACCTGGCGCGCCGAGGTGGGCGAGGTGGTCGCCCAAGCCGGCGCCGACCTGCTCAACGACGCCTGGGGTGGCGTGGATCCGCGGCTTGCCGCGGTCGCGGCACGCTACCGGACCGGACTGGTCTGCTCGCACGCCGGCGGCCTGCCGCCGCGCACCCGGCCGCACCGGCCCGGCTACGGCGATGTCATGGCCGAGGTCACCGGTTACGTCACCGATTGTGCCGAACGGGCCGTGGCTCAAGGGGTGAGCCCCAGCTCGATCCTGGTGGACCCGGCTCACGATTTCGGCAAGAACACCTGGCAGTCACTGGAGGTGACGCGGCGGCTCGGCGAACTCGCGGACACCGGCTGGCCGGTCCTGGTCGCGGTCGCGGACAAGGACTTCATCGGCGAGACCCTTGGCCTTCCGGTCGGCCAGCGCGCGGAGGGGACGATCGCCGCCCTCGCGGTCTGCGCCTGGCTGGGCGCCCGCGTGTTCCGCGTGCACGACGTGCCCGCCGCCCGCCAAGCCCTCACCGCCGTCGCCGACCTGCGTTCCCAGGCCGCCCTCACGGCAGGTTGAGCCCGAACGCGGCGTACATGATGTCCGCGATCCGGTCGGCCATCTCGTCCTCCGGGAGCGGAACCTCCGCGCTGATCAGGTAGTTGACCCGTTCCAGCATCATCAGGCAGGCGACCGCGGTGAGCTGCGCGTGCTCTTGCTGCTTGCCGGCCGCCTGGGCGGCCGCCGTCATGCCGGTCGTCATCGCCTCGGCGATGCTGAAGAACAGCTTCAGGCCGTCGCCGAAGACCTCCTCGGGCACCAGATCAGCCTGGCTGAGGATGCGGATCACCGTAGCGTGGGCGGCGTAGGCCTTGAAGAACATCCGCACCCACTGGCGCAGCACCTTCAGCCCGGTGTCGTCGCTCGTCACGATGGGGAAATCGCCTGCCACGATCTCCATGTCGTGCAGCGCGTCCTTCAGCAGCGCCTTGAACAGGTCTTCCTTGTTGGAGAAGTACAGGTAGAACGTGCCGTGCGAGATGCCGGCCCGGCGGACCACGTCGTCGACGCGAACGCCGTGAAAGCCGCGCTCCTCGAACTCGACCATGCCGGCCTCGAGCAGCCTGCGGACGGTTTCGCGACCCTGCGCGCGCAGCTCACGGTCCTGGGCGGGGGCGCCGCCGCCCAGGGATGGTCTAGCCAGTTGCTTCCTCGGTGGCCGTCCGGTCCCGCGTGGCGCGGCGGTGGCGGAGCCGGGTCCTGCCTCCTGGTTCATAGCAAGAGCGTAGCCTTCCGCGCCGTGATCGCCGGCCATTCGCACCGACGCGGCTCCGACGCGGCTCTGCCGCCACCGCCGGGCACCCGCCACTGCTACCCTTCCAGCGGTGAGCAGTCAGGCGGTCAAGGTGGCCGCACTCACCCTGGCCGCTGCCTTCGTGTACAGCCTGGACTCGCTGATCCTCTTCCGCCGTTTCCTGGCCAGCACGTTTGACCTGGTCATCTTCGATCAGGGCATCCGCGGCTACGCCCACCTGTCGGCCCCGGTCTCTGTCGCCAGGGGCGTGTCGGACGGGGAGGGGTCGCACTTCCTGCTGCTGGCCGACCACTGGTCGCCGATCCTGGCCCTGCTCGCCCCGCTGTACTGGATCTTCGACAACCCGGCCACCCTGCTGGTGGCGCAGGGGGTCCTGTTCGCGCTGGCCATCCCCCCGCTGTGGGCTTATACCCGGCGTCAGCTCGGCGCCGGGGCGGCGTACTTCGTGTGCGTCGCTTACGCCTTGTCGCTGCCCGTCATGGCGGCGGTCGTCTTCGACTTCCACGAGGTCGCGTTCGTCCCGGTGCTGACCGCGGTGCTCGTGGAGCGCTTCGACGCCGGGCGGCGCTGGCACGGGGTGCTCGCCGCCGCGGTGATGCTCCTGGTCAAGGAAGACATGGGGCTGCTGGTCGCTGGCTTCGGCTGCTACCTGCTGCTGACCAGACGGCGATCCGAGGTCTGGACCGGCCTGGCCTTCGTGGCCGGCGGCTTGGCCGCGACCTGGGCGGCCACCCATCTGCTGATCCCCGCGTTCGGCGGATCGGCCACCTTCTACTGGGCGTACGGCCAGTTCGGGCCCACGCTGGGCTCCGCCCTGGCGAACATGGTCACCCATCCGCTGCACGTGCTGCGGGTTTTCGTTACCCCGTGGGTGAAAGCGCGGACCATGATCGGGCTGCTCGCGACGTTCGGCTTCTTGCCCCTGGCCTCGCCGATGGTCATCGCCGTGCTGCCGCTGCTGGCCGAGCGGATGCTGGCGTCCGGCTATCCGCTGTGGTGGCAGGCGAAGTTCCAGTACGACGCGTTCGTCGTGATGATGCTGTGCTGCGCCGCCGTCGACGGCGCCGCCCGCCTGGGCCGGCTGGCCTTCTTGACCCGGTGGGCGTCCCGGAGGCTGGGGTTGTTGTGGGCGGTGGGGATCTGCGTGGGGGCTCTTGTGTACTTTCCTTCGTCTCCGTTCGGGTCGCTGCTGCATCCCGGGTTCTACGGGACCAACGCCCGGATACGGGCGGCGGCGGCGGCCATCGCGCACGTGCCCGCCGGGGTGGAGGTGGAGGCGTCCAACAACCTGGGCCCCCGGCTCTCCGGCCGCGACACGGTGCTGCTGCTCGACGGGACGCCCAGGTGGGCGCCGTGGGTGGTCGGGGACACCCTCGGGCTTGACTTCCCGTTCTGCCGTCCCAGCCAGCAGGCGGCCGAACTGGTCTACCTGAGGGCGCACGGGTACTCGCTGGTGTTCGCCGACGACGGCTACCTCGTGCTGCACCGCCCGGCCGACCAGCGCACCGCGCAGGCACTGGCGCATCCGCTGCCCGCGGCCCGCCTGCACACGAACATCTGCTACTGACGCGAGCGTGTCACGAGGCGGCGAAGCGCTCGCCGATCTGCCCGACCCCGCCGCTGGCGACCGCGATGACCGGCACCTGCTCCGAACTGTTCGGCATGCACGCTCCATGGTGTGGGCGGAGCCGAGGTTACCGCATAGAAGGTTTAGGTCTCTTTAAGAAATCGATTCGGGGGTTTGTGTTGCGCCGCCGACCCTATATCGTCTTTATATTGTGCCGCTCCTAACCCTGCGCCGCGCTGCCCTGATGGCCGTTGCCACCGCCGTGACCTGCGTAACCCTGACCGGATTCGCGGTTCCGGCCAGCGTGGCCGCGGTTACCTCTGGCCAGCCGGGCAGCGTGATTCCTTTCACCGTCGCACCGCCCGTCGGAGTCGCGGCGGCGGGCAGCGTCTCGCCCGACGCCGTTCCCGCCTCGCTGAAGACGCCAGGATCGGCGGGGGCTCCGCCGCGGCAGCTGTTCGTGCCCGACCTGATCGCGGCGATCCCGGCCGGCATCACCTCCGCTCAGCTCGCGACGATCGGAAAGCTGACCGGGGTCCGGGCGGTGCTGCCCATCAACGGCGGCAAGGTCATGGTCAACGGCGAGAGCGCGGACGTACTCGGGGTCTCACCGCAGGCGTTCAGGTCCTGGACACCGCCGGCCACGGCGGCCGCTAACGCCGTCTGGACGGATCTGAGCCGGGGGCAGCTGGTCAGCACCCACGCCGCCGCCAGCCAGCTCCACCTGGCGACGGGGAACTCCTACCAGGTGTCGGCCGCGGTCCAGGTTCAGGTGCCGTTCGGCGCGCAGACGGCGCTGAGCGTGCCCGGAGTGGACGCGATCGTGGACCAGGCCCGGTCGGCCCAGCTCGGGCTGGCGAAGAACTTCGCCCTCCTGATCAACGCGCCTGGTGTGAACCTGGTCACGTTGATGTCCAAGGTCAGATCGGTCATCGGCGCGAGCGGGAAGGTGATCAACCTGGTGCCCGTGGTGACGGTGAGCAAGCTGCCGGTCACGACGAACGTGCCGACCGCCGGCGTGCCGTCGAGCCTGCTGACGCTGTACCAGGCGTCCGCCGAGGAGTACTGCCCGGGCATGTCCTGGACGGTGCTGGCCGCGATCAATGAGATCGAGAGCGGTGACGGCGCCAACGAGGGGCCGTCCAGCGCGGGAGCGCTCGGCCCGATGCAGTTCATGCCGTCGACCTGGGCGCAGTGGGGCATCGACGCGTTCGGCCAGACCGGGACGCCCGACATCATGAACCCGCTGGACGCCGTGCCTTCGGCCGCGCGCATGCTGTGCGCCGACGGGGCGGGCAGCACTAAGTCGCTTTCCGGGGCGATCTTCGCCTACAACCACGCGACCTGGTACGTCGACGAGGTACTCGCTCTGGCCAGCGAATACGCCCAGAATTACCCCTAGGCTCGAAGGCGGCGCAGGCCGATCAGGCAGGTCGCGGCGCTCGCGCAGCCGCACAGCGCGGCGAAGGCGTACCCGACCCGCGGGCCGTGCGCGTCGATGACGAAGCCGACCACCGACGCGCCCGCGGCCACGCCGACGGAGATGCCGCTACTGAGCCAGGACATGGCCTCAGTGCGCCTGCCGGGCTGCGCCTGTGCCTCGAGCAGGCTGAAGCCTGCGATGAGCGTAGGCGCGATGGTGAGGCCGCACAGGTAGATCCCGCAGGTCAGCGTGACCAGGTTCGGCTGAGCCCAGAAAGTCGCGACGCCGATCACGGTGAGGGTGAGGGTGAGGGCGAATCTCTTCTCGCCCGGCGCCCGCCACTGCCGGGATCCATACCAGAGCCCGCCCGTGGCGCTACCCAAGGCGTACGTGCCGAGGATGAAGCCGGCCAGCGGTTTGTGCCCGAAGTGCTGGGCGAACGCGATCGTGCTCAGGTCAATGGACACGAACATCGCGCCAAGCAGGAGGTACACAGGGGCCAGGACGACCAGTCCGGGTGCGGCCGCGCCGCGCCCGCGCGAAACCCCGGGAATCCGTGTCGTCCGCCGCGCCCGCGCGGCCTCCGGACGGACGGCGACCGGCTCGGTGCCCCGCTCGGCGGCGAACCAGAGGGTCCCCGCGACGCACAGCAGCGCCGCCAATCCGACGCCGGCGGCCGGGAAGACCTCGGTGGCGAGCAGCGTCACGGCGGCCGGACCTATCACGAAGCAGAGTTCGTCGGCGACCGACTCGAAGCTGAAGGCGGCATGCAGGCTGGGCGAGCCCGCGAGCAGGACGCTCCACCTGGCCCGGACCATCGTGCCAAGGGACGGCATGGCCGAGCCTGCTACCGCTCCCGGCATGAAGAACGCCCAGGTCGGCAGCCGCAGCTGGACGGCGAGGATCAGCGCTGTGGTGGCCAAGGCGAACACCGCAAGCAGCGGCAGCAGCACCCGGCGCTGGCCGCGAGCATCCACCAGGCGTGCGATTCGCGGCGCGGACAGCGCATAGCCGAGGGAACCGACCGCGGACACGGTGCCCGCCACGCCGTACCGGCCGGTGCCCGCCGCGATGAGCAGGACCGTGCCGAGCCCGAACATCGACATCGGCATCCGGCCGATCACGGCAGCTGCGGAAAAACGCCAGGCGCCGGGAATCCGGAAGATCTCCGCATACGGCGCAAGCGAGCGCGTCAAAAGCCGGGCGGAGGGCCGTTTCGTGTCGTCGACACTGGTCATCGGCCGCATTGCCCCATAACCCTCACGATAACTGCCGGAGCAATCATTTTTTCCGCCCACGATCCGCGGCTCCGCAACCCCGCAACCCCGCAGACCCCGCAGACCCCGCAGACCCGGGCAGCCTGGCCCGGGCTGGTCCTGGTTGGATGGAGGCATGCCGGCCTACGATGCGTTCCTGCTTGTCTCGTTCGGTGGCCCGGAAGGTCCAGACGACGTGATGCCATTCCTGCGGAACATCACCCGCGGCCGCGGTATCCCGCCGGAGCGGCTCGCCCGCGTGGCGGAGCACTACGACGCGGTCGGCGGGGTGAGCCCGATCAACCAGCAGTGCCGGGACATGCTGGCCGCAGTCCGGGCCGACTTCGCGGCCAGCGGGCTGTCGCTGCCGCTGTACTGGGGGAACCGGAACTGGTCGCCTTACCTGGCCGACACGCTGCGGACCATGGCCGACGACGGGGTGCGGCGGGCCGTCGCCTTCGTCACCTCGGCGTACAGTTCCTACTCGAGCTGCCGGCAGTACCTGGACGACATCGAGCGGGCCCGCGCCGAGGTGGGCCCAGATGCCCCCGAGATCGACAAGATCAGGCGCTTTTTCAACCATCCGGGGTTCATCGAGCCGTTCGCCGAGAATGCGGTCGCGGCGCTGGCCATGCTTCCCGCCGGAGTGCGGGACGGAGCCCACCTGGTGTTCACCGCGCACAGCATCCCGATGGCGATGGCGGATTCCAGCGGCCCGCGCGCAGGGCGGAGGTACGTAGCCGAGCTGACCGAGGCTGCCCGGCTTATTTCCGAACGGACCGACGGTGGCAGCCACCCATGGACGCTCGTGTACCAGAGCCGGAGCGGACCGCCGTCCCAGCCCTGGCTGGAACCCGATGTGTGCGACCACCTTGGCGAGCTGGCGAAATCCGGGACCGCGGCCGTGGTCGTCATCCCGGTCGGGTTCGTGTCCGACCACATGGAGGTCCGGCATGACCTGGACGTCGAGGCCGCCCAGCGGGCCGAGTCGCTGGGGCTCGCGTTCGCCCGGGCGGCCACGCCAGGCACCCGGCCCGGGTTCGCGTCGATGATCACCGAACTGGTGCGGGAGCGCCTGGCCCTTCCTGCGGCCTCGGCGGCTGTACCGGGGACCACGGGCGCGCTGGGGACCATGGGGGTGCCGAGCCAGACCTGCCCGGCCGGCTGCTGCCGGTACACGCCCGCGACCGCTACCGGGTCCGGCCGGCCGGCGCCGTCGTGACGGAGACCGGGGTGCAGGCCGCCGCGCTGCTGCGGATCGCCGTGGACGCGGCCGGCGAGGCGGGCAGGCTGCTGGCTTCCTGGCGGGGTGAGGCGCGCCCGGAGGTGGTCGACACCAAGTCGAGCCCCACCGACGTGGTGACGGAGATGGACCGCAGGTCCGAGGCCTTGATCACCGGGCGGATCCGCGCGGTGCGGCCGGGCGACACGGTCCTCGGTGAGGAGGGCGGCCAGACGTCGGGGGAGGCAATCCCGGTCGGGAGCGGCGCCGCTGACCGCGACGGCCCTGCCGGACCTAGCCGGGTTCGCTGGGTGGTGGACCCGCTGGATGGCACCGTCAACTACCTGTACGGCCTGCCCGACTGGGCCGTGTCCATCGCGGCTGAAGTGGATGGCACCGTGGTCGCGGGCGTGGTGGAGGTGCCCCGCTTCGGTGAGACCTTCACGGCGGTGGCCGGCCAGGGCGCCTGGCTGCACAGAAACGGCGTGGCCCGTGCGCTGCACTGCACGTCGGGGGTGACGCTGGCGCAGGCTCTGATCGGGACCGGTTTCGGGTACGCTTCGGGACGCCGCCAGGTCCAAGGTGAGGTGATCGCCGCGATCCTGCCTTACGTGCGGGATATCCGGCGCGGTGGTTCCGCCGCCGTGGACCTGTGCTCGGTGGCGGCCGGGCGAATGGATGCATTCTTTGAACGCGGCCTGAACTACTGGGACTATGCGGCCGGCGGCCTCATCGCCCGGGAGGCAGGCGCGAAGGTCGGCGGGCTCGCCGGCCGGGCGGAGAGTACGTCCATGGCGGTAGCCGCGGGTCCCGACCTCTTTCAGCCGCTTGATACGTTCCTGACCAGGCTGAATCCGGAACGGGACGCGCAGGCTGGTCAAGAACGAGATGCGTTAGCGTACCGGGGCGATCACCGGCAGGCGCCGCGGAACGAGACGGATCATGAGTTATTGGCGTCCCGCGTGTGCGCCGGGCGCGAACGTGACAGAATTCCTCGCCGGAATCGGGCACAACTAGGGCCTTGAAAGCGTTACACCCGCGCAGCAACAGCGCACTACGGATGAAGGGGGATGGAGTACTCAGATGGCTACCGACTACGACAGCCCGCGGAAGACGGACGACGACCTGACTGAGGACAGCCTTCAGGAGCTTCAGGCGCGCCGGATGGACAAGTCATCGAGCACCATCGATCTTGATCCTGACGACGTTGCCGAGTCTCTGGAGTTGCCCGGGGCTGACTTGTCGAACGAGGAACTCTCGTTCCGGGTGATTCCCCGTCAGGCCGATGAGTTCACGTGTTCGCGGTGTTTCCTTGTGCACCACCGGAGTCAGCTTGCCGAAGACCGTAATGGCCAGCTTGTCTGCCGGGAGTGCGCGGCTTAACTGTCCGCGGTGTTGACAGGCTCGCCGTCCGGGCCGCTGTACGTTCTACGTGCCGCAGCCCGGGTAGCGAGCAGTCTCGCCGCTTCGACGGTGATGCCGGTCAGCATGGACCAGCCAAGTGCCTCAGGCAGGCCCACTTGCGGATCCTCGGGATGCGTGGGTGGTTCTTTACCGATCACCTTGGTCCAGGCAAAGGTGATCACCTTGCGCGCGACAAAGGCGGCCGCCATGGCCGCCACGGCACTGATGACCTTGGTGCCGAGATCAACCTTCCTGTCATCCTTCTTGTCCGCCATCCCGCTCCTCCTAGCTAGCTCGCCCCGTCCGCTGGCCTTACCCACGGGCCCCGTCCGCTGGCCTTACCCACTGGCCTCATCCGCGTAATCATGCCACTGGTTCGTGACCGGCTTGCGCCCGGCACCTTTCGATGACAGCGGCCAGCTCCGCCGGATGCCTGGTCCCGATCAGCCAGTAGGGCACCGTGGGGTCGGTCGCCGGATCGACGGCCAGATACACGGACCTTTTCAGGTAGGGTCGCGAGTACAGCCGGGCGGCCGGATCCGCTCGCGGGCCGCGCAGCCGCGTGGTTTGCTTCTCGTCGAGTGTGACGACCTCGGTGATGGCCGTCACGGGCAGCACCGCATGTCCGGCCCGCAGGACCCCGGCGCCGATCTCCAGCCGGGCACTGCTCAAGGAGATCAGCGCCGCGACGCAGCCCGCGGTGAGCCCGGCCATGATGATGATCGGCCAGGGCTCGCGCAGCCCGGCGTAGAGCGTGGCACCGAGGATGAGGACAGTTGGCACGGCGAGCAGCCACCAAGCGAGCGGTACGAGGAGCTGTTCGCGGTAATCATGCATGCAGTCGAGAGTAGTTGGTCAGATGCAATCGTGGCGGGGGCTGAGGCGGTGGACCGGCCGGGTGACACCTGGACGGCTCACGGCCCGGTGGATCGTCCCGGAGTTGAGTGCTGGCCCCGGCGGCCTCATCCCCCCAGCCCCCCTGAACCCCCCCGCCCCTACCGAAGACGATCATGACCAGGCCAACCAGGTCAGCGGCAGCGGCATAGATCGCGCTGATAGCGGTAGCGGAGTGGCTATGACCGACGACGCGGGCAGCACCGGCGGCGCAAGCCCAGCTGGCGTAAGAGCCGAGAAACCGGGCAACCACGCTGACGGTGACCCGGCCAGGAACTCCGCGGCGGCGGAGGAAGATCGGATCGCCCGCGGCACCGGGGTGCAGGAGCAGATCGCCCGTGGCGAAAGCGTACGGGAGCAGAATCGCGTCGGCGCGCCTGGGCCTGGCGGCGTCAACGCGGCGGGAGCGGGCCGCGTGGGCACGCCCGAGCAAGCCCTGGTGGGCATGCCGGAACGGCGCGTGAACCTGGCGGAGCGCAACCGCGTTCCCAGCTGGCTGCAGACGGGAGCCGCATGGTCGTGGCGGCTGCTGCTGCTCGCCGTCGCCATCTACCTGATCGCGCGCATACTTGGCGTCCTGTACATCGTGGTCGTGCCGTGCATCGCGGCGCTGCTGCTCACCGCCTTGCTGCAGCCGCTGACGGCCCGGCTGCGCCGGGCCGGGCTGCCGGGGCTCGCTGCGACCTGGGCTACCTTGCTCATCGCCGCCGCCGTGCTCGGCGGCCTTGGCCTGCTGGTCACCACCAGGGTGTCCGCGGATTACCCGACCCTGGTCGCCGAGGCCAAGCACACCACCACGCAGGTGGTGTCGCTGCTGTCCGGGGCGCCCTTCCACCTGAAGAGCACCACCAGCCTCAAGAACCTCCTGAACAACATCCCCAGCTATCTCAGCAAGCACAAGTCCCTCGTCGAGGGCACCGTAGTCACCGGCGGCAAGATCGCGGCGGAGTTCTTCGGCGGCCTTGTGCTGATGCTTTTCGTGACGTTCTTCCTGATCAAGGACGGGGAACGGATCTGGAACTGGCTGCTCGGCGCGATGCGGCCCGATACCGCGCGGCGCATCGACCGCGCCGGTCATGCCTCCTGGCTGGCGGTGGTGTACTACATGCGCGGCACGGTGGCGGTGGCGGCCATCCACGCGATCGTGGTCGGCGTGGCCCTGTGGATCATGGGGGTCCCGCTGGCCTTCCCGCTCGCCGTCCTGGTCTTCCTGGCCGCGTTCGTGCCGCTGGTGGGCCTGCTGGTGGCGGGGATGCTGGCCATCATCGTCACGCTGGCCACCAGGGGCTGGGTCGACGCGGTCATCTTGCTCGGCGTGCTGGTCATCGAGGACCAGCTGGAGGCGCACCTGCTCCAGCCGCAGGTGGTCGGCCGGGTGATACGGCTCCATCCGCTCGCGGTCATTCTCTCCCTCGCGATCGGCGGCGTGCTGGCCGGCATCCCTGGCGTCGTGGTCGCGATCCCGGTGGTCGCCGTGATCACCCGGGCGCTGCCCGAGCTGCGGCGCCGCGACCCGGGCCCAGACGAGCTAGGCGGCCCATAAGATGCGACAGTGTCCCGACGTCGCGCTATCCTCACCGTGCGTGCCAGCAGGAGGGAGTCTTCGATGTCGCGTTCAGAACCCGATGTGCTGATCAAGCGCCTTGACCCGAGCATGCCGCTGCCGTCGTACTCTCATCCGGGGGACGCGGGCGCGGACCTGGCCGTGGCCGAAGACGTTGAGCTGGGGCCCGGAGAGCGGGCGCTGGTGCGGACCGGGCTGGCGATCGCCCTGCCGGCCGGCTACGCGGCGTTTGTGCATCCCCGCTCCGGCCTGGCGGCCAAGCACGGGGTGACGATCGTGAACGCGCCGGGGACCGTCGACGCGGGCTACCGTGGCGAGGTCATGGTGATCTTGCTGAATACTGACCGGGACCGCGCGGTCCGCTTCGTCCGAGGCGACCGGATCGCGCAGCTGGTCATCCAGCGGGTGGAGCGAGCGGTGTTCCACGAAGTAGAGGTGCTACCCGGGTCAAGCCGAGGCGATGGCGGCCATGGCTCGACCGGCGGGCACAGCGGTGAGCGTACAGAAGGCGAGCGCACAGAACTGGTGTCGCAGAACGACCAGAGTTAGCGATGCGGGCCTGATGTCGCCAGAGGAAGAAGTCGAGAAGGAGCGTGCGGAGTGTTTCGTCGGCGTCGTTCAGCAGACGCGGGCCAGGACAACCCCCGGGAGTCGCAGGACATGGCACCGGGACAGTTCAGCGACGAGCTCGAGGATGAGCCGTTCGATGACGAGTCGTCCGGTCCGCAGTCCGCGGGAACACCGCGTGCGGAGGGAGGCCCGTGGGACGCTGCGGAGCCTTACCCCGCCCAGGAGCGAGTTGACCTCGGCAGCCTGCATGTGCCGGTTGGTCCCGAGCACGAGATCCAGCTCGTCATGGCCGAACAGCACGGTGCCTGGGTAACGGTCAGGTACCGGGAGAGCGAGTTGCAGATCCAGGCGTTCGCCGCGGCGCGCAGGGACGCGCTGTGGGAGGACGTCCGGGCCGAGATCGCCGCCGAGGTGCTGACGGCGGGCGGGCAGAGCGAGGAATCGGAAGGATCGTTCGGGGTCGAGCTGATGGCTCAGGTGCCCGTGGAACCCGGACAGCCGGCCTCGGGCCTGCGGCTGGTCAGGTTCATCGGCGTCGATGGCCCGCGCTGGTTCCTGCGCGGCCTGTTCACCGGCCCTGCCGCGGCCAGCGACGAGCAGGCCGGCTTGCTCGAGGAAGTCTTCCGGGCCACCGTGGTGGTCCGAGGCGAGCACCCGGTACCGCCGCGGGAGATTCTCGAGCTCCGGTTGCCGCCTGAGGCACGCCAGGCGCTCGAGGAGCAGGCCGCCGCGGCGGAGGAGGAGAACAAGTTCCGTACCGACCTGAACCCCTTCGACCGCGGTCCCGAGTTCACCGAGACACGCTAGGAGCCGGCTAGCTCCCGGCAGCCGCCCCGGGGTTAGCCCGCCCCGGGGTTAGCCAGCACTGAGCAGGCGGGCGAGTTCCTCCTCGACGTCCTCGCTGGTCACGAAGAACAGCTCGTCACCGGCCTGGAGCGGATCGTCGGCCTGCGGCACCAGGACGCGGCTCTCGCGCAGGATGGCGACGAGCGAGGTGTCCGCGGGCCACTCGATCCCGCCGACCCGCTGGCCGACCAGCGGGGCATCGTCCGGCATGGTCAGCTCGACCAAGCTCGCTTCGCTTTGCCCGAAGGTCATCAGCCGTACCAGGTCACCGACGCTGACCGCCTCTTCCACCAGCGCGGACAGCAATCTCGGCGTCGAGACCGCGACGTCCACTCCCCAGGATTCGTTGTACAGCCACTCGTTGTCCGGGTGATTCACCCTCGCCACTACGCGTGGCACGCCGTACTCGGTCTTGGCGAGCAGCGAGATCACCAGGTTCGCCTTGTCGTCGCCGGTGGCGGCGATCACCACCTGGCACCTCTGCAGCGCCGCGTCGTCCAGCGAGCTGATCTCGCAGGCGTCGGCGAGCAGCCATTCCGCCCGGGGCACGCTGTCTACCTTGATCGCCCTGGGAAAATGATCGATCAGCAGCACCTCGTGCCCGTTCTCAAGCAGTTCGCCCGCGATGGAGCGGCCGACCGCTCCGGCTCCCGCGATCGCTACCCGCATCAGTGCTCGCCTCCCCGGGCCGCGAAGGCCGCGGCGATCCTGTCCAGGTCGTCCTCTTTGGCTACCACGTGCAGCACATCCCCTTCCTGCAGGACGGTCCCCGGATCGGGCACGAACGCCTGGCCGAGGCGGTCCACGAAGGCAATCCTGGTCATCGTGCTTGACTCGAGCGCCTTGGCCTGCTCGCCGATCCAGCTGGGGGAGAAGGCGATCTCGGCCAGCACGATCCTTCCGGTCGGATCCCGCCAGAGCGGCTCGCCGCCCTCGGGGAGCAGCTTGCGCAGCATCTGGTCGGCGGTCCAGCGCACCGTGGCCACGGTGGGAATGCCGAGCCGCTCGTAGACCTCGGCTCGGCGCGGGTCATAGATGCGTGCCGCCACCCGCTGTACGCCGAACGTCTCGCGGGCCACCCGGGCGGCGATGATGTTGGAGTTGTCGCCGCTGCTGACCGCCGCGAAGGCGTCCGCGCGCTCGACGCCCGACTGGGTGAGCACGGCCCGGTCGAAGCCGATCCCGGTCACCCGGTCGCCCTTGAAGGCCGAGCCAAGCCTGCGGAATGCCTCGGGGTCCCTGTCGATGACCGCGACGGTGTTGCCCCGGTCCTCAAGGATGTGGGCGAGCGTCGACCCAACCCGTCCGCAACCCATGATCACGATGTGCACGGCCGTCCCCTCCACGAGTGAGCGGGTCCCCGGTGAAGGGACGTCTCGCCCAAGGTATGCCCTTACTTGGCATCCTGCCCCGCCTGGGGTGGAGGATGCCACCTCACACCGGAAGGACGGGTGCGAGTCGAGGCCACCGTGCCACCCCTACCGCGCAGGGCGTCATGGTTTCGCAGTACCATTTCGTGGGCGGGCGTGGGAACAGCTGGTACCTGGACCGAACGCAGTAGTGAGCAGCATCAACATTCTGGGGAGGTGAAGCGGCGTTCCCTCCGGCCTGACGCCGGGACCACGTCGCCGCATCCATGGTGGAATACCGGGCTGGTCAGGTCGTCGAGCTGACGACGAGGGACGTGGCTCACGGCGGCTGGTGCGTGGCGCGGCCCGAGGACGGACCGGTCGTTTTCGTCCGGCATGCGCTGCCCGGTGAAACCGTTCTCGCCCGGATCACCGAGGTTACGTCGCATCTGGCTCGCGCCGATGCGGTCGACATCCTGACGCCGTCACCAGACCGCATCGATCCGCCCTGCCCGCACGCGCATCCCGGCGGCTGCGGCGGGTGCGACTGGCAGCACGCGACCCTGCCTGCGCAGCGAGCGCTGAAGGCCGCCGTCGTCCGCCAGCAGCTCAAGCGGTTGGCCGGGGTCGACTGCGACGTCACGGTTGAGCCATTGCCAGGTGACCAGGAGCCCGGCGACCAGCCGGCCGCAGGCGAGCAGCCCGTCCCGGCCTCAGTCACCGGGACGGGTGCAGGCCTGGGCTGGCGCACACGGGTACAGTTCGCGGTCCGGGCGGACGGGATGGCTGGGCTGCGCGCGCATCGCTCGCATGACGTGATCGATGTCGGCCAGTGCCTGATCGCCCATCCCGGCATCACCGATCTCGGTATCACCGGCCGACGCTGGCCCGGCACCGTCTCGGTCGAGGGCCTGGTCGCGACGGGATCGGGCGAACGGGCCGCCGTCATCACCCCGGGCCGGGCGCGGCCGAAGGGACGGCGCCCGCACCCCTCCCGGTCACGACAGGGTGCCACCTCTCCAGATCCCTCTGGCCCCCAGGACGCCCCTGGCTCCCCGGACCTCACCGGGGCGGATTCAGTCCTGCGCCGGATCGGATCCTCAAACCGCGGGCTGACGCCCCTGCGCGGCCACTCCTACCTGAGCCAGCGGGCCGCCGGGCGGGACTGGCGGGTCAGCGTGGGCGCGTTCTGGCAGGTACACCCCGCCGCGGCCGACGTGCTGACCGGCGCAATCCTGGCCGCGCTCGCGCCCGAGCCCGGTGACGTGGCGCTCGACCTGTACTGCGGCGCGGGACTGTTCGCCGGATCGCTGGCCCGGGTGGTCGGGCCGGGCGGGACGGTGATCGGGGTCGAGGTCGACAGCGCCGCGGTCCGGGACGCCCGGCACAATCTGCGCGAATGGCCCTGGGCGCGGGTGCACAAGGGTGACGTAGCCGCGGTGCTGAGCCGCGGCGATCAGCCGGGCGCGCTGCCGCCCGCCCGCCTGGTGGTGGCCGACCCGCCGCGCGCCGGGCTGGCCCGCGAGGTCATCGACTATCTCGGTCAGGCCGGAAACGGGGCGGCCAGGTTCGCCTACGTGTCCTGCGACCCGGCCACCCTGGCCCGCGACATCGGCCTGCTTGGCGCGCACGGCTGGACGCTGGACGGCCTGCGTGCGTTCGACGCGTTCCCGATGACCCACCACGTGGAATGCGTGGCCACCCTCTCAGCGCCACGTACCCCAGCTACCGACGCACTGCCCGCCCGCTAACTCCCCGCCCGCTAACTCCCCGCCTGCTCCGCATCGCGCCTTCCAAGAGCCCGGCGAGGGCGGCCACTGGTGATGACGCTGGGGCTGGTGGGGCGTCGCTACTTCATAGGCCGTGGCGGCAGAGGCCAAGAGACTGGGTATGCGAACGGCCGGGAGTCGTTTCCCGCCGGCGTGAGTCCCGTCGCAGTAGTAAGCGTCACCCCGCGCTTCCGTGGCTCCTGTCCGGCGCAGCCCGGACCTGCTGGCTAGGCGCCTGCTGGGCCGGCCCCGGCGGTTACGTAGTAGCCCAAGCCGGGAATGCGCGTCAGCAAGCCCTCGTCCTCCAGGGTGCGCAGCGCCTTGGCGCACGTCTGCCTGGCGTGCCCGTACTGCTGGCTGAGGGTCGTGATGGACGGCGTCGGCATGCCGGGCGCAAGGGTTCCCTCTGCGATCTCCCGCCGTAGCCGCGCGGCCAGTCTTACGTAGGCTCTTGGGTCCGATTCGTCACTTATCGACACTCTCGTACCGTACTCGATTGGCAATATTGCCAATCGCAACGCTTCGACACTAGTCGAGATTAGACGAGGAACCTAATTGTGCGTTACCGTCGGAAATCGTCAGGGCCGCCACGGCCACGGAGCCAGATCCCAGAGCAGGTCATGATCTTTTACGCTTGGACCGCACTGAGCGGCGGGACCCCAGAAAGCCCGGATGTCCCGGAATCCTCGGTCGCCATGGGTATTACCGACGATCGTCTCAAGGCCATGCGAGCGGGTGAGGAGAGTCTCGGCTCGGGCCGGGCCATCATGGTGATCATCGAGGCGGTGCGCCCGGCGATGGCCACGCCTACCTTAGCTCCGTGTTACACCCATATCGGCGTGCGCTGGCTGGGCCGTCGCACCGACGCGGGCGAGGTGGCCTGGGACAGGTTTTTCGTGCCGGGCGATCAGGATGATTTTTCCGGCCCTGGCAGTATGGAGCGATGAAACTGAGGATCTTCACTGAGCCGCAGCAAGGAGCCGACTACCAGACGCTGCGCAGGGTGGCACTGGCCACGGAGGAGTTCGGGTTCGACGCCTTCTTCCGGTCCGACCACTACCTGAAAATGGGCGATGGCCCGGGGTTTCCCGGGCCGACAGACTCGTGGGTCACGCTGGCCGGCCTGGCCCGGGAGACCAGCCGGATCCGGCTCGGGACGCTGGTGAGTGCGGCGACGTTCCGGCTGCCCGGCCCGCTGGCCATCAGCGTGGCCCAGGTCGATCAGATGAGCGGCGGCCGGGTCGAGCTCGGTCTTGGCACCGGCTGGTTCGAGGCCGAGCACACGGCGTACGGGATACCTTTCCCGCCGCTAGGCGAGCGGTTCGGCCGGCTCGAGGAGCAGCTTGCGATCATCACCGGGCTCTGGACCACCGGGGAAGACGAGACGTTCTCCTTCGACGGCACGTACTACCGGCTGACCGATTCGCCCGCGCTGCCCAAGCCGGCCCAGCGCCCGCGGCCGCCGGTGCTGGTCGGCGGCACCGGACCCCGGCGCACGCCAAGGCTAGCCGCCAGGTTCGCTGACGAATACAACGCGCAGTTCCATTCCGTGCCGGATTCGGCGGCGGCGTTCGCGCGTACCCGTGAGGCCTGCGAGGCCGTCGGTCGCTATCCCGATTCGATGACCTACTCGGTGGCCCATACGGTGTGCTGCGGCAAGGACGAAGCCGAGTTCCGCCGACGGGCGGCCGCCATCGGCCGAGACCCCGAAGACCTGCGGGAAAACGCGATTGGCGGGACGCCGGGTGAGGTGGCGGCCAAGATCGCGGAGTTCGCCGAGATCGGAGCGGAACGTGTCTACCTCCAGGTGCTCGACCTCGAGGACCTCGACCACCTGGAGTTGATCGCCTCCGACGTGTCACCGCAGGTGTAGTGGCGGCGCCCTGAGACGAGCGCGGCCCGACCCGGGTGGCACCGACCTGGGCGCACGCGCGACGGTTCGTTCGGGAAAGGAACTAGCCGAACGCGCGGCGGACGGCTGACCGGCCCAGCGTGCTGGCCGCCTGGAAGCCGTAGGTGCCGTGGTCGCGCAGTTCGGTGGCGGCCGCGACAAGCGCGCCCAGGGCCGCGAACGCGAACGAGCCGCCCACCGAGACCCGGCTGACCCCGGCCTCCGCCAGCGCGGGCACGGGGGGTGCGCCCTCCAGGGCGAGTACGTTGACCGGGCGGTCGACCTCCCGGATCACCTGCCGGATGTCTTGCAGACTGCGCAGGCCGGGGGCGAACAGGACGTCGGCGCCCGCCTCGGCGTAGGCCTGCAGCCTGGCGATCGTGTCGGCCAGGTCCGGGCGGCCGTACAGGAAATTCTCGGCGCGGGCGGTGAGCACGAAGGGGACAGGGCCCGCGTGCGCGACTTCGGCCGCCGCCGCAACGCGCTCGGCGGCGAGCTTGGTGGCGTAGATAGGTTCCTCGTCCCGCCCGGTGAAGTCTTCCACCGATCCGCCTGCCAGGCCGACATCGATCGCCAGCCTCATGGTCTCCGCGACGCCTGCGGGCTCGTCCGCGAAGGCATTCTCCAGGTCGGCGGACACGGGCAGATCCGTGGCCGCGACCATGACCGCGGCGTGCACCAGCGCTTCCTCCCGGCTTACTGAGCCGTCAATGCGACCCAGGGAGGCCGCGAAACCGGAACTCGTGGTGGCCAGGGCCTTGAAGCCGAGCGACGCGAGCAACCTGGCCGACCCGAGGTCCCATGGATTCGGCAGCAGGAGGGGCTGGCCTGCCCGGTGCAGGGCCAGGAACTCTCGCGCTTTATCCGCCTGAGTCGTCATCTACATAACGTATCGCCAGGGAACGGCGGCGGTTGGCCCGGTCCGCCAGGATCGATCCAAAGTGCCAGCTCAGCGGCCTTAACGGGTATCGCCGTCCGGATGAAGATCGTTACCGCTGGGTCGTGACGCTCAGCAATAACGGTCGTAATGGTTACACCTGGCCATATGGCTTGCGGGGCGGTAACCGCGATGCGATGGTTGAGCAGTGCGCTCTGATACCCCTGCCGGCAGAAGGATGCGACTTGTCGTCGTCCTGTCGGTCGTGGGCGCCGCGACGGTCACGCTCGGCGTGCTCCTGGTGATCCAGGGCCTGGCCATGCGGTCCCGGACGAGGCCGCCGGGGGGCGGTATGAGCCGCCTGGGGTTGGATGCGGGCGTGGCAGGTGTCGCGTTCGGTCTGATCGTGCTGGTGGTTTCCGCGTTCATCCGCGGGCGCGGCCAGCAACGCCGCAGGGTGTCCGGGGCAGACCATGGCAGCGCCCGTCACGGGCGCGGGCCGGGGAGACGTTCGGCCCGGTCGCATGTCTTGGATCCGACGAGTGTGTACTCGCCGGGCGGCCTGCTCGACGTGCCCAGGGATGTCCGCGGGCCGGAAGACCCGCGGGCTCGGGGACAGGGAGCCGCGGGGAATCCGCGCGGTCCTCAGCACCCAGGGGCCTTCGCCAACCCGGGGACCTACGGTTCCCCGGACAGCGTCAGGACGGGAGAGGCTCAGCGAGGCCCAAAGGCCGCCCGGATCCCGGATCCGTATACCGGCTCGGGGACCCATGACACGCCCGCGCCGCCGATGGCCGCCGGTGCCCCCGGTGGCGGATGGGCCCAGGACCGGCCCCGGGTGGGTCGCCCCGCAGCTCAGCCGCCGCGCCCTGCGCACCAGGCGGGAATGAGCTCTGCTGGTCCCGGCCGGGTACCCCATGCGCCGGGAGACGGCCGGCCCGTACCGCCCGGCGATCGCCTGCGTGCCGCCGAGGCACCACGGTCTCCTCGTGAGGCCATGCCCCCTCGTGAGGCCATGCCGCGCCATGGTCCCCCTCCGCCCCATGGGCCCGCATCGTCCTACACCGCCCCGTCGCATCCCGGACCCCCTCCGCCTCACAGGTCCGCTCCGTCCTATGGCCCCCCCTCGCCTCACGGGCCTGCTCCCCATCCCGGGCCCGTCCCCCATCAGGGCCCCCCTCCGCCCTACGGGCCTGCGGCGTCATACGGGGGCGCCGCGTCCTCCGGTCCCACCGTCCCTCGTGGCCCCGCCCCGTCACCCGAAGGCCCGCGACCTGCTGGTCCGGCGCGGCCGGGTGGCCCAAGGCCAGCTCGCGAGCCGGTTAACCCGCCGCGCCAAGGTTCGTCCGCCCGCCGCCCGGAGGGCGGACCTGTACGCCCGGAGGGCGGAGCTGTGCGCCCGGAGGGCGGAGCTGGGCGCCCGGCGGGTGGCCCCGGTTACGCAACCGGTTACCCGGCCCCCGGCCGGGCCCGTCCCGCTGATCCCGATGGCCCGGCCGGGAAGTTCGACGGCGGGTACGCGCCGGTGATTCGCGCGGCCGATACCCCGATCCGGCCGGGTAGTCGGACCCGCCCGGCGAACCCCGGCCAGGTCGGCGGCGCTGCGCACCCCGCCGTGAACGAGCCGGCCGACGTTTACGTCTACCGGGACACCGGCGAAGCGGATACCGCATCCCCAGGGCAGGGAACGGACGAGCGCGACGCCTCATACTGGTATGACCTGTCCGGCGCAGACAACCCGTCCGGAACGCGTGGCCCGGCCGAAACGCGTGGCCCGTTCGAGCCGCTGGTGTCGTCCAGCGACCCTCAGCGGATGACGCCCGCTCCGGACTCCTCAGCCGCCCAGGCTCCGCCGAACGCCGGTGGTGACGTCGGGCTGCAGGATCCGGCGCCCGCGAGGGCCGGCAACCTTGAGCAGATCAGAGAGTTTTACCTGACCACGGAAGCGATCGGCGAGCAGAACGTCGACCAGCACTTCGACCAGCTTCTGGCCCAGCAGCGCGAGTTGATCAGCGAGTACTTCAAGCCCTCTCCCGCCGCCGCCCAGGCCGGAGCGGATCACGATGGTGCCGTCACGCCGGGCCATCCCGGCGTCCCTGGGGTAGCCGGCGGCGAGCCGGACACCGCGCACCAGGCGAGCGTCGTCGCCGAGCAACCCCGCGTATGGTGACCCAGGACGTTCCCACGCTGGTCATCGCGGTCCTCGGCCTAGGGGAGGCCGGCTCGGCGATCGCACAAGACCTGGTCCGGGCGGGAGTCCGGGTCCGGGGCTATGATCCTGCGGTCACCGCGGCTGACGGCACCCGCAGGCACGCGGTGCGCCGTACCGCCGAAATGGAGGCGGCCGCGGGCATGCTCACCGAACTCGGGTGCCGCCGCTGATGGCCGACGCCAGCCGCGCCCTGCACGACCGCCTGGCCCGCAACCCGCCCGCACCGGGCGGGACCGCTCGCTTCAGTCGTCCACCCCCCTTCGCTAAGTACCTTGATATCGAGATACTGTAAGTTAGACCGTACGGTACGAGCGAGGAGGCTCAGAACTATGACGGCGAACAGCTTCGGCAGCCGGGCGGCGCTTAAGGTCGCGGACGAGCAGTACGAGATCTACCGGCTGGATGCCGTGGACGGATCGGACCGCCTCCCGTTCAGCCTGAAGATCCTGCTGGAGAACCTGCTGCGCAACGAGGACGGCGCCAACGTCACCGCCGACCACGTCCGCGCGCTGGCCCACTGGGACCCGCGCGCCGAACCCGGCACCGAGATTCAGTTCACCCCGGCCCGGGTCATCCTGCAGGACCTGACCGGCGTGCCGGCCGTCGTGGACCTGGCCGCGATGCGAGAGGCCATGCAGGCCCTGGGCGGTGACCCGACGAAGATCAACCCGCTCATCCCGGCCGAGCTTGTCATCGACCACTCCGTGGTGGCCGACGTGTTCGGCAGCCCGGATGCCTTCACCAGGAACGTGGAGATCGAGTTCGAGCGCAACCACGAGCGGTTCCAGTTCCTGCGCTGGGGTCAGGACGCGTTCAGCCAGTTCAAGGTGGTCCCGCCGGGCACCGGCATCGTGCACCAGGTGAACATCGAGTACCTGGCCCGGGTCGTGATGAACCGCGACGGCGTCGCCTACCCCGACACCTGCGTGGGTACCGATTCGCACACCACCATGCAGAACGGTCTCGGCATCCTCGGCTGGGGGGTCGGCGGCATCGAGGCGGAGGCCGCGATGCTGGGCCAGCCCATCTCCATGCTCATCCCCAAGGTCGTCGGGTTCCGGCTCACCGGAGCGCTGCCGAGCGGCGCCACCGCCACCGACCTGGTGCTCACCATCACCGAACTGCTGCGCAAGCACGGTGTGGTCGGCAAGTTCGTCGAGTTCTACGGCGACGGCGTGGCCACGGTCCCGGTGGCTAACCGCGCGACCATCGGCAACATGTCACCGGAGTTCGGCTCGACCTGCGCGATCTTCCCCATCGACCAGCACACGCTGGACTACCTCACGCTCACCGGCCGCCCGCGCGAGCAGCTGGACCTGGTCGAGGCGTACGCCAAGGAGCAGGGGCTGTGGCACGATCCGCAGGCCCGGCACCACGACGTCAGGTACTCCGAGGAGCTCAGCCTCGACTTGTCCACCGTGGTCCCGTCGATCGCAGGCCCGAAGCGCCCGCAGGACCGGATCGCGCTCGCCGACGCCAAGGCCGCCTTCCGCGACGCCCTGCCGAACTACGTCCCTGAATCCAGCCTGGACAACGACCTGGACGGGACGTTCCCCGCCTCGGACCCGGTGGCCTCGGGCGACGGGACCCGGCCGTCCCAACCCACCCGGGTCACTCTGGAAGACGGCACCGAGACCGAAGTCGACCACGGCAGTGTCGTGATCGCCGCCATCACCTCCTGTACGAACACCTCCAACCCCTCGGTCATGGTGGGCGCCGCGCTGCTGGCCAAGAACGCGGTCGAGAAGGGCCTGAACCGCAAGCCCTGGGTCAAGACCACGCTGGCCCCGGGCTCCAAGGTGGTCATGGACTACTACGAACGGGCCGGCCTGGTGCCCTACCTGGACAAGCTCGGCTTCAACCTGGTCGGCTACGGCTGCACGACCTGCATCGGGAACTCCGGGCCGCTGCCGCAGGCAATCAGCGCGGCGGTGAACGACAACGACCTGGCCGTGGCGGCCGTGCTGTCGGGGAACCGGAACTTCGAGGGCCGGATCAACCCCGACGTGAAGCTGAACTACCTGGCTTCCCCGCCGCTCGTCGTCGCCTACGCGCTGGCCGGGACGATGGACATCGACCTCAACCATGAGCCGCTCGGCTCCGACGCCGACGGCCAGCCGGTCTACCTGGCCGACATCTGGCCCTCGGCGGAGGAGATCGCGCACGTCGTGCAGACCGCGGTGGCGCAGGAGATGTTCACCCGTGACTACGCCGATGTCTTCAAGGGCGACGACAACTGGCGCGGCCTGGACATCCCGGCGGGCGACACCTTCACCTGGGACGAGGGGTCGACCTACGTGCGCCGCCCGCCGTACTTCGACGGGATGCCAACCGAGCCAGAACCGGTCACCGACATCACCGGCGCGAGGGTGCTGGCCATGCTCGGCGACTCGGTGACCACCGACCACATCTCGCCGGCCGGGGCGATCAAGACGGAGAGCCCGGCAGGAACCTACCTGACCGAGCATGGCATCGAGCGGCGCGACTTCAACTCCTACGGCTCCCGCCGCGGCAACCACGAGGTGATGATCCGCGGCACGTTCGCCAACATCAGGCTGCGCAACCAGCTCGCGCCGGGCACCGAAGGCGGCGTGACCACCAAGGACGGCGAGCAGCTGCCGATCTACGACGCGTCCCGCCGCTACATCGAGGCAGGTACTCCGCTGATCGTGCTCGGCGGCAAGGAGTACGGCTCGGGCTCGTCCCGCGACTGGGCCGCCAAGGGCACCCTGCTGCTCGGGGTCCGCGCGGTGCTGGTCGAATCCTTCGAGCGCATCCACCGGTCGAACTTGATCGGCATGGGCGTCCTGCCGTTGCAGTACCAGCCGGGCGAGTCCGCGGCATCCCTGGGCCTGACCGGCCAGGAGACCTTCGACATCCGGGGCATCGAAGAGATAAATTCAGGAAAAATTCCGAACGAGGTCGTGGTGTCAGCCGACGGCAAGGAATTCCGCGCCAAGGTGCGGATCGACACGCCAGGTGAGGCGGACTATTACCGGCACGGCGGCATCATGCAGTACGTGCTGCGCTCCCTGCTTCTCCGATCCGGTGATGACGCTGGCTGAGGCTGATGTCGTCGGTCGGCTCAGAGCGGCCGGCTGCGTCTTCGCCGAGGACGAGGCCCGGTTGCTGCTGTCCGCGGGGCGGACGCCGGCCGAGCTCGACGAGATGGTGGACCGGCGCGCGACGGGCGAGCCGCTCGAGCACATCCTGGGCTGGGCGGAGTTCTGCGGCCTGCGGATCACGGTGGCGCCCGGCGTCTTCGTGCCGCGGCGGCGCACCGAGTTTCTCGTCGCGCAGGCCGTCGCCCTGGCCCGGCCGGGGGAGATCATCGTCGACCTGTGCTGCGGGGCGGGCGCGATCGGTGCCGCGCTAGCCGCGGCCGTGGACCGGGCGCAGGTGCACGCGGCCGACATCGACCCGGCCGCCGTGCGCTGCGCCCGGCAGAACATCCCCGCTCCGCGGGGCCAGGTTTACACCGGTGACCTGTACGAGCCGCTGCCCGCCGAGTTGCGCGGCCAGGTCGGCATCCTGGTCGCCAACGTGCCCTACGTCCCGACCGGCGAGATCGGCTTCCTGCCGCCCGAAGCCCGCACGCATGAGCCGCTGGCCGCCCTGGACGGCGGTGCGGACGGTCTCGACCTGCTGCGCCGGGTCGCCGCCGGGGCCTCGAGGTGGCTGGCGCCCGGCCGCGGTCACCTGCTGATCGAGACCAGTGAGCGACAGGTGACCGCGGCCGGGGCGGCCTTCGCCGCCGGCGGCCTGACCACCCGGGTGGCCCGTTCCGGTGACCTGGACGCCACCGTCATCGTCGGCTGGGTCCGGGGTCAGTAACCGGGGAACATCGTCCGCAGCTCATCGAGGTCCACCCCGGCGCTCTCGGCCGGCGGCGTGTGCTCGGCGTCCAGGCGGCCGTAGACCAGCCGGACGAACGCCTCGGCCGGCAGTCCCAGCTCCGACAGGCCGAGCTCGGGGATGGTCTCGTGGTCCGCTGCGGTGAGCGTCACCGCATCGCCCGTCTCTAGGGTGAACTGGCGTTCCGGGTCGGTGGTCAGCACGCGGATCTTGCGCGTCTTCCCGTCCGGCTTGGCGCTGCGGCTCACGAGCTGATCGAGCGTGTCGATCAGCAGCGCGACGGCGTCCGGGGCCACCGTCGCCTTCGGGTCGAGCGCCACCGTGACATCCCAGGTGTGGATGGCGTGCTCGCCCAGCCGCAACCGCGCCAGCCCCGCGGTGCCGAGTTCCATCCCGAACATGTTCAGGTGCAGCCGGGCGCGGGCGTCCGCGTCGAGAGACTCGAACCGGTCAAGGGTGGCGGCGTCGGCCCGCAGCGCGTCCGACGCCTGGGCCTGCGGGTCCTTGGCGTTCCAGGTATCCCAGATCGGGCCGAACACCTCAGCCCCGGGCGGATCTTGCCCGCTGAGCCCCGCGTCGAGGAACAGCCCGAAGATCTCCGACTGCGACCCCAGGTGGGACAGCACCTGGGCGATCGACCATTCGCTGGCGTACGAGCGTTGCTCGAGCTGGTCCGCGGTGAGGGGCTCGACCGCGCCTCGCAAGGCTTCGTGGGAGTTCCGCAGGGCGCTGATCCACGGCGCCGGGCTAGGTTCCATGTCGTTTTCTCCGATGCTCAGGCGCATATCTGGAGGAAGTCCTCCGCAAAGCCTAGCCCGGAGGGTGCCCTCCACATAAGGTATCATGAACCGATGACGGCCCACCGCTCGCCTCGCCCGTTGCGGGCGGACGCCGCGCGGAATCGGGCGGCCATCGTGGCCGTGGCCAGGGACGTGTTCGCCGAGCAAGGACTGGAAGCACCGCTTGAGGTGATCGCCGCCCGGGCCGGGGTGGGCATCGCCACCTTGTACCGGCGGTTTCCCACCCGGGAGAAGCTCGTCGCCGCCGCGCTCGTCGGCAAAATCACCGAATACGCCGGGGCCGCCGAACAGGCGCTGGCCGTGGCCGATCCCTGGGCTGGCTTCGCCGGGTTCGTGGTGCGGATCTGCGAGCTGCAGGCCGGCGACCGCGGCCTGTCCGACCTGCTGTCGATGACGTTGTCCGCGGACGAGCAGGTCGAGCAGCTCCGCCGGACGGCCAACGAGCGGGTGATCACGCTCATCGACCGGGCTAAGGCCAACGGCAGTCTGCGTGCGGACTTCGTCGGCGAGGACCTGGTGCTCGTCCTGATCGCCACCGCCGCGGTGATGCACGCTACCCAAGAGGAGGCCCCGGAGGCCTGGCGCCGGTTCGTCGCGCTGGCTCTCGATGCGTTCCGTTGCCATGACGCGTCCGGCCTGCCTGCTCCCCCCTCGACGGCCCAGATGACCAGGGCCATGATCCGGCTGGCCGCCGAGCGCGGCTGCGGCGAGCGCGGCCCGGGCGGATAGTTTGACCACCACGCACCTAACGAGACACCCCATGGAGGACATCATGCGTAATGCCGCTCTGCTCGGCACCCGGCTCGTACTCGGCAGTTACCTGGCTATCCACGGCGCCCAGAAGCTGTTCGGCGTTCTCGGTGGCCCAGGGCTTGACAAGGCCGGAGCCGGCTTCGACCGGATCGGCCTGTCGCCGGGCAAGCAGATGGCGGCCGTCGCCGGGATCACCGAGCTCGGCGGGGGCCTGCTCACCGCGGCGGGCATCGCCGACCCGGCCGGCCCGCTGGCGATCATGGGCGCGATGAGCATCGCAGCCACCACCCACCGGGCCAACGGGCCGCTGTCGGCCAAGGGCGGATTCGAGCTGCCGCTCACCAATCTGGCCGCCGCTACCGCCCTGCTCGCCGCCGGACCCGGCCGGTTCCGTGTCGGCCCGTCCCTGCCCAGGCCGGTGGCCGCGGTGGCAGGCGCGGGCGGCGCTCTGGTCGCAGCCGGCCTGCTCGCCAGGATGCTCACCGCGAAGCCGGCGGCGGCAGCCGGGACCGGTAGCCGGCCCGAGCCCGCGAGCGAGCCAGACACGGAGGCGCCAGCGGCGCGCTAGCGGCCTGATTACTCCCTGGCTTCGGGCCAAGGCGCGGTAATGTGTGCGGTGCTCGCGCCACAGGGGAGGGAACCACAATGGCTAACGGCGGCAGCACGACTAGCGGCAGTGGCTTGGCTGCGGTGAACAGCGTCGTGGTTCTGATGCTGGAAAACCGTTCATTCGATCACATGCTGGGGTTCCTGTATCCCGGCAACGTCTCGCCGTCGGGTCAGCCGTTCGACGGACTGACCGGAACCGAGTCGAACCCCGGCTCGTCCGGCCAGCCTGTCACCGTGTTCGGCATCGAGCCGACGACGCCAAGCGCGTACTTCATGCCGGGCGCCGATCCCGGCGATGGCTACATGGCCGCCAACGATCAGCTATACGGCAGCACCAGCGGTCCGGCCTCCTCCGGGCAGGCGGCGACGTGCCAGGGCTTCGTCGCCAACTACGCCTACACCCTGGGCTGGCAGAGCAAGGAAAGCGGCTGGCCGATCGTGCCGGGCACGGTCGAGGGCGACATCATGGGCTGTTTCACGCCGCAAGCGCTGTCCGCGCTGGCCGCGGCCGCTACCGTCTCGCACCTGGAGGAGATCAGCGCCGAACTGATCTCCCGGCAGTACCCCGCGGGCACCCCGGAAGGTGCGGTCGCCCCCCGCCCCGTCTAACCCGGCCACCCGCATCCTCCTAGCGATGGTTATTCGTTAACGTGGATAGTGAGCTTCGGACGGGGACCCCGCTGAACCACGAGACTGACGATCCAGGCCGGCCGGCCGCCCACGAGCTGGGTCCGCCGTGGCTTGAGCGCCGTCGCCTCATGGCCGTCTACGGCGCGTTCCTGGCGTACGCGGGCGTCTTCGCGATCTTCGCCGGTGGCGAGGACAAGGTCTGGGCCATCTGGGCGACCGGCGGCTACGCCGCGGCGTTGCTCATCATGTGGCGTACGCGGGCCCAGACCGCCGCGCTGGCGGTCTCGGTGGCCGTGGCCGTGGTCGCGCCGTTGTTCTGGCTGTCCGTGGCTTACCCGCTCGAAGCGGGGATGTTCGTCATCGACCGGTCCGCGACGCTGCTGATCCACCACGGCTCGCCCTACCTGCCCGCCGGGCAGGTCACCTACTGGCTGTCCTACAACCCGTACCTGCCCGTCATGACCGTGTTCGGCCTGGCCAGCGCGGCCGGGCTGCGCGGGCTGGCGGGCAACTCCGGGATCTGGCTGGCCCTCGGGTCGGTGGTTCCGCTGGCCGCGGCGTTCTGGGTCTCCCGGCCGCACCGGGGCTGTCTGCGCTGCCGCCGGGACGCGTGGCAGGGCACGGCGATCGCGGTTGCCTCGCCGGTGATCGGGCTCAACCTGGCGGTGATCACCACCGACCCGCCCGTGCTCGCGTTCACGCTGCTGGCGCTGGCGCTGAGCGTTCCGGGGAAGCTGAAAGCCGCGGCGGCCGGATGCTCCGGTGTGGCCCTCGGCGTCGCCTGCGACCTGAAGTCCACGGCGTGGCTGGCGGTCCCGGTCATGGCCGCGATGTTCTACACCCGCGACGGTGTGCGGGCCGCGGTCCGTTTCACCGCGGCGGCGGTGATCACCACCGCGGTCCTCACCGTCGCCCTGGCGCCCGCCGTGCTGACCAGCATTCGGGCGGGCGAGGCCCTGGTGACCAACAGCGTGCTGTTCCCGCTCGGCCTGACCCGCTACAAGACCCCCGCCGGGAGCCTGTTGCCCGGGCACCTGCTCACCGCGATGGGAACGGCCGGGCACGTGCTCTCGGTCGGCCTGCTGCTCGCGGCCGCCCTGGCCATCGCGATCTCGCTGGTGATCAGGCCGCCGCGGGATGTCCGCGCCGCGGTCCTGCGGCTGGCGGCCGGGCTGGCGCTGATGTTCCTGCTCGGGCCCGACGTGCGTTTCGGATATTTCATCTACCCGCTCGGCCTGCTGGGCTGGCTGGCCCTGACTCGCCCGGCCGACTGGCATGTGGAAGGCTGGTCGGGTCGACGAAGGGAAAGTCGACGACCGGAGAGGAAGGACACCCATGCGCGTGGTGGAAGTCGGCCGCCGGGGCGGCCCGGAGGTGCTGAACGTCGCGGAGCGTGAGGCCCCTCGCCCGGGACCTGGTCGGGTCGTGGTGGACGTAGCCGCGGCCGGAGTGAACTTCATGGACATCTACCAGCGCGAAGGCGTCGGCGGCTACCGTCCGGAGTTGCCGTTCGTGCCCGGCGCGGAGGGCGCAGGGACGGTCGCCGCGGTGGGGGATGGCGTCACCCACCTGGCTGTCGGTGATCATGTGGCCTGGGCCGGCCTGGGCGGCAGCTACGCCGAGCAGGCCGAGCTGCCGGCTAACCGCGTCGTCCCGGTCCCTGACGGGCTCAGCTCGCAGGTCGCGGGTGCCGCCATCCTGCAGGGCATGACCGCTCATTACCTGGTCACCAGCACCTATCCGGTGCGCGAAGGCGACATCGCGGTGGTGCACGCGGCGGCAGGCGGGGTCGGACTGCTGCTCACCCAGCTGGTGAAGCGGCGCGGCGGGATCGTCGTGGCCACCACCTCAGGCGGAGAAAAGGCAGAGCTCGCCCGCGGGGCAGGCGCCGACCACATCGCCGGCTACGACGACTTCCGGGCGGTCGTCGACGACGTGACCGACGGCGTGGGCGCGCACGTGGTGTACGACGGCGTCGGTAAGGACACCTTCGATGACGGCCTGGCGGCGCTGCGCCCGCGCGGGATGATGGTCCTGTACGGGGCCGCCAGCGGCCAGGTTCCCCCGGTCGACCCTCAGCGCCTGAACAGCGGCGGTTCACTGTTCCTGACCCGGCCGACCATGGTGCACTACCTCGCCGACGACGAGGAACTGCGCTGGCGGTCCGGCGAGGTCTTCTCGTGGATCGCCAAGGGCGAGCTCGACGTGCGGATCGGCGGTACCTACCCGCTGGCTGAGGCCAGCCAGGCGCAGGAGGACCTCGCGGCCCGGCGGACCACCGGCAAGCTGCTCCTGCTGCCCGGCCTCTAGGTGCCGCGCCGGAAATACCAGATCACGCTGCTCGTGGTGGCCGTGGCGGCCGCCGGGTTCAACCTGCGCACCGCGATTACCAGCTTGCCGCCGATCTTCCCCGACCTGGGCACCCGGCTGCACCTGTCGCCGGCCGCGCTGTCGGTCCTCGCGGCGACGCCGGTGATCTGCTTCGGCGTGGTCTCCGCCTTCGCCGCCTGGCTGAACCGGCGCTTCGGCGAGGAACCGATCCTGCTGGTGGCCCTGGGCGTGCTCACCGCGGGATTGCTGCTGCGGGGGGCGGCACCAGCGGTTCTGCTGTTCCCGGGAACGGCGCTGGCGGCCAGTGCGATCGCCATCTTGAACGTGCTGCTGTCCAGCATGGTCAAGCGCCGCTGGCCGGAGCGAGCCGGGTTCCTGATCGGGATCTACCTGACCATGCTGTCGCTGGGCGCGATCTTGTCCTCGCTGATCAGCGTGCCCCTGTACCGGAGCTCGGGCGGTTCGGTCCGGCTCGCGCTCGGGCTGTGGGCGGCGCCTGCGGCGCTGGCCATGCTGCTGTGGTTGCCCCAGCTCAGGCAGCGGGCGGCCGGTACCGCCCGCGTGTCCCAGCCCGTGGTGCCCGCGGCGGACCGGATCAAGGTCTACAGGTACGCGCTGACCTGGCAGGTTACGGCGTTTATGGGGTTGCAGAGCCTGCTGTACTACGCGGCGCTGTCCTGGCTGCCGACTATCTTTCAAGACCGCGGCACGTCGGCGGTCGCGGCCGGGAACCTGCTGGCCCTGATGGCCGTCGGCAACCTGGCCACCTCGCTGATCGTGCCGGTGCTCGCCCACCGCGCCCCCAGCCAGCGGGCCCTGGTGGTGCCCAGCATGATCGGGACCGCGGCCGGGCTGGCCGGCTCGCTGTGGGCCCCGCTGGGCCAGGCGCCGCTGTGGGTCCTGGTGCTCGGCATCAGCCAGGGATCCTGCCTCGGCCTGGCGATCTTCTTCATGATGGCGAGGGCCCCCAATCCCGGCGTGGCCGCCTCGCTTTCCGCCTTCTCGCAGTCGGTCGGCTACCTGGTGGCCAGTGCCGGGCCGCTGGAGGTGGGCCTGCTGCACACGGCCACCGGCAGCTGGGATATCCCGGTGATGCTCCTGCTCGTGCTCTCCGCCGCCGAACTCGTCGTCGGGGTCCTGGCCGGGCGGCCGCTCGTGCTTCCCGCGGCCCCTGGGGCCAAGCAGTCCCCGACACGCGTGTCGGGAACCGGGCTGTCGCAGTGAGCCATCTGAAACGTAACGGTCGTAGACTCGGCACGTTCGCGTTCCCGTCAGGCCCGCACAGCACATGAGGAGCAGCCGGTGAACCTGCTGGAGTGCATTAACGGTCCTGAGGACCTGAAGGAGCTGAGCCAAGATCAGCTCACCCGCCTCGCCGGAGAGATCCGCGATCTGCTCATCGAGACGACGACAAGGACCAGCGGCCATCTCGGACCGAACCTGGGCGTGGTCGAGCTCACCATCGCGATTCACCGCGTCTTCGACTCGCCCAAAGACCGGATCATCTTCGATACCGGCCACCAGTCGTACGTGCACAAGCTGCTCACCGGGCGGGTCGCGCAGTTCGGCACGCTGCGGCAACGAGGCGGCCTGACCGGCTACCCGAGCCGGGCCGAGTCCGAGCACGACCTGGTGGAGAACTCACACGCCTCCACCAGCCTGTCGTACGCCGACGGCCTGGCGAAGGCCTTCAAGCTGCGGGGCGAGCCGGACCGGACGGTGGTCGCCGTCATCGGTGACGGCGCGCTGACCGGCGGCATGGCCTGGGAGGCGCTGAACAACATCGCCTCGGCTAAGGACTCGCGGCTGGTCATGATCGTCAACGACAACGGCTGGTCCTACCAGCCGACCATCGGCGGCCTGGCCGAGCATCTGGCGGCCATCCGGGTCAGCCAGCGGTACGAGAACGTGCTCGACTACATCAAGACCACGCTGTCCCGCGCGCCGCTTGGCGGCCCGCTGTACGGGACGCTGCACGGCATCAAGAAGGGCATCAAAGACGTCCTGCAGCCGCAGGTGATGTTCGAAGATCTCGGCCTGAAGTACGTCGGCCCGATCGACGGGCACGACGAACGGCTGGTGGAGAACGCGCTGCGGCGGGCCAGGGATTTCGGCGGCCCGGTGCTGCTGCACGTGATCACCCGGAAGGGGCTCGGCTACGCCGAGGCCGAGCAGAACACGGACGACCGGCTGCACCAGGTGCCCGCGGCGGGCGCGGCGCCTGGGACGTGGAGCCGGGTGTTCGGTGACGAAATGGTGGCGATCGGCGCGCGGCGCCCCGACGTGGTGGCGATCACCGCGGCCATGCTGAACCCGACCGGCCTGACGCAGTTCGCCGCGGCCTACCCGAGCCGGGCCTACGACGTGGGGATCGCCGAGCAGCACGCGGTGACCAGCGCCGCGGGCCTGGCCATGGGCGGCCTGCACCCGGTGGTGGCCATCTACTCCACGTTCCTCAACCGCGCCTTTGACCAGACGCTGATGGACGTGGCCCTGCATAGGCTCCCGGTGACCCTCGTGCTCGACCGGGCCGGGGTGACCGGGCCAGACGGCGCCAGCCATCACGGTATGTGGGACGGGTCGCTCATGCAGCTGGTCCCCGGCATGAAGATCGCCGCGCCCAGGGACGCCAAGCGGGTCGCCGAACTGCTCAACGAGGCGGTCGAGGTCTCCGACGGGCCGACCGTGGTCAGGTTCGCCAAGGGCAAGGTGGGCGGGGAGGTGGAGGCGGTCGCCAAGCTCGGCGGCATGGACGTGCTGCGCCAGCCCGCGGCCGGCCTCGGCGCGGACGTGCTGCTCGTCGGCGCGGGCCCGATGGCGCTGATGGCCCTGGAGGTCGCCGACCGGCTCGCCGTGCACGGGATCGGCGTGACCGTCGTGGATCCGCGCTGGACCAAGCCGATCGACGAGGCGCTGGTCGGGGCGGCGCGGGGCCACCGGTTGGTGGTCGCGGTGGAGGACAACGGCCGGGTCGGCGGGTTCGGTGACGCGGTGGCCAGGCTGCTGCGTGATCATGACCTGGACGTGCCGGTCAAGACGTTCGGGTTGCCGCAGGAGTTCCTCAATCACGGGACGCGCGACGAGGTGCTCGAGGAGGTCGGCCTGACCCCGCAGCATCTGGCCCGTCAGATCACCGAGGCCGTCGCGCTCCGGTCCGGCGACGTCCGTGATACCAGCCAGGCCGCGACGGCTGCCGAACGGCGGCCCGGCGAGTAGCGTTAATACCTATGCTGAACGTAGCCGTCATCGGCTCGGGTCCCGCCGGGCTTTACGCCGCTGAGGCCCTGGTCAAGCAAGCGGCGGCGCTGCCGCTTCCGGTCCAGGTGCACGTGGACGTGATCGACCGGCTGCCCACGCCGTACGGCCTGGTCCGCTACGGGGTGGCCCCCGACCACAAGTCGATCAAGTCGATCGCGCAGTACCTGCGCAAGGTGCTGGAAAGCCCGGACGTCCGCTTCGTCGGCGGGGTTCACCTCGGCGAGGACGTCACCCGTGACGATCTGGTGGCCGCCTATGACGCGGTGATTTACGCGACCGGGGCGATGCGAGACCGGCGGCTCGGCATTGAAGGTGAGGACCTGCCGGGCAGCTATGCCGCCACCGACTTCGTGAACTGGTACTGCGGTCACCCGGACGTGGACTCCGGCGCGTTCACCCTGGACGCGGAGTCCGTCGCGGTGATCGGCGTCGGCAACGTCGCCGTCGACGTGGCCCGGATCCTGGCCCGGGACCCGGCCGACCTGCACACCACCGACGTGCCGCAGCCCGTCCTCGACGCCTTGCACGCCAGCAAGGTGCGCGAGGTCCACATGATCGGCCGCCGCGGGCCCGCGTACGCCAAGTTCACCACCAAGGAGCTGCGTGAGCTGGGCGAACTGTCCGGCGTCGAGATCGTCGTGCATCCCGACGAAGTCGACCTGACCACGTTCGACGCCGCCGGAAAGGGTGTCGCGCTGACCGAGTCCGACCGGCGGGTGCGCGGCAACATGGTCGCGATCTCCCGCTGGGCGCAGGACGGGTCCGCGGACCAGGACCCGGCTGCCCCCGCTGGGCACGCGCGCCGGCTGATCGTCAGGTTCTGGCTGAAGCCGGTGGAAATCCTCGGTACCGAACGAGTCAGTGGTATCACCCTCGAGCGAACCGCTATCGATTCCGACGGGGCCTTCACCGGCACCGGGCAGTACGAAACACTGGATGTGCAGCTGGTCCTGCGTTCGGTGGGATATCAGAGCGTGCCGTTGCCCGGCGTGCCCTTCGACGAACGTGCCTCGGTAGTCCCGAACGAGCTCGGCCGCGTGCTCGGCCCCGACGGTTCACCGCTGCCCGGGGAGTACGTGGCCGGCTGGCTGAAACGCGGCCCGACCGGCGTGATCGGCACCAACAAGTCCGACGCGGCCGAGACCGTCCGGTGCCTGCTCGAGGATCTGGCCGGAGGCCCGGGCGACGGCGACATGCCGCTACCCCGCGCGGGCTTGCTCAGGTACCCCGACCCGGTCGAGCAGCCGGAGGCGGCGCAGGAGACCGCGATCGCCGAGGCGGGAACGGCTAAGGCAGGCGCGGCGGCCATGGATTGGCCACTGGCCACCGTGCTGGCCGGGCGCGGGATCACGCCCGTCTCCTACGCCGAGTGGCTGCGCATCGAGACCGCGGAAACCGACCTGGCGAAGGAACTCGGCCGGGGCGAGCGAGTCAAGCTGCACAACCGCGAGGCGATCTGGTCCGCCTGCCGCCCCCCCTCCGACTGACTCCTCCCCCCGGCTTCACCCCTCATCGTGGATATCAGTGGCCGTGGCAGCTAACGTTCACCCCGCTCCACCCGTCGCCCGAGCCTGTGCCGAGCCCGAGCCTGTGCCGAGCCCGAGCCCGAGCCCGAGCCCGTCCCGAGCCCGAGCCCGAGCCCGAGCCCGAGCCTGTAAGCCTTCCGGGCATGCACGGTCGGGTCACCCAGCAGCAGGGCGGTAGCAGGCCACATCCGGAACTGGCGCCACGCCGGAAACACACCTTTATTTGGAATGCTCATCTGACTACGACGATGGTCCATGGGTGCGGCTTTTTGGGAGGAGCTGCCCGTCCCGAGCCGGGATCCCGATGCCACGGGAGCCGATGCCACGGGAGCCGATGCCACAGGAGCCGGGATGGCCAGGTGGCAGCGGCACGGTGCCGCTGGACAGCCCCCGCCCGAGGCCCGCGGTTCCCGTGTGACGGGGAAGCACCTGCGGTGCCCGTGGTGCGGCGGCGCGGCATCAGATTGTGGTGGATCCGGGCTCTGCGGTGGATAGGGGTATCCCCGTGCACCGGATCGACCATGAAGCCCGGATCCACCACGCAAATCCCGGCCAGGACGCCGGGAATGGGCGGCGGGCGGGGCAGCCGGGACCACAGCGGCCAGCGGGACGCCAGGGAGCGTCACCCGCGCCACGACCATCGCCGCCGCCGTCCGCTCGCCGCCGCCGCCCGCTCGAATAAAGCCACACCTATGGTCCATCGTTGTTGCTGTGACCACCACAATGGTCCATCGTGGTGGTTCGCGAGCGGAAGCGGAGCAGCACGGGCGTGGGGGACGGGGCGAGTGGGGTTCGCGGGGCGGCGGGCCGGGTTCGCGGGGCGCGGGCGGGTTCGCGGGGCGTCAGCCGTCGCCGGGCGTCAGCCGTCGCCGGGCGTCAGCCGTCGCCGGGCGTCAGCCTTCATCGCTTTGGGTAATCGAGCGACGCTAGTTGATGGCGCACTAGCGTCAATAATGAAGGTAAATATCGATCGGTCCGTGCTGAGGGCCAGAATGTCGGTGCCTGTCTGCATCATGGTTCCGAAGGCGGGACAGCCACGGTGTGGACGATCGAAAGGCAAGCGACATGACTGACCACAATGGCGTCCTGATGATGCAGAGGGTGCTGCTGGCCGGGACGCTCGGGCTGACCATGGCCCAGAAGGCGGCGGCGATCCTCGAAGGGGAACCCGATCCCGGAGTTCGGTCGTTCCCGGTGCCCGACTCGGTGCCCGAGGACGCGGACCAGAGGCCGGGCACCGAAGCCGCGGTGCTGAGGGCGATCCTGGACGCGGCCAGCGAATGCCTCGGGCATTTCGACAACCGGCCGCCGGGTGAGCGCTGGTGCGACACGCTGTTCCATCTGCTCGACCTGGCCGCGTTCGCCTCCGAGCTGGGTTAGCCGGCCGTGCGCGCGGCTTGCCGCCAGCGCGCCCCGCCCGGAGGTTCGCGGCCGGCGTTACGGATCGGCGCCAGGGCGGTGGCGGCGACAGCGGTGAGCCCCATCCCCCCGGCGACGAGGGTCATGGCCACGGCCGGCGAGAATGCCTGCAGCAGGAATCCGGCGGATCGTCCAGATCCACATGCAGCCGGTGATCGTGATCCCGGCCGGGATCCTGCGCTCGGACCCATCGGGCCCGTCAACCCCTACGGGACCACCCGCTGGAGGGCTCATAGGGTCACCCTAGGGCTCCTGACCCGCCGTGACGAGGTTGGTGAATGCCCGCGAAGCGTACAAATAGGCCGGAACAGGATTAGCGCGCGCTCACGCGGGGGAAAACTCAGGCAGCATCGGATGGGGATCGAGATGACTGGGTTAGGCCATATCGGGTGGCGTGCGGCCGCAGTGATGGTGGCGTTCGCTGGAACTGCCGCTCTCGCGGTCACCCTGACGCGTGTCCCGGCCCCCTCTCAGACGGCCCAGTCGGCGAGCATCATCTGTCCCAGCTCCGGGCTCCGGGCTTCGCTCGGCCGGGCCGCAGCGGTAAGCCCGGGCACACCGGCCGCGGCGAGCAGCTACTACACGCTGGAGTTCACCAACGTCTCGCACCGGGTGTGCAGCCTGTTCGGATACCCGGAAGTCTCCGCCTTCGTCACCAGCCAGACCGCGACCATACCAGCGGGCGGGCCAAGCCTGGCCGGCAGCGCGGCGATCCACGACCCCTCGGTCCGGCCGCAGCAGGTCAGGCTCGAGCCGGGGGAGACCGCGCAAGCGCTGCTGCGGATCACGGACACCGGCAGCGCCCGGCCGGCCACCTGCGTACGGGTGACCTCCGAGGAGCTGCGAGTCACCCTGCCGCATCAGGGACGGTCCGCGTTCGTTCCCGTCCACATCCCGGTCTGCTCGAAGAAGGGGCATCTGTCCCTCACCGTCCAGGCCCTTCAGGCCAGGTCAGGCGTGTCCGGTTACACCGTGCCTTAACCACGGGACCCGCAGCGCATCGTGATCCCTGGCGGCGGTACTCTGGCCGCGCCGCACCAGGCCGCGCTACCCCGGATGACACGACACCGCGACCAGGGAGAATCACCACCGCTCGTTCGGGAGAAAGGTCGTAAAGTTCTTGAGTTTCGTGTTGAGCGCCGTGCGGGGACAATGGGAGACATGGGTGCCAGCCAGGTGAGCCTCCCCGCCGCCGAAGGACCGGAAGAGGGACAGCCGGGCAACGAATCCGGGCTCCCCCCTGAGCGTTATCTGGACCGGGAGGAGAGCTGGCTCAGGTTCAACGAGCGCGTGCTCGAACTCGCCGAAGATGAGTCGGTCCCACTGCTCGAGCGGGTGCGGTTCCTGGCTATCTTCGCGACCAACCTGGACGAGTTCTTCATGGTCCGGGTGGCCGGGCTGATGCGCAGGATGGTGGCGGACTTCCCGGTCGAGGGAGCCGGCGTGAGGCTGCCCGGGCAGGTGCTCGACAACACGCTGGAGCTGGCCGGCGAACTGACCGTGCGGCACGCCCGGGCGTTCAGCGAGCGGATCAATCCCGAACTGGTCGAGCACGGCATCGAGCTGCTGCGCTGGAAAGAGCTATCCGGGCAGGAGCGCGACACCCTCGGCGACCTGTTCCGGCAGCGCATCTACCCCGTGCTCACCCCGTTGGTGGTCGACCCGGCCCACCCGTTCCCCTTCATCTCCGGCCTGTCCCTCAACCTGGCCGTCATGATCGCGGACCCCAGAACGGACGCCACCGTGTTCGCCCGGGTCAAGGTGCCGCCGCTGCTGCCCCGCTTCCTCGCGCTGACGCAGAACCGGTTCGTGCCGATCGAGGATGTCATCGCCGCCCACCTGACCGCCCTGTTCGGCGGCGTTGAGATCATCGAACATCACGCGTTCCGGGTCACCCGGATCAGGGACCTTGAGGTCGACGAGGACATCACAGAAAACCTGCTGCAGGCGATGGAGCGGGAACTGGTCAGGCGGCGGTTCGAGCCTGCTGTCCGGCTCGAGGTCGAGGACACGATGTCGGCCAACGTGCTCGACCGGCTCGTCACCGAGCTCGGCATCGACAAGCGCGCGGTGTACCGGGTGTCGGGGCCGCTCGATCTGAGCGGGCTGTCCGCCATCGCCGACCTGAAGATCGGTGAGCTGAGGTATCCGGCGTTCGTTCCGTCCACCCGGGCGATTCCGCAGGAGACCAGCATTTTCTCCGCCATCGCCGAACGTGACATCCTCGTCCATCACCCCTACGACTCCTTCGCCGCATCGGTCGAGCGGCTGATCGACGAGGCCGCCAATGACCCGCGGGTGCTCGCGATCAAGCAGACGCTGTACCGCACCAGCGGCCAGTCGCCGATCGTGGACGCGCTCATCGACGCCGCCGAGGCGGGCAAGCAGGTTGTCGTGGTGGTGGAGATCAAGGCCAGGTTCGATGAGCGCGCTAACATCGCCTGGGCCCGCAAACTCGAGGAAGCGGGCTGTCACGTCGTCTACGGTTTCGTCGGCCTGAAGACGCACTGCAAGATGGCGCTCATCGTCCGCGAGGAGTCCGACGGGACGCTGCGACGGTACTGCCACCTCGGAACCGGGAATTACCACCCGACCACGGCCCGGCTCTACGAAGATTTCGGCCTGCTCACCGCTGATGTCACGGTGGGCGAGGACGTCAACGCCCTGTTCAACCACCTGACCGGGTACAGCCGGACGGGATCGTACCGCCGGCTGCTGGTCGCGCCGGAATCGCTGCGGACCGGTATCGTGGACCGGATCGATAAGCAGGCCGAGCGACGGCGGGCCGGCCAGTCCGCCAGGATCGTCTTCAAAACCAACGCGCTGGTCGATGAGGTGGTCATCGACGCGCTCTACCGGGCCTCCCAGGCCGGGGTCCCGGTCGACCTGTGGGTGCGGGGCATCTGCGCGCTGCGGCCGGGTATCCCCAGCTTGTCCGACCACATCAGGGTCCGCAGTGTGCTCGGCCGTTTCCTCGAGCATTCCCGCGTCTACGCGTTCGGCGACAACGAGGAAGACACGCAGGTATGGATCGGCAGCGCCGACATGATGCACAGGAACCTGGATCGCCGGGTGGAACTCCTCGTGCATGTCACCGATCCCGGCCACCAGCGGCGGATACGCCGGTTCCTTGATCTCGGCATGGACGACAAGACCTCCGCATGGTGGCTCGACCCGGACGGGCACTGGGTCAGGCACAGCCGGGACGAGGCCGGCGATTCGCGGCGAGACGTGCAGGAGACCCTGGTCAGAGAGCGGAGGGTCCGCATCGCTGATGACTGACGTCATCTTCGCGGCAGGCGCGGTGGTGTGGCGGCCCACGGCCGGCCCTCCCTACCAGGACGGCGGGAGCGCCGGTGGCTCCGGAGTCGAGGTGCTGCTGGTGCACCGCCCCAAATACGACGACTGGTCGCTGCCCAAGGGCAAGTGCGAGCCGGGTGAGCACGTGCTGCTCACCGCGGTCCGGGAGGTCTTCGAGGAGACCAGCGTGCGGTCACCGCTCGGGCCGCGGCTGCCGTCGGTGCAGTACCAGACCGGCGCTTACGGTAAGCACATCGACTACTGGTCAATGCTCAGCCTCGGTTACCAGGCCGCGGCCAGTCACGAGGTCGACGCGGTGTCCTGGCTGCCGCTGGCGCAGGCCAGGGAGCGGCTGAGCTACCCGCGTGACGTGGCCGTGGTGGACAGCCTGGTGCCGCGGGAAACGGTACCGCTGATCCTGCTCAGGCACGCCTCGGCGGGGGCCAAGGGGAACTGGCCCGCAGACGACGAGTCACGCCCGCTTGACGCCAAGGGGGCGACGGATGCGCAGGTGCTGGCCGGCCTGCTGTCCTGTTTCGCGCCCACCGCACGGGTGCTGAGCTCGCCCGCGCTGCGCTGCACCGAGAGCGTGCGTCCCTACGCGATCAGCTTTGGCGGCAAGGTGGAGGCCGCGGCCGCGCTGGCGCTGCCGGGCCACTCCGGTCACTTTTTTTCCCGAACGAACCGTGGTGATGCCCTCGCCGACCTGGTTCGTCAGCTGGTGGCCGACGGACGGCCGGCGGTCCTGTGCCTGCACCGCGAGAACCTTCGCAAGGCGCTCGCAGCGGCCCGCCCCGCGGCCCGTGCCGCGCTCGGCGGCCCGCCGTCGCCCGGACCCTCGGCTCCAGCGCTGCCCAAGGGCGGCTTCTTCGTCCTGCACATGGCGGCGCGGGAACTGGTCGCGCTCGAACGCTACGTAGTGTTAGCCCGCTCTGTTAGCCCGCTCACCGGCGGCCGCCTTAAGGCGCTGGCTCGCTCGGGAGGCTCTGGTCGCTCGTCTTCAGGGCACCGTTTAGGTTCTCGGGCTCGCTTGGGGGCGGTGCTGGGGCCTCACGGGTGTCGTTAACCTTGTGCTTTTCGGTGGCTTCTGCGGCCGGGGCGGCCTTGTGGTGGCGCATCCGGCGGATGATGTAGGCGGCGAGCAGGAGCACGGCCGCGATCAGTATGTAGTACGAGTACTGCGTGATGTAGTGATAGATCGTGGTGATGTGGTTTCCGGTGAGGTAGCCGAGGCTGACCCAGGTCCCGACCCACAGGGCGGCACCGAGCGCGTTGAAAGCGAGGAAACGCCGCCAGTGCATGCCGCTGATGCCGGCGATTATCCCGTTCGCCTGGCGTAGGCCTTCGATGAAGCGCGCGATCGTGATGATCTTCCCGCCGTGACGTCCGAAGAAGTGCTCGGCGCGGTTCAGCCGCTCCTCGGTCAAGAACACGTACTTGCCCCACCGCAGGGCCAGCGCGCGGCCGCCGAAGTGCCCGATGGCATAGCCCACGTTGTCGCCGAGGGTCGCCGCGATGAAGCCGACGACACCGACGGCCACCACGTTGAGCCTGCCCGCGCCCGCGTAGATGGCCCCGGCGATCAGGATCGTCTCGCCGGGTACGGGAATGCCGAAGTCCTCCACCAAGACCAGGAGGCCGATAGCCCAGAGACCGTAGTGCTGCAGGGGCGACGCCAGGGCGTTGAGAAACCCGGGTAGCGTCGGTGAACTGCTGGCCAGCGTGGCCGCGGTCATCAGCACCGGTTGGTCACCTCTCGGGTTCGGCGGAGCTCCCTAGGATAGGTGCCTGCGTCACCTGCGCCGGGCCATCGCTCATGGCGCGGACGATCGGTCCGGCCGTCAACTCGATCTGCCAGGGCCGGGCCCCGTAGCCGGCCAGCGCCTGCGCGACGGTCTGTTCGTCGCAGGGTTGCGGGGGATCCCAGCTGAGCCTGCGTACCGCGTCGGGGGAAATCAGGTTCTCGATCGGCAGCCGGTTGTCCTCCGCGATGGACGTCACGGCTGTGCGCGCCGCGGCCAGGCGGGCCGCGGCGGCTGGATCGCGTTCAGCCCACCGATGCGCCGGCGGCGGTCCGTTCGGTACCGTCCCGCCGGCTGCCTCAGGCAGCTCGTCATCGGCACTGGCTCGCGCTCGTGAGACCGCGGCCAGCCAGTCTCGCTCGTGCCGCCGGGCCTGGCGGCTGGTGAACCCGCTGATCTTGATCAGCTGTGCGTGGTTAGCGGGTAGTGTCCTGGCCGCCTCGATGATCGCCGGGTCGACCAAGATGCGCCGTGGAGACAGGTCAGCGGCCTGGGCAATGTTGTCCCTGGCCGTCCACAGCTCGCGTACCACGGCCAGCCCCCGTCGGGACTGCACCCGGTGAATGCCTGAGGTCCGCCGCCAGGGGTCAGCCCGCGGTGTAGCCGGCCGGGCCGCGAGCACGGCCTCGAACTCCTGCCTGGCCCATTCGGTCTTGCCTTGGGCGGCGAGTTCCGCGGCCAGGACGTCCCTCAGCTCCACCAGCAGCTCGACATCGAGCGCCGCGTAGCGCAGCATCTCCTCCCGCAACGGGCGGGCTGACCAGTCGGCGGCCGACTGGCCCTTCTCCAAGTGGTAGCCGAGCACCTCCTCGACCAGCGTGCCGAGAGCTACCCGTGGGTACCCAAGCAGCCGCCCGGCCAGCTCGGTGTCGAAGAGCCGCCGCGGCCGGAAACCGATCTCGTCCAGGCACGGCAGGTCTTGCGAGGCCGCGTGCAGCACGGCCTCGGCGTCGCTGACCGCAGCGTCCACACCGGACAAATCAGGGCAGGCGATCGGATCGATGAGCATCGTGCCGGCCCCGGCGCGACGCAGCTGGACCAGGTATGCACGCTGGCCGTAGCGATATCCGGAAGCACGTTCGGCGTCGACCGCGACCGGTCCCTCGCCGAAGGCTAGCCTGCTGATGACGTCGGCCAGGGCCGCATCGGTTTCGATGACCGGCGGCAGGCCGTCCCGGGGCTCAAGCAGGGGAACGGAACCTGAGACCTTCTGGACCTCGACTTGCTCCTGGCTGCCGTCGGCTCTCTCAGCCTCCTCGTAACCGCCAGGTCTCCCCGCCTCAGTGCCTGCGCTCACCCGTACCCCGGCTGCCGAAGAGCCCGTGTCCCCGGCGGTTCCAAGCCTGCCGCAGCCGACAGGCAGTCGCACCAGGCCGCTATGTGCGCAGAGAAGTCAAGGGCGGCGGGATTGCTCTGACCCGATCTGGTAGCACTGGCTCCGCCGGGCCCGGCTGGGGACCATGACGCACGAAGTTCGAAACCGGTCAGCGGAAGCTCGTCGCGCTTGCCGCCGAAACCCTCGGTGATGACTCTGGTGACCGTGCCGCTCGGCACCGCGTAGCCGGGCACATGCGCGTCCAAAGCCTCCGAGAGCCAGCTCCAGCCAACCTCGCCGAGCAGCGGATCCGCCGCCATTTCCGGCTCTACTTCGGCGCGGATGTAAGCCACCAGCCGGTAGTAGCCGTCCCAGCCTTGCTGGCCGTCCGGGTCGTAGAGCAAGATCAGCCGCCCCCAGGCGACATCGGCCTCGTCTCGCTGGACGGTCGCGGCGATAGCCGTGGCGTACGGCGCCAGCCGTTTCGGCGCTGGCACGTCTTCGAATTGCAGATCCTGCCGGGCCTGAGCGTGCCGGGCCGCCATGAAGGCCTCCGCCACCTCTGCGAACGTCTTCTCCGCGGCTGAGCCCTGAGCCTGCGCCGAGGAGACACGAGCGGTTGGCACCTCCGGCGCACCGGTGGCAGCCGCAGCCGGACTGCCGGACGCCGCGTCCGATCCTCTGGACGTCCTCGATCGCGTCCTGCGCCGATCCTCTGGCTCGTCAGCCAACCTCATGACCCGAGCGTATGTGTCTGTCATCCCCGCTTCTCACGCAGCGTCATTTATTTTCATGCCGAAACACCGATGTTTCATGCTATTTCGCCTGGCTAACTTCGGGCTAGGAGGAGAGGGAACCTGTCCCGGTCAGATCACGCCGCCTGGGACGTGCTGCCGCGGGTGGCCTGTGCGCGCGGCGGAAGGCCGATGATCAGAGCGTCACCGCACATCGTGCAGGCCCATTCCTGGCAGTCACCATCCGGGACATCCGGGCAGCCGACGGGCTCCGCGTGGAACTGTTCGAAGAGCCGCTCTTCGCTGCATCCGGTGCAGTACCTGCTCAGGTACGTCATCGTGGCGACCTCCTCGTTGCGGCGCATCAAGGGATTTACGGTGTCGAGTTAAGGGACTTACGGTGTCGGCTTGCCGAGGGCTTCACAAACCCGATGCTGATGTTGGCACGCTCTCGCGCCGATTCGTGGGATCTCAGGCGGCGTGTCTCCCCGCGGCCTCGGCCGGGTGATGTGAGACGATCCCTGACGTGACCGTAAGCCCGTCGAGATCTCCTTTCCTGCAGGCCTGCCGAAGAGAGCCGGTGCCCCATACACCTGTGTGGTACATGCGGCAGGCGGGCCGATCGCTGCCCGAGTACCGCAGGCTGCGCGAGGGCATCTCGATGCTCGATTCGTGCACCCGTCCCGAGCTGATCACGGAAATCACCCTGCAGCCGCTGCGCAGGTATGACGTGGACGCGGCCATCTTGTTCAGCGACATCGTGGTACCGCTGCGTGCGGTGGGCATCGATGTCGACATCAAGGCCGGGATCGGGCCGGTGATCGACACTCCCGTGCGGACTTCAGCGGACCTCACGCGGCTGCGCGCCCTGGTTCCGCAGGACGTGCCTTACGTCACCGAAGCGGTCAGGTCGCTCGTGGCTGAGCTAGCTGAATGCCCGCTGATCGGTTTCGCGGGCGGTCCGTTCACGCTCGCGTCCTACCTGGTGGAGGGGGGACCTTCCAAGAACCACGACAAGACCAAGGCGCTGATGTACGGCGATCCCGCGCTCTGGCACGCGCTGCTCGGGCGGCTGGCCGACATCACCATCTCGTTCCTCCAGATCCAGGTCGCGGCGGGTGTTTCGGCTGTCCAGCTCTTCGATTCCTGGGTCGGCGCGGTCAGCCCGGACGATTACCGGCGCGCGATCCTTCCGCATACCAGCCGGATCTTCGCGGCGCTCGGGCCGTCCGGCGTGCCGCGCATTCACTTCGGGGTCGGAACCGGCGAGCTGCTCGGGCTGATGGGTGAGGCCGGTGCGGACGTGGTCGGGGTCGACTGGCGCATCCCTCTCGACGAAGCCGTCCGGCGGGTCGATCCGGGGAAAGCTCTGCAAGGCAACCTTGACCCGGCGATCCTGCTCGCGCCCTGGGAAGTCATCGAAGAGCGGGCCAAGGACGTCATCGCCCGCGGGCGCGCCGCCGAGGGGCACGTGTTCAACCTGGGGCATGGCGTCCTGCCGGAAACCGACCCGGCCATGCTGGCCAGGCTGGCTGACCTGGTCCACGTCGAGTCGGCCCGCACGCCCGCCTGAGCCGGTCCGGCGCATCACTAGCTTTCCGGTGCGGCTGGCCGGCCGGGAAGCCTACGGCGTATTAGCCAGCGTCGGCCGCGGAAGACCAGGTAGAAGGCCAGGGCTCCGATGGCGGCGAAGGGTGCGAGCGCGCCGAGGAAAGCGAGCGTCCAGGACACGGTGATCCGAAGCGCCCGCCAGCCGGCGCCGAGGCCACCCGCCAGGCTGGGCGGAGCCTTGGGGCGATGTATCAGCGGCTTGGCCTTGGAACCGAGAATCGTCAGCGTCACGGTGGCGTAGGAGACTTCGTGGCTGAGCGCACGCTGCTGCGCCTGCATCGTCTCGAGGCTGGATTCCTCCGCGTTGATCTGGTTCTGCACGCTGAGAAGATCACTGACCGAGCCCGCGTGCGACAGCAGGGCGCGAAGCTGGGCGATGGCCGCCTCATCCGAGGTGACCTGGCTATTCACGTCCGCTACCTGCTGGGTGACGTCCTGGGCTTGCTGCTGCAGGGACAGCTGCGTGCCGAGGCCGCCTTCGAGCTGGCTGAGTGTGGCTTGGTAAGCCGGGACAGGAATCTTGAGCTGCACGCTGGCGGTGGCCTCGGACGGGTGATCGGGGTTGGCCGAGGTCGTCTCGTTCGAGACGTAACCGCCGGCACTCTCGATAATCTGGGCGGCCTTGGCGGCGGCCGAGTTCACGTTGGCCGCCCGGACGGTCAGCTGTGCGGTGTAGATGATCTCGCTGGCGGGGGCCACGCGGGCCGTCGTCGTACCCTGGGCGGCCGGCCCGTACATAGCCTTGCCCGGGGCGGCAGCGCCGGCCACACCGTTGAGCGGTGCAGACGCAGCCACCTGCCCGGAGGCGGCCTTCGCGGCCCCGGCGGAGCTGGCTGACGTACTCGAGGTGCCCGCCGAGCAGCCGGCCAGCAAGGCTGTGCCGGCCAGCATGACGCTGATCATGAGGCCGGCCAGAGCGCCCTGCCGTGTGCACCCGGTCCGCGTGCGGATCCGGGCCGAGCTCGCTGTGTTCAGCATGCCGTTGTGACGGCGGGCGGGGCCTAGGCGGTTCCGCCTTCCTGGTCACGATCTCGCCTCGGCCAGGCCGCGTGCGGGTCACGAGACCGGCGTCTGCCAGGCTGGTGGGTATGAACCCTGCGAACGGGCAGCCGCACATTGTGATCGTGGGCGGCGGGATCTCCGGACTGGCGGCGGCGTTTTTCCTCAGAGATCATGACGTGCGGGTGACGCTGATAGAGGGGTCGTCCAGGCTGGGCGGCAAGCTTTCTGTTTCGGAGATCGCTGGTGTAGCGGTCGATGAGGGAGCCGAAGCGCTGCTCGTCACGCGGCCGGAAGGAACCGCCCTGATCGCCGCGGCCGGACTGGCTGATCAGCGGGTGACGCCAGGCACCACCTCGTCGGCGATCTGGACCCGCGGTGCGCTCCGGCCGTTGCCGCGGCGTCAGGTGATGGGCGTGCCCTCGGACATGACCGAACTCGCCAAGTCCGGAGTGCTGTCCGGCCAAGGTGTCGCCCGGGCCCGTCAAGATCTTGACCTCGCGCCCACCGCTCGCGACGGCGACGTGCCGGTAGCGCGCTACATCGGGGCCCGCTTCGGTGACGAGGTCGTGGACCGGCTGGTCGATCCGTTGCTCGGCGGGGTCTACGCGGGACGCTCCGCGGAGTTGTCGTTCGACGCGACGCTGCCCGCGTTGGCCGCCGCGTCTCGCAACTACCGCTCGCTGGCCGAGGCGGCCCGATCCCTGCTGCCATCTCCTGGGCCGGACCCCGGCCAGGCTCAGGACAAAGACCATACGGGTACCCGAACAGGCGGATCGGTGTTCACGACGCTCGCCGGGGGGCTGGGAGCGCTGCCTGACTTCCTGGCCAAGGCCTCAACGGCGGCGGTGCGGACCACCTCAGTGGCCCGGGAGCTGTCCCGGACAGAAAACGGCTGGCGGATCACCGTCGGATCCGCGGCGGCTCCGGAATTCCTTGACGCGGACGCGGTTATCATCGCCGTCCCGGCACGGCCCGCGGGCCGCCTGCTCGCCGAGGTACCTGGCCTGTCCGCCGCCGTCACGGCGCTCGGCGAGATCAGCTACGCGAGCATGGCGATCATCACATTCGGCTACCCTCGATCCGCCTTTCCTAGTGCCCTGGGCTGGAGCGGGTACCTGGTCCCGGCCGTGGACGGGCGGGCCGTCAAGGCGGCCACGTTCTCCACCGTCAAGTGGCCGCACCTGGCCGGCGCGCCGGCGCGTACCGGCGAGCCACTGGAGATCATCCGGTGCTCGGTCGGCCGCATCGGAGAGGAAGGGGTGCTGCAGCGGGCCGACGACGACCTCGCCGCGCTGGCCGCGGCGGAACTCGCGGAGGCGACCGGGGTGCGGGGTGGTCCGGTCGCGGCCCGTGTCACCCGCTGGGGCGGAGCGCTTCCCCAGTACACCGTCGGCCATCTGGACCGGGTGGCGAGGATACGCGCAGCGGTAGCCACCCAACCCGGGCTCGCGGTCTGCGGCGCGGCCTACGACGGGCTGGGCATACCCGCGTGCGTGGCGACCGCTCGATCGGCGGTCGACCAGATCCTGGCCTTCTTGCCACCCAGGCGGTGACCCGGTTCGGTGCGGTGAGCGCCGTGGCCGACAATGGTGACATGGCTGACGAACATGAGATGACCGTGCCGAGCGGCCCGGACACCGCCGCCGGAGCCGGAACCGCCGAGGCAGACCGCAAGCTGAAGGCCCGTGATCTCAACGATCTGGTCCGCTACACGATGTGGTCGGTGTTCCGGGTGACCGACCGGGCCGGGCTGGAGGCGGGCGGGCTCGAGAACGCCGCAGCCGAAGTGGACGACCTGCTCGAGCAGGCCGCGGGTAAGGGCGTGGTGACCCGCGGCTGTTACGACCTGCAGGGCATGCGGGCTGACGCGGATTACATGTTCTGGTGGGTGGCCCCCAGCTCGGATGATCTGCAGGATATGTACGCCCGCTTTCGCCGGATCCGGCTCGGCCGCTGCAGCGAGCCGGTCTGGTCAGTGATGGCGTTGCACCGCCCGGCGGAATTCAACAAGAGCCACATTCCCGCTTTCGTGGCGGAGGAGGAACCTCGCGCGTACGTCAGCGTGTATCCGTTCGTGCGCTCGTACCAGTGGTACCTGCTCGATCCCGCGGAGCGTCGCAGGTTGCTCGCCGAGCACGGGATGATGGGCCGCGAGTACCCCGACGTCAGGGCCAACACCGTCCCCTGCTTCTCGCTCAACGACTACGAGTGGATACTCGCCTTCGAGGCCGATGAGCTGCACCGGATCGTCGACCTCATGCGCCACCTGCGCGGATCTGAAGCCCGGCTGCACACCCGGGTCGAGATCCCGTTCTACACCGGACGCCGCAAACCCGTGCACGAACTCGTCGCGAGCCTGGCTTAGTCGTCGAGGGGTGGCTGAGGATCTCCGGGTGAACGGCTGGCTGCTGATACCGGACAGCGAACTGCACGAGCGGTTCTCCCGGTCATCGGGGCCGGGCGGTCAGTCGGTCAACACCGCCGACAGCCGGGTCGAGCTTTCCTTCGATGTCGAGCGCTCGCCCGCATTGCCCGAATGGGCGCGCGCCCGAGCCGCCGAACGCCTGGCCGGGAGGCTGACCAGCGGAGTACTGACGGTGGCCGCGTCCGAACAGCGTAGCCAGCTCGCCAACCGGCAGGCGGCCCGGGCCAGGATGGCGGCCCTGCTGCGGGCCGCGATCGCCCCGCCGCGGCGCCAGCGTGTCCCGACCAAGCCGGGGCGGCGGGCGAACGAGCGGCGCCTGGAGACCAAGCGCAACCGCGGCGCCATCAAGCGGGCACGCAGGTACGACGGCCGTGACCCCGGCTAACCAGCGGAGGGTTCGAGCTGAAGTGACACCGAGTTGATGCACCAGCGCTGGTCGGTGGGCACCTCGTAGCCCTCGCCGGCGAATACATGGCCCAGGTGGGAGTCGCACGCCGCGCAGCGCACCTCGGTGCGGATCGTCCCGAGTGAGCGGTCCTCGATGAGCACCACCGCGTCGGACTCGGACGGCTGGTAGAACGACGGCCAGCCGCAGTGTGACTCGAACTTGGCGCCGGAACGGAACAGCTCGGCGCCGCACGCCCGGCAGCGGTACACACCCTCGGTTTTGGTATCGGTGTACTCGCCGGTAAACGGGGCCTCGGTGCCGGCCTGGCGCAGGACCGCGTATTCCTCTGGCGTCAGCTGCTCACGCCACTGTTCGTCGGTCCGGGTGACCTTGTCCATGACAGGAGCTTAACGAATCGGATGGGATACTCGTGCCCATGGTTCTACAGGTGTCAGCCGGGCGCATGGTCGGGCGCGATCACGAGCTCGGCCGCCTGCTCACCCTGCTCGACGACGCCGAGGCGGGCCGTTCGGTGGCCGCGCTGGTCAGCGGGGACGCGGGCGTGGGCAAGTCGCGCCTGGTCCGGGAGGTCACCCAGCTCGCCGCCGGGCGTGGTTTCACCGTGCTGTCCGGTCAGTGCGCCGAGCTTGGCGACAGCGTGCCGTACCTGCCGCTGGCCGACGCGCTCCGCGGCGCGGCCCAGTCCACCGGGGTCCGGGATGCACTCAGCTCACGCCCGGCCTTGGGCCGGCTGCTTCCCGACAGCGGGGACGGGCGCGCGCCCGACGAGGACCGCTCGGGCCTGGCCAGGCAGCAGCTGTTCGGCGGGGTGCTTGGCCTGCTCACCGAGCTCGCCGCCGCGGCGCCGGTGCTGCTCGTGCTCGAAGACCTGCACTGGGCCGACGCCTCCACCCGGGATCTGGTGACCTTCCTGTCCCGGATGCTGCACCGCGAGCGGGTCGCGCTGATCGGCACGTACCGCACCGACGACCTGCACCGCCGCCACCCGCTGCGGCCCGTGGTGGCCGAACTGCAGCGGCTGCCCGGCGTCATCTCGGTCGACCTCGCGCCGCTTGATCCCTCGGCCCTGGCCGAGCACCTGACGGCGGCCGCGCCTGGCCGCCTGGACGCGACCGAGCTGAACGACATCGTGGCCCGGGCCGAAGGCAACGCCTTCTACGCCGAGGAATTGCTCGCCGCCTCGGTCAGGGACGATCCCGCCGACCGCAGCGCCCTGCCCGCTGGGCTGGCGGCACTGCTGCTCAGCCGGGTCGAGCAGCTCTCCGACACCACCCAGCGAGTGCTCCGCGTCGCGGCCGTGGCCGGGCGCAAGGCCGACGACGACCTGGTGCGCGCCGCATCCGGCCTGGAGGCCGCCGAATACGAGAGCGCGGTCCGGGAGGCGGTCACCCACCAGCTGCTGGTTCCCGACGGTACCGAAGGTTATGTCTTCCGGCATGCCCTGCTGCGCGAAGCCGTCTACGCGGACCTGCTGCCGGGAGAACGAACCAGGCTGCACGCCACGATGAGCTCCCTGCTTGCTGACCCGCGGTGGCTGACCGTGCCGGGGACGGCGGCGGAGCTGGCTCAGCACTGCCTGGCCAGCCATGACATCCCCGGTGCCTTCGCCGCCTCCGTGCGCGCCGGGGAAGAAGCCGAACGCCTTGGTGCACCCGCCGAGGCGCACCGCCATTACGACCAGGCCCTGGCGCTGTGGGAACGGGTCGCCGAGCCGGAGAAGACGGCCGGCATGGCCCGCGGCAAGCTGGGCCTGCTGTCCGCGGACAACGCGGCGGACAGCGGCGACATCGAGCACGCCGTGCACCTGCTCCGCCGGCTGCGGCGGGCGCTCCAGGACCAGGCGGATGCCGATGGTGGCCCCCAGGACGTGAACCTGGCCAGCAGGATCGGCGAGCGGCTGGCGTTCTTCCTGGGCCAGCTGGATGACTCCAGGGCCCTGGGCGAGGCCATCGAGGTCGCCCGGGCCACGGTCGAGGCAACACCCGCGGAGCCGCCGACGTGGCAGCGCGCGCGGGCCATGTCCACCTACGCCAACACCTTGCTGACCGAGGACGACTTCACCGCGGCCAAAGAATGGGCCTCCCGCGCGTTCGCCGCGGCTCGCGACGCCGACGCGCCCTGGGTGCAGGCCGACGCGCTGGTGACGCTGGGCTTCATCAGCAACCGCGAAGGTCACAACGACGAAGCCATCAAGGTGCTGACCGACGCGCACAAACAGGCCCGCGAGGCCAAGGTGCTCGGCGTGGAGCTCCGGGCCGCGTACTACCTGGCGCGGGCCCACCTGGAGCGGGGCGACCTGGCCATCGGCGCGGCGGTAGCCCACGAGGCGACCAAGCGCGCCAACCAGACCGGGCTCAACATGGCGCCGTTCGGCCTGGACGTGCAGCACCTGCACTTCCAGTGCCACTTCGCGGACGGCAAGTGGGATCACGCCCAGGAGATCGCCGACGGCTTCCCGGTCCGGGTCACCAGCATCGCCGAGGCCTACCTGTCCTCGATGGCCCTGTTCATCGACGTCGCGCGCGACAACCCGGCGGTAGCCGAACGGCGCGCCTGGATCGAGCCGTTCTGGTCGGCGCACGGGTTCGACGAGTTCACCGGGCGCGGGCTGCTCGCCGAGCACGCCCTCTGGCAGGGCGACACCGAGCAGTCCCTGGCCCAGGCCTGGGCCGCCATCACGGTCATCAAAAACCCGTGGGGTTACTCGCCGTCGGTGATCAGGCCGGCCGCGGTCGCTTTGAGCGCGCGCGCCGACCGGGCCGTGCTGGCCCGCGCGGCCGGCCACGAGGATCTCGCCGCCGCCGAGCTGACCGCGGCGGGGGAGCTGCGGAAGATTGCCCGCGAGGGGGCGGCATACTCCCGGCGGCCCAAGTTCATCCTCGGCCCGGAGGGACGCGGCTGGCTGGCCCGGGCCGAGGCGGAGTACCGCCGGGCCAGTGGTGAGAACGACCCGCAGGCGTGGCAGGCGGTGCTTGACGAGTTCGGGCCGGCGTATGTCTACGAGATCGCCAGGACCCAGTGGCGGCTGGCCGAGGCGCTCGCCGAGGCGGGCCGCCGGGATGAGGCGGCGGACCAGTGGCGCCAGGCCGCGCGCACGGCGGAGAAGCTGACGGCCAGGCCGCTGCGCGCGGCACTCGACGACCTGGCCAGGCGGGCCAGGATCGGGACCGCGGAGCACAGGGGCGACAGCGCGGTCCTGGTCTCGCTGACCGCCAGGGAACGTGAGGTGCTGCGGCTCATCGCCGCGGGCCGCAGTAACAGGGAGATCGCCTCGGTGCTTTTCATCGCGCCCAAGACCGCCAGCGTGCACGTGTCCAACATCCTCGGCAAGCTCGGTGCCGCCAGCCGCACCGAGGCCGCCGCCATCGCCCACCGGGAAGGCCTGATCAGCGAGCCGACCGGCCGCTAGCGGCCCGGGGCGAGTTCGGCCAGGATCTCTCCCGCCCGCTCGGCCGCCGCCGCCGGCGCCACCGAGGGGCTGCCGATCTCCGGATCCCAGTTCAGGTCGTAGAACAGCTCGGTGACCCCTTGCCCGGCGAGCCACTCGGCGTCCGCGCGGATCTGCGGGTAGCTGCCGGACAGCAGCCGCCGGCCGCCATCTGGTCCCTTCTCCTCGGCGCCGGCCACCACCACGCCCCGGCAGATGATGCGCACGGCGCCTGGATCACGGCCCGCCGCCGCCGCCGACTCCTTGATCGCGCCGACCGCCTCGCTGATCTTGGTCAGGTCGGCGCGGCTCGAGGTGATCCAGCCGTCCGCCATCCGTCCGGCCCGCTCCATGGCCGGCGCGGACATGCCGCCGAGCAGCACAGGCGGTCCTGGTTTCTGCACCGGCTTGGGGTCCTGCCGGCCGGCCGGGATGGTGTAGAAGCCGCCGTCGTGGGAACTGACCTCGTCGGCCCACAGCGTCTTCAGCACGGTGAGGTACTCCTCGGCGCGCGCGCCGCGCCGGGCCATGGTCGCGCCGGTCGCGGTGAACTCCTCGGGCATCCAGCCGATGCCAAGGCCCAGGTCGAGCCGGCCGCCGGACAGCACGTCGACGGTTGTCGCCTGCTTGGCCAGATAGGCGGGGGAGACGAACGGCAGGTTGATGATGGCCACGCCGAGCCGGATCCGCGACGTCCGGGCGGCGACGTAGCCCAGCGCCACCAGGGGGTCGAGCACGCTGTGGTACACCGGCTCCATGCCTGAGCCTTCGGGCACAAGCAGCCGCTGGAAGGTCCACAGCGACGCGTATCCGGCGTCCTCGGCCCGTTCGGCAAAGCCGGAAAGATACTCCGCAGTGGCCCACGCGCCCGCGACCGGGGCGCCGAATCCGATCTTCATGCCCCCACCCTATTAATACAATCCAGCCATGTCCGAATCCTCCGACCTGCCCGTCACCGAGCGCACCAGGCACCGCCGCGGACGTGAGAAGGGCAGCACCGACCGGCGGGATCTGGTGGACATCCTGGAAGCCGGGGTGATCTGCCACCTCGGGGTCGTGGTGGACGGCGACCCGATGGTCCTTCCCACCGTCTACGGCCTGGCGGGGGACACCCTGTACCTGCACGGCTCGGTGGCCAGCCGCAGCCTGGTCCGCGCGCCGCAGACCACGATCTGCGTCACGGTGACCCATGTGGACGGGCTGGTGCTGGCCCGTTCGGTGTTCGAGCACGCCGTCAACTATCGCAGCGCGATGATCTACGGCACGCCCCGCCTGGTCACCGACCCGGAGCAGAAACTGGCCGGCCTGCGCTCGCTCAGCGAGCACATCGTTCCTGGCCAGTGGGACTACGCCCGCCGTCCGAACAAGAAGGAACTGGCCCAGACGTCCCTGCTCGCGCTGGCCCTGGACGAGGCCTCGGTGAAGATCCGCACCGGGCCGCCGGACGACGGCGACTCGCCCGACGCGGCGCTGCCGGTCTGGGCCGGCGTGCTGCCGCTCGCCGCCGCCTGGCAGGCGCCCGTACCCGACCCCGTGCTCCCCGCGGCGATCCCGCTGCCCCCGCACATCGCCGCCCTGGCCCGCCGTCCGGCGGGGTGACTGAACCCGCGCCATGACACGAGGCGTCTGGGGCTGGTGTCAGCGTAGTTGTCGTAGGTAGGCGTCGACGGGATCCGCGGCCTGGATACGGACCCTGGCGCCGACGGCCACGGCGCCATCGGGGCTGGCCATGACCGGGCTCAGCTCAAGCTCGGCGACCTGCGGGAGGTCGTTAGCCAGCTGGGAGACCCGCAGCAGCATGTCCTTGAGCGAGACGAGGCCGGCGCCGGGGGCATCCGGGCGGCTGAGCGGCAGCGGGGCGGCGCGGACCGAGCGGATCAGTGCGTCGGCGTCGGTGTCAGTGAGGGGGGCGAGCCTGGCGGCGCGGCCGGCCAGGACATCGGTGGCGCCGGCCAGCCCGAACAGCACCACCGGGCCGAACACCCGCTCCTGGAGCACATTGACCTTCAGCTCGACGCCGTCCGTCATCGTCACCGCGGGCCGGCCGGCCCGCGGGACGCCATAGCAGCCAAGCAGCTCTGTGAGCTGCTCTCGGGGCAGCCAGCCGCCCTGCGTCGTGCCCGCGAGATAGCTGGCTACTACTTCCTTGGCCCGGTCCTGGCGCAGGCCTTCGATATCAGGGACGGCTCCGGGTGCCCTCTTTCGCCACCTGCCGTAGCGGGCGGCGTGGCCGAGGGCGCGGGCGGCGGACTCGGGATAGGCGTAGGCCGGGACCGCGGTGGCGGCCTCGTCCGGGCGGGGCAGCAGCCGGACCGCCTCGAGCTGGTCCATGACCGCCGCGGCGATCGGCACCGGTGGCCGCGCGGCGGCCACTTCGGAAACCAGGTCACTCGTCGCGGTGGTGATCGTCACCGCCAGGACCGCGTCCACGTGCGGGTCGGCGCCGACCAGTTCCAGGCACCGGCGGAAGGTGCCAGGAGCGAGCACCGCGCTGGTATCGACCGGCCCTGCCACCGAGGCACTAGGGGGGAGCAGGTCCCGCAGGGCCCGCTGGGTCTCCCTGGCGAGGCAGGCGACCTGCAGGCCGGCGTCACTGCAGGCATCGGCGGCGAGCACGCCGCCGCCTCGGGTATTGCCGACCACCCCGACGCAGGTACCCGCGGGCACCGGCTGGGATGCCAGCAGTGCCGTGACGTCGAGCAGCTCACCGAGGTTGGCGGTGGCGATCACGCCCGCCTGCTGGAACAGGGCCTGCCGGGTGAGCTGCGGAGTGGCCGCTGCCCCGGCACGGATCGCGGCCAGCCGCAGGCCTGCTGCGGACCGGCCCGCGTTCACCGTCAGGATCGGCATGGCGCGGCTCACGGCCCGGGCGGTGCGGGCGAACTTGCGTGGATTGCCGAACGAATCCAGGTACAGCACAGCCAGCTTGGTCGCCGCGTCAGACTTCCACCACAGCAGCATGTCGTTACCGGACACATCCTCCTTGTCGCCCAGGGAGACGAAGGAGGAGATACCGATACCAAGCCGGGATAGGTGCTCGATCAAGACGATGCCGACGCCGCCGGACTGCAGCGCTAGTCCAGCTATTCCGCTCTTCGGATGACGGTCCGCAAACGTCGCGTTCAGCGAGATGGCCGTGTTTGCTATGCCGAAGCAGGTCGGCCCCACCAGCCGCATGCCGTGGCGGCGGCAGATGCCGAGCAGTTGTGCCCGGACCGTACCGTCCAGGCCTGCCGTCGTCACGACCAGGGCCCTGACGCCTCGCCGCCCGCAGTCTTCTGCGACACCGGTGACGGCGCCGGGCGGCACGGCGATGACCGCCAGGTCGACAGGTTCGGGCAGGTCGGCCGCCGTCGGCACGCACGGCACGCCGCCTACCTTGGCCGCGCCGGGATTGACCGCGTACACCGGGCCGGGGAAGCCGCCGCTGATGATGTTGTCCAGGATGGCCCGGCCGACCGACCCGGGGCGCCGGCCCGCGCCGACGACGGCGACCGAGGCCGGGGTCAGCACGTGCCGCAGGCTCGCCACGTCGGCTGACCGCTCTCGTTCTGCGACCACATTGCGGTAAGCGTCAAGGTGGGCGGCGCCCGCACTGGCCTGCAGCGGGAACCTGAGCTCATACATGCCATCAGCCAGCGCGGCTTGTGCGTGCAGCCCCGCGCTGGCGAACACCTGGAGCATGGTCGTGTTGTCGGTCAGCGTCTCCGCGACAAAGGTGCGGAGCCCCCGGCCGTGGGCCAGCGAGACCAGATGCTCGAGCAGCAGCGTGCCGATACCGCGCTTGTGCATGTCGTCGGCGACCGCCAGGGCGATCTCCGCCGTCCGCAGCCTTTCGTCCACTATCTCGTAGCTGCCGCAGCCGATCACCTGCCCGTCCAGCACGGCCAGCAGCGCGGCGTGGTCCGGCGCGGGCGCGCGGCATATCCGCCGTGCCTCCTGCTCCGCCGCGGCCCGGTTTACGCCGAAGAAGCGCAGGTAGAGGTTTTCCCTGGACATCGCAGCGTGCATGTCCCGCACCGCGTCGAAGTCACCGGGCCGGGCAGGCCGGATCTCGATCGTGGTTCCGTCGGTCAGCAGGGCGTAAGTACTCGGCCCGGTGTCCTCACTCATGTCCCTCCCGGCTTCCTGCTGCGGCTCGCGCCTATAAGTATCCGTGACCTGCTAGCCCAGCACCGACCTCGCGATCTCGGCGGCGCAGCCCCAGGACAGCGAGATGCCGGCCCCGCCGTGGCCGTAGTTGTGCCACAGCACGCCGCCGCCCAGCGGCTCGGCTTCCAGCCGCACCTCGGGGCGGCACGGGCGCAGGCCGACGCGGTGCCCGAGCACCTCGGCCCCGCGCAGGCGAGGGTCGATCGTGGCGCACCCCGCCACTATCCGTTCGGCAATATCGTCGTGCGGGTCCTGATCCCAGTTACCTTCGTCGTTCGTGCCGCCGAGCAGGATGGTGTCGCCGTGCGGGAACATGTACGTGATCCAGGGCGGCTGTTCATCCCGGCAGATGACGAACTCCTCGATGCCGGGATTGGCGACGATCACCACCTGGCCGCGCACCGGCACCACCGCGGGGTCGGGCACCAGGTGGTGCGCGCTGGCGCCGGAGCAGTTGACCACCACCGGAGCCAGGCCGGCCAGCTCGGCCAGCGAGCCCGCCGCCGAGATCTCCACGGTGCCGCCCGCTCGCTCGAGCCGGTCCCGCAGGTAGCCGAGATAGACGGGCATGGTGGCCAGCGGGGCGGTGTAGTGCCAGCCGTAGCCGAACCCGTCGGGCAGTTCGGCTGGCTCGCTCGACCGGATGTCGGCGGCGAACTCGGTCGAGCCGTGCGGCTCCAGCGGAGAGCGGGAGATCTCCTGGCCGCTGACCATCCGCACGCCGGTGCCAGGCTCGGTGGCGAGCTTGGACAAGACCTCGAGTCCAGCCCGTCCCCAGCCAGCGGTCCGGTCGGGCGGACCCACCCGGACCAGGCCCCAGACGGCCCCGGCCGCCACCGACGTGGTCCGCTCGGGCGGCACGGCCGTCCAGATGGTCACGCTGAGCCCGGCCTCGGCCAGGCAGATTCCCGTCGTCAGGCCGCTGACCCCGGCCCCGATCACCAGAACGTCCATCCCCCGACCGTATCCGGCCGCCGCTGATGCCGGTCTACAGCCGGGTCCAGGCCTCGGTCAGCACCTCGCGCAGGATCCGCTCGATCTCGTCGAAGTGCTCCTGGCCGCAGATGAGCGGCGGGGAGAGCTGGATCACCGGATCGCCGCGGTCGTCAGCCCGGCACACCAGGCCGGCGTCGAACAGGGCCTGGGACAAGAACCCGCGCAGCAGCCGCTCGGACTCCTCTTCGTCGAACGTCTCCCTGGTGGCCTTGTCCTTGACCATCTCGATGCCGTAGAAGTACCCGGCGCCGCGGACCTCACCGACGATCGGCAGGTCGTTGAGCTTGTCCAGGGTGGCGCGGAACGCGGCCTCGTTCGTGCGGACGTTTCCGAGCAGGTCTTCCTTCTCGATGATGTCCAGGTTGGCCAGTGCCACCGCGGCCGAGACCGGATGGCCGGCGAACGTGACGCCATGCAGGAACGTGGCGGTCCCCGCGGTGAACGGTTCCATCAGCGCGTCCCGGACCACCATCCCGCCCATCGGGGAGTATCCGGACGTCAGCCCCTTGGCGAAGGTGATGATGTCGGGCTGGTACCCGTACCGCTCGGAGCCGAAGTAATAGCCGAGCCGCCCGAACGCGCAGATCACCTCGTCGGAGACGAGCAGCACGCCGTATCGGTCGCAGATCTCCCTGACCCGGGCGAAGTATCCAGGCGGCGGCGGGAAACAGCCGCCGGAGTTCTGCACCGGCTCCAGGTAGACGGCGGCGACCGAGGCAGGCCCCTCCCGCAGGATCGCCCGCTCGATCTCGTCGGCGGCCCACCGGCCGAACCCCTCGAGGTCATCGCGCACGAACTCGGGGGCGCGGTAGAAGTTGGTGTTCGGGACCCGGACGCCGCCGGGCGGCAGCGGTTCGAACGGGTACTTGATGTCGGCCAGGCCGGTGATCGCGAGCGCGCCCATGGACGTGCCGTGGTAGGCGAGCTCGCGGCTGATCACCTTGTAGCGCTCCGGCTGGCCGATCAGCTTGAAGTACTGCTTGGCCAGCTTCCACGCCGACTCGACCGCCTCCGACCCGCTGGTGGTGAAGAACACCCGGTTCAGGTCACCCGGGGCCAGGTCAGCCAGCCGGGCGGCCAGCTCGATCGCCCTCGGGTGGGCGTAGGACCACAGCGGGAAGTACGCCAGTTCCTCCGCCTGCCGCGCGCCGGCCTCGGCGATTTCCTTACGCCCGTGGCCGACCTGGCTGACGAACAGGCCGGACAGCCCGTCCAGGTAACGCTTTCCGCGGGAATCGAAGACGTAAGGCCCGGAGCCGCGGACGATCACGGGGACGTCGTTGTCTTCGTAGGCGGACATCCGGGTGAAGTGCAGCCAGAGATTGCGCTTGGCCGCGTCCTGCGCTGCTTCGATGGCGTCGGAGGAGGTTGTCATCTGGTTCCCCATGAGTAGGTTTGCTTTCGGAGCTTGAGGTAGACGAAGGTCTCGGTGCTCGTCACGCACGGGACGGCACGCACCCGGCCCAGGATCTCGAGCAGGTGGTCGTCGTCCTCGCAGACAGCCTCCGCGAGCAGGTCAAAGGACCCGGCGGTGATGACGACGTAGTCGATTTCTTCCATCTCGGTGAGCAGGGCGGCTACCTTCTCCAGGTCGCCGTCGGCCTTGATCGCGATCATGGCCTGACGCCGGAAGCCCAGCGTCAGCGGATCGGTGACCGCGACGATCTGCATGACCCCCGAGTCCTGGAGGCGCTGCACACGCTGCCGGACGGCGGCCTCGGAGAGCCCGACCGCCTTGCCGATCGCGGCGTAGGAACGCCGGCCGTCCTGCTGCAGCTGTTCAATGATTTGCTTAGAGACGTCGTCGGGTACGGCACCGCCAGGGCCATGGCCCGGGAGTGGTCTCGAGCTACGTGCCATCCGTCCCTCCCTGCCCGACCTAAGGTTCATGTCTGCCTACCCAGTCAACTGATTTCGTAGGTATATGTAAAGATAGCAACTGAATCACTTGTGGAGATAGTCCATCTCTGCGAAGCTCGACATCGGGATCCGAGAGGACGATGGGACTCGCGGGCGATTGGACACTCCGGCGGATGGAGGCTCTGGCGATGACGGACCGCGCACTGCAGAACTTCGTGAACGGCAAGTTCACCGACGCCAGCGATGGGCGCACGAGCGATGTAATCGACCCGAGTACCGGCGAGGTCTACGCCCAGGCGCCGGTGTCAAGCCGCCACGACGTGGACGCCGCGATGCAGGCCGCCGCGAACGCGTTCGAAGGGTGGCGGGACAGCACCCCGTCCGAGCGCAGCCTGGCCCTGCTCAGGTTCGCCGACGCGATGGAAAAGCGGGCCGGCGACATCGTCGAGGCCGAGACCCGCAACACGGGCAAGCCGGTCGCGCTGACCACGTCGGAGGAAATCCCGCCCGCGGTGGACCAGATCAGGTTCTTCGCCGGCGCCGCGCGGGTCCTGGAGGGCCGCAGCGCCGGGGAGTACATGCGGGACCACACCTCCATGATCCGGCGCGAGCCGATCGGGGTCTGTGCCCAGGTCACGCCATGGAACTACCCGATGATGATGGCGGTCTGGAAGTTCGCGCCCGCCATCGCGGCCGGGAACACCGTCGTGCTCAAGCCGTCGGACACCACCCCGGTGTCCACGCTGCTGATGGCGGAGATCGCCGCGGAGTTCCTGCCGCCTGGCGTGTTCAACGTCATCTGCGGCGACCGCGACACGGGCCGGGATCTGATCTCGCACCCGACGCCGAGCATGGTGTCGATCACCGGCTCGGTCCGGGCCGGCATGGAGGTCGCGCGCTCGGCCGCCGATGACCTCAAGCGCGTCCACCTCGAGCTGGGCGGCAAGGCGCCGGTCGTGGTCTTCGACGACGCCGATGTCGAGGCGACGGCGGAGGGCATCGCGGGCGCCGGCTACTTCAACGCCGGGCAGGATTGCACCGCGGCCACCCGGGTCCTGGCCGGCCCCGGCATCGCCGCCGACCTGACCGCCGCGCTGGCTGAGCAGGCCAACAACACCACAACCGGCGGCCTGGACGTACCCGACGCCTACTTCGGCCCGCTGAACAACCCGAACCAGCTCGCCCGGGTCGAGGGTTTCATCTCCCGCACGCCCGGCCACGCCGAGGTGGTGGCCGGCGGCCACCGGGTGGGGGAGCGCGGGTACCTGTACGCCCCCACCGTCGTGTCCGGCCTGCAGCAGGACGACGAGATGATCCAGGACGAGGTCTTCGGCCCGGTCATCACCGTCCAGCGGTTCAGCGACGAGGACGAGGCAATCCGCTGGGCCAACGGAGTCAAGTACGGGCTCGCCTCCAGCGTGTGGACCAAGGATCATGGCCGCGCGATGCGGATGGCCCGGCGCCTGGACTTCGGCGCGGTGTGGATCAACACCCACATCCCGATCGTGGCCGAGATGCCGCACGGCGGCTTCAAGCACTCCGGCTACGGCAAGGACTTGTCCATGTACGGCTTCGAGGACTACACCCGCATCAAGCACGTCATGAGCTACATAGGCTCCTGATCGCACCACCCGCCCGCCACCACCCGATGCCTGCCCGGGTGATCCGCCCGGGCCCGCCCGCGGGCGGTGCTGTTAATTCTGGTGCTGAATGTGCTGATGAGACACAGCTGACCTTGAGTACTCTCATGATTTCTATTTGTGACGGAAAAATGACGTCGGCCAGCTTTTTGATCCATCTCCGCATTCACGTCGTTTCACAGGGTAGGAACAGGTTGAGCGGCTACTCGACCCGGTGCCCGGCGGAACCCTGCGCCGCCGGGCACCTCCTATTTCCGGTGCCGCCCCGGATCATGCGGATTACGATCCTCCGGACACCAGCGAGAACCTGGTGCTCACCAGGCTGGCGACCACGCCCGACCTGAGCTGGCCGGCCGACGGTCCCACCCCGTAGCTGAGCAGTTCCACCCCGGCCTGCCGCTGAAGATGGTCGCGCCGAACGCCCCACCGACGGCGTCGGCATGCCGTCATCCCCGCATGGTTTTCCGGCCGCGACATGGCTTCACATGTTTCCCGTCGGCGACGCCTGCCAGAATGGGCCCGTGACGACAACGCTGACGTTCGACACCTACCTGCGTGCCACGCCCGAGCGGGTATGGCAGGCGCTGACCGGGCCGACAACTGTCCCGCGCTGGCGGTTCGGCATGAGCTTCGACACCAACTGGCAGACCGGTGCGCCGCTAGCCAGCCAGTCACCCGACGGAACGGGAACGGTCCTGGAGGCCTCGCCCGGGCGGCGTCTGGCTTACGACTGGGAGCAGGCCGGCGTTCCCGGCGCCAACGGCGGCCACCGTTCGACGGTCAGCTTCGATCTCACCCCGATGGGCGAGATCACCCACCTGCGCACGGTGCACAGCGACCTCGAGGAGGACGACCCGTTCTGCCGCATCGTCACCCAGGGCTGGCCGATGATCTTGTCCAGCCTGAAGAGCCTGCTCGAGACCGGCGAGCCCCTGGCCTTCCCGCTGCCCGGCTGACCCCGAACCGAGTATTGCCACGTATATATATCATATGTATTGTTATACACATGAAGACCATGATCGACCTGGACGACGATGCGCTCAGCCGCGCGGCCAAGGAACTGGGTACCACCACGAAGAAAGACACCGTCAACGCGGCGCTGGCGTTCGTAGCTAACCGGCGACACCGGATCGAGCAGCTACTCGATGACCCGTATGCCCTGGGAGTGGGCCCGGACATTACCGATCCGGAGATCATGCGTACCGCCCGGCGGTGACCATTTCGGTAGGTCCTGGGCAGCTCTACCTCATCGACACCTCGGCCCACGCCCGCAGCCAGCATGCCGCCATCCGCAATCTGATCGCGGGCCTCATCGCCGACCGTGCCGCGGCAACCTGTGTGACTGTTGACTTGGAGGCGGCATACTCGGGCCGCGACCATGCGGACGTGCGCCTGATCGCGCAGCGCCGCAAAGAACTCTATGTCGTCCTGCCGATCAGCGAGGTGATGGCTGACCGGGCCCGCGATGTCCAGGTCCGGATGGCCGCCCGTGGCCACCACCGGGCGGCCGGAGTGATCGACTTGCTGACAGCTGCGGTGGCAGAACACCATGGCGCGGTCATCCTTCACTACGACGCGGACTTTGAGCACATCGCAGCAACGACCGGCCAGCCGCACGCATGGATCGTGCCCCGAGGCACTCTGCCGTGACCACCGTTCCCTCTGGCGGACCTAGCCCACGTTGAGCAGGATGATGCCGGTCACCACGAGGATGGTGGCCGCGATGCGGGTCCGGCCGAACGGCTCGCGGAAGACCAGCGTGCCGATAATCGCCCCGAAGATCACGCTGGTCTCGCGGAGCGCGGCGATCGGGGCCAGCGCACCCCGGGTCTGGGCCCACAGCACGAGGCCGTACGCCAGGACGCTCAGCGCGCCGGCCGCCAGGCCGGCCAGCAGGATCCGCGGCCGCTGCTTCAGCAGCACCTCACGCCTGCGAGCCAGGGCGAACATCGGGACGCAGAGGCTCTCGAGCAGCATCAGCCACCCGATATAGCCGACCGGGCTGGCCGACAGCCGCACGCCCACGCCGTCGACCGTGGTGTAGGCGGCGATGGTCAGGCCCGTGCCCACCGCGGCCAGGAAGACCGCCCGGCCCGGCCGGCGGCCGGCCAGCACCAGGGTGGCCAGGCCGGCCGAGACGATGAGCACTCCGGCGATCTGCGGCCAGGCCAGCCGCTCGTGCACGAAGATCGCGGCCAGGATCGTCACCACGAGCGGAGAGGTCCCTCGGGCCAGCGGATACACCTGGCCGAATTCGCCCAGCCGGTAACACCGCATCAGCAGCAGGTTGTAGAAGACGTGGATCACGACCGACCCCATCAGGTAAGGCCAGCAGGCCGGCCTGGGCAGGGTGGTCACGATGATGAGCGGGATCGCGACGACGATGCCGCCCACGCCGATGAGCGCGAAGGCGAGCGTCTGGTCCTTAATGCCGTGCGCGATGGCGTTCCAGGTCGCGTGGGTGACCGCGGCGGCCAGGACCGCGAGGGTGACGCTCAGGGAGAGAGTGGTCGACGGGTCCAACGGGGCTCCTCAGGCAGGCTGAACTGGAGCCCTCAGGGCTTCTATCCCGTCAGGTGTTCCCCGGCCAGATCCCGGCCTTAGTGGCCGGGGCAGGTCCGGGTCGCGGCGCCGCTCGGTCCAGTCCCGGCCGCCCTGATTGTGGTCGTTGGTGCGGCGGACAGCCGGCGGAACCCTAGGCGCAACCTCGTGCTAGCCCCAGCTTAACCTGTCCTGGCGTGATCTTGCCGTCCGGTGATCTCGCCCGTCTCGTACTCCAGCTGTGTCCGCAGCAGCAGCGTGACCCAGGTGCGGTAGGGCCGCCAGTTCTCGCTGATCTGAAGGATCTGCTCGGGCGTCGCCGGTCCGGGCAGATCGTAGGCGAGCGCGACCGCGCGGGCCAGCCGCGGCTCCTGGCCAGGCGAGCTGGCCGTCCAGGGCCGCCCCGGCCAGCGACCGGAGCCATTCCGGCTTGCGTCCGGCCAGTCCAGGGAAGCTGTCGAGGTCGGCCAGCCGCTGTGGGGGAGGAAAGGCGTGCACCACCCGGTCGCCGAAGCTGACGGGTTCGCCGAGTTGCTCCGCCATCCGCGCCTTGATCGCTGCCGCCTGGGTGATCCGGATGCGATGCCCGATGATCGTCCAGGCCGCGGCCTCGTACGGCGACCAGAACCCCGCCGGCCGCAGTCCCGGATACCGCCGCTGAATCTTCCCGGCCACCGGGTCGCGCTCCCCGACCGCGGGGAACCCCGAGCCGTCCACATCGAGCGACAAGATCCGCTCCACCTGCGAGTGCACCGCCGCCACCAGGTCGGCATCAGGCGCCGCCGGGCTGACGATCTCCGCCGTCACCTCCCCGCCGCACACCCGCAGTTCCATGATCGCGGCCAGTTTTGCCCGTGTCTGGCCACGATCATGGGGCCGCCCCTTGACACCTCGCGGGGTTCAACCTAGGCTGGCCTCGATCATATATGAGATGCGATACATGATGACTGCCTCAGAAGCCCCCGAAGCGGCTGCGATCCCGGCTTCGGCCCGGCCGGCGTTCCTGACCGCGGCGGCCGGCGCGCTGCCGTCCCGGACGGTGGCCGTGCTCGAGGCGATCAGGCACGCGATCCTCACCGGCGAACTGCGGCCGGGACGCCCGCTGGTCGAAACCGACCTGGCCGAGATGCTCGGGGTGTCCAAGACCCCGGTGCGCGAGGCGCTCAAGACCCTGGCCGGGGCGGGCCTGGTGACGATGAACCCGTACAAGGGCGCCGCCGTCCGCGTCGTCGACGACGAGCAGGCCAGGCACGTCTACGACGCCCGGCTGCTGATCGAACCCGAGGCGCTGGCCCGCGCGGTGGCCGCCGACCTGAGCTGGGAGCTTGCCCGGGTCGCCCTGGCCCAGTCCGAAAGCGCCCGTGACCAAGCCGAACGCAGCCTGGCTAACCGCGACTTTCACCGCGCGCTGTACGCGGGCTGCGGCAACCCGCTGCTAGTCCGGATGCTCGACGACCTGCGCGACGCCACCGCGCTCATCGCCGTGGCCAGCTGGCAGCAGGACCCGCCGGACATCGCCGTGCCCAGCTGGGAGCGCGAAGCGGCCGAGCACCAGGCCATCCTGGCGGCCGCAGAGCAAGGCGAGGCCAGCCGCGCCGCTGGCCTGCTCCGCGCGCACATAGCGGCCTTCTTCGAGCGCAACTTCACCGGCGACCCGCCAGCACCACACGGCGACCCGCAAGCACCACACAAGGAGAATTCATGAGCCTGACCACGTCCGAAGCGCGGCACCTGCGCGCCGCCCTCGCCACGGCGGTCGTCGTCCCCGTGACCCCGCTGCACGCCGACCAGAGCCCGGACTGGGACACCTACGCGGCGCTGACCGGGCGCCTGATCGACGGCGGGATCACGGTCATCACCCCGAACGGCAATACCAGTGAGTTCTACGCACTCAGCCAGGCCGAGACCCGGCAGGCCGTCGAGACCGCGGCCAAGGTCACCAGCGGCCGCGATAACAAGGCCGAGCTGCTGGCCGGCGTCGGCCACGACATCGCCACCGCGGTCCAGGCGGCCCGGCACGCCCAGGGCCACGGCGCCCGCATGATCATGATCCACCAGCCGGTGCACCCGTACGTGTCGGCGGAGGGCTGGGTCGACTACCACGCCGCCATCGCCGGCGCGGTCCCCGACCTGGGCGTGGTCCTGTACGTCAGGGACGAGCGCCGGGCCGGCGCGCACATCGCCGCGCTCGCTGACCGGGCGCCGAACGTCATCGGCGTCAAGTACGGCGTCAGGGACGCGACCAAGTTCGCCGCGGTCGCCAGGGACGCTGGCCTCGACCGGTTCACCTGGCTGGCCGGCGCGGCCGAGCTGACCGCCCCGGCGTTCTGGGCCGTCGGCGCGCACGCGTTCACCTCCGGCCTGGCCAACGTCAGCCCGCAGCTGGCGCTGTCCATGCTCGGCGCGCTGCGGGCCGGCGACTTCGGCGCCGCGATGAAAGTCTGGGAGTCGGTGCGCCGGTTCGAGGAACTCCGCGCGGCCGACTCCTCCGCCGACAACGTCAGCGTGGTCAAGGAGGCCCTGGCCCAGCTGGGCCTGTGCCGCGCCGACGTCCGGCCGCCGAGCCGCCCGCTGCCCGCGCCCATCAAGGAGGAGATCGCCGGGATCCTGGCCGACTGGGACATGAAGTGACCGACAGGAATCCCGAGCACCTGCGTAGCTTCCGCTGGTTCGGCGGCGAGCGGACGTCCGGGCTGCGGGCGTTCGGCCACCGCTCCAGGATGCGCCAGCTGGGCGTCGAGCCCGAGGAGCACCTGGGCAAGCCGCTGATCGTCATCCTCAACACCTGGTCCGAGCTGAACCCCTGCCACATGCACCTGCGCCAGCGGGCCGAGCAGGTCAAGCGCGGCGTGCTCGAGGCGGGCGGCTTCCCGGTCGAGATGCCGGTCGCTACCCTCAGCGAGACCTTCCAGAAGCCGACCCCGATGATGTACCGGAACCTGCTGTCCATGGAGACCGAGGAGCTGCTGCGCTCCTACCCGGCCGACGGCGCGGTGCTGATGGGCGGCTGCGACAAGACCACGCCCGCGCTGCTGATGGGCGCGGCCAGCGCCAACATCCCGGCCATCTACCTGACCGCGGGCCCGATGCTGCGCGGCAACTTCCGCGGCCAGCCGGTGGGCAGCGGCACCGACGTGTGGAAGTTCTGGGACGACGCCCGGGCGGGCCTGGTCGGCGACTGCGAACTGGCCGAACTCGAGTGCGGCATCGCCCGCTCGCCCGGTCACTGCATGACGATGGGCACCGCCTCGACGATGACCTCGGCCGCCGAGGCGCTCGGCATGACGTTGCCGGGGATGGCGTCGGTCCCGGCGGTCGATTCCGCCCACTACCGGATGGCGGTCGCCACCGGCCGGCGCGCGGTCGACATGGCCTGGGAGCAGCTGACCCCGGATCAGGTCCTCACCCGCGAGGCGTTCGAGGACGCGGTGGCCACCGTGCTCGCGCTCGGCGGCTCCACCAACGCGCTCATCCACCTGATCGCGATGGCCGGCCGGGCCGGCGTCGAGCTGACCCTGGACGACTTCGACGCGATCTCGCGCCGGGTGCCCTGGCTGGCGAACGTCAAGCCGAGCGGGACCTACCTGATGGAGGACTTCTACTACGCCGGCGGCCTGCTCGCGCTGCTCGGTCAGCTGGCGAAGGTCCCCGGCGCGCTGCACCTGGACCGGATGACGGTGAGCGGCCGGCCGTTCGGAGAAAAAATAACGGACGCACCGATCTACCACGACGACGTGATCCGCACGCCTGACACCGCCCTGGCCGCCGAGGGCGGAGTGGCGGTGCTGCGCGGCAACCTGGCCCCGGACGGGGCGGTCATCAAGCACATCGCCGCCGAACCGCGGCTGCTCAAGCACACCGGCCCCGCGGTCGTCTTCGATTCCTATGCCGACCTGCAGGCGCGGATCAACGACCCGGCGCTGAACGTCACACCGGACTCTGTGCTGGTGCTGCGCAACGCGGGCCCCAAGGGCGGTCCCGGCATGCCCGAGTACGGCATGCTGCCGATCCCGGACTACCTGCTGGCCCAGGGCGTGCGCGACATGGTGCGCCTCTCCGACGCCCGGATGAGCGGCACCAGCTATGGTGCCTGTGTGCTGCATGTGGCCCCGGAGTCGTTCGTCGGCGGACCGCTCGCACTGGTCAGGACCGGGGATCTCATCACCTTGGACGTGGCGGCCCGGGAGCTTTCCCTGGACATTTCCGAACGGACGATGGTGCTCCGCCGCGAACAATGGCAGCCTCCCGCGGCGAGGTTCGAACGCGGTTACGGTGTCCTGTACACCGAGCACATCACCCAGGCCAACGAAGGCTGCGACTTCGGCTTCCTGGCCCGGCGCGGCCACAATCCAGAGCCTGACCCCAAGTAGATCCCCCAAGGAGAGCTGATGATCACCGGTTTTGACCCGCGCACGGCAGAGCCGGTCGGGGAGCCAGTCGCCGAGACGACCGACGCCGACGTCGACGCGATCGTCGCGGCCGCGGCGGCCGCCTCCGGCGATTGGTCCGCGTACCCGCGTCGCGCCGAGGCGCTCGAGGCCGTGGCCGACGCGCTCGACGCCCGCGCGCCCGAGCTCGCGGCCCTCGCCGACACCGAGACCGCGCTCGGCGGCGAGCGGCTGCGTGGTGAGGTCGCCCGCGCGACCGGGCAACTGCGGCTGTTCGCGGCCGTGCTGCGGGACGGCGGGTACACCGAGGAGGTCCTGACTCCGGCCGCGGGTGCCTCGCCTGAGCTGCGGCGGATCAACCGGCCGGTCGGCCCGGTGGCCGTGTTCGCCGCGTCCAACTTCCCGTTCGCGTTTTCCGTGGTCGGCGGGGACACCGCGTCCGCGCTGGCCGCCGGGTGCCCGGTCGTGGTGAAGGCGCACGAGGGTCATCCGGTCACCTCGCAGCTGTGCGGGCAGATCGTGACCGAGGCGCTGGCGGTCGCCGGGGCTCCTGCCGGGACCTTCGGGCTGGTCCACGGGGTGCAGGCGGGCCTGCGGCTGCTCCGTCACCCGGCGGTGGCGGCGGCCGGGTTCACCGGGTCGACGGCCGGCGGGCTGGCGCTGGCCCGGATCTGTGCCGAGCGACCGGTCCCGATCCCGTTCTTCGGTGAGCTCGGTTCGGTTAATCCGTGCGTGGTGCTGCCCGGGGCCGCGTTCTCCCGCCCGGCCGCGATCGCCACCGGCTACGTCGGTTCGCTGACGCTGGGCACCGGCCAGTTCTGCACGAACCCGGGCCTGCTGTTCGTGCCCGAGGACGTGGGCCTGCTGACCGCGATCAGCGAGGCAGCCGGGGCCAGCTCGGGCGGGGCGATGCTGTCGGAGAGGATCTTCGCGGGCTACGCCGACGCGGTGGCGCAGGCGCAGGCCCATCCCGCCGTCACCGCGCTGGCGCAGGGCCTGCCCGGCCCAGGTCCCTGGGGCGCCACACCGCGGGTCTTCCAGACCTCGTTGAAGGAGTTCGCCGCCGACATCGCGGTCCTGTCCCGTGAGCGGTTCGGTCCCGCCGGACTGGTCATCACCTACTCCGCGGTCGAGGACCTGCCGCCGGTGCTGGCCGCGATGCCGGGCAACCTGGTCGGCACCGTACAGGTCGATACCTCCTCGGCGGAGGACCTGGACCTGGCCCGCCAGCTGGTGCCTGTGCTTGAGCGCATCGCGGGCCGGCTCGTCTGCAACGGCTGGCCGACCGGCGTGGCCGTGGTCGCGGCTCAGCATCACGGCGGCCCGTGGCCGGCCACCACGGCGCCGGCCTACACCTCGGTGGGCACCGCCGCGATCCGCCGCTGGCTGGTGCCGGTGGCCTACCAGGACTTCCCGCCGGAACTCCTGCCCCCTAGGCTGGCTGGCCTATGAGTCCCCAGATCGCGGTCAACACCGCAGTGACGCGAGATGAGCTGCTCGGCTTCGTGGCCTCCCGGCACCATGCCATCGTGATCACCACCCGGGCCGACGGCACGCCGCAGGCATCCCCGGTCACCTGCGGCGTCGACGACGGCAAGATCGTGGTCGCGACCTATCCTGAACGCGCCAAGGCCCGTAATGCCCGCCGTAACCCGCAGGTCAGCGTGGTGGTGCTGTCGGATGATTTCGGCGGCGCCTGGGTGCAGGTCGACGGCACCGCCGAGGTGCTCGACGGTGCCGAGGCAGTGGAGCCGTTGGTCGGGTACTTCCGGTCGATCTCCGGCGAGCACCCGGACTGGGACGAATACCGGCAGGCCATGGTGCGGCAGGGCAAGGCGCTGCTGCGGATCACCCCCGAGCGCTGGGGGCCAGTGGCCACCGGAGGTTTCCCGCCCCGGCTGGCCTAGGGCCAGCAACGGGGATGACAGACTGACCGCATGACCGGATCAGATCCGAAAGCAGACCTTCACCGATATCTACAAGATGCGCGTGAGGCTCTGCTGTGGAAGCTCGACGGGCTCTCGGAGTTCGACATCCGCCGCCCGATGGTGCCGACCGGCACCAACCTGCTCGGACTGATCAAGCATGTGGCCGGCGTCGAACTCGGCTACTTCGGTGACACCTTCGGCCGGCCCTTTGCCGAGCGGCTGCCGTGGCTGGAAGACGACGCCGAGCCCAACGCGGACATGTGGGCCACCGCCGCCGAGTCGCGCGAGCAGATCACCGGGCTGTACCGGCGGGCCTGGGCCCACTCGGACGCCACGATCAGCACGCTGGCCCTGGACACGGTGGGTCACGTGCCCTGGTGGCCGGATCAACACAGCGCGGTGACGCTGCACAACATCATGGTCCACATGATCGCCGAAACCGACCGGCACGCTGGCCAGGCCGACATCATCCGTGAACTCATCGACGGGGCGACCGGGCTGCGGGCCAGCCGCGGCAACATGGCCCAGGGCGACCAGGCCTGGTGGGAAAGCTACCGGGAACGCCTGGAGCGCGTGGCCCTGGAAGCCCAGCAGGACACTACACGCGAAGCCGGCTGACGAGCCAGCCACCGCCGGCCGGCATCAGGCATCCGCCGACTCTACGGCCTGGCCGGGCCAGCGCGCCTGCCACAGTTCGCGCCGGGTGGCGCAGTATCCGACGGCGACGGCTTCGGCCGCGGCCAGCGTCAGCATGGCGATCTGGGCCGGCAGGTACTGCAGCAGCAGCCCGAGCGCCACGCCGATCGTGCCTGACGGCACGGCCTGATGACGCAGGATCACGATGATGATCAGTTCAAGTCCGGCGCCGATCCGCCGAGTGCCGGCCCGGCCAGGGCCGCGCCGTTCATCCTGACCTCGTCCTGCGTCAGCGCCTGGGTGAGTTGTCCGGCCGGTACCACCGAGCGCAGCAGCATCTGCGCGGAACCTTTGACGGCCTGCCCGATCCCGAGCAGCACGGCGGCCGCGAACAGCACCGGCAGCGACCGGTAGCCCATGATCAGCGACACCGCCACCGTCCCCGTCACGATCGCCCGGGCGGACTCCGTCCAGATCACGATCGTCCTGCTGTCATAGCGGTCGGCCAGCACCCCGGCGGGCAGTCCGGCCAGCAGCATCCCGAGGGCCTGGACCGCCGCGAACAGCCCGGCGATGGCGGGGGAGCGGGTTATCGCCAGGATGGTCAGCGGATAAGCGATGTCAGCCACGGAAACGCCGAGCGTGGACGTGCTCGCCCCGAGCCACAGAGTCTGGAACTGCAGGTTCCGCCACAGCGGCACCCCCCGGACTCCCGGCTGTCCTGGCTCCCCGCCCGATGGAGCAGCCGCTGGCCGAAGCGCAGTCCGCCGAAGCGCAGTCACAAGCGGTCCGGACCGTGGACAACGTCGAGGCACTCAAGGCGCTGGCGGACCCCACCCGGCTGGCCATCCTGGCTGCGCTGATGAAGACGCCGCGCGATCTGCCGGTCATGTCAGTCAAGGAACTGGCCGCTGAACTCGGCGAGCCGCAAACCAAGCTCTACCGGCACGTGCGACAACTCGAGGCGGCCGGCCTGATCAAGGTGGCCAGCACCCGGATGGTCTCCGGCATCCTCGAGCAGCGTTACCAGGCCTGCCAGCAGGATCTGATGCTGGGCCGCGGCTTTCTCCGGGAGCACGTGGACGAGGCTGAGGTGGCGACGCAAGTGGTGCTCGACCGCTACCGCGACGGCTTCTTCACGGCGTTCCGGGCCGATCGGCGGTCCGGGGACGACGTTCCGGCTGACGAGGCCTACCGCAAGCCGGTCTTGTTCATGTCCGACCTCAGGGTTACCCCGGCCAAGGCGGCGGAGCTGAGAAGCAAGCTCGAGGAGATCATGGACAGCCTGAAGGACGAGAAAGGGGAGGACCCGGACGGCATACCGGTCAACCTCCTCATCGGCTGCTACGTTTCCGGCTCATCCGCAGGACCGACGACCGCCACCGCGTAGCGGGTGCAGTCCGCACGGTCGGCCCGGAGCCCTCGTGGCACGATGAACGTAAGGATCCTGACGATGAGAGCGGCTTATGGATGACGAGCGTGAAAATCTCAGCTGGGAAGCCTTTGGGGATGCGTCCCGGGGGCTCGCGCAGGCGATCGCCGACGACGGCTTCGAGCCTGACCTGATCTTGTCGATCGCGCGTGGCGGCCTGTTCCTGGCCGGTTCCCTCGGCTACGCGCTCGCGGTGAAGAACCTGCACGTGATGAACGTCGAGTTCTACGACGGGGTCGGCACCACGCTTGACATGCCGGTCATGCTCCCGCCGGTACCTTCCGCGGTGGATTTCTCGGCGAAAAAGGTCCTCATCGCCGATGATGTCGCCGACTCAGGCCGGACGATCGAGCTCGTCTACACCTTCATCAGGGATCACGTCGAGGACGTCCGCTCGGCAGTGATCTACGAGAAGCCCCGCTCCCTGATCAGGTGCGATTACGTCTGGAAGCACACTGATCGGTGGATCAACTTCCCGTGGAGCTCGACGGCTCCGGTCGTCCAGCGGGCCGGCCAGGTCTTCGACGCCTAATGGTGCCCGCATCTCCTGGGGCGGCTTAGATCGGATACCTGGTTGCTTCTGTGGTGTACTGGCGGCCGGACGGAGTGGTCCACCGGAAGGTCGCCGGGGTGATCTGCTCGACGTTCCACCGCGGATCCTGCTTGAGCCTGT
>Ga0182013_10000181_pt1 | contig 81927 bp, 62 predicted proteins | sample 612S2MmetaG_FD_120487 | JGI IMG/M metagenome (GOLD analysis project Ga0182013, IMG submission 120487) | Permafrost microbial communities from Stordalen Mire, Sweden - 612S2M metaG | ecosystem: Environmental > Terrestrial > Soil > Wetlands > Permafrost | place: Sweden: Stordalen | collected... | reverse complement strand
TTCTGCGGTCGTGTTCTGCGGTCGTCTTCTGCGGGGCGCATGCTGAGACGGCCCAGTGATCGGCGGCCACGCGCCAGTCCCGAGAGACGGCTCCCGAGCGATGACGCCCGAGCGATGACGATAGAGGCTGGCGGGGCGCGACGCGGCCCTTACCGGTTCCCGCGATCGAGTGACGTGTGGGCGGGCGTGGGCGCACGATCATGGAAAGCCTGACCGCAGTAGGGGAACCTGACGCGCAGGTGGTCGGCGGCCGTTGGCCAGCGGGTAGGTGTACCTGAAGCTCCCGTTCGTCCGGCACCTCGGCTTCACGCTTCTCGTCGCCCCGTAACAGGACCACCCTGGTCCGCCTAGCCGTGACCGCCGGGAACGCTGAGGGAGCTGTCGACCCACTGCCGTAGGGCGTGAGGAGGCGCTGCCCCGACCTGGCGGGAGATGACGATGCCTCGTTTGACGAGCAGCAGGGTCGGGATGCTCCTGGCGTCAAAACGCTGGGCCAGGGCCGGCGAGTCGTCGACGTTGACCTTGACGAGCTTGAGCTGTCCGGCCATCTGGGACGCCAGTTGTTCAAGTGCCGGGCTCACCATGCGGCACGGGCCGCACCAATCGGCCCACAGGTCCACCAGGACCGGCAGGGTGGCCTTGCCAACGACCTCGTCGTAGTCGTCGTCTCCCGCCTCGGTCACCCAGGGCAAGGCGGCGCCGCACTTGGCGCATTTGGGAACTCCTGCGGCGTCGGCCGGGACCCGGTTTTTCGTCGCGCAATTGGAGCATCGGACGATATCGGCCCGGGGAACTGGCATCAGCGCCTTAAGGCTACCTGGTCTCCGATAGCACCGTGGACCAGCGACACCCACGGCGAGGCTGGAGTACGATGACGGGCGCTCGGGCCGGGGCAGGCACATCTGCGACCGTCCGACTTTGCTGTCGCCAAACCCGGCCCGTCGGCCGTGAGCGAGGAGTTGGAGCGATGAAATATGGGCTGAACATCCAACCGCAGGCCGCCCTGGACTTCGTGGCCCTGGGAGCGCTCAACCACCGTCTGGACCCCGGGGTGATCCCTTTCCGCAAGGCCACCTCGTGCCATATCCACCCGAGCGGGGCCGAGTTCAACGTGGCTGCCAACTTGGCCGACTGCTTCGGGCTCAAGACGGCCATCGTGAGCGCCATGGTCGATTACCCGATCGGCGACCTCATCGCCGAAGGGGTGCGCGCCAAAGGCGTCCTCCCGGTCTACAAGCGATTTGCCCACGACGGTGTCCGCGGTCCCAACATGGCGACCATCTACAGCGACCGCGGTTATGGCGTGCGGGCCCCGGTCGTGTTCTACAACCGGGCCAACGAGGCGGCAGCCGAGCTCAAACCGGGGGACTTCGACTGGGCCGGGATCTTCAGCGAAGGCGTGCGCTGGTTCCACAGTGGCGGGGTTTTTGCGGCTCTGTCGAGCACCACCAGCGAACTGATAATCGAGGCGATGAAGGCGGCCAAGGCTGCCGGGGCGGTCATTTCCTTCGACCTCAACTACAGGGCGAAGCTCTGGGGCATCTGGGGCGGCCAGGAGCAGGCGGTCGCCATCAACCGCCGCATAGTGGAGAACGTCGACGTCTTGGTGGGTAACGAGGAGGACCTCCAAAAAGGGCTCGGTATCCAGGGCCCCGAGGTCGAGGGGTCGTCCGCAACGGGTGCGAGCGCCTTCGTCGCCATGATCGAGAAAGTGCTCGAAAGTTACCCGCAGATAAAGGTGGTGGCGACGACGCTGCGCGACGTGCTTTCGACCAACCGGCACAAGTGGAGCGCGGTGGCCTCGATCGACGGGCAGGTGTACACGGCGCCTACGATCGACCTCGACGTACTTGACCGCGTGGGTGGGGGAGACGGCTTTGCTGCCGGGCTCTTCTACGGCTTGCTGACAGGGGAGGAGCCAGAGGAAGCGGTGAAGCTCGGCTGGGCGCACGGCGCTCTCATAACGACCTATCCAGGCGACACCACGATGGCCACTCTCCCGCAGGTCCGTGACTTGGCCGCCGGTGGCTCCGCCCGGGTCCAGCGCTAGCCGATGGCAACGTCCTTGGCCGGCAGGACGGCCGTAGTCACCGGCGCCTCCAGCGGTATCGGCCTGGCTGTGGCTCAGAGCCTGGGCGGTTTGGGCATGAACCTCGTGCTCGGCGCCCGCTCGGCGCACAAGCTGGAGGCCGTCGCCCGCAGCCTGGGCGGTGCCGCTACCGCCGTGGTCACCGATGTGACCTCGCAGGCCAGTACGGCCGCGCTCATCCGTACCGCCGTCGACCTCCACGGCGGTATCGACGTCGTGGTGGCCAATGCCGGGATCTACATAGGGGGCGAATTTGCCGGTGGGGACTTGAGCGGTTTCCTGCGGCTGATCGACACCAACGTGGGCGGGGTCGTCCGCACGGTGTACGCCGCTCTCGAGCACATGGTCCCGGCCGGGGCCGGCGACATCGTCATCACCAGCTCGATCTCGGGCCACCAGGCGATCTACTGGGAGCCCGTCTACAGCGCGTCCAAGCACGCCGTGCACGGGCTGACCCACGCCCTGCGCCGCCAGCTCGTGGGGTCCGGCGTCCGGGTGGGCGCGGTGGCGCCCGGCATGGTGCTCAACGACCTGTGGAACGTGAGCGGTGACGAGGAGGTGGCGGCCGGTGTGGCCGCGGGCGCCGGCCTACGTTCCGAGGACGTGGCCGACGCGGTCGTCTACATGCTGACCCGGCCCCGCCACGTAAACATACGCGACCTGGTGCTGATGCCCATCAATCAGGAGCTTTAAGCCAGGCAAATCAGGAGCTTTGAGCCGGTGCCCACGAGCTTTGAGCAGGGCGCGCAGTCTGCCGGCCGTTCCGGGTGCTGTCCCCCATAGTATTAGGCCACGGCACGTGGCCCTTTGGACGCTGACCTGCACGAGGAGCTTACAAGTACCTCGCCGAGACGACCCACCAAGTCGAAGTGGTCAGGGGCATCTTCGAGGGTCTCGGTCTCGACCCGGATGCCAGTTCTCCCGGTCGTGAGGTTGTCCATGACATCGGGGCGTCTGTCGTCAAAGCCTTGAACTGGGAGCGGAGCGGCCAGGTGACCGAGAACATCAAGGGTGACCGGGCCAAGGTCCTGCGCACGGCATATGAAGAGGTAGAAGGCGACGAGGACGAGCACCTCTACCACGGCATGGGATGGGGCCGCGAGCTGTAGATGAGCTCACGGAACGTTACATGATCTTGGAGGACCGTCACAGGCCCCTGACCAGCTACTATCCGCTCCGCTCCGCGCTGGCTCCTGGTCAGGGTTTCGGGCCGCTCGAAGCGCCCCAGGTGGGAACGATTGGGGTCGCTCCGTGCTGTTCTTTTCCTGCCTGGGCAGGGAGCTGGCGGTAGGTAGAGGCACTGCGGCCGGCGGCATCTGCGCGCCGACTAACCTCGTGTAACGGCGCGCGGGTTGAGAGGGGCGCATCGTCGCCTTGAACGGGCGGCCCTTCGACCAACTTCTGCACACCGGCGATTATGAGCGCAAGGACAACGGGTTCGTAAGTCAACTGGTCTCTAAGATGCTGGTTACAGAAGACCAGTTCCACCCTGCTCTGCCCTCCGAGGGCTTTGGCACGGTGCCAATATGGCTCTAGTCAACAAGGCTATGCCTGGGTTCAGGGCTCCCGCGAAAATTATCAGTGCCCAAGATGGCAGTCAAGATGGGCGGAGGCGATATTTGGCTACGCGGATCACCGGTAGCGGGCGCCCGGGCGTAGCCGGCGATGTTGGGCGACGTAGGTCTCGTAGACCGCGGTGGGCACCTTGAGCCACCAGCGTTCGAACAGCCTGTACTCGCCGGCGCTCACCAAATGGGCCGCCAGGTCCGGGCGCTGTGCCCTAACGAAACGCCGACCACGCGCCGCGTGCAGTGGGTCGGACACGATAGCCAGTCGGTCGAAGCCCTCGACCATGGGCAGGGATAACTCGATGTTCTGCCAAGTGCTCTTGGCCTTGGTCTCAGTCCGCACCGATGTAGCCGGCACGCCGAGCTGCATCGCGTAAGCCGCCATCGTTTCTGCTTCAGACGGCCGGCCCCGCGACGGCCCGCCGGAGAACACGATCCTTTCGGCGCCCAGGCTGGCGAAGGCGCGCTTCGCCATGTCCGTGCGCCATTTCTGGATGGGGTGCAGTCTCCCGTCCCGCCTAGCCGGGAAGCCGAGCACTACGACCGCGCAGCGCCCAGGCACGTGTCCCTTGCCTAAGAACCTTTTCGACGCCCGCCAGTGCAGCGCCTCGGACAAGAGCACAGTCCCTAGGACACCCGAGACCACGATCAGTGCAGCCTTTACCGGTCTCATTGCCGGGCCCGCGCCTCGGCGCCAGCGGTAGTCGTCTTTCCGCCCCGTCGCCCCGCCGCTCCGCAGCTCCGCCGCTCCGCAGCTCCGCCGCTCCGGTCGGGGGGCGGCCGTGGCAAGAGGTCCTCTGTGGTCGATGGGAAAAGGGTACCCGAGACTTCGCCTTAGCCGTGGTGATTGGAGTCGATAAAGAGGCGTAGGGCGCAGAAGGTCTCCACGTCGGAGCTTTCCGGGGCGCCCTGTTGGTCGGGGTAGTGTGGGAACCTGGCCCACTGCGGGTCGGCATGAGGACCAACCCGGTGCCCGGCGACGCAGGCACAGTTGGCATTTGAGCTCAGGTACGCGATAAGTACGGAAGGCTCGCTGCTCGTGAGCTCTGTGCCGGGCCGACGGGGTGCGCCGTTCTTGGCCGGTACGCTCCAACTTACTCCGACGAGGGGAGCTACCCTGCTGCCCGACCAACCTGGTCAACTTCGGTGACGCTGTCAACTTCCCTCGAATGTTCGGCCTGGTCCTGATCGTTTTCGGTGCAGCCACCCTTGTGCACCTGTTGGTAGTCAGCGTGCCGAGATCCCGGACGGAGATGGGCCTGCTCAAAGCCCTTGGCTTCGTTCGCCGGCAAGTGGCCCTCTTTGTTTCGTGGCAAACCACGACCGTCGCTCTCGTCGGCGTCATCGTAGGGCTACCAATCGGTACCGCCGTCGGCCGGCTGGTCTGGCGTGGCCTTGGCGGCAACATAGGCGTTCTGCCGTGACCGTGGTCACGGCTGAGGACGTCGTTGAGGTGGCGGTGGGGACCATCCCGTTAGCAATTTGCTGGGTATTGCCTCAGCTTTGGTCGCTGCGAGGTCGCGCCCGGCGAACCTCCGGCAATTTCAAGGGGACTTTTGGACTTCAAGGGCAGTCTGCTCACGCTTCGCTGCCTTCTCTGAGCCGAGATCCTCACTGGGCTCTTCAGACCCTTACGCCATATTTAGCAGGGAGCACCGTCCTGTACTCTCAGTAAGTTCAGGCCCCATGAGCGACGGCCCGAGGGGCAAGCTGTTGTACCGCGGCAGCACCGGCTTTTTGCGGCGGGTGCCGTTGGTGGCGGTGGCCGTTGGTGGTTTAGCGGCCAGATCACCCCTTCTCGGCACCTTTCCGCCTTCCGCCAGTTAGCATGCCGTCGTGCCTGCGGCAGCACTGACGGACGCTGAGGTGGAGCGCTTCGTCGCTGACGGCGTAGTGCTTCTCAAAGGGGCCTTCCCCCGTGAGCTTGCCGACGAGTGCCGCACCACCGCTTGCCGGCGTCGGTCCTATCGACCCCAGCCGTCCAGCCGCTGAGCGCTCGCCCGTCGAAGAGGCGGTGCGCTGGGCATTATCGGCCTGAACATTGCGATCACAGCCTGCTACCGAGCACCTTACGCGCCCTCAGTTCTGTGCCCAAGGCCATCCGGTTGGCCGCTCGATGACCCGTGCCCGCTATCGCCGATCACGAGCGGCCCCAGAGGACGCCGCTCGTACCGCAACATGACGACCCCGTTGCCGAAAGTGTGCGTCTCAATCAGCCCCAACGGGACCTTCGCGTCCGACGGCCGGAGCATCGGCGTGCCACGTCCGATCACCACGGGGTGGACGTAGAGGCGGTACTCGTCGATCAGGTCGTGACTGGCGAACTCCGCGGCCAGGTCGGCGCCGCCGAGGACGAGGTCTCCACCAGGCCGTGCCTTGAGGGCGAGCACCTCGGCCGGCACCACATCGGCGACGACCGTCGCGTTCCACTCGGCCCGCTCCAGAGTGCGCGAGTAAACGACCTTCGGCATGTCCCGCCAGATCCGCGCGAACTCGACGACCGTCGGCGGGGCGGCCGGGCCCTGGTCGGCGGTCGGCCAGAAGTCAGCCATCAGCTCGTACGTGACCCGACCTTCGAGGAAGCCGCCGGCGCCGGCCAGCCAGCCGTTCAAGTGGCGATGCAGCTCGTCGTCGACCATGTGCCAGTCGATCTCGCGGTCCGGCCCTTCCATGTAGCCGTCGACCGACACCGAGATCATCCAGATGATCTTGCGCACCGGTCAGTCCCGGGCTCGGGAGGTCATCTCGATCTCAACCGCGGTGTCGAACCGCCGCTCGGCCATCGCACCAGGCTAGGTCGCCAGCCAAGCCCCCCTCCGCGCCAGTACGACGCCGACTCGGTACCCGCCTCGTCGCCCGGCAACACTGCCTGGTGAGGCACGCCGATCGGCAGATCCGGGTCGTCGCGATCAGCCGGTTACTTTCCGAGCTGCGGCGTAAGTCCGTCCACGTGCATCTCGTAATACTCGTTGTTCGCCCATGGTCCGACCGCGCCTTCAACCACCTCACGCACGGCTTCGACCGATTCGCCTTCCCAGATGCAGATGCCGAGCCCGTGATCGTTGGTGGCCGCATGGATTGGCAACGCAACGTGGGAAGGAAGCCCGGCTTCGAGTGCCTTGGCCTCCGCGGCCTGAAAGCCTTCGGGGTCGTGAACTCTGTGGATGACTGTCACAAACACGGGTTTACCGTCCCTTCGTCGGGGTGACTGCGCGGAAGCGCGGCACCCATTATTAGCACACCCTACGATCACCGCTCTGGTGTGACTAAGCACCACCACGTCGCGGCGACAGATTGCCCGATCGGGAGCGCCACCGTCGGCTACCAGCGGCGACGCCGGGCCCGCCCATATCGACCGTTATCTTGAGCACCCGAGGAAGAACCCCTGGTGAGACTGGGTTTTCTTCGCTCGGCCCTCTGAGCCGGCGCCCGCGCGTGGCGGCGCTCACCGAAGAGGTCTTCGACCGCGTGGGCGGTTTCATGCTCGGCAACCTGCTGACCTCGGTCATGTCCGGGGTGGGCACCTTCATCTGGCTGACCTTCTTCGGCGTTCCCTGCCCGCTGCTCCTAGCCCTCCTCGTGGCCTTGTTCGACCTCGTCCCAACCATCGGCTCGACGGTCGCCGGCATCGTGGTGACGGCCGCTGTGACCTGGGCTCCTGCTTCCGCCGCCGGTTCCGCCTAAAGTCCCGCCTGGGAGCCGCCGAGTAAAGTTTGTGCCGGACGATGCCGGCCAAAGCTTGCACCGGGGCTCGGGTTTTTCGGGCGTGCCGTGGGTGGCAGCGGATGACGGGCACCGTCCGGCCAAGGGCAAATGCCGGGCCCGGTACTGCCTACCTGCTAACTTACGGTGCCGGTACCAGGTCGTCTCTAAGGGATTTAGTAGCACAATGACGTCGAATTTAGCCACGCGGGCCGAGCCACTGCCGGCAACGAGGGGCCTCATGCATGACAGGGACTTCCTCAAGATGTTCCTGAGCGAAGGTTCCGCCGGCATCGGGTCGCAGGTGAGCCTTCTCGCCTTGCCCCTTACCGCCATTGTCCTCTTGCATGCCAGCGCTCTTCAAGTGGGGGTGCTCTCGGCTCTGGGCACCATCCCCTACCTCTTGTTCGGTCTGCCCGTAGGTGTCTGGCTGGAGCGGGGCCGGCGGCGCCCGGTGCTTTTGTACTCGGCCATCGGGAGGGCGGGGGTGCTCGGGGCCGTGCCCGTGCTCTGGGCGCTCGGCCACCTCGACGTCGAGGTCCTGTACGTGGTCGCCTTGCTCGTGGGCCTCATGACAACTTTCTACGACATCGCCTGGCAGGCGTACCTGCCATCCCTGGTGGGGACGTCCCGGCTGCACGAGGCCAGCGCCCGCCTTTCGCTCTGTGACTCCGGCTCCCAGCTGTTAGGGCCCGGCTTGGCCGGCTTACTGATCAAGGCTCTATCCGCACCGGTGGCTCTGCTGGTGGACGCCCTAGGCTTCGTGGTGGCGGGCCTTTCCATGAAGCGCATCCGCCGGCCCGAACCGGTCGTCCCCCTCCCCGAGAACGTGCCCGGCATGTGCAAGCAGATGGCCGAGGGCCTGCGGTTCGTCGCCGGTCACAACCTGTTGCGCTGGACGGCGGTCTACGTGGGGGCCACCAACGCCGTGGGGGCGGCCCTCAACGTTGTCCTAGTGCTCTTCGAGGCCAGGGTGCTGCACTTCTCCGCCGGCACGATCGGTGCGGTCTTCCTCCTCGGCAACTTCGGGTTCGTCTTGGGAGCGCCAATGGTACGTCGGGTCACCGCCCGCCTGGGGATAGGGCGGACGATGCTCGTGGGTGCCCTGCTCGGCGGGGCGGCCCCACTTCTGTTCCCTATGGCGAGGCCGGCCGACGCCGTCCCCGTGCTGGTGGTGGGATGGTTCATGCGGGCACTGGCATCTCCGTTCTACGGGGTCAACCAGGTCAGCCTGCGCCTTGCCATCACGCCGGCCCCGCTCCTGGCCCGGATGACCGCCACCATGAAGTTCTTCGTCATGGGGGCCATGCCCCTAGGGTCCTTCCTCGGTGGCGCCCTGGCGGGCAGCGTGGGCACCCGGTCCACCTTGTGGCTCATAGCCGGAGCGTCGGCGTTGTCGGTCCTTGCCGTGGCCGCCACCAAGTTGCGCGAGGTTTCGACGCCGCCCGAAGAGCTGCGGCCCGGGTTCGTGGCCCTGAGCACGTCCTAGGACGGGATTACCCGACCCATGACGCCGAGAGCCTGCCGCACTCTCGTCGTCGGGCACGCCGGGGGGCACCGGTAGACAAGGAACTCCCGGCGCCGCTCGGTGTGCCCCAACCGGGCGGATCGGGCGGCGAGCTGGACATCCCCCCGCTGACGCCGCCCCCCAGCGGGCGTTGTCGCCGATGAACGTGGATTGGTGCCGGGTGTTGCTGGCGGCGACGTGTTCATTGACCGCCATTACCTTGTTGTCTCTGTGGGTAATTCCCTATTATCTCCGGGCGCAGCGGCTGCTTTGGGGACTTACTTACGCGCGGGCTCAGTCTTCGCTGGAGTGTTTGCGGTTTCATGCCGAAAAACGATCGGAAAAGCAAAAAGCTCTGGGACAGACGCCTGTTACCCGTAAGGAAATGCAAAAGGCGGCGTGGTGGCGGGGGGCTAATGGCGGGCTGCTACCTACTAATTGGATCCGCTGTGGCGCGCCCATCCCAGCCGGCGCGGAAAGAGCCAGATCTGCGGTGCGATCGGCGATCTCCCGGTGCATGCTGCCAAGCCGACCACTTTCGTACGTGGGAGCACGTTCCTCGAAGGCGGCGACATCGCGCTGAGGAGCAGGAGCGCTGCGGTCGGGGCCGGCAGTACCGGGGGCCCTGTCGCCGGCGGCAGCGCTCTCGATGGGCACGGAGCGAGTCTCGCGCCGGCGAGGCACCGATGAGCCCTGACCGCCGGCGACGTCCAACCTCTGATGGCAGAGGTCGCACTCGAGTTGCCACCGGTACGCTTCAAGGCGATGCCTATGCGCGAGGCCTCCGTGGCCCTACCTGACCTGGAGCCCTTCCGGCGGGAGCTGACCGGTTATTGCTACCGGATGCTCGGGTCGGGCTTCGAAGCCGAGGACGCCGTCCAGGAAGCAATGCTGCGGGCCTGGCGCAACGCTGCCGGGTTCGAAGGGCGTTCCAGCCTTCGTTCGTGGCTGTACCGGATCGCCACCAACGTGTGCATCGACATGCACCGCCAGGTCCAGCGACGCGCCCGGCCCATGGAGATGGGCCCGGCCTCGCCTCCTGACGAGTCATTTCTCGGGCCCATGCTGCCCGAAGCCACCTGGGTCACCCCCGTCCCCGATGCCCGGGTGGCGCCCGAGGGGGCCGACCCGGCCGAGGTGGCCGCCTACCGGGAGTCCGTCCGGCTGGCCTTCGTCACGGCCCTGCAGCACCTACCGCCCCGTCAGCGCTCTGCACTGATCCTGTGCGAGGTGCTGCGCTGGCAGGTGGCCGAGGTGGCCGAGCTTCTCGGCACGAGCGTGGCTGCGGTCAACAGCGCTCTTCAGCGGGCTCGGGCCACCCTGGGCGCCTTGCCGGCCGAGGCCCGGCCGGCGCCGCTGGGCGACGCTGATGCCGAACTGTTGAAGCGCTATGTGGACGCCTTCGAGCGCTACGACATCGAGCGCTTGGTGACGTTGCTGCACGAGGATGCCGTGCAGTCGATGCCGCCGTTCGCCATGTGGGTCCGGGGGGCGGGCAACATCGCCCGGTTCATGGTAGAGCCGGGGCCGAGCGGCTGCCGGGGTTCGCGTCTCGTGCCCACGTCAGCCAACGGCTGCCCGGCTTTCGGCCAGTACCGGCCCGACCCGGCCGGCGGGTTCGCCCCGTGGGCCCTTCAGGTCCTGGAGATCTCAGAAGGAAAGATAACCGGTATGGCGTGGTTCCTGGCCCTGTTGAGCCCCGAACGGCTATTCCCCGAGTTCGGCCTGCCCCTCAATCTCGGCTCCTAATGGACCGGCCAGTTCGAGCAGCTCCCGGAGCGTCGGCAGGACGTGGGTGAGGATGGCCCTGCCCCCCAACCGAGACGCCGCCAGGGACAGACGGGCCACGTCGTCCACGGTCCCCACGTCGGGCTCGCCCGGTCCCTCCAGCACAACGGTCGCCAATGGCATACCGTCAGGGCCGACGACAGTTACGCGGCACCATGGCTTAGCGGGGCACATTCACCCAAGTTGACGGCCCATGGCCGGCGATCTCATCGTCTGTCCCTCGGGGACCGATGAGTGCCCCGCCCCCGGGCCGTCACAGCAGATGACCGATTTCCCTTAAAGAAAAGGAAAGATGACATGACCTCACGCAGCGCTGCTCCTATCGGCTCGCCATGCTGGGCCGACCTGTGGACGTCCGATGTCGAAGGTAGCCGTAAGTTTTACGCCGACCTGTTGGGCTGGGAAGCCCAGGAGCCGAGCCCGGAGTTCGGCGGCTATTTCATGTTCACCCGCAACGGTGCGCCTGTGGCCGGGGGTATGGGCGACATGGGCGATATGAAGGCCGATAACTCTTGGAAGGTTTACCTGGCCACCGATGACATTGCCAAGACGCTCGAAACGGCCGAGGCAGAGGGCGCCCGGGTGGTGGCGCCGGCCATGGCGGTCGCCGACCTCGGCACCCAGGCCGTCCTCATCGACCCGACCGGCGCCACTGTGGGGGCATGGCAGCCCGGGACCTTTCATGGGTTCAGTGTCATCGACGAGCCCGGTGCGCCCGACTGGTTCGAACTGCTTACCCGGGACTACGCCAAGGCGGTGGCGTTCTACCGCTCCGCGTTCCGCTGGGACACCAACACGGTCGGCGACAGCGACCAGTTCCGGTACAGCGTCATGCGCAACCCGTCCGGCGACGGTGAGCTGGCCGGCATCATGGACGCCGGCGCCTTTTTGCCCGATGGCCTGCCTTCACACTGGTCGGTGTACTTCGAGGTCGACGGTATAGACGCCACCGCCGAGCGGGCTGTGGCCCTCGGCGGCTCGGTCGTTACGGCCCCCCAGGACACCCCCTATGGCCGCCTGGCCACGCTCACCGACACGGCGGGCGCCCATTTCAAGCTGCGCTCAGTGAAGCGGTAGGTGGTCCATGCGCGACGGCCTGACCAGGACCGGGCCCGACCGGCTGCACGCTGTGGCCGACAGCCACGTCGGGCCCGACCCGGTGCCGGGCCTGGTGGCGCTGGTGGCCCGGGGCTAGGGGACGAACCGCGAATTCGGGTTCCCCGGCCTGGTCGGGTGACCGGATCGGGTGTACCGTCCTAAGGTGCAGCCGCGGAGCCTAACGCCCCGGACACGAGCCAGCCCCCGGCGGGCGGCAGCGTCGCCGGACTTGTTGGCCGATAACGTCGAGGCCTACATCGCTGGTGACCGCAGGCGGGCGCTGGCGGCCGGGTCGCCGATGCTCGACCGGGTTTCGGGCGCGGCGATCTTCGCCGACATCTCCGGTTTCACGCCCCTCACTGAGGCACTGGCCGCCGAGCTGGGGCCGCAACGGGGGGCCGAGGAGCTCACGGCCGTGCTCAACATGGTCTTCGATGCCGTGCTGGGCGAGCTGCACCGCTTCGGCGGCAGCGTCATCTACTTCAGCGGCGACGCCGTTACGTGCTGGCTCGATGGCGACGACGGTGTGCTGGGAGCGGCCTGTGGGCTCGAGATGCAGCAGGCCATGGCGCGCGTCCAGACGGTCTCCACCACTGGAGGCTCCACCATCCAGCTCGGGATGAAGGTGGCGGTGGCCGCCGGAAACGCTCGCCGGTTTGTGGTGGGCGACCCTGATATCCAGCTCATCGACGCCCTGGCCGGCGCCCTGATGGACCGCTTGGCGAGGGCCGAGCACCATGCCGAAAGGGGCGAAGTCGTCCTCGACTCGACGACGCTCGACGCGCTCGCCGGCCGGGTGGAGCTCGCCCTGGTCCGCGGCGAGGGGCTCGATCGGGTTGGTGTGGTCGGTGCCATGCCCGGCTCCCTGCCCCCGGCGCAGCCGCCGCTGGCCTACGCCAGACTGCCCAAATCAGTCGTCCGGCAATGGCTTCTTCCCGCCGTGTACGAACGGGTGGGCGCCGGTCGGGGCGAGTTCCTCTCCGAGCTGCGACCGGCCGTGCCCATGTTCGTCCGCTTCGGTGGCATCGACTACGACAATGACGACGAGGCCCACCTCCTCCTCGACCACTTCATCCGGCGAGCGCAGCGGGTCATCGACGGGTACGGCGGCAACCTTCTCCAGCTCACGATCGGCGACAAGGGCGCCTACATCCACGCCGTCTTCGGTGCGCCGCTGGCTCACGAGGACGACGCCGCCCGGGCCTGTGCGGCCGCGCTCGATGTCCTGGACCTGGAGACCGGGACCGCCGTCACGGGCCTGCAGGTGGGCGTGGCCCAGGGCCGGCTGCGCAGCGGGGCCTACGGCCACCGTCACCGCCGCGCCTTCTCCTGTCTCGGCGACCCTGTCAACCTGGCCGCCCGGTTGATGTCAGCCGCTCCACCGGGCCAGATCTACGTGACGTCCGATGTGGCACGCGACGCCGGCGGCAGTTTCAGTTTCGACGACCTCGCCGACCTGACGGTGAAAGGTAAGGCGGCGCCCGTGAAGGCCTGCCGGCTGACGGGACGCAGCCGCAGCGCCGAGTACCGCCAGCGCCGCCCCGTCCACCCTCTCGTTGGCCGGGCGGGCGAACTGGCTAGCCTGCTCGAGCTGGCGGAGCGGGCCTGGGCCGGCCACGGACAGGTCGTCGGTATAGAGGCTGAGGCCGGCATGGGCAAGTCGCGGTTGGTCGACGAAGCTATGCGCCTGCTGGGCGAACGCGGCCTGTCGACCTACGCCGGAGCAGCGGCCTCGGTGGGGTCGCGCACCAGTTACCTCGCCTGGCAAGGGATCTGGGCGGCGTTGCTCGGGGTCAGCGCGGAGGGCGACCCGACGCCGGACCTGGAGCGCGCCCTGGTTGCCGTTGACCCCGGCCTGCTCCCACGGCTCCCGTTGCTCGGGACCGTCCTCGGCACCACCATCGACGACAACGAGCTGACACGGGCTTTCGACGCCAAGCTGCGCAAGACGTCGCTCGAGTCGCTACTGCTGGGTTACTTGACGCGGCGGGCCGAGAACGAGCCCGTCGTCCTGCTGCTCGAGGACTGCCACTGGCTGGACCCGCTCTCAGTGGACCTGCTGTTCGTCCTCGCCCGGGCCGTCGCGGCCCTTCCCGTGCTCATTGTCCTGACCTACCGGCCCGGCTCGTTCAGCGCCCCCGCGCTCGCGTACACCACGGTCGTGGCGTTGGACCGGCTCGACGCTCCGAGCTGCCGCCAGCTCGTCACCGCCCGCCTGGCCGAGCTGTACGGCCCGGAGATGACAGCCCCCGACAGTCTGCTCACCCGGCTTACGGACCGGGCCGAGGGCAACCCCTTCTACCTCGAGGAACTGGTCAACTACCTGCATGCCGAGGGGGCGGACCTGTCCGACGGCTCGGCCGCGTCGGTCGAGTTGCCCGCCAGCCTGGCCACCCTGGTGCTCTCACGCATAGATACCTTGGCCGAGCCTCCCCGCCGCACGCTGAAGGTGGCCAGTGTCATCGGGCGGGAGTTCGGCGTGGGCGTGCTCACCGGGGCCTACCCGGACCTGGGGGCCGAACGGCAGGTGACCGGGTACCTCCGCCGGCTGTGCGCCTTAGACCTGGTGGTGCACGAAGCACCGTCCGCTGACGGCTATGCCTTCAAGCACGCCGTCATCCGAGAGGTCGCCTACGACAGCCTGCCCTTCGCCTTACGCAGCGTGCTGCACGGCCGTATCGGTTCCTGGCTGGAGATCAGCGAACCGCAGGCCCTCGACCTGCTCGCCCACCACTTCTGGCACAGCACCGAGGAGGACAAGAAGCGGGACTACCTGCTCCAGGCGGCGGAGGCGGCCCAGGCCCGTTTTGCCAACGATGCCGCGGTCGACTACTTCCGCCGGGTCGTTCCCCTTCTGACGGACGAGGCCCGCGGGCCTGTGCTGCTGAAGCTGGGCTCCGTCCTCGAGCTACGCGGGGACTGGGCCGACGCCGAGGCGGTATTCGGGGACGCGCTCGAACTGGCCGAAAGACGCCAGGACGTCATCGCCGCCGCCCGGGCGCGGGCGGCGCGGGCGGACACGGTGCGCAAGCAAGGGCGTTTCGACGCAGCCGTGGCCGACCTCGACCTGGCCGGGCGCAGTTTCGGGGCGGCCGGCGATGACGCCGGGCTGGGCCGCGTTGCTCATCTACGAGGGACCATCGCCGCCCAGAGGGGTGACTACGCCGAGGCGCGGGCGCAATACGAGGCCAGCCTCGCCATCAGGATGGCCTTGGGGGACGGGCCGGCCGAGGCGTCAGTGCTAAGCAACCTCGCCATAGTCGCCGAGTACGAAGAAGATTATGGGCGTGCCCAGGAGCTCAACGAGCAGGCGCTCTATTTGCGCACGCGGCTTGGGGACCGCTGGGGGATCGGGGTGTCCCGCAATAATCTCGGCATGATCGCCCACCTGAAGCGTGACTACGGCGCCGCCCGGTCGCACCTCGAAGAAGCGCTGAGGATCGAGCTCGAGGTCGGGGACTCGTGGATGGTCGCCATGGCCCGGCACAACCTCGCCAATACGACCCGGGAGCTCGGGGATCTGGCCGCGGCGTGCCGGAACTATTCCGAGGCGCTGGCCACGTTCGGGCTCACCGGGGACAAGTGGGCGGAGTGCATTTTGTTTGAGGACCTGGCCATGACCCTGGCCGGAGACGACCCCCGGGCGGCGCTGCAGCTGGTCGGTGCGGCGGAGGCGATCCGGGAGGCGATCGGGTCGCCCCGGGTGGCCGCCGTCCAGGCTGAGCTCGACGAACGGCTGGGATCGGCCCGTGAGGCTCTGGGCGACCAGGCGCCGGTCGAGCACGCCACGGGCAAAGAACTCGGCGCTGACGCCTCCTTCCAGCTGGCGCTGCGGCTATGCCGGGCCAGGATTGGCCCATAGGAGTTAGGGGGCGAAATAGCGCGCCGAGCAATCAGGCGCGCATCTTTTGCAAAAGCGGGCACGAGGTGCTTCTGCTTACTCTCCGTGGCCGAGGATACGCGGATACAATTCGGTCCCTCTCTTGCCTTGCGCTGGGCGTTGGTCCTCGTTAGGGTCCCGGCTAGGCTAGGTCAGCTGGTCCTCTCATGCCAATGAAGGGGGACCTAAAGGGAGGTCCACGAATGTCGGCTCGCCTCGTCCGTCGAGCACTGCTGGCCGCCACCGCAGTGGTGGCATCCATCGGCGCCATGGTCGCCGTCCCCCTCGACGTCACCCAGGCGAGCGCCCAACCCTCCACGGACGTCTGGTCTGTCTCCGGGCCGAGCAGCGGCACCACCAATCTCTTGAGCGATGGCGCAAACGGGGACCCGAGCTTCAGCTATTACGACTGCAATCCCGCGGATCCCTTTGCGGGCTGCGGCGAAGACGAAAGCCTTGGGTTCACGAGCGGCGCGACGTGGACGTTCCAGGCCACCGCACTACAGGCCGAGACGGTCTCCTGGACGTACGTCTGGACGGGCAGCCATTCCTGTTTCGACGCCACGGCGACTTTGCAGGCCTTCACCTCAATAAACGGGGCGACCACGCTCGTGAGCGCGAGCAACATTGGGTGCTCTTTCTCTTACCAGAACACCTACATGTTCTCGGACCTGAGCCAGGGCGAGACGTACGGCTTTTACGTGTCCGGCTCCAACTACGACGAGTACCCATTCCTCGAGGGGACGTTTACCCTCGAGCCGCCGCCGCCGCCGGCCGCGCCGACCGGGCTCGTCGCTACCGCGGTTGGCAACGGCGCCGTAAACCTCACGTGGAGCGCACCTCCGGGAGGAACGAGCCCGACGAGCTACGAAGTCTTCGCCGGCACGGGCCCAGGGGATGAGACCGCCACTCCCATCAGCACGGTCACCGCCCCGGCCACCAGCACGACGGTCACCACCCTGGCCGGCGGGACGCCATTTACCGATGGCACCCCTTATTACTTCACGGTCGAGGCGCTCAACGGCTCGACGGCCAGCGGGGCCTCCAATGAGGTGAGCGCGACGCCTTCGGTCCTTCAGCCGAACACGTCGTGGTTCAATGCCCAGCCCGTGGTGCTCACCCCGAACGCGTCTGGAGGCGGTGGGACCGGCAGCACCAGCGAGAGCATCGACCAAACGGGGGAGTCGCTCTGGTACGAGGTCCCCGTCCAGCCGGACCAGCAGGTCCAAGTCTCACTGGCCAACGTGCCGGCCGACTACGACATCGCCGTTTTCTCCGACATCAGCCAGGCGTTCTCCTCGGAGACCTCCTCCACGCCAAACCTGTTGGCTCTCGGTGCCGAGAACCCGGGCGACGCGGCCAGTGCCTCGGCCTTCAGCGCCAGCGCGTTCAGTGCTTCGGCCTTCTCCGCCTCGGCTTTCAGCGCCAGTGCCTTCAGCCCGTCCGCCTTCAGCCCCAGCGCGTTCAGTGCCAGCGCCTTTAGCGCCAGCGCGTTCAGTGCCTCGGCCTTCAGTGCCAGCGCGTTCAGTGCCAGCGCCTTCAGCGCCAGCGCGTTCAGTGCCTCGGCCTTCAGTGCCGGCGCGTTCAGTGCCAGCGCCTTCAGTGCCGCCTACGCCGACGCTCAGATCGACAGCCTGTTGGCGGTCAGCACGGCGCCCGGCGCGGTTTCTAAGTCCGTAACCGTCGACACCTGGAACAACACGGGCCACTTCTACGTCCGGATCTCGGGCAACAATGGGGCGTTCGCTCCCTCACAGCCGTTCAGCCTGGCCGTCACCACAACAGGCAGCGCCTGTTCAGCCCTCACCACGCCCATAAACACCGCCACCCTTTACAACACCAGCACCACCGGCGGCACCATCAGCGGCGCCGGCGGGCCGGCTCGCCAGACCGTCATCGTCGAGGACTCAGCGCTGATGACCGCGGACTACCCGAGCGACCCTGACCTCAGCAGCCTGAGCGGGTCACTGTCGAGTTTGGCCGCGGCGACCGACGGTGTGGTGGTGGACGTCAGCCTGAGCCCTCAGATCGACGCCCTAATCAGCCAAGCCCAGGCGCCGGCGAACGCAGGCTGCCCCTACGCAGAGAACCTGGTGGCCCAGGCGATCCAGGACGTAATAAATACCTACCGTGTCACCACCACCAATTTGAAGTACGTCGTCATCGTGGGTGACGACGACGTCATCCCCTTCTTCCGCTACCCGGACAACGCCGGTCTGGCCCCCGAATCGGACTACGAGCCGCCGCTGCTGTCGACCACGCCTGCGGGCGCCGCTCTGCAGGGCAACTACTACCTGAGCGACGATCAGTACGGCGCCTCCAGCGAATTGACGGTCCAGGGCACCACCGTCCCCCTTCCGAGCGCCGCCGTAGGCCGTCTCGTGGAGACACCGAGCGACATCGTGACCACAATCAAAAACGACGTGAACTCGACCGACACGGGGCTGAACACGATAGCGCCCAAGTCGTCCCTGGTCACCGGCTACGACTTCATGCAACCGCCGGCAACCCAGGTCGCATCGGCCTTCGCCACCGGCGTGGCTCCGGGGCCGAACAGCACATTGATCACCAACGACGGCGTGGCCCCCAGCAGCACTTGCGATTCACAATCACTGGCCCCTGGCCCCACCTGCTCTTGGAGCGCTGCCGACCTCACGACCTCGCTCTTCGGCAGCCATCACGACCTGGTCTTCCTCGGCGCCCACTTCAGCGCCAACAACCTTCTGGCCGCCGATGATACGACGACACTGACGACAAACCAGTTCGCCAGCCAGGTGGGGACGACGCTGTCGGGCTCGCTCGTGCTTAGCGCCGGCTGCCACTCCGGTTACAACATCGACGGCCTCGACGCCGTCCCGGGTGTCACGGACCCGCTCGCCTGGCCCCAGGCCTTCACAGAGGCAGGGGCGACCTTGATCGCGGGCACCGGGTACCAGTACGGCGACACCAACTACGTCGCCTACAGCGACGAGATCTATGTCCTGCTCGCCCAACAACTCGGTTACGAGCCTGGGACCAGCCCTGGCCCGGTGCCCATCGGTTCGGCCCTGCTCGGTGCCAAGTTGCAGTACCTTGCCGGTCTCGACGAGTTGAACGGGGTCGAGGAGAAGGCCCTTTCGCAGATCACGCTTTACGGCCTGCCGATGCTCGGCATACAGGAGACCAACGAGGTGCCGGCGCCCGGCGGCAATTCGAGCAGTGTCTTCACCTCCCCGCCGTCCGGGGTGCAGGTGGTGCAAGCACCGACCACCCCTACCTCCAACCCGGGTTCGGCCCTCCAGCTCGAAGTGGCCAGCATCAACGTGGCCCCGACGCTGACTACGAAGCACGCTCCAGCTCCGAACAGCTCTTACACCTACGACGCCGGCCCGGCGGGCCAGGTCGCCGACCCCGGGGGCCCGGTGCTCCCACTCCAATTCGAAGACGTCAACCAGGCGGGAGAAACCTTGCGCGGTGTGGGCTTCTGGAGCGGCACCTATGCCGACAGCACGGCGACGCCGCTCACCGGGGACCCGGCGACCGACACCGGTAACCCGAACATCGTCCCGTTCACCTCGCCCGTGTTCTTCCCCCAGTCATTGTGGAACCCGAACTACTTCCCGACTTTGTTCAACGGAGGCGATACCGAACTGGCGTTGACGCCGGTCCAGTACGACGGCAACGGGACCGCCGACGACATGAGGACGTACAGCAACCTCGGCCTGAACCTCTTCTACAGCGACAACACCTCGACCTATACGGACCTCGAGGGCAACAACTATGTCCCTGCCCTCGCCGCGCCGCCGACCATCAGCGACGTGACGAGCAGCGTCAACGGGGACCAGGTGGCGGTCTCCGCCCAAGTGAGCGGTGACCCTTCGGCCGGCATCCAGGAGGTCTGGGCCACTTATACGGACACTTCGCCCGGGCCGCTTTACGGTACCTGGCAGTCCGTAGCCCTCCAGCAGCCCGGCGGTAGCGGGACTCTGTGGTCAGGGACCATCACCGACGCTGCCGGCGGCCAGACAGGCGACCCGGCGGCGGACATGCAGTTCATCGTCCAGGCCGCGAACGGTGTCGGCGAGGTCAGCATGGACAACAACGACGGTTACTATTTCACGCCGTCGGTCAACCCCGGCTCGCAACCGGCACCCGGGACCTCGACGACGAGCTTCAACCTCTCGATCAGCGCCCCGGGAAGCGGGCCGTACCAGGGCAGCGTCTCGGTGTCGGCCACGCTGGCCCCGACGACCGGCAACCTTTCCGCGGCCGTCCCGGGCGAAGACATCACGTTCGACCTCGGTACGTCGACGGTGAGCGCACCGATCGTGGCCAACTCGGGTGACACCTCCGGCACGGCGACGGCGACGGTCCCGCTGACCCAAACGCCCGGCAGCTACACGCTCAGCGCCACGTACGGCGGCGACCCACAGGACCAGCCGGCTGCTCAGAGCACCTCGTTAACGATCAACAAGACGTCGACCAGCCTGCAATTGCTGACGGCGCCGTCGAAAATCGTGGCCGGGCAGGACAACGGGGTGACGGCGCAACTGAAGGCGACAGTCGGCTCGCCCGGCGTCAGCGTGGCCTTGCCGCAGGAGCCCGTCTACTTCGTCCTCTCCAACAGCGGCGGCCCAGTCCTCACCACAGTCGGCATAACCAATACCAACGGCGTGGCGTCGGCGGGCGTGCTCAACGTACCGGCTGCCGACACCGGGACCAGCGTCACGAACGACACCATCACGGCGTATTTCGCCTCGAACATCCCGCTGGCCGGCGGCACCTCTTACAACGCCACCGACCCTGCTTATGCGCCGTCGACCAGCAGCATGTCGCCGGTGAACAGCGTCACCGCGCCGCCTTCGATCGTCATCAGCGCACCCAGTTCGGTGCCGACCACCGGTACGTACACGCCGGTCACGTATACGGCGACCGTCCATAACTACGACGGGAGCACCGGCACACCGTCGTGCACGCCCGCCTCCGGCGCCGGCTTCCCGTTGGGCTCCACCACCATCTCGTGCTCGACGACTGACAAGTACGGTAACACCGCCACGGCCACGGCCGCCGTCGACGTGACGCCGGCCCCGCTCACCTTGACGATCTCGGGCACCCAGACCTATGGGTCCCCGCCGATGTTTGCTTACAGCGCCGCCGGCCTCGTGGGCAAGGACACGACGACGGTGATCACGGGGACATTGACCTGCTCCACGACACCCGCTACGAGCAGCTCCAGCCCGGTGGGTACTTATGCGATCGCCTCGTGCTCGGGCTTGACTGTCCCCTCCTACTACACCGCCATCGCCTCCGATTACAAGCTCGGGAGCCTGATAATCGGCACCGCACCGCTAACCGTCACCGCATCGAGCGCCACCGTCAGCTACGGACAGGCACCACCGCAGATCACGGCAAGTTACAACGGTTTTGTTCCCGGCGACAGTTCTTCGTCCCTGACGGCACGGCCAACGTGCTCCACCACGGCGACGCAGACCTCGCCGCCCGGCACATATCCCACGACTTGCACAGGTGCCGTTGATGTCAACTACTCGCCTATCAACTACGTGAAGGGGACGGTGACGGTCACGCCGTCTACCATGCTGGTGCTCGGTCCCGGCACCGGCACCCTCACGATGAGCGGCCAGGCAACGGCCAACGTGCGCGGCAATTTGGCCGTGAGCTCCCCATCCACCGGGAGCATCAACCTGTCGGGCCAGGCCTCGCTGAAAGCGGCTGGGACGCTCATTTCCCCAGCGGCAAAGCCGGTGGTATCGAGCGGTCAGGCGACGACATCGGTCGGGTCACAGGAAACCCTGCCGGCCGAGCCGGACCCGTACGCCGGCCTCGCCGCGCCGAGCACCACAGGCATGACCGTTTACAGCTCCTCGACGCTCCAGGGCCCAGGTGTCTATACCAAGGCGGTCACCGTTTCAGGCCAAACTAAGGTGACATTGGCCAGTGGCACCTACGTCTTTGACAACGGGCTTACCCTTTCCGGCCAAGCCAGCGTGACGAGCGCCAGCGGGGGCGTCCTGCTGTTTTTCGCAGGGGGTGAGCTTTCCATCAGTGGCCAGGCGGCTGCCGTGCTGTTGCCGCTGGCGTCAGGGCCGTACCAAGCTATCAGCCTGTTCCAAGCCCGCACCGACACGCAGGCCATCATCCTGAGCGGGCAGGACCATACCACTTCGATGGTCGGCGCCCTCTATGCCCCGGTGGCGACCCTCGAGCTGTCGGGACAAGCGGTGCTGGCCGTCGGAGGCCTGATCACCGACGGCGTCACTCTGACCGGACAGGCGGGGGTAACCGTGGGCTGACGGGCCCTGGCCCCGGCCACCGGCACGCCAGTGAAAGCTCCCGGCCGCGCTGCAGGCGAGGCGGGACTCACAGACCGAGTGCAGTAGGAGCAAGGCACCGACGGCCAGCAGGACGTCGCCGGCACTGAAGACGTTGGCCAGTGGCCAGGTGCGCGGCGTCGAAAAGATATCGCCGAGAAAGGCCAGTCTCGGGTGCAAGAGGGGCGCCGAGTTGAGGAACTGGCCCTTGGGCAGCACGCGCCCGGCGGCCCGCACGGCGACGGGTGACGCCGGCATGACGCCGTCGTTGGCGCCGATGGCCACGAGGTTGGACAGGCCGCCCAGGCCCACCAGCCACAGCCAAGGGATGCGTCGGTTGGCGAACAGGAATATGACCGCGAGCATGTACGAGACCAGTTCGAGCACCTGGCCGGGCCACCCGGCCATTTGCCGGGCCAGGACGGAAATGACCACGATCTGCAGGGCCAGGGCGGCGAGCACGGCCCATCGCGCCTTGATCCTCAGGCGGGAAAGCCTTTCCAGGGAGCCCCCACAGGCCGGTACCGACAAGGCGGCGAGGGCGACGGCGAAAACGAGGATCACGGTACGGACCTTTGCAGTTCGAGCCGAGCCTCGAACACGGACGATTGAGCGGTGGCCCAGCCGTGGGGCTGGAAGACCTCGGGCGGCATCGGCTTGCCGAACAGGAAGCCCTGGGCGATGGTGCAGCCGCGCTCGAGGAGCATATTGGCAACCACGGCGTCCTCTACCCCCTTGGCGATCGTCTCTACCCCCAGCGCCCGTCCCAGCTGCACGATGGCGCCGACGATCATGGCGTCCCGGTCCTCGTGCGCCATGCCGGTCACGAAGCTGCGGTCGATCGTGAGACGGTCGACCGCCAGCTCTCTCAGTTGGGCTATCGACGAGTACCCCGTCCCAAAGTCGTCGATGGTAAGGCACACCCCGGTGGCACGGAGCTTCCTCAGCACCGAGTGCAGGGTGGTGTGGTCAAGGTCCACGGTGCTCTGGGTTATTTCCAGGTCGATGTCGCCCGGGACCACACCTGTTTCCCGTACCACCCGGGCCAACATCTCGGGAAAGCGGGCGTCGTGCATGTTGCGGGCCGAGATGTTCACGGACACCCGGAGGTCCTGGCCCTCCCGGTGCCAAGAAGCGCACTGGGCCAGGGCATGGCGAAGGACCCACTCGGTGAGCGGCCCGATGAACTCGGTTTGCTCGGCCAGGCTGATGAACTCGTTGGGATAGAGCACGCCGGCGACGGGGTGGCGCCATCTGACCAGCGCCTCGACGCCGATTATGCGGCCCGTCGGCAGGTTGACCTGGGGCTGGTACTCAAGGAAGAACTGGCCCGTGGCCAAGGCCTGGGCGACGTCGGCCAGCAGGCCGATCCGCCCGATCCCGTGCGAGCCCGAACCGGGCTCGAACACGGCCACGCCCCGTGCGCCGTACTTGGCCGAGTACATCGTCTCGTCCGCTCGCCGTAGGAGAGACTCGGCGTCGGCGGCGTGGTCGGGGAGGACGGCCACACCGAAGCTCGCCGATACCAGCACGGGGAAGTCCTGGACCATGCACGCCTCGGCCAACGTGGCCCGCACCCGCTCGGCCACGGCCACGGCCGCCGTTACGGTCCCGATACAGGGAAGGACCAGGGCGAACTCGTCACCGCCGATGCGGGCCAGCAGGTCCGACGACCGACAGGCGCCACCCATCCTGGCGGCCACGCTGCGCAGGACCTCGTCGCCGACATCGTGGCCCAGGCGGTCGTTGATCGCTTTGAACCCGTCCAGGTCGATGAGCACGACGGCGACACGCTGGCCCGTGCGCCGGGCCGACAGGACGGCGCGGTGAAGGTGCTCGTCGAACAGCCTCCGGTTGGGCAACTGCGTGAGCATGTCGTGGGTCGCCTCGTTACGGCGCATCTGAGCGAGCTCGGCCGTGCGGTAGACGGTCCAGATCGCCACCAGCACCAGGGGGACCAGCACAATGCTGCGCTCGCCGACAGCGACGAAGACGGGCGAAAGGCAGAGCAGGACGCCGTCGGTCGAGATGTTAACAGGCCCGAACTCCCGCAGCAGCTGGTTGACCGGCAGGGCCTGGTGTAGGGCTATCACCGTGCAGGTGAGGGCGTTGCTGACGACAAAGACAATGGTGCCGGCGACCAGGAAGGCAATGAACCATACGAACGACGGGGTCGCGTCCAGGCGCAGGGCCTGGCTCTGGCCCGATAGGTCCAGCACCGCGGCGGCCAGGCTCAGGGAAAGTACGATCTCGCCCAGGTTGAAAAGGACCCTGATAAAAGGCTTGCGAAAAGCAACGTCGCCGATCAGGGAGACAGCGCCGGCAATGGCGACCGCGGTCATGGGCGGGGCGATCAGCAGCAATGCCATCATGAACGTCCAGCTGGCGGTGACCTGCCCGTTTTCTTCGGGCCACAGCCAGCGCAAGGGCCGCACCTCGGTAAAAAGGCAGCAGGCGGCGAAAATGGCCAGGATGGCCGGGTGAGAGCCGATCAGGCTTTGTCCGCGGGAGGCGAAGGAGTCGTACCCGACCCCGCACACGGCGGCTACGACTACCAGGCAGACAAAGATGTTTACCGAGACAACTTGCTTTTTCGTCATGGTGGAGGGCCCTGGGGCGGCCGGGACGGCGACAAGTCGACCGGCTCGGCCGCGCCCACGTTGGGCGTTTTAGAACAAATGGGGAAGGCCCCATTTTAGGGGCGCGCCGAGAACGGCGACGGCGCCACCGATTAGCGACAGCCCGACGGCTGAGTACATTATCCGGCCCACCAGCGTGGGCTTCTTCTGGTTTGGCGTGTTTTTCACCATTTGATCCCTGACCTTCCATTTCCGTCTTGGGCTGCTCGCATCTTCTTGTATCCCTCCTTGGGATAGATGGATTGGCTCGACACGAGGAGCGTCGACTTCAAGCCCGTTTTCCTTGAGGTAACTCATCACACTGTAAGCGTTTATGTGCGCGCTCTGCGTGTTCAGGCGGGTTCGCGCTAGAAAGCCGAAAAGACGGGACAGGCCCAGGTGCGACGCTAGGGCCCTTGGGCCCTAGGATGCTGGAGCGCTCCGCCGACGTGGTCGGGGGAGGCAGCAGGCGACTTTGGCGGTCACCGGGAGCACCCCGGACAGGAGAGCGTAGTGAGCGTCCTAGCGGGGATGATCGGGACCGACGCGGCGAGGGCGGCGCGCACGGGAAAGGGGCTCAAGGGTTCCGCCCTGGGCTTGTTGGCGAGCACGGTCGTGGGCGTGGCCTCGACGGCGCCCGCTTACAGCCTCGCTTCGTCGCTCGGGTTTGTCGTCGTGCTCATCGGTGTGAGCACGCCGGTGGTCACGATCTTGGCGTTTGTCCCGACCCTTCTCATCTCCCTCGGCTACAAGGAGCTCAACCGGGCTGACCCCGACTGTGGCACGACCTTTACCTGGGCCACCAGGGCGTTTTCCCCCAAGGTGGGCTGGATGGGGGGCTGGGGGGTTGTGGCCGCCGACATCCTCGTCATGCCCAGCCTCGCCCAGATCGCAGGCCAGTACGTCTTTTTGCTGTTCGACGCCAAGGGCATCGGTTCTCAGGCCAGCAGCGGATGGGTACTTCTCATAGGGGTGGCATGGATCATCGTCATGACCGCCATCTGCTACGTGGGGATAGAGATATCGGCCAACTTCCAGAAGTTCCTGCTCGGGACCGAGCTCGTCATGCTCGTGGTCCTGTCCGTGGTGGCCTTGGTAAAGGTCGCGCGCGGTTCCGCTCCGCCGGGCCATCTCGTGCCGGCGTGGTCGTGGTTCGACCCCTTCAGGGGCTCGTTCTCCTCGTTCATTGACGGTCTCACGCTCATGCTGTTCATCTACTGGGGCTGGGACACGTCGGTCTCGGTGAACGAAGAGACCGCCGACAAGCACGTGGTCCCCGGCCGCGCCGCCGTGATCTCCACGGTCGTGCTGCTGGTGATCTACGAGTTTGTGGTCGTTTCGACGCAGTCGTACGCAGGCCTGGGGACAAAGGGCATCGGGCTCGGTAACCCGGCCCACGAGGGAGACGTCCTGTCCGTCCTGGGCGGGTCGATCTTCGGCTCCTCCTGGTTCGGCAGCTTGCTCACCCACCTGTTGTTGGTCATGGTCCTTAGCTCGGCGGCTGCGTCGACGCAGACGACCATCCTGCCCACCGCCCGCACCACCTTGTCAATGGCCGTGCACAAGGCCCTGCCGGCGAGATTTGCCAATATTCATAGTAGGTTCTTGGTACCGACGGTTTCGACCGTCGCCATGGGGGCCGTCTCGATAGTCCTCTACGTGGTGATGAACTACATCTCCGCCGGTACCGTCATCTCGGACTCGGTGACGGCTCTCGGTGTGCTGATCGCCTTTTATTACGGCCTCACCGGGTTGTCCTGCTTCTGGTACTACAGGCGCACCCTGAGCGAGTCAGCCCGGCACCTTTTCGTCCGGGGCCTACTCCCGTTGCTCGGGTGGGCGATCATGTGGTCGATCGGTGGTTACAGCCTGGCCCAGGACTGGAGCCCGGCCAACAGCTCGACGTCCTGGCGAGTGCCCGGCCTGCACTGGCACGTCGGAGGCGCCTTCCTGCTGGCGGCGGGCTCACTGGTGGTGGGAGCGGTGCTCATGTTCGTCTATCAGGCCATCTCCCCGGCGTTCTTCCGGGGAGAGGTCCTCAATGCCGGCACCGCCACGCTGGTCCCCGAAGACCTGGGGGCCCCGGTCGGCCTGTTCGGGGTCTACGAACAAGACGGGTGTGTGCTCGACGAGGAGGCTGAGCCGGTGTAGCGGGCCGCTCGTGCTCAGGCGCCGACAACCGGCCCTTGTCCCGCGGCGGCGGCGGCCCGGCCGCCGGGGGCCATGGTCACCCCGGGGGCGCCGGCGGGCACGGGGCGACCGGCCAGGGCGTAGATCTGCGCGCCGTCCACCGTCTCGTTGGCCACCAGCAGCTGCACCACGCGGTCGAGCACGTCACGGTGGTCCCTTAGCACCCCGATGGCCCGCTGCTCGGCCTCTCTCAGCAGCTTGGACACCTCGCCGTCGATGATGGCCTGGGTGGCTTCGGCGAACGGGCGGCTGGAGAACTCGCTGCCCCCGCCCAGGAACACCGACCCCCCCGATGGGTAGCCGACCGGCCCCAGCTTGTCGGACAGGCCGAACTCGCGCACCATCTTGGTGGCCAGCTCGGTGGCCTTGGCCAGGTCGTTGGAGGCCCCCGTCGATCCCTGGCCCAAGACCACCAGCTCGCCGGCCCGGCCGCCTAGGAACACGGCCAGCATGTCGTCGAGGTAGTCCTGGCCATACAGGTGGCGCTCCACCAGGGGCAGCTGTTCGGTGACCCCCAGCGCCTGGCCGGCGGGCAGGATGGTTACCTTGGCCACCGGGTCGGCGTTGTCGGAGTAGACCGCCACCAGGGCGTGGCCGGACTCGTGCACGGCCACGCCGTACTTCTCGTCGGGTAACAGGACGTTGGAGCCCTCGCGCCGGCCCAGGATGATGCGGTCCCGGGCCTGGTCGAAGTCGGCCGCGCCGAGCACGTCCCGGTTGGCCCGCACGGCCACGATGGCGGCCTCGTTGACCAGGTTGGCCAGGTCGGCCCCGGAGAACCCGGGCGTGCCCCGGGCCACCACCTCGAGGTCGACGTCGGGGGCCAGGCGCTTGCCCCGGCAGTGGACCTGGAGTATGGCCAGGCGTTCGGCCAGGTTGGGCAGGGGCACGGTGATCTGGCGGTCGAAGCGGCCCGGGCGCAGCAGGGCCGGGTCCAGCACCTCGGGGCGGTTGGTAGCGGCGAGCACCACTATCCCGGTGGCCGGGTCGAAGCCGTCCATCTCGGCCAACAGCTGGTTGAGGGTCTGCTCGCGTTCGTCGTTGGAGACCACGGCGCCGGCGCCGCCCCGGCGCTGGCCGATGGCGTCGATCTCGTCGATGAAGATGATGGCGGGGGCCTTTTTGCGGGCTTCGGAGAACAGGTCCCGGACCCGGGCGGCGCCCACGCCCACGAACATCTCCACGAAGCTGGACCCGGTGACCGAGAAGAACGGCACGCTGGCCTCGCCCGCCACCGCCCGGGCCAACAGAGTCTTGCCCGTGCCCGGGGGCCCGACCATGAGCACGCCTCGGGGGGCCATGGCCCCGGCCCGGGCGTAGCGCTCGGGGTGGGACAAAAAGTCGACCACCTCGGCCACTTCGGCCTTGGCCCCCTCGTAGCCGGCCACGTCGGCGAAGGTGGTCTTGGGCCGCTCCTGGTCGAAGACCTTGGCCTTGGAGCGCCCCACTCCCAGCGCCCCCTGCAGGCCGGCGCCGCCCCCGGCCCGCTTGGACAGCCGCAACCAGAAATAGCCAATGACGATGAAGGGAAGTATCAAGATGACCCAGGACAGGACCTCGGCCCCGAAGCTCGTGCCCGTGGTCTCGGCCGTGATCTGGACCTTGTTGGCGGCCAGGTCGTTGAGCAGGGCCTGGCCGGCCTCGGCCGGCACCGCGGTGGTGTAGGTGTTGCCGTTGGAGAGGGTGCCTGAAGCCGAACCGTTGGTCTCCAGCGTCACCGTTTTTACCTTGTGGGCGGAGACGTCGGAGAGGAACTGGGTGTAGTTGAGCGTGACTGGGCCTTTGATCTCGGTGGCCGGGAGCACGAAGTACAGGCCGATGAAGATCAAAAAGGCGAGGGCCCAGAGGTAGTGGCGCCACCACGGCGGCGGCGGCGGTGCCACCGGGGCGCCCTTGCCCGGGGTCGGGGGAGCGGATGCTTGCTTCGTCATGGCCGGTCACCGTGTGCGGCGCTGCCCGTAGGACGGTCCGGCCTCGTTTCGAAAGTCACGTCTGGCCTCCAAAGTTGGGCGGAGCCACGCTATGTCGGTGGGGAAGCAGGATATCTTCGCGCGCCAGGTCCCGGCGGTAAACCATCAGTGCCTTGGCGCGCCCGGCCCGTTTACCGCCCGTTTACCGGCCCGTCTACTGGCCCGTTCGCCCCGTGAAAGAGCTTCAAGTAGCGTCTCCTACCCGTGGTGGTGTTGTCCTGATGGCGGGCGAGGGTTTAGCGGTGACGGGTGGGGCGACCCAGAAGGCGATCGAGCACCACTACGACATCGGCCGCGAGTTCTACCGGCTGTGGTTGGACGCCCGGATGGTCTACTCCTGCGCCCTGTGGGACGGCGAGCTCGACGATGACCTCGAGGCGGCCCAGTTGGCCAAGCTCGATTGGCACGCGACCGGGGCCCAGGCGGACGGCGCGGCGCGAGTACTGGACGTCGGGTGCGGTTGGGGGGCGATGATGCGCTACCTGACCGACGAGCGCGGGGTCGGTCACGTGACCGGGCTCACGCTGAGCTCGGACCAGGCGGCGGCGGCGCCGTCCTCGGAGAACGCGGAGACCAGGCTGGAGGATTGGCGCGACCACCGCCCGACGGCCCCCTACGACGCCATCGTTTCGATCGGCGCCTTCGAGCACTTCAGCCGGCCGGAGCTCGACAAGGCCCAGCGCCGGGCCGTCTACCGGACGTTCTTCGAGAGTTGCGCGCTTTGGCTCGCCGAGGGCGGGCGCCTGTCGCTGCAGACCATCGCCTGGGAGGACTTTGACCCTGCGACCATGAAGGTGGCGACGTTGTTCACTGATGACATCTTCCCCGAGTCAAGCCTGCCCCAGCTGAGCGACGTGACCGATGCGGCCGAGGGGTGGTTCCGCCTGGTCGGTTTCCGAAGCGACGCTCATCACTACGAGCACACGCTGCGCCTGTGGCAGGCCCGGCTGGAGGCGGCCAAGGTGCCTGCGTCCGAGATCGTAGGCTCGGACCAGTACCGCCGCTACCACCGGTACCTGCGGTTGTCGCGGGCGATGTTCGACCGCCGCGTCTGCACCCTGTACCGGATGGTCTTCGAACGCCGGCAGGCGAGCGTTAGCCGCGCTCCCGGGACCAGGCCAGGAAGTCGTCCAGGGGCAGGGTGTTGACGATGGAGCCGGCGGGGACCCCGGCCGCCACCGCCTGTTCGCAACCCAGGGTGAGCCAGGACAGCTGGCCGGGGGCGTGGGCGTCGGTGTCGATGGCGAAGCGGCACCCGGCCGACGCCGCCATCCGTAGGAGGTCGTCGGGCGGGTCGCGCCGCTCGGGGCGGGAGTTGATCTCGACGGCGGTGCCGCCGGCCCGGCAAGCGGCGAACACGACCTCGGGGTCGAAGCTCGACTGAGGGCGTCCCCGGCCGACGAGGATGCGCCCGGTGCAATGTCCCAGGATGTCAACGTGCGGGTTTTGCACCGCCGTGACCAGGCGCCTGGTCATTTCCCCCCGTTCCATGCGCAGCTTCGAGTGGGCGCTGGCCACCACGACGTCGAGGCGGGCCAGCAGTTGGTCTTCCTGGTCGAGCGAGCCGTCCTCCAAGATGTCGACCTCGATCCCGGTGAGCAAGCGGAACGGGGCCAGGTCCTCGTTCACACCGGCGACGACCTCGAGCTGGCGGCGCAGGTCGTCGGCGCTTAGCCCATGGGCGACCGTGAGCCGCGGGCTGTGGTCGGTCAGGGCCAGGTACTCGTGCCCCAGCCCTCTGGCCGTGGACGCCATCTCGTGGACAGGGCTGCCGCCGTCGGACCAGTCCGAATGGCTGTGACAGTCGCCGCGCAGCGACTCGAACAGGGACCGGACGGGACCGGGGGCAACGACGGGGACGCTTTCTTCGAGAGCCTGTAGGTACGCGGGCACCGCCCCCGAGAGCGCTTCGTTGATCACCGTCGCCGTGCTCTGGCCGATGCCTGGGAGGGTCTCCAGGCGGCCCTGCTCGGCCAGGCGGGAGAGCTCGCCCGGCTCCTGGGCGTCGACCGTTGACGCGGCGCGGCGGAAGGCCTGCACCTTGTAGGTCTGGGCGCCCTGCGCCTCAAGCAGGTAGGCAATGCGCCGCAATGCCTCGGCAGGTCCCATGCCGGTAGAAAATAGCCGCCGGGCACTGGCAGACTGCGTTGCGGGCCCCGGTCGCGGAGCCGTTGAGAAGACAATGGAGGGTTTTGCCGTGGAATATCGACAGCTGGGACACAGTGGGCTGCGGGTGTCGGAGATCACCCTGGGCACGATGACCTTTGGCGACGCCGGTACCGGCGCCGCCATCGGGGGCGTGCCCCTCAGCCAGGCGCGTGCCCTGGTCGACCAGGCCCTCGAGGCGGGGGTCAACATGATCGACACGGCGGACGTCTATTCGAACGGTCGCTCGGAGGAGATCGTGGGCGAAATCCTCCAGGACCGGCGCGAAGACGTCCTGATCGCCACCAAGGCACGGTTCCCCATGGGCACGGGGCCGAACGACGCCGGGCTCTCGCGCCAGTACCTGCTGCGGGCGTGCGAGGCCAGCCTGCGACGCCTGCGCACCGACCACATCGACTTGTACCAGGTGCACCAACGTGACGGCATCACGCCGGTGGAGGAGACCCTTGACGCGCTGGACACGCTGGTCCACGACGGCAAGGTGCGCTACATCGGGTGCTCCAACCACTCGGCCTGGCACCTCATGAAGGCGCTCGGGACCTCGGAGCGGCTCGGGTTGGAGCGGTATGTCAGCCAGCAGATCTATTACTCGCTGCTGCACCGCGAGGCCGAGTACGAGCTAGTGCCGTTGTCTGTCGACGAACAGGTGGGCATCCTCGTGTGGAGCCCTCTGGCGGGCGGCCTGCTCAGCGGCAAGTACGGCCGCGACCGCACCGCCCCGGCGGGGTCCCGGCACACCACCGAGTGGAGCGAGCCCCCCATCTACGACCAGGACAAGATGTACGCCATCATCGAGGCGCTGGTCGAAGTGGCGCGTGAGCACGGCCACAGCCCGGCCCAGACGGCTCTGGCCTACCTTCTGGCCAAGCCCGCTGTCACCTCCGTGGTGGTCGGTGCCCGCTCGGGCGAGCAGTTGGACGACAACCTGGAGGCGACGTCGTGGACCCTCGACGAGGGGGCTCGCCAGCGCCTCGACGAGGTGAGCGCCATCCCGCTGCTTTACCCCTACTGGCACCAGCGCAACACGGCCCACGACCGCCTCAGCCCGGGAGACCTGACCCTGCTCGGGGGAAGGCTCTAACCGGGCGCCGTCCCGCGGCGTCGCCCCGGCTCAGAGCACGGCGCCGAGCTGCCAGGGGGTGAACTCTTCGTCCCCGAAGCCGAGCTCTTCGCTCTTGCTCCGCTGCCCTGACGCCACGGCCAGCACGAGGTCAAAGATCTCCCGGCCCACATCGTCGACGCTGAGCGTGCCGTCGACGATGGTCCCGCAGTTGACGTCCATGTCCTCTGACATCCGCCGGTAGACGTCGCTGTTGGTGGCCAGCTTCAAGCACGGCGCCGGCTTGGACCCGAACACCGACCCTCGGCCAGTGGTGAAGCAGACGACGTTGGCCCCGCCCGCCACCATGCCCGTCACCGACACCGGGTCATAGCCGGGCGTGTCCATGAAGACGAAGCCCTTGGCGGTGACTTTCTCGGCGTACTCGTAGACGGCCGAGAGCGGGCTGCTGCCCCCTTTGGCGACCGCGCCGAGCGACTTCTCCAGGATGGTCGTGAGACCACCCTCCTTGTTGCCGGGCGAAGGGTTGTTGTCCAGGCTGGCGCCACAGCTTTTCACGTAGCGCTCCCACCAGTGGACCCGGTCCACCAGTCGTTCGCCCACCTCGCGGCTGACGGCGCGGCGGGTCAAGAGGTGCTCAGCGCCGTAGATTTCCGGCGTCTCGCCCAGGATGGCCGTGCCGCCCTGGCGGACGAGCAGGTCCGCCGCCACCCCGAGGGCGGGGTTGGCCGAGATGCCCGAATACGCGTCCGAGCCGCCGCACTCCAGTCCCAGCACCAGCTCGCTGGCCGGGACATCCGTGCGCACCACGTTGTTGACCTCTCCCGCCAGTTCGCGGATGCGGGCCGTAGCTTCTCGAACGGTGGCCCGGGTCCCGCCCATGTCCTGGATGGTCATAGGCACCAGGGGGGTGCCTTGGGCCAGGTCGAAGCCCTCGGTGAGCGCCCGCACCTGGTTTACCTCACAACCCAGGCCGATGACCAGCAGGGCGGCGAAGTTGGGGTGACGGGCATATCCGCTCAGGGTCCGGCTAAGTAGTTCGAAGCCCTCTCCCGCGCCCGCCATCCCGCAGCCCGACCCATGGGTCAGGGCGACCACGCCGTCCAGGTTGGGGTACTCGGCCAGGAGCTCGGAGCCCTCGCCGAACTGGGCGGCCACCATGCGGGCCACCGTGGCCGAGCAGTTGACCGAGGTCAGGATCCCGATGTAGTTCCTGGTCGCCACCTGGCCGTCAGCACGGACGATGCCCTTGAAGGTGGCGCGGGGCTCGGCGGCCGCCGCCCCGGCGCTCTTCAGGTCGGCGCCGTAGGCGTAGTCGCGGCCGAAGTCGGCAAAGGCCAGGTTGTGGGTGTGGACGTGGTCGCCGGTCTGGATGGGGCGTGTCGCCACGCCGATGACCTGGCCGTACTTGCGCACCTGGCCACCGGTGGGAACGTCGGCCAACGCCACCTTGTGGCCCGCCGGCACGTCGTCGCGCAACCTGACCACCCGGTCACCGACGACGAGCTCGGTCCCGGCGGCCAGGCTCCCGGTCACCACGCCTACCGTGTCTTCGGACCGGAGGCGGAGGTATGGCAATGCGGTCGTGATGCCCATGACGTCACATTCTACGAGCCGGCCTGGTCCGTCCCGGGGCGGAACTGGGGCCGTGGCGGCCCTCTCGCTGAGCGTCCGAAGTACTTCTGCGCGTGCCGGGAGCCGCCCTCGACCACGTTGAGTGAGGGAGATGGCGCTGGAGGGGCCGGTGGCGTTCTGGTCTTAGCAGGCCCCGCCACGTCGCCGTCACTGCTGTGATTAGGTGGGGCTAGGCATTATTTGTGTACCGCGGTCCGGGGCGCCGGCAAGGGTGGGGAGAAGAAAAGTGCTTGATAAGGCTCAACTTTCCGGGAAGTCGGTCCTGGCCGCGGCCAGCGAGTTCCTGGCCAAGCGCTACCCCGAGCTGGCGGGCAAGGAGCTAACCGGCCTGCAGCTGGGATCGAGTTGGCTCGTCGAAACGGAGCCGACCACGCCTGGTGGCGACGAGCAACCGTACAAGGTCGTTCTGATGATCAACCGCTACGGCTGGGTGGAGGAAGTGGGGCCCGTGACTTCGCGCCAGACCGTGCAGCGCTGCTTGGTCGGCCTGCAGGCGCCGCCCGTCCGCTAGGCCTGCCCCCCGGCGTTGACCACCTGCTCGACGTACGAGCACAGGGCGGTGCCTTCCGGGCCGGCGAACCAGTCCAGGTGGCCGAGCAGGTAGTCACGGTAGGCGAGCATGGCATTGGCGGGCGAGCGGGCGACGGCGTGGAAGTACTCGACCTCGGAAAGGGCGTAGTCGACGTGGACGACGGGCAGCAGATGGGGCAGAGCAGCTCGTTCTTCGGGCTCGAGGCGGCGTAAAGATGAATAACCGCCTAATAGGGCCTTCACGAGGTCCGGGCGCACGGTCCGCCGGTCCGCCGGTCCCAGCCAACCAATGGCTGAGCGCTCGATCGCCGTGGCCAGGTCGTAACAGGCCGTCGTGAGGTTACTGAGGCCGAAGTCGATGGCCCCGGTCACTTGGGCGTCCGCCCGTGGCCCCGACCAAAGCAGGTTCGACGGGTGCCAGTCGTTGTGCGCCCATAGAGGCGCCAGCGCGTCAGCATGGGGCAGGAAGCGAGCGTGGAGGGGGCCCAGGCTGGTCGCGAGCTCGCGGCGCCAGGGCCGGTGGCGCAAGAAGCCGGCCAGGCCCGGCCGTTTTTCAGCCAGGGCGGCGACGGCGGCGACGGGCCCGGCGCAGCTGATGATCTCGGCCGAAGCGCGCAGCGGCTCGTGCGGTCGGGCCGGGGCGACGTACGTCTCGCTGGCCAGATGGAGGCGGGCCAGCGCCCGCCCGGCGGCTTGCGCATGGCCCATCGAGGTGAAGGGCGTCCACGACCGCGCCTCGCGGTAGAGGTCGTGCCCGTCGAGCAGCTCCAGTACCTCGTAGACGAAGTCGTCCTCCGCCCACGCCGAACGGGCACCGTCGTCGAGGGCCCTCGGCACGGCCACCCCCTGGGCCGCCAGGTGCTGCATAAAGGCGTGCTCGGCCTGCAGGCTGGTCCTCGTCCTCACCGCCCGGTGGTGACGCTTGACCACGAGCCGGAGCGGCTCGCCGCCACCGGTGCCGGGCACCGAAATGACAGCCGTAGCGGCGAACGGGCGTGGGCTGTGCCAGGTGATACGGGCGGCGGAAGCGTCCTCCAGGCCGACCAGGCGCGCCAGTAGCCGGCGCACTTCTTCTGTCCGCAGTGGTGGCCAATCGGGGGGGACCGGGACCAGGCCCATCCCGTGGCCGAGGAAGGGCTCGGGGCCCGGCTCAGGCCCCGGCGCGGTTGAGCGGGCCAAGGACGGGCCGGTGCCTACCAGCCGGCGCCGGCGACAAGCGGTCCAGAAAGCTTCGTGGCCGCCAGGTCGCCCAGGGCCGGAGCGTCGCCATAGGCCTTGACGGTGCCTTGTTGCAGCACCACCCAGGCGCCCCGGCCGTCGCGGGTGGGCACGATCGCCACCGCCGGGTCTTTCTTGTCGGTGATGGCCGGCGCCTTCCACGGTCCAAGCCCGACGGCATCGCCTTCGGGGTACACCGCGCCATTGGCCAGCAGGGCCCAGTAACCACGGCCATCGGGGGTGGCCACGGCCGTGCGGACCTGGACCTTGTTGGCTGCGGCGTAGTTCTGGCAATCGGGGGCGGGAATGGCGGGGGCGTCGCCGAAAGCCAGCACTTTGCAGTTGGACAGGACCAGCCAGTACCCCTTACCGGTGGCGTCGGGCACCAGCGCCATCACGCCTTCTCCGCAGCGGGCGAGGGTGCCGCAAGTGCCCTCGAAGCGGGCGTCCCCGAAGGCGTACACACCTCCTTGCCACGACGCCATGAAGTAGCCCTGGCCGTCCGCGCTGGGCACTATGGACGTGACCTCCGCGTCCAGCACCCCGATGTCCTGCAGCGACCCGAAGTACTTGGCGTTCCCGAAGGGGAAAATCCCGCCGTTGCCCGTAGCCAGCCAGTAGCCGCCATCGTCAGCCGTCGGGGCTATTCCGGACACCATCACCAGGCTTACGACAAGGTCACGGGCCCTCGTGACCATGTTCCCGGTAGAACCACGGTACGGGGCATCACCGAAGGCGAAAACCCCTCCGTCGTCACCCACGAGCCAATACCCGTGGCCGCCTGGTGGGGATGACGGCGGCGTAGCCGGGGCGGGCGTGGCGGTGCCGCCAGGTGGCCCGCCAGTGGTACTGGTGGTGGTCGTCGGAGCCGTTGTTGTCGTGGTTGTCGTCCTGGTCGTCGTAGTCGTCGTACTGGTCGTGGGGGCAGTGCCGGTGACGATGGGGACGGCCGGGAAACTGTCAGGCAAGGCGGTCGGGGTGCCATAGGTCAGGTTGAACGAGTCCGTGGACCTGTCATAGGGAGCCGGGTACGACTGGACGACGTTGCTGGAGCCCTGCTTGACCATGTAGACGGGCGAAGCCACGGCCGTCCCGGTGCCCGCGCCCTGGACGCCCATGTTCGAGAACTGCACGCGGCCGTAATCGGCCAGGAGCTCCACATTGCCTGTGCCAGCGTCGGTGGGCGCTTCTTCGATCCATTCGGCGCTCGCCTGCGGGGCGCTGTAGGCGACCGAGCCCGTCCACAGCGAACCCTCTGTCGAGTCGTCGACGGTAATGGACCACGTGCCCGGCCCGTCCTTCACGATGTCGACCGTGACCCGGTCGCCCGGCTGGACCGCGCCCAGTTCTATCGACACCGCCGGGAGCATTTCGTACCAGGCGTAGTAGAGCACGCCCTGGGGGCCCCAGTCCTGTTCGGTGCCGGCTTGGATCAGGCTCGAATCGGTGTCGCCGTCTATCCCCACCCAGGTGCTCGAAGCACTGGACGAGCTGGGCCCGACCGTGGGCACGGTCCAGCTGCCGCTGATCCCGCTGAACCGGGCCCCGGTGCCGACGTCGACGTAGCCGGACCAGTTGGTGGACTCATTGTTGATCGGGACGGTTGGCCCATGGCCCGTCGCCGGGACGTCGCCCGGGGCTGGGACCAGGGAGTGAGGCCGCGGCCAAGACGACGGGACGGGCCTGCCCGACGAGAGGGGCAGTACGTGGCCGAAGCCGGCCAGCCCCGCTCCGGGCAAGGCTTTGAGGGCGGCCACATGGTCGCCGAGGAGCGCCGGCGCGTGGTCGGTGCCGGCCGGCGTCCCGGCCCCGGCGAGGCCGGGCAGGGCCGCCACCGCTGTGGCCGACGCCGCGGCAATGAGGGCAAATGCAGTGACCGTTTGTTGCCAACGCGCAGCCGCCAATCGACGCATTTTGAGAGGCACCTTTCAGAGAATAGGACGCTCGGGCGCCCAGGGAGCACCAAGAGCACGCCATCGCCTATAATCAACGTACCGATCGCGTTTTGTCACGTTGGCACGACGCGAGCCACTGGTGGTCCCGGGCTCGTCTGCTCAGGTTTGCGAGTGTGCGACTGACAGAACGGAGCTGTTTTGACTTCTTTAGCTTTGGGCGAAGTTACGCCCGTAGCCTCTTTTAGCGACCTCGGGGTGCCCCAGGCCTTGGTGCAGGTGCTGCACCGCCGGGGCATCACCGAGCCTTTACCCGTGCAAGCCGCCATCATCCCCGATGCCCTCGAGGGCAGGGACGTGTCCGGCATGGCACCTACGGGATCGGGCAAGACGCTTGCATTTGCGCTGCCGATGGCCGCCATGGTCTCCCGTGGTACGCCCAAGCGCCCGCGGGGACTGGTACTGGCGCCGACCCGGGAGCTCGCCTCTCAGATCGCTGGCGAGCTGGTGCCTTTCCTCGCCACCCGCAACCTGAGGGCCCACGCCATCTTCGGAGGCGTCGCCTTTACTCCCCAGCGCCGCGCCCTTCAGCGCGGCGTCGATGTCATCGTCGCTTGTCCCGGGCGGCTGGAGGACCTCATGAGGATGGGCGAGGTCGTCCTCTCCGATGTGGACATCGTCGTTGTCGACGAGGCTGACCGGATGGCTGACATGGGCTTCCTGCCGGCCGTGCGCCGGATACTCGACGCCACCAACGCCCGGCGCCAGACGATGCTGTTCTCCGCCACTCTCGACGACGCGTCCGTGCGTCCCCTGGTGCGCAATTACCAGCGCCAGCCCGTCCGCCACGAAGTGGTCTCGACGGTGGAAGAGGTGAGCCGGGCCACGCACAGGTTCCGCAACGTTGCCGCCGCCGAGCGTGCCGCCGCCTGCGCCGAAGTGGTGAAGGGCGAGACTTCGACGATCGTCTTCGTCCGTACCAAGCATGGCGCCGACCGCCTCGCCCGCCAGCTCGGCAACAGCGGCTTGGCCGTGGCCGCCATCCATGGTGGGCACAGCCAGCCTCAAAGGGACCGCACACTGGCGGCGTTCCGGGCCGGCAAGGTCCGGGCCCTGGTCGCCACGGACGTGGCCGCCCGGGGAGTGCACGTCGACGATGTCTCCTGCGTCGTCCACTACGACCTCCCACCCGACCCCAAGGACTACCTGCACCGCTCGGGCCGTACTGCCCGGGCCGGGGCTGCCGGCTCGGTCGTGTCCTTCGTGTCCCCTGACCAGACCAAGGCTGCGGCGGCGCTCGCCCGGGCGCTCGACCTCGACATCGAGGTGCCCCGGGGCAGCTCAGCGGTCTCGTCGCCGGTCCCGCTGCGCCGTGACAGGCCCAAGCGTCGTCGGGCCCCGTATACTTCGTAGAGCACCCTCTCGGACCCGTCCATGCAGGCCGAGCACAATTAGCGGCTACAGCCGTCGGGTTATCGCATGGATGGAAGGAAATTGCCATGCCTACGGGCACCGTCAAATGGTTTAACGCCGACAAGGGTTACGGCTTTATCACCCCCGATGTCGCCGGACCCGATCTGTTCGTGCACCATTCGGCCATCGAGGCTTCCGGTTTTCGGCAGCTGACCGAAGGCCAAAAGGTCGAGTACACCGCCGAACAAGGCCCGAAGGGGCCTCAGGCGGCCGGGGTCCGTCCTGCCTAGAACAGCCGGTACGGCCCGAGACGGTCGGGACGGCCAGGAGGACGACCGTGAAGGTCGTCCCGAGGTCTCTGGACAGACCACGGCACCGCGTCCCGCCAACCGCAAGGACGTCGACGACGAGGTCCTCAAGCTGAGGGACACCGGGATTTCTTACCTGGCTGTTGCCGGCCGTCTCGGCCTCAATCGGGCTGTCGACGCTCAGGCGGGCTTTGTCCGCGCCCTGCGCCGCCAGCCCGACGAGGAAAGGGCCCAGCTGGTCCAGCGCGAGTCAGCCCGGCTTGATGCCCTCGAGGTGAGGGTGCGTAGCCGCGACGCCGAAGAGCCAGAGAAGATGAACCGGCGCCTGGTCGCTCTTGAGAAGTTGCGCGAAGCGATCAGGTAGGGCCGTCAGTAATCCAAGGTCGCAGTCATTTCACTGCGACGCCTATCTCCGAAAGGGCTTTCAGCTCTTTTTTGAGGTCCGCCATCTCGTCTCGCAAGCGGGCCGCGTACTCGAAACGTAAGTCGGCCGCCGCATCGCGCATCTCCTCCTCCAGGGCGGAAATGAGCCTGGTGAGGTCGGCTACGGGCATGCCGGCCAGGTCGGAGCGCGCCCGGTCGTGCCGGCGGCTGCGTCGGTCGGCGCCCGGCACCGGCGCGGTCCCCTTGGCGTCCCCCCGGCGGCCCAACATGACGAGTATGTCGCTCACCGCCCGGCGGATGGTCTGAGGGTTGATACCGTGCTCGACGTTGTACTCCTGTTGGAGCTTGCGCCTACGGTGAGTCTCGGAAATGGCGTGGCGCATCGAGTCGGTCATCTCGTCGGCGTACATGATCACCGAACCGTCCACGTTGCGTGCGGCGCGCCCGATGGTCTGGATGAGGGACGTCTCCGAGCGCAGGAAGCCTTCCTTGTCGGCGTCCAAGATGGCTACCAGGGAGACCTCGGGCAGGTCGAGGCCTTCCCGTAGCAGGTTGATGCCGACCAGCACGTCGAACTCGCCCAGGCGCAGGTCACGGAGGATCTCTATGCGCTCCAGGGTGTCGATGTTGGAGTGCAGGTACCGTACCTTCAGCCCTTGTTCGAGCAGGTAGTCGGTCAGGTCCTCGGCCATCTTCTTGGTGAGGGTGGTGACCAGGACGCGCCCGCCCTCGGCCGTCCGCTTGGCCACTTCGGTCATGAGGTCGTCGATCTGGCCCTTGGTCGGCCGGACGACGACTTCGGGGTCGATCAGGCCGGTGGGGCGGACGATCTGCTCGACCACCTGGTCGGAGACCGATATCTCGTACGCCGAAGGTGTCGCCGACATGAAAACGCACTGGTTGACGCGTTCCAGAAGTTCCTCATAGCGCAGAGGCCGGTTGTCGGCGGCTGAGGGCAGTCGGAACCCGTGCTCGATGAGGGTCTCCTTGCGGGACCGGTCGCCGTGGTACTGGCCGTGTAGCTGTGGTACGGCTACGTGTGACTCGTCAATGACCAACAGGTAGTCCTTGGGGAAAAAGTCGAGCAGGGTGTTGGGCGCCTGCCCGGCCGAGCGCCCGTCGATGTGACGGCTGTAATTTTCGACGCCGGCACAGCTCCCCACCTCCGCCATCATCTCCAGGTCGTAGCTGGTACGCATGCGCAGGCGCTGAGCTTCGAGGTGCTTGCCCTCTTTTTCGAAATAGGCGAGGCGCTCTTGGAGCTCGACTTCTATGTCGGCGATGGCACGGCGCATCCGCTCGTCGCCGGCGACATAATGCGTGGCCGGGAAAATCACGACCTCATCAATGTCTCCCAGCACTTCGCCCGTTACCGGGTCGATCTGGGTCATGCGCTCGACTTCGTCGCCGAAGAGCTCTATGCGCAGGGTGTGCTCCTCGTAGGCGGGGTGCACCTCGACGGTGTCGCCCCGGACACGGAACTTGCCGCGCACAAGGTTGGCATCGTTGCGCTCGTACTGCATGTCGACGAGCCGGCCCAGGATGGCGCGCTGGTCGTAATTGTGCCCCACGGACAGGGCCAATATGTGCTGGCCGTATTCCTCGGGCGATCCCAGGCCGTAAATGCAGGACACCGAGGCGACCACTATGACGTCTCGGCGGGTCAAAAGCGCAGACGTGGCCGAATGGCGGAGCCGGTCGATCTCGTCGTTTATCGAGCTGTCCTTTTCGATGTAGGTGTCGCTCGTGGGGATGTAAGCCTCGGGCTGGTAATAGTCGTAATAACTGACGAAGTACTCGACCCGGTTGTCGGGGAATATCTCCCTCATCTCGTTGGCGAACTGAGCGGCGAGAGACTTGTTGGGCTCGATCACCAAGGTCGGTCGCTGGGCCTGCTCGATGGTCCAGGCGATGGTGGCGCTCTTACCGCTGCCGGTGATGCCGAGGAGCGTTTGGAAGCGGTCACCGCGCTGGACGCCTTCGGCCAGGCGCTGAATGGCCTGGGGTTGGTCGCCGGCGGGCGACCACTCCGAGACGACTTTGAAGGGGGGCACGGGGCCATGGTACCGGGGGCCTGTGACCGTAACCGGGGCCCCGTCGGGCCGGGGGGACAGAGGCACCGCTTTGTCGTGCCGCGAGCTAAGACTGGGGCCACAGACCACACCGAAAGACCATCTGAAGGAGGCCTCGGCATGAGCGGGACCACATCGGGTCGTCCCTATACGACCACCGACGCCGGTGTCCCGGCGACCAGCGACGAACACTCCCTGACCGTCGGTCCCGACGGTCCCATACTGCTGCAGGACACCTACCTCGTCCAAAAGATGCAGGCCTTCAACCGCGAGCGCGTGCCCGAGAGGGTGGTCCACGCCAAAGGCGGGGGCGCCCACGGCTTTTTCGAGACCACTGAGGACGTCTCCGAGCTGACCAAGGCATCCCTGTTCCAGAAAGCAAAGCGCACAGAGCTGTTCATACGCTTCTCGACCGTGGCGGGGGAGAGGGGTTACGCCGACACCACCCGCGACCCTCGGGGCTTCGCCATCAAGTTCTATACCGAGCAGGGTAACTACGACATGGTCGGCAACAACACGCCCATCTTCTTCGTGCGCGACCCGCAGAAGTTCCAGGACTTCATCCACTCCCAGAAACGCCGGGCCGACAACAACCTGCGGGACAACAACATGCAGTGGGACTTCTGGACGCTGTCGCCGGAGTCGGCCCACATGGTGACCTGGCTCATGGGCGACCGGGGCCTGCCCAAGACATGGCGCAACATGAACGGCTACTCCAGCCACACCTACATGTGGACCAATGCCGGGGGCGAGAGGTACTGGGTCAAGTACCACTTCAAGACCGACCAGGGCGTCGAACACCTGACCGAGGCCGAGGGCCACGAGATCGCGGGCCAGGACCCCGACCACCATATAAAGGACCTGTACGAGGCCATCAAGTCCGGCGACCACCCGTCATGGACGCTGTACATGCAGGTGATGCCGTTCGCTGACGCGGCCGATTACCGCTTCAACCCCTTCGACCTCACCAAGGTGTGGCCGCACGGCGACTATCCCCTGGTCAAGGTGGGCAGGATGGTGCTCGACCGCAACCCCGACAACTACTTCGCCGAGGTCGAACAGTCGGCCTTCGAGCCCAACAACATGGTGCCCGGGACCGGGCCCAGCCCGGACAAGATGCTGCTGGCACGCCTGTTCAGCTACCACGACGCCCACCTGCACCGCATAGGCGCCAATTCCATGCAGCTACCCATCAACGCCCCGCGCTACGCCCCGGTGCATTCTTACAACCGCGACGGGGCCATGCGCTACGAGAACCCGGGCGACCCCGTCTATGCCCCCAACTCCTTCGGCGGGCCGGTGGCCACCCCCGAGATGTTCGGTCCGGACCCCTCCTGGCGGGTCACCGGCGAGATCCTGCGCTCCGCCTACACGCTCCACAAGGAGGACGACGACTTCGGGCAGGCGAACGTCATGGTCAACAAGGCCATGGACCAGGCCGCCCGCCAGCGGCTCGTCTCCAACGTCGTCGGTCACGCCAGCCAGGACGTGACCGAGCCCGTCCTGTCGCGCGTCGTGGCCTACTGGCGCAACATCGACAAGGTGGTCGGGGACCAGGTGGCGGCGGGCTTAGGGCAGCGGGCCCAGGTTTAGGGCGGGCGGGTTTAGCTATGTGAGCCCTGGGCCTGCAGCCAGTCCCAGAGCTCGTCGACGGCGCCTTCGAGGTCGGCCCGGGCCCCGTCGTTGCCCAGGATGCGGTCCGCCACCTGCCGGCGCTGCGCCGCGCTGGGCTGCGCTGCCATCCGGGCGCGGGCGTCGTCTTCAGTCATGCCCCGTCCCACCGCCCGACGCAGGGCAATATCGGGCTGCACTTCGACCAGCACGACCACGTCGAAGCCGTACTGGTCACGGCAGGCGGCGTCCAAGAGCGGGATTTCGACCACTATCACCGCGTCGCCGAGCTCAGCCACACGCCGGCTCACCTCCTTATGCACCAGGGGGTGGGAGATGGCTTCTAGGACCACCCTCTGGTCGGGGTCGGCGAAGACGATGGCGGCCAGGGCCTGACGGTCGATAGACCCGTCCGGGCCGCGTACTTCTGGGCCGAAGTGCTCGAGCACGGCCTGCGCGCCTGGGTGGCCGGGGGCGAGCACGTCACGCGCCACCCGATCGGTGTCGATGACGGCGGCGCCCCGAGCCGCCAGCGCACTTCCCACGGTCGACTTCCCACTCCCGAGGGAGCCGCTGAGGCCAACCAGTAGCACGACCCGTAAACCTAGTCACCGTGCCCGGCAGCCGCGGTTGGTCTCTGGGATAATGGACCGAGGACAAGGAAAGGCACCAGGCACCCATGGCGCGACCGAACGGCCCCCGTCTTTTGAAGGTCCTGGCCGCCGGTGCATGTGCCGGACTGGTGGCCGCCTTCGGCAGTGCCGCGGCCGCCCCGGCCATGGCCGCCGCCGGGCGTCCGGCGGCTTCCCCCCTCACCCTGCCGTCCTGCAGCATCGTGCCGTCCTGGACGGTCCGGTCGGTCTTGGGCCAGGATGCCCAGGTACCAGTCGAGACCCATCCCGTCCCCAGCGGGACCACGTGCACCTACGCTGTGGGCACGAACAGCCTGGGCGTCCAGGTCACGTTCCTCCAGGTGCCGTGGTCCGCGTTTCTGGCGGTCGAGCAGGACTACCTGAAGGGCGGCGCCATGAAGGTCTACGGCGTCGGCCAGCCCGCATTTGCCGTGGCCTCCCGGACCACGACCTATGAGAACCTGTTTTTCTACGGTGACGGCTGCAACATCGGCATCACTGCCGAAGTGCCATTGCCGAAGATGGTCAACCTGGCCAAGGCGGTCCTGACCAGGTTGCAATAGGCGCTGGCCCGGTCGAGGCGGTCGATCGGGAGGGTCAGCTCAAATGGCGGGAGGCGCCCCTGAGCCGGCATTGGGCTCCGGTGGCGAGGCCGGGGCCGCCGGCGAGTCCTCGACGACTTCCTCGATCCCTACGACCTCGGCGTGGCCGGTGGAGCCCACCACTTCGACGATGTCCAGGACCTCAGGCTCGCCGGCGGCGTCCTCGCCGAACTCGATGATCTCGACGACCTCGGGCTCAGCCTCGGTGCCAGCGGCTTCGGCGGGGACGGCCGAAGTGCTGTCCCCGGTGGCGGCCCCGGCCGCGTCAACCCCGTCAACTGCACCTGCGTCACCCGCGGCCCCTGTCCCGTGCGCCTGCTCCTCCAGGTACCCGGCCCAGGCCGCCTGGGCCTCGGACTCGGGCTCGAACGGCGTGTACCCGGCACCGATGTAGTTGCCGTGCTCGTCGTAGGCGTGCTCGCCGAAGGCCTCGCGGTACTCGGCGGCCACCTCACCGCCTTCGGCGGCCTGCTTGATCGACAGGCTTATGCGCCGGCGGGCCAGGTCGATGTCAATTATCTTCACCCAGAGCTCTTCGCCCGGGGAAACGACCTGGTCGGGCTGGTCGACGTGGTGCACAGCCATCTCGGAGATGTGGACGAGCCCCTCTATGCCGTCGCCCACCTGGACGAAAGCGCCGAAGGGCACCAGCTTGGTGACCCGGCCGTAAACGAGCTCGCCCACCCGGTGGGCATTGGCGAACTCCTGCCACGGGTCGGCCTGCGTGGCCTTGAGCGACAGGCTGATCCGTTCGCGGTCGAGGTCCACGTCCAGCACCCGCACTGTGACCTGGTCGCCCACCGCCACTATCTGGCCCGGGTGGTCGACGTGCTTCCAGGACAGCTCGGAAACATGGATCAGGCCGTCCATACCGCCGAGATCGACGAAAGCACCGAAATTGACGACGGAGGAAACGACACCCTTGCGGACCTCGCCCGGCTTCAGGTTGGTCAGGAACTCGTCGCGCTGGCTGCGCTGGGCCTCTTCCAGGTAGGCGCGACGTGAAAGCACGACATTGTTGCGGTTCTTGTCCAGCTCGATGATCTTGGCCTCCAGCTCTCGGCCGACATAGGGCTGGAGATCGCGGACCCGGCGCAACTCGACCAGGGATGCCGGGAGGAACCCCCGCAGCCCGATGTCCAGGATGAGACCGCCTTTGACTACCTCGATGGCGGGGCCGCGAACGGTGCCGTTGCGCTCCTTCACGGCCTCGATGGTCCCCCAGGCCCGCTCGTACTGGGCCCGCTTCTTGGACAACACGAGGCGGCCCTCTTTGTCCTCTTTCTGCAGGACCAGAGCCTCGATCTTGTCTCCCAGCTTGACCACGTCGTGGGGGTCGACATCATGGCGGATGGAAAGCTCCCGGGCCGGGATCACGCCCTCGGACTTGAAGCCAATGTCCAGCAGGACCTCGTCCTTGTCGACCTTCACGACCGTGCCGGAAACGATGTCGCCGTCGTCGAACTCCACGATCGTCCCGGCGATGGCGTCTTCGAAGGAGGTACCGCCGAGGTCGTCGGAAACGACCTGACGAGGCGTGTACGTACCGGTCTCGTCGAAGGTGCCCATCTCGGACGGACCACCCTCGTTGGCAGCTCCAGTAGCACTCGTCGGCGGGTTTAACTCGGACATGGGATCAGGACTTCCTTGAATGGGGGATTGGGATTGAACTGGCGATTGGCAGCGCGAATGAGGCTATAGCGCCTCAGATGTTACACCTTCGCCCCCGACTGCTCTTCGCGCCCCTCCGGTCCGTCTACCAGGGAGAAGGGCGACGGCCGGGACCACGTTGTGCTCGCTTGCTGCGGCTCGCCGAGCTGTCGTGGCCGGCTACCGTCTGCGGCGGTGGGCCGGGCGCCTGGGAACCGGCCCGATTGTCCTAGCGTTAGCAGGATTGTGAACAAGAAATGGCCGGCCGCCCTGTTCGTGGCAGCCCTGTTCGTGGCCATATTGGGCGCGAGCTCGCTGCTGGCAGCCTGCGGGGGCACGGGCGGTCAGGCGGCGGACAGCGCGGCCACCACCTCCACGTCCGCCCTGGCCGCCTCCAAGGCCACGACCGGACCGCCGACGACTACCACGGTCCCGGCGACCACTACCGTACCGGCGGGGGGGACTGTGCCGAGCGGTTTCGACCCGGTGTCGTTCACCGCCGTTTCCCCGAGCGAGTACTGGCTGCTGGGCGACGCCCCCTGCTCCAATCCCGTGTGCACCTCGATCGTGCGCACCTCCGACGGTGGGTCGCATTTCGTCGGCCTCCCGGCCCCGACCTCCCCGCTGCTCGAGGGACAGGGTTCTTCCACTGGCATAAACACCCTGCGCTTCGCCGACGACCTCGACGGCTACGCCTTCGCCACCGGCCCCGGCGGGGAGTTCTGGGACACCCACGACGGTGGCGGGCAGTGGCAGCGGCCTGGCTTTCTCACTGGCCGGGAGCTCCTCGAGTTCGGCACCGGCGCCGGCTATGCGTTCGCCCTGGTCGGTTTGTGCCAGAACGGAAGTTGCTCGGCTGTCACCCTCGAGCGTTCGCCCGTCTCGTCGGACCAGTGGTCGGCCGTCGCGGTCCCGGTGCCGGCGGACGTCGACGAGGTGGCGTCCATGACCGTGCACGGCAGCGACCTCTGGTTCTCTGTCACCACGTCGGCCAGCCAGGCCAACCAGCTGCTGGTCGTGGGCACCGGGTCTGGGGCGCAGTTCAGCACCTACCAGAGCCCCTGTTTCTCGGGGCTCGGGGGCAGCATAGAGGCGTCGTCAGCCGACGTGCTGTGGGCCATGTGCCCTACGGGGATGATGGCAGAAGCCTTCCGCTCCACCGACGGGGGCTCGCAGTGGAAGGCGCTGTCTGCTGCGGGCGAACTGGAGAACTCCGCCCTGTTGGCCCCAGCCAGCGACACCACGGCCGTGATCCAGCCGGCCGAGCAGGGCGAGCTCTTGCGCACCGACGACGGCGGCGCCACCTGGCAGACGCTCCCGGCCGCCGGGGCCAACGGGTCGTGGTGGTCGTGGATCGGTTTCACCGACACCGCCACCGGGTCCGGGCTGGACCAAGGCGACGCCCCGGCCAACTGGCCCTGGCCCAACGGTCCCTACCCGGAGCAGCTCTGGCGCACCGACGACGGCGGTGCCACCTGGTCTGGCCCGGTGACGATCGGCGGCTGACGGGCCTGGTGAAGTCCTTGCCCAAACATATGTTCGGCTGGTAGCCTGGTAACCCTATGTCGGACAGGCTCATCGTCCGGGGAGCCCGGGAGCACAACCTGCAGGACGTGTCCATCGACCTGCCTCGGGACCGGCTGATCGTCTTCACCGGCCTGTCGGGCTCGGGCAAGAGCAGCCTGGCTTTCGACACCATTTACGCGGAGGGACAGAGGCGCTACGTGGAGTCGCTGTCGGCGTATGCCCGTCAGTTCCTCGGCCAGATGGACAAGCCGGACGTGGACTTCATCGAGGGCCTGTCGCCGGCAATATCGATCGACCAGAAGTCGGCGTCGCGCAACCCCCGCAGCACGGTGGGCACCATCACGGAGATTTACGACTACTTGCGCCTGCTCTATGCCCGGGTCGGCATACCCCATTGTCCCAAGGACGGCAGCCTCGTCTCCCGCCAGACGCCCCAGCAGATAGTCGACCGGGTCCTGACCCTTCCCGAGGGCACCCGTTTCCAAGTCCTGGCGCCCGTCGTGCGGGGGCGAAAGGGCGAGTACGAGAGCCTCGTCCAGGAACTGGCCGGCCAGGGCTTTGCCCGCGCCCGCGTTGACGGCACCGTGTACGAGCTGGCCGAGCTGCCCAAGTTGGCCCGTTACGAGGTCCACACCATCGAGGTCGTGGTGGACCGGCTTGTCCTGCGCCCCGGGATCGAGCGTCGGTTGACCGACTCGTTGGAGACGGCGCTCAAATTGGCCGACGGCGTGGCGGAAGTGCAGATAGTGCCGCGTGAAGGGCCCGCGGGCCGCGACGCGCCCAGAGGGGCGGCGGGTGCCGCCGGCCAGGAGAGCGCTGACGGGCCCGAGGATGGCGAGGGAGGCGCCGGGCAGGACGGGCCCGGCGCCGGGCAGGACGGGCTGGGAGGAGGCCTGCCCGAGACCTTGACTTTCTCCCAGCACCTGGCCTGTCCCGTGTGCGGGACGTCGTATGAGGAGCTCGCCCCCCGCAATTTCTCTTTCAACTCGCCCTATGGCGCCTGCGCCCGTTGCGACGGGCTGGGGACTCGTTACGAGGTGGACCCCGAGCTGGTCGTCCCCGACCTCGACCTGTCGATCGACGAGGGGGCGGTGGCACCGTGGGCCGGTGCCCGCAGCGAGTACTTCGGGCGCCTGCTCCAGGGGGTGGCGGAGACCTTTGCCATACCCACCACGGTGCCCTGGAGGAAGCTGAAAAAACAAGACCAGAAGGTCGTACTTTACGGCTCGGGCACCAGCCAGGTGCACCTGCACTACAAGAACCGCTTCGGCCGGACGCGCTCTTACTACACCAACTACGAAGGCGTCGTCACGTACCTGCAAAGGCGCCACGCCGAGGCCGAGTCCGACACCATGCGCGAGCAGATAGAGGGCTACATGCGCCTGGTGCCCTGCAGCGAGTGCGGCGGGGCCCGGCTGAAGCCCGCCAGTCTTGCCGTCACCATCGGCGACCACAACATCTTCCAGGTCTGCGACCTGTCGATCCGGGAGGCGACCACTTTCGTCGAGGACCTGCGGCTCTCCGAGCGCGACCACCTGATCGCCGACCGGGTCCTTCGTGAAGTCCGGGCCCGGTTGCAGTTCCTGGTCGACGTCGGCCTCGACTACCTGTCCCTCAACCGCAACGCCGGCACCCTGGCCGGAGGCGAGGCGCAGCGCATCAGGCTGGCCTCTCAGATCGGCAGCGGCCTGGTCGGAGTGCTCTATGTCCTGGACGAGCCGTCGATCGGCCTGCACCAGCGGGACAACCGCAGGCTGATAGACACCTTGGTGCGCCTGCGCGACCTGGGCAACACCGTCATAGTCGTAGAGCACGACGAGGAGACCATCCGCACCGCCGACCATGTGGTCGACATCGGGCCCGGGGCGGGCGAGCACGGCGGCCGGATAGTGGTCTCGGGGACGGTCAAGGACCTCTTGCGCAGCAAGACTTCTTTGACCGGCCAGTACCTTTCCGGCAAGCGCTTCGTACCCGTGCCGACGCGGCGACGCGAGGCCCGGGGCCGGCTTGTCGTGCGCGGCGCCAAAGAGCACAACCTCCGTGACATCGACGCCGAGTTCCCCCTGGGGTGCCTGGTGGTCGTGACCGGCGTGTCCGGTTCGGGCAAGTCCACGCTGGTCAACGACATTTTGTTACGGGCTTTGATGCAGCGGATCTACAAGTCGAAGGAGGTGCCCGGCCGCCACCGCCGGGTGGAGGGGATGGAGGCCTTCGACAAAGTGGTCGACGTCGACCAGTCGCCCATCGGCCGCACGCCACGGAGCAACCCTGCCACCTACACCGGCGTTTTCGACCATGTCCGGCGGCTTTTCGCCAGTACCACCGAAGCCAAGGTGCGCGGTTACCAGCCTGGTCGCTTCTCGTTCAATGTGAACGGGGGCCGCTGCGATGCGTGCTCGGGCGACGGCACCATAAAGATCGAGATGCACTTCCTGCCCGACGTGTACGTGCCGTGCGAGGTGTGCAAGGGCGCCCGTTACAACCGCGACACCCTCGACATAACCTTCAAGGGCAAAAACATCGCCGACGTCCTGGACATGTCGTGCGAGGAGGCGGCCGACTACTTCGTCAACCAACCGGTCATCGCCCGCCATATGCGGACACTGGTCGACGTGGGGCTCGGCTACGTCAAGCTGGGACAGCCGGCCCCCACCCTTTCGGGTGGGGAGGCACAGCGGATAAAACTGGCCTCGGAGCTATCGAAGCGGTCGACGGGGCGGACCCTGTACGTGCTCGACGAGCCAACGACCGGATTGCATTTCGAAGACGTGCGCAAGTTGCTCGGTGTGCTCGACCGCCTCGTCGAGCAGGGCAACACGGTGATAGTCATCGAGCACAACCTGGACGTCATAAAGACGGCCGACTGGTTGATAGACCTGGGCCCCGAAGGCGGTTCGGGGGGCGGCCTGGTGGTGGCGGCGGGCACGCCCGAGGAAGTGGCCAAATGCCCCGAGAGCCATACCGGCATGTTCCTGGAACGGGTGCTGCAAGGACGTAAATGAAGCCCCCGGCGTAACCCGGCACAGGTGCCGGGTTGCCAACCGGGGGCTTCCGGGGTGCTCAGTGAGGATCTGGGGAGATCAGCGGTGGTGCCGGCGGTATGCCCCGTGGCGCAGGTACCACTCGGCCTTTTGCAGGTCCGTGCCGGCGACTTTCAGGGCCCGGTCGGCGGTCCGTATGTCCGTGCCGGCATTGCTGAGCAGCCCGTGGTCGGCGTCCCACTGAGCGGGCGTATAGGCCAGCAGCTGGGCCGAGAGGCCTGACGTCGCCGAGGTGGCGGTTTGTACCAAGGTCTGCATGTCGTTGACCAATGGCCCGACCACGGCCTGGTTGTTGGGGTTGAGGTCGCCCCTCAGCGTGGTGATGTCCGTGTTGAGGGCGGGGATGCGGACGTTGGTGGCCTGGTCGATCTGGACGACGTCGGTCATGACCGGCAGCGCCAGGTCGTAGACCCGTAGACCGAAGACGGCGTCGATGTCGATGTCTACCTGGGTCACGGTCGTGCCGGCGGCGATGTCGGCCCCGAGCGTCTCCAGGGCGGAAATGTCCGCCTGCATGCCGTTGACGAGGGTCGTGGCGTCGCCGCCTAGGAAGCGCTCGCCCTGGACGGTCTTGATGGCCGCGTCCAGCGAACCGGTGCGGTCGGAGACAAGACGGGCGCCGTAAGCCTTGGTCCTGTCCAGGTCGGCATTGCCGGTGGTCGTGGTCGTAGGCGCCACCGTGGTGGACGTGGTGGACGTGGTGGACGTGGTGGACGTGGTCGTGGACGTCGTGGTCGTGGTCGGCGACGAAGTGGCGGAATAGAGGTTGAACTCGTCGATCGACCACCACCACCTGGTGTTGGAGGCGGTCAGGACGACCTCGACGTACTGCGCCGTCTGGGCCGGGAAGCTCACGGTCTCGTACGTCCCCGTTCCCGCGCAGGTGGCCACCGTGGTCCAGGCGTTGCCGTTGCCCGACACTTCCACGCTGTAGTCCCGGGCGTAGTCGTCAGGCGAGTTGGGGACGTCCATCTCGAGCTCGTCGAAGGCCTGGGCGGATCCCAGGTCGACTTGGAAGTACATACCGGGGGCCTGGTCCTTGTTCGTACTGAAGCGGGTCTTCAAGTTGCCGTCCAGGGCGTTGGCGGGGGCGTCGGCGCTGCTGGAGGGGGCATTGGTGCCGGCCACCCAGCCGGTGCGGCCGAGAGCGGTGCCGGCTGGTGCGGCGCCGCAGTCAGGGGCGGCGACGGTCGTCGAGGTCGTGGTCGACGAGGTCGTGGTCGAGGTGGTGGGGGGCACGTGGTGCCAGCGAAGGTAGGTCCCGGCCTCCCGGAGGTCGTTGTCCGCCGCCTGCAGCGCCCGGTCGGCGATGCGTAGTTCGGTGGTGGGCCCATTGAGCAAGCCGTGGTCGGCGTCCCATTCCGCCGGCGTGTAGGCCAACAGCTGAGCGGAGAGGCCGTTGGTAGCCGAAGTGGCCAGCTGGACCTGCGCCTGCATGTTGGCGATGATCGGGCCGAGCACCCCTTGGTTGGAGGAGTTCTCGTCCGCCTCCAGTTTCGTGATGGCGTCCTGCACCGCCGGCAGGACGACGTTGACGGCCCGGTCGGTCTCCGACACGTTGCTCACCACCGGGAGCACCAGGCGGTAGACGCAGAACTCGCTGAAGATCAGCGCCCGGTCGGCAGCGGCCTGGGCGGCGGAGGTGTCACCGGCGATGGTGACGCCCAGGGCCTGCAGGCCGCTGATGTCCGAGCCCATGCCGTTGACCAGCGTGGTACCGTCCGCGTCCAGGAAGGCCCGGCCCTGGACGGTCTTGATGGTCGCGTCCAGGGAGCTAACCCGCTCGGCGATCAGCTGGGCGGAGTCCTGCTTGACCCAGTTGAGGCCGCCGGCGACGTCGGCGGCCGCCGACGGGGCGGTGGTGGCCGATGGGTCGGTCGTGGTGGTGTTGTCCGCCGAAGCCGGGGCGCTGCTCGCGGCCAGGGATCCCGTCAAAACTGCAAGTGCCGTCACGAAACCAGCGCCAGCCCCCGCGTACCAGCGTGGCCGGCGTCGCATTTGATAGCTCATTGGTCCTCCTCGGTCAATTGCTATTCGGTCTTGGTGTCATCCTTGGCCCCCTTTATGACGGGGTATTGGGCCAGGTGTGATGGTCGCGTGATGGCAGATGTGATGATCCTGTGGGCAGATGTGATGGTCGTGTGAAGGGAGCCGCGCTGCGCCAAAATGGGGACAGTGCTCGAACGACCTCCCGCCGGGGCCATACCTGACGCTCCCGGCAGTTACCAGTTCCGGGACCGGGATGGTCGCGTCATCTACGTAGGCAAGGCGAAGTCGCTGCGCCAGCGCCTGTCCAACTACTTCCAGTCGCCCGCCGCCCTGCCGCCCCGGACGGCCCAGATGGTGGCGTCGGCGGCGAGCGTCGAGTGGATCCAGGTCCGCAACGACGTCGAGGCCCTCATGCTCGAGTACAGCCTCATCAAGCAGCACAAGCCCCGGTTCAACGTGCGCCTGCGCGACGACAAGAGCTACCCCTTCCTGGTGCTCACGATGGGAGAGGAGTGGCCGCGGGCGACGGTGCGCCGGGGCCGGCCCAACACCCGTACCACCCACCGCTACTTCGGGCCCTACGCCCATGCTTACGCCATCCGCGAGACGCTGGACCTGCTGCTGCGCACGTTCCCGGTGCGCAGTTGCAGCGACGCCAAGTTCTCCCGGCACCAGCGCCTGGGCCGGCCCTGCCTGATGTACCACATCGAACGCTGCGCCGGGCCGTGCGCCGGCCATATCGAGCACGACCAGTACGCGCGCCTGGTCGACGAGTTCGCCATGTTCCTCGATGGCGATACCGCGCCCATCCTGGAGCGCCTCGAGGCCCGGATGCGGGATGCGGCCGCCAACCTTGAGTTCGAACTGGCGGCGCGCTGGCGGGACCGGGCAAGCTCGGTCCGCAAAGCCGTCGAAAAACAGCAGATGGTGAGCGAGCGGCCCGAAGACTTCGACTGCTTCGCCCTGGCCGAAGACGAGCTGGAAGCGGCCGTCCAAGTCTTTTACGTCCGTCGCGGGCGCGTCGTGGGGCGCAAGGGGTTCATAGTCGACAAGGTGGAGGACCTCGAGCCTGCCCAGCTGCTGGCCCACATACTCGAGCAGCACTACTCCGACGCCGTCAACGGTGTACCCCCCCTGGTCCTGGTGCCCGGCGAGGTCGACGAGCAGGACGTGGTGGAAGAGTGGTTGTGGTCCCTGCGGGCCGAGGGCGAGGCTGAAGCCCGCGCCCGCGCCGAGGGCGTCGAGGTCCCGCTGCGGGAGTGGTGGGCCGCCCGCGAAGAACGCCGCCCCGAGCGCAGCGTGGACCCGAGGGCGGCGGGGGTGGGCCGGCCCCACTTGCACGTGCCCCAGCGGGGGGAGAAAAAGGCGCTGTTCGACATGGTGGCCAAGAACGCGGCCGAGGAGTTCGTGCGCCACCGTCTGAAGCGCAACTCGGACCACAACGCCCGGGCGCGCGCCCTCAACGCCCTCCAGGACGCCCTCGATTTGCCCGAGGCGCCCCTGCGCATCGAGTGTTATGACATGAGCCACCTTCAGGGCACCGACTATGTGGGCTCCATGGTGGTCATGGAGGACGGCCTGCCCAAGCCGGCTGAGTACCGGCGTTTCAAGGTCCGCAACGTCGCCGGCAACGACGATTATGCGGCCATGGAAGAGGTCCTGACCCGCCGCCTCACCGCCTACCTGACCGAAAAAGAACTTCCCCTGGCGGAGCGAAAGCGGCATTTTTCGTACCCGCCCCAGCTCCTGCTCGTGGATGGGGGCAAGGGTCAGCTCAGTGTGGCCGTGCGGGTCCTCCAGGAGCTCAACCTGGAGGAGGAAATCCCGGTGGCCGCGCTGGCCAAGCAGTTCGAGGAGGTCTACCTGCCGGGGCTGGCCGGCCCGGTCCGGGTGCCCCGCGGCTCCGAGGCGCTCTACCTGCTGCAACGGGTGCGCGACGAGGCCCACCGGTTCGCAATTTCCTACCACCGCCAGCTGCGCGCTAAGCGCATGACGGCTTCGGTGCTCGACGGCGTGCCCGGTCTGGGGCCGGCCCGGCGCAAGCGGCTCCTGGCCGAGCTGGGGGGCATCAAGGCCGTCCGCCAGGCCCCCCGGGAAGCCTTCGAGGCTCTCAGCTGGCTGCCTGCCCCCGTGGCCGCCGCCGTGTGGGAGAAGCTGCACGGCGACGGGAGCGGCCTAAGCGAGGCGCGCCGCGCCGTAGCCGCCAACGCCGCCGAAAGGGCGAGGGCATGAGCGGTCCCGACGAGCAGACGCCCGTGGCCGCCCCGACGCTTTTGCATGACCCGGCCAACCCGCTGCCACCCGAGGCGGAGGAGCTGTGGGAGATCAATTCGGGCTGGTGGCAACGCAGTTTCACCGATGGCGCCGACCCGGAGTACACCGAGCAGATAATCCCGCTGCTGGCCGAGCACCTCGGCCAGGTCGCGCCCCGGAGCGTCCTGGACATCGGCTGCGGCGAGGGGCAGCTTTCGCGCGTCGCCGCCGCCGTCCCCGGCGTGGAGCAGGTGGTGGGCGTCGACCCGACCGAGGCCCAACTGCGGGTCGCGGTGCAGCGGCAGCCACGGGCCGCCCCGGCGGCGCCGGTGAACTACGCCCGGGCGGCAGCCGGGGCGCTGCCTTTCCCCGACGCCTCTTTCGATGCCGCCTTCGCCTGCCTGGTGTTCGAGCACATCGAGGGCACGGTCGGCGCCCTGGCCGAGGTGGGCCGGGTGCTGCGCCCCGAAGGTACCTTCCTGCTGTTCTTGAACCACCCGCTGCTCCAGGCGCCGGGCAGCGGCTGGGTGGACGACCACATCCTGGAGGAGCAGTACTGGCGGATCGGTCCCTACCTGGTCGAGCACCACGGGGTCGAAGAGGTCGACAAAAACGTCTGGATCCCCTTTGTGCACCGGCCTCTTTCGGTTTACGTGAACGGCCTCGCCGCGGCCGGGCTCTACCTGACGGGGATGGTGGAGCCGGCTCCGCCGGCGGGCTTTTTGGAAAGGGCCCACGAGTACGAGGAGGCGGCCGCTTTTCCCCGGCTCCTGGTACTGCGGGCCGAGAAGTTGGGGCGTCGCCGCCCCGACGCCCCATGAGACAGGCACACTGAAAGCTATGGCCGAGTTCGTCGTCATCACCGGGCTCTCAGGAGCGGGGCGTTCCCAGGCCGGTGCCGCGCTCGAGGACCTGGGCTGGTACGTGATGGACAACCTGCCCACCGCGCTCATCACCAAGGTGGCCGACCTGGTCTCGACCGGCGGCCCCGAGGCCCAGCGCCTGGCCCTGGTGGTGGGCCGCCACGCCGGCCAGTTGGGGGAGCTGCAGACGGCCGTCCAGCAATTGCGGGCTTCGGGGGAGCGGGTATCGGTCCTGTTCCTCGAGGCCTCGGACGAGGTGCTGGTGCGCCGGTTCGAAGGGACCCGGCGCCGCCACCCCCTCGGCCAGGAGGGCGTCCTGGAAGCGATAGTCGACGAACGCCGGCGCCTCAACGCCATGAAGGAGATGGCGGACGTGGTCGTCGACACCACCGACCTCAACGTCAACCAGCTACGTGAGCGGCTGGCGGATCTTTTCAGCGGTGACGACGCCAGTGCCATGCAGATCCTGGTGCTCAGTTTCGGCTACAAGCACGGGGTCCCCCTCGACGTCGACAACGTGTTCGACGTCCGTTTCCTGCCCAACCCCCATTGGGTGGAATCGATGCGGCCCCTTACGGGCCTGGACGAACCGGTGCGCCGCTACGTGCTGGGCCAACCCGCGGCCAAGGAGTTCCTGGAAAGGGTCGGGCACCTGTTGAAGTTCCTCGTCCCCGCCTACACCCGGGAGGGCCGGTCGTACCTGACCATCGCCATCGGTTGCACGGGTGGGCGCCATCGCAGCGTGGTGTTGGCCGAGGAGATCGCCGTCCGCTTGCGGGAGATGGGCTTCACCCCTAGCACCATTCACCGGGACGTCGAGCGTTGAGCGGGCCGCGCCCGTCGGTCGTCGCCCTGGGTGGCGGCCATGGCCTGGCCATTACGTTGTCGGCCGTTTCCAAGTACGCCGGCGAGGTGACGGCCGTGGTCTCGGGAGCCGACGACGGAGGGTCAAGCGGGCGGCTGAGGAAGTCGTGGGCCGGTCCCGCCCCAGGGGACGTGCGCCGGTGCCTGCTGGCCCTGGCGGCGCCCGGGCCGGACGAGCAGGCGTGGGCTGAGGCCCTCGACTACCGGTTCCGAGGAGGAGAGCTCGACGGCCACTCGCTCGGCAACCTGGTGCTCGTCGCCCTCAGCGAGACGACCGGGGACTTTGCCGGCGCCGTAGCCCGTGTGGCTCAGCTTCTCGGCGCCCGGGCCCGGGTCCTGCCGGCCACGTCGGTGGCCGTAGTCCTGTGCGCCGAGCAGGACGGCCCGATCGGCGGCGGGACCGAGACGCAGCTCGTGGGCCAGGTGAAAGTGGCCCACGCCCCGGGCCGGCTGCGCCGGGTGTGGGTCGACCCGCCCAACCCACCGGTGCCCGACGCCGTCCTGGAGGCCATCGCCGCCGCCGACCAGGTCGTGATCGGGCCCGGCTCGCTGTTCACCAGCGTCTTGGCCGTCTGCGCCGTCCCCGGCATCCGCCAGGCCCTGTCGGCCCGATCGGGAGGGCGGGTCTATGTCTGCAACGTCGGTCACCAGATCGGCGAGACGGGCGGCTTCGACGCCGACGACCACCTGGCCGCTCTGTCCGACCATGGGGTAGTGGTCGACGCCGTCGTCTGCGACCCGGACGCACCGGTCGGGGGCCTGTCGACGACCGCGGCCAGGACGGCTCGGGCGGGCGCCGCGGTGCAGGTGGCGACGGCCACATTGCTGGCGGCCGACGGCCATTCCCACGACCCGCACTGGCTGGCAGCGGTGCTCGAGCACCTGGCCGGCTCCTAGCCCGCTGGTCAAAAAAGGCGCTCGGGCGCGCCGAAGTTGGGACTAAAGACCCGCATGACGCGTGACCAGGTACTTGACTGCCCGTTGAGCGGGTTCACCTAGGATTGCGAAGGACGACGACTGAGGAGAGAAATCATGGCTGTCAGGGTTGGGATCAACGGGTTCGGGCGTATCGGGCGTAATTACCTTCGTGCGGTGCTGGAGCAGGGCGCAGACGTCGAGGTCGTGGCGGCCAATGACCTGGCCCCGCCGGCCAGCAACGCCCACTTGCTCAAGTACGACTCGACTTTTGGTGTCCTGAAGCAGGAAGTCAAGGTTTCCGGGGACACGATCGCGGTCGGCTCTCACAGTTTCAAGGTTTTCTCGGAGAGGGACCCCAAGGCGCTGCCCTGGGGAGAGCTCGGGGTCGACGTGGTCATCGAGTCCACCGGCCACTTCACCGATGGCGACAAGGCCCGTGCCCACATCGAGGCGGGAGCCAAGCGGGTTCTCATCTCCGCCCCCGGGACCAACGTCGACGCCACCTTCGTGGTGGGTGTCAACGACGACACTTTTGACCCGGCCAAGCACTTTGTGATGTCGAACGCCAGCTGCACCACGAACTGCTTCGTGCCCATGATCAAGGTCCTGGACGACGCCTTTGGGGTGGAAAAGGGCCTCATGACCACCGTCCACGCCTACACCAACGACCAAAACCTGCTCGACCTGGTGCACAAGGACCTGCGCCGGGCCCGGGCCGCCGCCAATAACATCGTGCCCTCGAGCACCGGCGCCGCCCGCGCCACCAGCCTGGTGCTGGCCAACATGAAGGGCCGCCTCGACGGGACCGGGTTGCGGGTGCCCGTGCAGGACGGTTCCATCACCGACTTCACCGGCATCCTGGCCCGCGAGGTCACCGTGGCCGAGGTCAACGACGCCTTCAAGGCCGCCGCCAGCACCGGCAAGCTGGCCAAGGTGCTTGTCTACACCGAGGACCCCATCGTCAGCTCCGATATCGTCGGCTCCCCGGCCAGCTGCACCTTCGACTCCAAGTTGACCATGGTCAACGGGTCGATGATCAAGGTGTTCGGCTGGTACGACAACGAGTGGGGCTACTCCAACCGCCTCGTCGACCTCACGCTGATCACTGGTCGCGTCTAGGTCCATGGACCTTCCCCAACTAGAAGACCTTGGCCCCGTCTCGGGCAAGCGCGTCCTCGTACGCTGCGATTTCAACGTCCCGATCAGCGGGGGCGTGATCACCGACGACATGCGCATCCGGCTGCCGCTCGACACCCTGACCTGGTTGCTCGACCAGGGGGCCGAGAAGTTGACCGTGTGCAGCCACTTGGGCCGCCCCAAGGGCAAGCCGGACCCCAAGTACACGATCGCCCCTGTGCGCCAGCACCTTTACGAGCTGCTGGCGGCCAGGGGCGCTGACACCAGCCGCGTCGAGCTGCTCGAAAACCTGCGCTATGACGCCGGCGAGGAGGGCAATGACCCTGCTCTCGTCGCCTCCCTGGTCGAGAATGAGGACCTGTACGTGGACGACGCGTTCGGCGCCGCGCACCGGGCACACGCTTCCATCGTCGGTCCACCCGCCTTCCTGCCCTCCGCGGCCGGGCGCGTCCTGGCCCGCGAGGTGGCGGTGCTGGACGGGCTACTGGCCAAACCCAAGCGGCCCTTCGTCGCCGTGCTCGGGGGGGCCAAGGTCTCCGACAAGCTCGGCGTGATCGAAGCCCTGCTCGAAAAGGTCGACGCCCTCCTCGTTGGAGGGGGCATGTGCTTCACGTTCCTCGCCGCTCAGGGCCATACCACCGGTGCCTCCCTGCTGGAGGAGAGCCAGGTGGGCACGTGCGAGCGCCTGCTGGCGTCGGTCGCCGCCAGTGGCAAGCGCATCCTGCTGCCCACCGACATAGTCGCCCTGTCCCCGGGGGGGACCTTCGGCGCCGGCAAGGAGCCGGACGGCGAAGTGCGCCAGCTCGGCCCGGACGTGCCTGACGGATGGACAGGCTTGGACATAGGCCCGGGCACAGCCGCCGCCTTCGCCGACGAGATCGCCTCGGCGGCCACCGTGTTCTGGAACGGGCCCATGGGTGTGTTCGAGGACCCCCGTTTCGCGGCCGGGACCAAAGCCGTGGCCGAGGCCGTGGCTTCGGCCAAAGGTTTCACCGTGGTCGGCGGGGGCGACAGTGCCAGCGCTCTCAAGCAGTTCGGCCTTGACGACCAGGTCGACCACCTATCCACCGGTGGGGGGGCGTCGCTCGAGTTCATCGAGAAGGGCGACCTCCCCGGCCTGGCGGCGCTGCGCCAAGCGGCCGACCGGGCCAGGGCCTGAGGAGCGATAATGACCACCCGCAAGCCGCTGATCAGCGGCAACTGGAAGATGAACTACACGCACCTGGATGCCATCGCCGTGGTCCAGAAGCTGACCTACACCCTCCTGCCGGCCGACTACGACCGCGCCGACGTTTCGGTCCACCCCAGCTTCACCGCCCTGCGATCGGTCCAGACGATGCTCGACGCCGACGGCATCCCGATCGCCCTGGGGGCGCAGGACGTCCACCCGGCCGAGTCGGGTGCCTTCACGGGCGAGGTCAGCCCGTCCATGCTGGCCAAGCTCAACGTCCGTTACGTCATCGTCGGGCACTCCGAGCGCCGTGAGCACTTCGGCGACACGGACGCCTTTGTCAACCAGAAGCTGCTGGCCGTTTTGAAGCACGAGATGATCCCCATCCTGTGCGTAGGCGAGACCCTGGCCGAACGCGAGGCCGGCTTCATCGAGGACAAGGTCGTCGGGCAGCTGGAAGCCGCCTTCGACGGCGTCCCCGCCCAGGCGGCGGAGGGCCTGGTCGTCGCCTATGAGCCCATCTGGGCCATCGGCACCGGCCGCACGGCCAGCCCCGACGACGCCCAGGCGGTGTGCAAGGCCATCCGTTCCTGGTTGGCCAGTCATTACCGGACAGACGTGGCCGACAAGGTGAGGGTGCAGTACGGGGGTTCGGTCACGCCGACCAACATCGCCGAGCTCATGGCCCAGTCGGACATCGACGGCGCCCTGGTGGGTGGGGCCAGTCTCGACGCTGAGAAGTTCGCTCAGATCGTCCGCTTGGGCCGCACCGCGTCCTAAGGCCGCTCGGGCCAAGGTTCGCGAAGGCGCGGCCCTAAGGCCTGGTCTGCCAGCAGGCGCCGCCAAGCTGGGGCGTTCTGCGTCGGGCGGGCACGGCTGCTAAGTTTGCACCCGATCCGGTCCTTAGCTGGGCCGGTGCCCGAGGTAAATCACAAATTCAACAGGAGGAGGTGCCGGCTAGGTGGTGGTCACGTGGGTAGTGATCGCGGTGCATATCGTGCTGTGTGTGATGTTGATCGTCTCTATCCTGCTTCACAGTGGGAAAGGTGGGGGCCTTTCAGAGATGTTCGGCGGCGGCCTGGGCTCGGCGGCGGCGTCGTCTAGCGTTGTCGAACGAAACCTGGACCGTTTTACGGTCTTCACAGCAATCGCGTTCGCCTTTACCACGATGATCCTTGCGATCCGTCTCCAGTAGGCACTGGCAATAGGTTTACGCCGCCGCTGAGCCGGCGAGCACGGACCGCCCTGCGGGCACATCAGCCGTTCACGAAAGGCGTACGATATGGAGTCGATAATTGCAGGGCCGGCGCCCAGCGCGGAGGCCGTTCATCAAGTAGGCCGCCGGCTCGGGGGCAGGTCGCGACGGAAGGTGCAAAGCTTCGGGGCGATCCTCGTCGCCGCCGGCATGGCCGCCACGTCACTGACGGCGCTAGGCGGGGCCGCTCCGGCCCTGGCCGCTTCGACCCCGAAGTACGGGGGTACTCTGCGCCTGGTCGGCCAGGGCGACGTCGACTTCATGGACACCGCCGACGCCTACTACGACGTCACCTGGAGCCTGTTCCGGGCCATCTCCCGCCAGCTGTACACCTGGCCGGTGGCGCCGACGTTCGCGGGCGAGACCAACTCCGTCCCCGACCTGGCCACGGGCATGCCCGTGGTCACCGATGGGGGCAAGACTTATACGATCACGATCCGCACCGGCGCCATGTGGGACACCACGCCGGCGCGCCAGGTGACGGCGCAGGACGAGATCACCGGCCTGAAGCGGCTTTGCAACCCGGCTTCGCCGGCGGGGGCGCTCGGTTACTACGAGTCCACCATCATCGGTTTCCAGTCCTACTGCAACGCCTTCCTGGCCACTGGCAGCACGAAGAACGGTTCGACGGTGAGCGCCATGGACGCGTTCATGGCCTCGCACAACATCGCCGGCCTAAAGGCGCTCAGCAACCTGACCGTGCAGTTCGACCTCACCTCGCCCGCTCCGGACTTCCTTGACATCCTGTCCCTGGCCTTCGCCTCGCCCGTGCCGAAGGAAGAGCTGGCCTACGTACCGGGCAGCGCCGCGCTGGCTCAGCACTTTGTGTCGGACGGCCCTTATACCATTTCCAAGTACGTGCCCACGCGGTCCCTCGACCTCGTCCGCAACCCGGCCTGGAAGGCATCGGCTGATACCGTCCGCAAGGCCTATGTGGACCAGATCCAGATAACTGAGGGCGTTGCCACCAACACCGCCGCACTGCAGGAGATCCAGGCCGGGACCGAGGACATGTTCTGGGACCAGAACGTGCCCACCGTGCAGCTGGCTGGCATGGTCGCCGCCAAGGACCCCGACCTCACCATCGGCCCGGACGGCAACAACTACATAGTCATGAACCCGTACCTGTCCATCAACCTGCAGAGCCCCAACAACCACGGGGCGCTCAAGAACCTCAAGGTGCGCCAGGCTCTCGAGTACGCCATCAACAAGTACGCCGACTCGCAGGTCTACGGCGGCGCGGTTATCTCCGGGGTGGCCAACCAGGCCGTACCGCCGGGCAGCGTCGGCTATATCCCGGGCTACGACCCGTACCCCAGCGCCGATGGGCAGGGCAACCCGGCCAAGGCCAAGCAACTTCTGGCGGCGGCCGGTTACAAGCCGGGCCAGATCACGCTCAAGCTTGTATACCGCACCAACACCGTTCACCCCCAGATCGCCGAAAACGACCAGGCCGCGCTTGAGGCCGCCGGTTTCAAGGTGGACCTGATAGCGGTGACGCCGCCCAACGCCTTCTACACCAAGTACCTGGAAAACCCGGCTGCGGGCAAGAGCGGTGCCTGGGACATCGTCGAGGCCGGCTGGATCCCCGACTGGATGGGGCTCAACGGGCGCTCCACGATATTCCCGCTTTTCGACGGCACCACTTACGGGGCCGAGTCCAACGACTACGGCGACTACAACAGCAAGGTCGTCAACGCCGACATTGCCAAGGCCCTCACCGCCCCCACGCAGACCGGGTCGATCGCGGACTGGCAGGCCGCCAACCGCCAGGTCATGAGCGATGCCGCCATAGTGCCCATCGGTGCCCAGAAGGTCTCCGTGTACCACTCGTCTCGGGTGCAAAACGCCGAGTTCTGGTGGGTCGGGGAGAACTACGACCTCACCAACGTGTGGCTCAACTCCTAAAAGCGAGCAGTTGACGGTGGCGCGGCTCCCGGCGCCTCAAAAGGTGACGGGAGCCGCCGTTGGGTGGACAGGATGAGCCGGAATTGCTGTTAGAGGTAGAGGATCTAACTGTTTCCTTCCCGACCTCCGACGGGCTTGTGCAAGCCGTCAGGGGCGTGAGCTTCGGCGTCGAGCGCGGTAAGACGCTCGGGATCGTGGGCGAGTCGGGTTCGGGGAAGAGCGTCGCCACCCAGACGGTGGTGGGCCTGACGCGTGGTGCTCGCATTTCGGGCCAGGCGTTGTTCGAAGGCCGGGATCTACTGACCGCCAGCCGAGCTGAGCTACAAAGCGTGCGGGGCAAGAAGATCGGCATGGTCTTCCAGGACCCTCTTTCCAGCTTGCACCCTTATTACCGTGTGGGCTGGCAGATAGTTGAGGCCGTCCGGGCGCACGACAAGGTCCCCAAGGCGCAGGCCCACCAAAGGGCGGTGGAGCTGCTGGGCCTGGTGGGCATACCTCATGCTGCAGAACGCGTCGACGATTACCCCCACCAGTTCTCCGGGGGCATGCGTCAGCGGGCCATGATCGCCATGGCCCTCGCTCTGGACCCGTCACTGCTCATCGCCGATGAGCCCACGACAGCCCTGGACGTCACCGTCCAGGCCCAGGTGCTCGAGCTGACCAAGCACCTCCAAGATGTGCTGGGCATGGCCATCATCATCATCACCCACGACCTCGGGATCATCGCCGATATGGCTGACCAGGTGATAATCATGTACGCCGGCAAGGTCATGGAGACGGCCGGCCGCCATGACGTTTACTACCGGCCCCATCATCCCTACACGGCGGGGTTGCTCAACTCGTTGCCCCAGAGCGGGCACGAGGGCGAGCGGTTGGTCCCCGTCCCCGGACAGCCCCCGAGCCTTATCGACCCGCCACCGGGGTGCCCGTTCTGGCCCCGCTGCGCTTTTTCCATGCCCAAGTGCAGGACCGGTACCCCTCCGCTGCGACCTCTTGTCGGCTCGGAGGACCACCGTTCGGCGTGTTGGCTGCCTATCGAGCTAACTGGCCGGAGCCAGGACGTGGACGAGGCCCGCCAGCGGGCCAGCGCCGCCGAAGGTGGTGGCGCCCCGGCGCTCAACGTGGTCGCTTCGGGCACTGGAGGCGGGCCCGCCAGGGGAGAGAGAACGTGAAGGAAGGGACTACGGCCGACATCGCCACTGGGCCGGTGCTCAGCCTGCGCGGGGTGACCAAGCATTTCCCGGTCAGGTCGGGCAGCCTGAGCCGGCGGGTGCAAGCCGTCGTGCACGCGGTGGACGACGTCAGCATCGATGTCGAGCGGGGCGAGACGCTGGGCCTGGTGGGGGAGACGGGCAGCGGGAAGTCGACGCTGGCGCGCTGCATGATGCGCCTGGTCGAGCTCACCTCGGGCACGCTCATGCTCGACGGTGAGGACATCTCTCACCTGAAGCCCCGCCAGCTGCGCCCCTACCGCCGCCGGATGCAGATGATCTTCCAGGACCCGTACGGCTCGCTCAATCCCCGTCGGCGGGTCGGTTCGATAATCGGGGACCCTTTCGCCATACACAACGTGGCCGATGGTCCCGAGCGTAAGCGGGCCGTGCAAGAGATCATGGAGCTGGTAGGCCTCAACCCGGAGCACTACAACCGCTTCCCGGCTGAGTTCTCCGGTGGACAGCGCCAACGTATCGGCGTGGCCCGGGCGTTGGCCCTGCGGCCCGAGCTGGTCATCGCCGACGAGCCCGTGTCCGCCCTCGACGTGTCGATCCGGGCCCAGGTGATCAACTTGCTGGCCGACCTGCAGGAGGAGCTCAAGCTCACGTACGTTTTCATCACCCACGACCTGTCCGTGGTCCGCCATGTGAGCAACCGGGTGGCCGTGATGTACCTGGGCCAGATCGTGGAGGTGGCAGGGCGCGAGGACCTCTACGCTCGCCCCCGCCACCCCTACACCCGAGCCCTGCAATCGGCGATCCCCGTCCCCGACCCGGACGAGGCGGACCGCTCGGCGCGCGCTGCCATCATAGGCGAGCCTCCGTCGCCGATCCGCCCGCCCAGCGGCTGCCGCTTTCACCCCCGTTGCCCTAAGGCCCAGTCACTTTGCGCGGCCGAGGAGCCTAGGCTCGAGGTGAAGTTCAACGACCACGCCAACCACCTGGCGGCCTGCCATTTCCCCCTGGCCGAGGGCGAGCAGCTGCCGACCGCCCAGGTGTTGGGCGTACCGGTCCCGGTGGCGGCAGCGGTGGCGGACCAGGCCGGGGCGGCCCCATGAGCGTCTATGACGAGATGGCCGTCGAGAGCCTGCCCGAGGCGCAGGGCCCGGGCGCCGACTACGTTGCCGGGGCCATACAGGGCCGCAGCCCATGGCACCTGGCGTTCGAACGCCTACGCCATGACCGGGTGGCCGTGGTCTCCGCGGTCGTGATCGTGCTGATCGCTTGCCTGGCGATCTTCGCCCCGCTGGTGGCGACCATCACCGGTCATGGGCCCGATACGCAGTTCCACATGACCGGCCTGACGCCCGAAGGGATCCCGGTGGGCCCGGGCAAGCACTTCCTCCTGGGCGCCGACGAGCTGGGCCGGGACATACTCGTGCGCATCTGCTACGGCGCCCGGATCTCGCTGCTCGTCGGGGTGGTAGCCGCCGGGCTGGCCGTGGCCGGAGGCGCTGTCCTCGGGATGCTGGCCGGCTACATGGGGCGTCTCGTGGACACAACCCTGGCCCGGCTCATCGACGTTGTGCTGGCCATGCCGTACCTGGTCTTCGCCATAGCCTTGTGGACGGCGCTGGGCGGCCAGGGCGGGATCATGCTCGACGTGGCCGTGATCGCCTTCTTTTCCTTCGGCGCCGTGGCCCGTGTCGTGCGAGGCCAGGTCCTGTCTATAAGGGAAAAGGAGTACATCGAGGCTGCCCGCTCACTCGGTGCCGGCACCTTGCGCATCATGTTCGTGGACATCCTCCCCAATGTCTTGGCTCAGGTCATCGTCTACTTCACCTTGCTGGTGCCGGCGGCCATTGTCTTCGAAGCCACCCTGGCCTTCCTCGGCATCGGCACCACCCCGCCGACCCCGGACTGGGGCAGCATGCTCTCCGAGGCGCTCAATTACTACGAGGTCGCCTGGTGGTACGTGGTGTTCCCGGGCCTGGCCCTGCTGGCGACGACCCTGGCTTTCAACCTCCTCGGTGACAGCGTCCGGGACGCCTTTGACCCGCGCTACAGCCGCATATTCACGAGAGAGAAGTAAGAGGTAACCGTGGCCAGGTTCCTTGTCCGACGGATTTTCCTGGGCGTCGTCGTCATGTGGTTGGTGGCGACGGTGGTCTTCATCCTGTACTTCGTCACCCCCCACGACCCGGCCCGTCTCATCGCCGGCAAGGACGCCACGGCCCAGATGCTGACCGACGTGAGGATCCGCCTGGGGCTGAACGAGCCGATCATCCAGCAGTACTTCAGCTACCTCGGGCGCCTGGTCCAGGGGAACCTCGGCTATTCGTACTTCAATTCCGAGCCCGTGAGCACGATCATCGGCCAGGACCTGCCCGTAACTGCCTCCCTGGCCATCGGAGGTGCTGTCCTGTGGCTCATCATCGGCGTGCTCGCCGGTGTGCTGGCCGCCACCAGGCCGCGTTCGGTGGCCGATCGGACCGTCACCGGGCTGGCGCTGCTCTTCTACTCGATGCCGACGTTCTTACTGGGCGAACTGTTCCTGCTGTTGTTGTTCTTCCGGCTGCACCTTCTCGGGTTCGACTTCTTCCCGGGCTCGGGCTACGTCGGGATCACCCAGAGCGTGGGCGGCTGGGCCCAGCACATGATCCTGCCCTGGTTTACCCTGGCCCTGGTCACCGGGGCCGTGTACGCCCGGCTCACCCGTGGTTCTATGCTGGACGTGCTGGGCGAGGACTACGTGCGCACGGCCCGCGCCAAGGGCCTGTCCGAGCGACGCGTCGTCTACCGCCATGCCCTGCGGGCGGCGATCACCCCGGTGACGACCCAGTTCGGTATAGACCTCGGCACTTTGCTCGGTGGCGTCATTGTGACCGAGACCGTTTACGGGCTGCCCGGGCTGGGCCAGCAGATCTACAACTCCATCAGCCGCCAAGACCTGCCCGTCATCATCGCCCTGGTCCTGCTGGCGTCGGCTTTCGTCGTCACCGCCAACATCCTCGTCGACGCCGTGTACGCCCTTCTCGACCCCCGGGTCCGTCTGACCTGAGCGGAGCGGTGGCTAGGAAAAAGTCGGGGCGAGGGGCGCAGTGGTTCGGGGCCGCCCTGGTGGCCGCCGGCCTGGCCGCCGGGCCGTTGACCGCGCCCGTCAGCGCGGGGGGGACGGCCTACTTCGCCGAAGGCCCCGGCGCCGCGCCCAGCTTTATTTTCCCGTTTTATGACGCTCGTAATTGCACCACGGTCAACATCGGGCAGCTGGTCCAGTTGCTGTACCGCCCCCTGTACTGGTTCGGCAACGACAACAGCTCGAGCATCGATTACAGCTACAGCCTGGGCCACCCGCCGGTGTTCAGCGATGGCGACAAGACCGTGACGGTAACGTTGAACAGCTACAACTGGTCCGACGGCGAACACGTGACCAGCCGGGACATCGAGTTCTGGATGAACATGATGTTCGCCGAGAAGGACCAGTGGTGCGGCTACACGCCCGGGTATTTCCCTGACAACGTGGCCTCCGTCAGCTACCCCAGCTCGTCGACTTTCGTCTTGCACCTGAAGCAGGCCTACGACCCGACATGGTTCACGTACAACGAGTTGTCCCAAATAACCCCATTGCCCATCGCCTGGGACCGCACGTCGCTTTCGGGGCCCGCCCCCCGCCCCAGCCAGCCTCACCTGCCCGACACCACGGCGAGGGGCGTGGCCGCCGTTTACAAGTTCCTGTACGACCTGGCCACGGACACGGCCACCTATGCCAGGAGCCCGATTTGGTCCGTCGTCGACGGGCCCTGGGAGCTGAAGAGCATTACCGCCGCTGGTGAGGTGACGTACGTGCCCAACCCGGCCTACAGCGGGTCGCCCAAGCCGTCGCTCTCCGCCCTGGTGCTGGTGCCCTTTGCCACTGGCAGTGCCGCGTTCAACGAGGTCCGTTCGGCCGGGCCTGCCGCCCTGCAAGTGGCCTACTTGCCGGACGGCGACCTGTCCCAGCTCAAGGCCGTCGAGGCCGAGGGCTACAGGGTCACGAACTTCGCCCCGTCGGCGATCTCCTACTTCCCGCTCAACCTCCACAACCCCAGGTTCGGGGCCCTGTTCTCGCAGACATATTTCCGTCAGGCTTTCGCCCACCTCGTAGATCAGATGGGCTGGGTCGTCCAGCTTGTCGACGGCTTCGCCGTGCCCACGTACGGGCCCGTACCCTTGGCCCCCGCGGGAGACTGGGCCGATGCCGAGGAGTCGTCCGACCCCTATCCTTTCAGCCTGGCCGACGCCGCCGGCATCCTGAAGGCACACGGCTGGGTGGACGTCGCCCCCGGCCAGACCGCCTACTGCGCCCGGCCCGGCACCGGCCCCGACGAGTGCGGGGCCGGCGTCGTCAAGGGCTTGAAGATCGCCTTTAACCTGGACGCACCGAGCGGGGCCACCATCACCGACGAAGAGGTCCAGGACCTCAAGCGCCAGGCCGCCCAGGTCGGGGTGGTCTTGGAGTTGACCGAGCACGCCCGGGCCCGGGTGGTCGCGGCGGCCGTCGACTGCGGTCCGGGGGGGAGCGCTATGCCCACTTCGCCGCGCTGCAACTGGACGGCTGAGGACTGGGGCGCGGGCCGGATCTTCGTTCCCGACTACTTCCCAACCGGGGAGCGCATCTTCTACCCCGGGGCCGCCGGCAACTACGAGGGCTGGTCCGACGCCACGGCCGACACCCTGATGGCGGCCACGGCGAGCGCCCCGGCCGGCCTCGCCCGGGCGTCTCTCGACGCTTACCAGAACTACCTAGTCCAGCAGGCCCCGGTGGTCTTCGTCCCGACGCTCGCCGGGGACCCGGTGCCGGCGTCGGCTGAGCTCATCTCCACCCGCCTGGACGGCTACAGCAACAACGTGTTCATGCTGTTGACCCCGGAGACATGGCACTTGACCAGCTAGCGGATCCGCGTTGTCGCCGCTAGCCTAATCGTGCGCCAAGTTTGCGGCGCAGCGCGTACTGTAGGCGAGGTGTCCTTTTCATGAGCCGGCGCGGATGGGTGCTCTTCGTCGTCATGGGCGTGTTATGGGGCCTGCCTTACCTGCTCATAAGGGTGTCCGTGCGCGAGGTGAGCCCGGCCTTCCTGGTCTTGGTACGCACCGCCGGTGGGGCGCTGCTCCTGGCGCCGTTCGTGGCGAGGCGAGGGGTGCTCGCCCCTCTGCTGGCCCATTGGAAGCCCTTGGTCGCCTACACCGTCGCCGAACTCTGTGTCCCGTGGTGGCTACTGTTCACGGCGGAAAAAAAAGTGTCCAGTTCTCTGGCCGGGCTTCTGGTCGCGGCGGTGCCGATAGCGGGGGCCGTGATCGCTCGAGCCACAGGCTCAGACCGCCTCGACCGGCGGCGGGCGGCCGGCCTCCTGCTCGGCCTGGTCGGCGTGGCCGCCCTGGTCGGCTTCGACGTCGGCCGATCGGACCTTCTCGCCGCGAGTTCGTTCCTAGTGATCGTCACCGGGTATGCCCTTGGCCCGTGGATCCTGGCGCGGCATCTGTCGGCCGTCCCCGGGCCGAGCGTCGTCATCGCATCGCTGGTGCTGTGCGCCATCGTCTATGCGCCACTGGCCGTCCTCCAGAGGCCGACGGCGGCGCTCTCGGCCTCGGCGCTGGCCTCGATGGCCGGGCTGGCGGTGGTATGCACGGCCGTGGCTTTCATCGCCTTTTTCGCCTTGATCGCCGAGGTGGGCCCCATGCGGGCCACGGTCATTACCTACATAAACCCGGCGGTCGCCGTGGTGCTAGGCGTAACCGTGCTCGGGGAGAAGTTCGGCCCGATGACGGCGGTCGGCTTCGCCGCCATACTGGGAGGCAGTGTGCTCGCCACCGGGTCCTTACGCCCGCAGCGGCGACGCCCTGAGCCGCTGGCGTCGGAGCCCCTATGCCCAGAGCCGGTGCGGCCGGGCCGGCCGGCGGTGAGTGATCGGGCCCGTGGTGCTCGGCCAAGCGGTCGTCAAGCTGGGCCTAGCTCTGGCCCTGCCGAGGTCCGTGACCGACCTCGTGGTGCGGTGAGCCCCCTTGGGCCTCGGCAATAGATCTCGGGCCCGGGCGGCGTGGGCAGTGGCCGCCATCGCCCTGCCCCTGTCGCTTTCGCTCTCCGGCTGCAGCCCCACCCACCTGCCGGGCGCGCCTGAACCGCCGACGACGTCGAAGGGCGCGCCCGTCTCCACGTCCACGTCGACCTCGACGAGCACAAGCCTCGTGCCCGCCGGTACCGGTACGTCGGGGACGGGCGGCACCGGCGGCACGTCCAGCCCCTCGAGTACCACCAGTACTTCGAGTACCACCAGCATCCCGGCCAGCAGCGTCACCGCCGTCACGACCGTGACGACCACGTCGGCGCCGGCCAATGTCACCTACAACACGGCCGCCAGCGCCTCCTACGGCCTCGGGCCCGAACCGGCCAACTGGGACATCCACACCCGCGCTGCGGCCCCCTGGTACCTGTCCCTCCAACAGGTTCTGGCGCAGGTGTGGCCGTCGGCTTTTTACACCGAGCCCGATGGGGCGAAGGTGCTCAACACCTCCCTCTTGGTCTCGGCTACCGAGGTGAGCTCGCAGCCCCAGACGGTCGTTTACCAGATAAACCCCCGGGCTGTGTGGTCCGACGGCACCCCCGTCACTTATGCCGACTTCGTCTACAACTGGCAGGCGCAATCAGGCCAGTCCCGTTTCACCGACGCCGGAGGAAAGCCCTATACGCCGGCCGACGAAGCCGGCTACGCCGATATCGCCAAGGTCACCGGCAACCCCGCCGACCCTTACGCGGCGACGGTGACTTTTTCGTCGCCTTATCCGGACTGGCGCTCGCTTTTTTCCTACCTGGTGCCCGCCCATGTCGCGCAGGCCATCGGCTTCAGCTCCGGTTTCACGGACCCCGTTGCCGACCTTGTCTCGGCCGGCCCCTACCTCGTCTCCCAGCTGCACCCGGGCTACTCGCTGGAACTGGTCCGCAATGCCGGCTACTGGGGCCCGCCGGCCAACCTGGCCAGCATTACCTACTATTTCACGAGCACGCTGACCGAGATGCTCAACGCCTTGAGCGGCCACGAGCTGGATGTGGCGACCGTGCCGGGGGACCTCGTCGCCTATCAGCAACTGCAGGCCGCAGGGGGACTTTCCGTACTCGGCGTGGCGAGCGCCAGTTACGAGGACCTCGAGTTCAATGAGGCGTCGCCTTCGCTGTCGAGCCCGGTCCTGCGCCAGGCGGTCATGATGGCGCTCGACCGTACGACCATGGTCGCCGATGTGCTCACGCCTCTCGGGATAGCCGCGACGCCGGTGGAAAACCGGTTCTTGCTCCCGGGGGGGCCAGGATATAAGGCCGACGGCTCGGCTTATGACAACCCGGGCCCGGCGGCAGCACTGGCGCTGTTGGCCGCCCACGGTTACAAGTTGAACGACGGTGCCCTTCACCGCCCGGACGGGCAGGCCGTGGACCTCTCGCTCTTGGTACCCTCCGACGACCCGGTGGCGCAGCAGCTCGGTCCCCAGATCGCCGGTTCGTGCGCCGCCATCGGTGTCACCGTGACCCTGGACCAGGGTGGCGCCCCGGCCACCACCGGGGGCGCCGGCAGCGCCTGGGCGGGAGGCGTGTGGGCTTGGAGCGGGTGGGCCGGGGCCGGCTCTCGGCCGGCCGGCTGGCAGATGGCGATCGAGCTCCGCCAGGTCCCAGTGGCTGCTTCGGGCACCGTCCGGCGTTATGCCACCGCCGCCTCGGCCAACAAGGGCCAGTCGAGCCCGACCGTGGACGCCCTGCTGGCCCGGATCGGCACGGCCACGCCGGCCCAGCTCCCCGCCCTGTACGACCAGGTCGACGCACAGGCTTGGGCGGACTTCGCCGACCTTCCCCTGGTGCAGTTACCCGTGCTGGTAGTGCTGGGCCCCCACCTGCTAAATGTCCGGGCCGGCGCCTATTTCGGCGACATCGCCTGGGACGAGCAGACCTGGGGCTTCCGCTCGCCTTAGAAGCCTTAGCTCGCCTTAGAAAAGGAGAACGGGCGCCAGTGGCTCGAAACGTCTTGTTCATCACCGTGGACCAGTGGCGGGGCGACAGCCTGTCCTGTACGGGGCACCCCGTGGTGCGCACGCCTCATATCGATGCCCTTGCCGCTAGGGGCGTACTTTTCGCCAACCATTGGGCCAACGCCGCCCCGTGCGGGCCGAGCCGGGCGTGCCTTTACACAGGCATGTACATGCAAAACCACCGGTCGGTCATGAACGGCACGCCCCTCGATGCCCGGTTCACCAATATCGCCTTGGAAGCCAGGAAAAATGGTTATTCTCCGGTGCTTTTCGGCTACACCGACGCCAGTGCCGACCCCCGCACTGTCCCGGCCGGCGACCCCCGCACCATGAGCTATGAGGGAGTGCTGCCCGGGTTCGAAGCCATTGTATGTGACCCTTACGAGCAGGGTGCCCTCGAGTGGGGGAAATGGCTGGCCGAGCACGGCGTCGACGTGCCATCGGTACCACTCGACCTCTACGGGCCGGACACCTCCTATCCGGGGGCCGACGATCACGGGGCGACCTGGGCGCCCACCCGGTTCCCGGCCGAGCTCTCCGAGACAGCTTTCATGACCGAGAAGGCAATCGAATGGCTGGGCCGCAACGGGGACCGGCCCTTTTTCGTGCACATTTCCTACGTGCGCCCCCATCCCCCGAGGCGCAACCCGGCCGGGTACCACGACCTGTACTCAGCCGACCAGGTGGGCCCGTTCACGGGCTTCGCCGGCCCCGACGAAGAGGCGGCGTTCCATCCCCTCAACAACCTGCTCGTCAACCTCCCCCTCTGCGCCGCGCCTCACGACGAGCGCGAACGCAGGCAGCTGCGGGCCACCTACTACGGTGCTCAGAGCGAGGTTGACGACCAGCTCGGCCGGTTGCTCGCCTACCTGGACGCGGAGGGACTGGCGTCGAGCACGCTCGTGGTCCTGACGAGCGACCACGGCGAGATGGGCGGGGACCACTGGCTGGTGGAGAAGTGCGGCTACTGGGACGAGAGCTTCCATGTCCCCCTCGTCGTGCGAGACCCCTCAGCCGGCGCGGATGCCACCCGAGGGCTGGTCGTCAACGCGCCGACCGAGTCCGTCGATGTGGCGCCCACGGTCCTGGAGTGGCTCGGCGGCGAGCTCCCGGTGCAGTTCGACGGCTGGCCGCTGACCTCTTTCCTGCACGTCGGCGCGGCGCCGGCGCACTGGAGGGCGGCCGCCCACTGGGAATGGGACTTCCGCCATCCCCAGTACCGTTATGCCGAACGCCGCTTGGGGATCCCCGGCGAGCATTGCTGCTTGGCGGTGGCGCGGACCGCCGAGGCCAAGTACGTGCAGTTCGCCACCGGCCCTGATGTGCTGCCTGCGTTGCTCTTCGACTTGGCGGCAGACCCTGGTCACCGGGTGAACCTGGCCGCCGGCCCGGCCCCCGCCGCCCGTGCGGCGGCGACCGCCGATGGCAATCTGCGCCTGGAGCTGGAGTTGGCCCAGGAAATGCTGCGCTGGCAGATGCGCAACAGGGAGCGGACGCTCACCAACTGCTACCTCGTTCCCGGCACCGGTCCGGTCTGGGCCCGGGACGCGTGGCGTTGACCAGACGACGCACGGTCTGGACCGCTCCCCAGGGGCCGGCGGCGGCGAGCTGGTCTTAAGCGCCGGTGGACGGGGGCGCGACACCAAACGTTAACTGTGAGGACAATCTCTGTTCACCTGGGCGAGGGCCCGCGTTATCCGACGCTTGCTAGTCTCTGTGCCGCGACATCAGCGGGCCGCATCGGCTCGCTCGCGAACAACAGGAGGCTGGATGTACAGAGGGTCGGGACAGCGGTGGCGTAAAGCCGCCGCCGCAGGTGCAGCTGGCACGACGCTTGCGGCTCTCGGGGTCATTGCTGGCAGCGCCAGCATTGCGAGCGCAGCATCTTCAGACGCGTGCTGGGCCACGGCAGTCAATATCAACTCGTGTGGCGGCATGAGCGCCCTCGTCGCCGCGGCCAAGGCCGAGGGCACCATCAATCTCACAGCCGACCCCACCACGTGGGCAAACTACGGCAACATCATGAAGGACTTCGGAGCAAAGTACCGCCTCAAAGTCAACGACTTCAACCCGGACGGCTCGAGCGCCGAAGAGCTGAGCGAAATAAACCTCGACAAGGGCAAGTCGGACGAGCCCGATGTCGTCGACATCGGTAATTCCTTTGCGGTCGAGGGTGTCGCCGGCGAGCCGGGGTCCTTCACGGGGCCGATCTTCTCCCCTTACAAGGTGGCCGAGTGGAGCGAGCTTCCGGCCGCGTGGAAAAACGCCTCCGGCTATTGGGCCTTCGACTACAGCGGCGTCATGGCCATCGGTTACAACGCCAGCGTGGTGAAGACCCCTCCGACGTCGTTCGCCAGCCTGCTCAACCCCGAGTTCAAAAATGCGGTCGGCCTGAGCAACAACCCGACAGCCTCCAATGCCGGGTTCTCGGCGGTCTACGCGGCAGCATTGAACAACGGGGGGTCGCTCAACAACATCCAGCCCGGTATAGCCTTCTTCAAGAAGCTGAGTTCTGTTGGCAACTACAACCCGGTGGAAGCCGGGGGTGCCGGTGATGCGCCGATGGCTGACAAGACGGTCCTGGCCACCCTGGACTGGACCTATAACCAGATATCCTGGAAGCAGGAACTCCAGAAGACTGGCATCGATTGGAAAATCGTGATCCCGGCTGGGAAACCGTATGCTTCCTACTACTCGATGGCGATCAGCGCTTGGGCGCCGCACCCGGCTGCTGCCAGGCTCTTCTTGGAGTACATGTACTCTCCAACGGGGCAAAATCTTTGGCTCGAGGGCGGTGCCGTACCGGCCACCATCACGGCCATGCAAAAGGCCGGCACGGTGAGCAAAGCTGCTGAGTCAGCCGTCCCAGCGCTGCCCGGCCCGCCGGAAATCGCCAGCGTTGCTCAAGAGTCTGCGGCCCAGAAGGTCGTGGTGGCCGACTGGTCCTCTGCTGTCAGCTAAGCAACCCTCAAACTGAGCGTGCTCTAAAATAGATGAGTGGCGTGCCCGCGACCCGCGTGAACAACGCGGGTCGCGCCGCGCGCCGGGGCCGACGGCCGTGGGCGCTGATCGGAGTGGTGCCGTTCTTCGCCTACGTCATCATCTTTCTGGTGGTGCCGGCCGCGGCCGTGATGGTCGAGGCCTTTCGGGCCAACGACGGCTCCATTTCGCTGACCAACCTCGCCACCGTCCTTTCTTCCAAACAGCCCTGGCTGCATTCCTATGCGATCAGCCTGGAGCTTTCAGCTATCTCCGCCGTCATCGCCGCCGTCCTGGGCCTGGTGGGTACGGTCGCGCTGGTCAGTTCGCCCAGCCGGGTCGTGCGGAGGCTCGTCACTACCGGCTGCGGTGTGCTTGCCAATACCGGTGGAGTACCCCTGGCTTTTGCCTTCATAGCCACGATCGGAAATGCCGGAGTCGTAACGCACCTTCTCGCTGACATTGGTTTTGACCCGTACGACCACGGTTTTTCCCTCTACTCCTTTGCTGGACTGGTGATCGTATATTTGTATTTCTTGCTCCCCCTGGTGATCTTGCTCATGCTGCCCCCGGTGGAGGCGCTGCGTCACGAGTGGCGGGAGGCAGCGGCGACGCTAGGTGCTAGTTCACGGAGCTACTGGCAAAAAGTGGGCTTCCCGGTGCTCACCCCACCGTTCATTGCCACCCTCATGGTGCTGTTTATGGACGCCTTTGCGGCCTATGCCACGGCCCAGGCACTGACCACGGGATCGGTGCCACTCGTGCCGATCGAGATCGGCTCGCTGCTTGCCGGCAACGTGGTCACCAATCAAGCGAACCTGGGCGATGCGCTGGGCTTGGGAATGATCGTGATAGTCGGTGCGGCCGGGGCCCTGTACGTGTTCGTCCAGCGCAAGACGGCGCGGTGGTTGCGATGAAGCCGACTCGCACCTTTCGCTGGATAGCGCTGGGGTTGTTGGGCCTTTATGTCCTTATCCCCGTGGCCGCCTCCCTCCAGTTCAGCCTGGAAGCCGGTTACAAGGGACGTCTTTCGCTCACCGCCTATTCGCAAGCGTTGGCGGAGGCGGGCCTGGGCACCAGCCTTCTCACCTCGGTCAAGGTCGCCGCGGGAGCGGCGGCCATCACATTGGCCCTGCTCGTCCCGACAGTCATCTTTGTCAACCTGCGCTTTCCCCGTTGGCGGGCCGTGCTCGACGCCGTGAGCCTCCTGCCCCTAGGTGTGCCGGCGGTGGTGATCGTCCTCGGGGTCCTCGGCGCCTACAGGAGCCTGCCCTCGATCATCACCGGGACGCCGGTGATCCTGGCCCTTGTCTATGTGATCTTGGCCATGCCCTATTCGTACCGGGCCATTGACGCCAGCGTCCGGGCCATCGATATGCACACCTTGGTCGACGCCGGTCGTTCCATGGGCGCGGGCTGGGGCAAGTTGTTCTCGCGCGTGCTGTTGCCCAGCCTGCGCTCGGGGATCCTGGCCGCAGCGTTCCTCACGGTGGCTTTGTCGCTGGGCGAGTATGCCATCGCCAGCATTATGGGCTTCAATACCTTCCCTGTCTGGTTGGTGGGCGTGGAGGGCAATAACCCCTACGTCGCCGTGGCCCTGTCGATCAGCGCTCTGGCGTTCACGTGGATCCTTCTCGTCGCGTTGGCGCTGGCCGGGTCGGGGAGGCGGAGGCGCAGCCGCGGGTTCGGGGCCGGCCTGGTCGGCCCCGAGGGTGAGGACGAGATCACGCCATCTCTCGCCCCTGAGGAAGAAGCAGTGGCCTGAAGAGCACAGTGGGGGACAAGGATGATCACTACGACTATGGCGACCGCACCTCCACCGACTAGCGCGGGGCACGGCCCGGGGACGCACACCGGCGGTGGGGTCGCGGTCGAACTGGAGAACTGCCGGCGCACGTTCGGCAAGGTCCACGCCCTGGACGGGTTTTCCATCTCCATCGCCCCGGGTGAGCTGGTTGCCCTGCTGGGCCCGTCTGGCTGTGGCAAGACCACAGCCCTGCGGGCTGTGGCCGGACTGGAACGGCTCGACGAGGGCAGGGTATTGGTGGGTGGGGACGACATCACTGACGTGCCCCCGCACCGGCGCAACCTGGGGATGGTCTTTCAGGCCTACAGCCTCTTCCCGAACATGAACGCCCTGGAGAACGTCGGTTTTGCCCTCGAGGTGCGCCGGGCCCCGGTCGCCCAGCGTCACAAGCGGGCGGGGGAACTGCTCGAGCTGGTGGGTCTGTCGGCCTTGGCGGAAAGGTACCCTCACGAGCTCTCCGGTGGGCAACAGCAGCGCGTCGCGCTGGCCCGCGCCCTGTGCGCCGAGCCCCGCCTGTTGCTCCTCGACGAGCCGTTGTCCGCCCTCGATGCCAAGGTGAGGGCGCAACTGCGCGATGAGATACGCAGGATCCAATTGGAGGTGGGGATAACCACTTTGTTCGTTACTCACGACCAAGAAGAGGCCCTTTCGATGGCGGACCGCGTGGGGGTGATGCGGGCCGGCCACCTCGAACAGCTGGGCCCGCCCTCCGAGGTGTACTCGAACCCGGTGACCAACTTCGTAGCCGAGTTCGTCGGGTCGGTCAGCCGCCTGCCGGGCGAAGTGGTGGCGCCGAACAGCGTCGACGTAATGGGCTCCCGGCTGAGCATCCCGGCCAGCACCGGCGGTGACCTGCCAATCGGTAGTCAGGTCGATGTCCTGGTGAGGCCCGAGAGCATAAGGATCCGTCCCCAAGCGGATGGGACGGCCGTCGTGGCGCGCGCCGCCTTCCTGGGGGCCGTGGTCAGGGTTGTGGCCGCCCTACCCAACGGAGTGGAGGTGACCTCGACGCTGCCCGCCAGCGAGGGCCACACCCTGCCCGCCGGCACCCGGGCCGGCATAGAGCTCCTCGGCGACGTCCTGTTCGTCGTCGAGCGCCAAGGCTCGGAGTGACCCTGCTGGGCCCCACGGTTAGGCGGGAGGTGGGCTTGGACGCCTTGGAGCGAGGGCGTCAGTAAAGGCGGCTTGCGGGCCGTAGTGTCGGGGCGTGGCCAACGAAGGGTTTGTCTCCGAACTGTTCGATCCCCTGGTGTGGCGGGAAGTCCCCGGCACTGACGCTCTGGCGCTCGCCGATGTCACCTATCACCGGGCGCGGGAACAAGGGACGGTAAGGGTCGCCATCAACCGGCCTGAAGTCCGTAACGCCTTTCGTCCCCGTACCGTCGACGAGCTCTACATCGTCCTGGACCATGCTCGCCAGTCTTCAGATGTCGGCTGTGTCCTGCTAACGGGGAACGGCCCGTCGGCCAAGGACGGCGGCTGGGCCTTCAGTTCGGGGGGAGACCAGCGGGTGCGGGGAGCGACCGGCTACGAGTACGAAGACGGGGGACAGGGCACCTCGCCGGGAGGCGTCGCTCGAGCCGGGCGGCTCCACATTCTCGAGGTGCAACGTCTCATCCGGTTTATGCCCAAGGTGGTTATCGCCGTCGTCCCGGGCTGGGCGGCCGGAGGCGGTCACAGTCTCCACGTCGTCTGCGACCTCACTCTGGCCAGCGCCGAGCACGCCCGCTTCCGCCAAACCGACGCCGACGTGGCCAGTTTCGACGGCGGTTTCGGGTCCGCCTACCTCGCCCGCCAGGTCGGCCAGAAACGTGCCCGGGAGGTTTTCTTTGCCGGCCTCACCTACGACGCTGAAGAGGCGTACCGAATGGGCATGGTCAACGCCGTGGTGCCCCATGCGCAGCTCGAGAAGGTGGCGTTGGAGTGGGCGGGGGCGGTCAACGCCAAGAGCCCCATGTCGGTGCGGATGCTCAAGTACGCCTTCAACCTGGCCGACGACGGCCTGGTCGGCCAGCAATTGTTCGCCGGCGAGGCGACCCGCCTGGCGTACATGACCGAGGAGGCGGCCGAGGGCCGGGACGCCTTCCTGGCCCGGCGACCGCCCGACTGGTCCAGCTTCCCGTGGTACTACTGACCGCACCACTGAGCCGTACTACTGGGCCGTACTACTGGGCCGTACTACTGGGCCGTACTACTGGGCCGTAGCTGTCTACTGAGGGGTCTCACCAGGGCGGAGCACCTGGTGCATCACGTCCCCCAGGCAGGCGGCGACCACGGTGTTCTCCTGGCCGCCATCAGAGAAAAGGTTCGATGCCATCACGGGGGTGACGAAGGCGACGGCGAACGCGGCAACCATCCGCAGGCGCTGCTCCGTACTGAAAGAGGGCTCTGAGAAAAGCTTGCGAGCGCGTTCTTCGAGCTCCTGGTGGCCTCCATCGTGCCCCTCGTTATGCACCTGCAGCTTCGACATGGCGGCCTGGTTGGCGCGGTGCAACGCGAACAGCTTCTCGTTGGCTTGCATCCGCTCCAGGCAGGCGTTCAAAAAGGCTTCGTAGGCATCCAAGCTGACCGGGCCGTCGTCATCGTCCAAAAGCTTGAGCGGTTCGTCGATCAGGCTATGCATCCGCAGGTGGAGGCCCATGAGGATGTCGGACTTGCTCGGGAAGTGGTAATAGAGAGCAGCCTTGGTGAAGCCCATCCGCTCGGCCAGCTCCCGGAGCGAGGCGTTGTCGAAGCCCTTTTCAAGGAACAGGTCGAGCGCCTCGTCAAGGATCCGTTCTCGCGTACTGCGCTCGCCCATGGCCCCTATCTTACTTGACGGCCGGCAAGTAGTGCTGTATGGTGCCTATTGACCCCTCCTTACCGTACGGCAAGTAAGAGGTCATCGGCTAGTAAGAACTACTGCGAAAGGCGGAGGACGGTGAGTTCGTACATTATCGAAGCGGAGGGCCTGGTCAAGCGGTATGGGCAGGTCCGGGCGCTGGCCGGCCTGGATCTCCAGGTGGCGGAGGGCAGCATCCTCGCCGTGCTCGGGCCCAACGGTGCGGGCAAGACGACGGCGGTGCGCATATTAACTACTCGAACGGTGCCGGACAGCGGGCACGCCCGGGTGGCCGGGTTCGACGTCCGTACCCAGGCCGGCCAGGTGCGCCGGCGTATCGGCGTGACAGCCCAGGACGTCACCCTGGACGGCCTGCTGACCGGCCGCCAGAACCTGGTCATGGCCGGTCAGCTCTCAGGCCTTAGCGCCCGGGCGGCCGCCCGCCGGGCCACCGAGCTTCTGGAGCGGTTCGACCTATCGGAGGCAGGCGGGCGTACCGCCAAGGGCTATTCGGGTGGCATGCGCCGCAGGCTTGACCTCGCCACGTCTCTTGTGGCGGCCCCGCCCGTCCTCTTCCTTGACGAGCCCACGACCGGCCTCGACCCCACGAGCCGGGCGGGTGTGTGGGACATAATCCGGGACCTCTCCTCGGGGGGCGTGACCGTCCTGCTCACCACCCAGTACCTCGACGAGGCCGACCAGCTAGCCGAGCGTGTCGTCGTTGTGGACCATGGCCGGTCCATCGCCGAAGGCACTCCGGCCGAGCTGAAACGCAGCGTGGGCGGTGCTCGCCTAGAGCTGACCCTCAGCGCCGGGGCGCACCTCGATGTGGTGGCGGCGGCCCTTGCTCCGTACGTGGAAGGTCATCCTCTGGCCAGTGAGGGCGGTAGGCGAGTTACGGCGCCGGTCTCCAACCGGGGCGGCCTGGCCACGTTGGTGGTCCGTGCCCTCGATGCCGCCGGCGTTTCAGTCGACGACGTGGAGGTGCGTCAACCCTCGTTGGACGACGTCTTTTTCGTGCTTACAGGACGGACTGCGCAAAGCGACGAGGGTGGTGACGGGCCCGAGGGCGCCGACAACGATGAAGCCGCGGCGCACCTCGGTCCTGAGAACAAGGCGGTTTCTAACTTGCAGGAGGTGCCCGCATGAGCGCGACCACCGTTGGTGCTCCTGATGTCCAGACGGTTAGGCGCCTCCGCCCGGCCGATGCGCCCGAGCCCGGCCCGCTGGCCCAGGTACGCAGCCGCCTGAGGGATGTGGCCGTCATGACCCGGCGCAACCTGGTCCACATCGCCCGGGAACCCATGCAGCTCTCGGACGTGACCGTCCAGCCGGTGCTGTTCACCGTCTTGTTCGTTTATGTCTTCGGGTCCGGCATGTCGGTCCCCGGGGGCTACACGAACTTCGCCATCGCCGGTTTGCTCACCATGAACCTGGTCACATCCTCGATGGGCACGGGGGTCGGCCTGGCCACGGACCTCGCCTCCGGCATGATCGAGCGTTTTCGGACACTGCCCATGTGGCGAGCCTCGGTGCTCGTGGGACGCACGGTCTCCGACCTGCTCTCAGCTGCAGTGTGCGCCGCAATCGTGGGGGTCACCGGTCTCGCCGTGGGTTGGCATGCCGGCCACGGCATTTGGTCAGTCCTGGGCGGCTTCGGCGTTGCCCTGCTCTTCAGCTACGCCCTGACTTGGCCGACGGCGTGCCTGGGCCTGTTCGCCAAGGCGCCGGAATCGGCTATGTCCATCGGCTTCGTTGTCATCTTCCCCCTCGCCTTCATTTCGAACGCTCTGGTGCCGACACGCCACATGCCGTCTTGGCTCCGTGTCATCGCCGACTGGAACCCTGTCAGCTCGGTGACATCGGAGGTACGCATCCTCTTCGGCAACCCCAATCCTCTTCCTCCCAACCCGTCCTGGCCGGACGTGCACCCGCTCGTTGCCGCGCTGATCTGGTCCTTCGGGCTGATCGCCGTGTGCGCGCCTCTGGCGGCGTACCTGTTCCGTAAGCGCACGACAGACTGACGGTAGGCGCCGTCGATGCCCGCATGCCGAGGCCTGCCGTGAGCAGTATGCTTTCTGGCTGCCGGGGTTGCCGGCGCCACGTCGGAGTGGCGGAATAGGTATACGCGCTAGCTTGAGGTGCTAGTGGGAGCAATCCCGTGGGGGTTCAAGTCCCCCCTCCGACACGGATAAAGGTGCTGGTCAGAGTGGTAGAAGCCAGCCAATCGGGGTTCGTGTCATTGCCCCCTGGTACCGTCGCGGACACAAATTGGACACAAAGCCTTCGAGGGGCGTGTCCA
>Ga0182013_10000179_pt1 | contig 82059 bp, 56 predicted proteins | sample 612S2MmetaG_FD_120487 | JGI IMG/M metagenome (GOLD analysis project Ga0182013, IMG submission 120487) | Permafrost microbial communities from Stordalen Mire, Sweden - 612S2M metaG | ecosystem: Environmental > Terrestrial > Soil > Wetlands > Permafrost | place: Sweden: Stordalen | collected... | reverse complement strand
TCTCGCCCACCGAGATCAGTTCCGTGGCTTCGCGGGCGCATCGCTTGGCCAGATCCCACTCCTGAAAAAAGTCATTGGCAGCGGTCATGCCACGCGCGATGTATGCAGCCGCAAGCAACCGCCGGTTTTGGGTGTGTTTGGCCAGGACGAGAGCATCGTGGCTCAGCTGTTTGGCCTGGTTTGCGTGCAATGCGATGTCCACGTCTTCGCCCAGCTGTTCTTCTATCTTGGCGTTTTCGGTTGAAGTTTGCAAAATCAGAGCCCGCGCCATGAGGATCGGATCGTCTTTCTCGAGCCCAATTCGATGGGCTTCCATTGCTTCTCCCGCCGCGCGGTCGATGTCGCCGCGGTCGAGGTGAAGGTAACCGGAGTTTACGATGACTGCCCCGAGGCCGGAGGCGTTGCCGCGAAGGGTATAAATCTCGCGCGCCCGTCCCAGTTGCAGAATCGCCTCATGCCAGAGTTCCTGATATCGAGCGTGCAGCGTGGCCGGGCCGTGGGGTGTCTGGTTGAGAGAGTTGCCTTGCCGCGACGCGCCGGGTTTGCGCACCCGCGAATCGATGCGCTTTCGCAGTTGCAAGGCGAGAAGCCGCTTCACATAAGCCGCGTTGACGAGCGTCCGCGCGAGGTTGCGATGGTCGGGAATCCCGGACGAATAGATGGCAATGGCGCGGTCAAAATGCTCGAGTGCCTTGGCGTACTCTCCGAAGCGGCGCACTATGCGGCCCCGCGCGGACTCGATATTGCCCAGTGCGAGGCAGTCATCTGTGCCGCTGAGGGTCGACTCAGCCTGGCTTAACAAGCGAAGGGCTTCCTTTCGCAGTCCTTTCTGGAACAGAAGCCAGCTCTCATGAATCCGGATGACCGCGGTGAACATCTCGTGCCGAGATTTCTCAGCCAGTTCGCGAGCCTGGATGATGGACTTGAGCGCCATCTCATATTCACCTTTTTTTCGATGAGCACGCCCCTTCCAGAAATGAACCAGCGTCGCCAGTGACTCGTCAATCGCCTTTGGCTCGGCTTTCAAAACAAAATCGAATGAGTCGAGGGCGGCGCCGAGGTCCTCGGCGTAAAGGGACCTGAATCCTTCGACCACGCGTAACCTGAGGTAATCATCAAGCTGAAGTTTCCTCCGAATCTGCGGTGAGAACTTCGCCAGGTGCGAATCGAGCAGATGGTAGTCGCGATATCCGACATCCACCCATTGCGCGAGCAGGAGGAGCAGTTCAGTTGCGTTCGGGCGCGCTGGAAGCAGTGTCGCCCAGGTTTCTTCGGTCCGATCCAGAATCGCGGTGCCATCGGCCACGCGCCGTTGATTGAGGGCACGATTCAAGTTTCGGATCAACTGCGATGCGGTGGTCATTTAGCGCCCATTCCAGGGTGCGATCCACTTTGGTCGGATCCGCGCCCAGGCAATGATGGATTCTGAAATGAGCCGGGGAAGTGGAGCGAGGCCGAAAGGCGCTGAATTGTCAGCAGTTTGCGGTTGCCCATGACGCCCCGATTATCACTCCGCCCGGGCAGGCTTGTCCACCCGTCCGATTCGGGCTAGTCTGCCTTGCAACCTCTCTGCACCGTCAGGTCTACTCACAACATCGGCCGCGACGAACGGCCGAGCAGCCGTCCCAGTCACCCGAAAAGGAATTGCAGATTTATGGATAGCGAAAGAGGATGCTCGTGCGCGGCGGCCGTCGATCAGCCCCTTCCGCCATGTGTTAAAACCCCGATACGAATTCTGCTATTGGGCGCACCTGGGGTGGGCAAAGGGACCCAAGCCAAAGAGTTGGAGAAGATGTGGGGCATCCCCCATATCTCCACCGGTGACGCGCTGCGTTCCCACGTGAGGCGTGGCACCCGATTGGGCCTGGCGGCGCGCGAGTTCATGGACCAGGGAAAATTGATTCCCGATTCACTGGTTGCCGAGATTGTGGCCGATCGGCTGCGGGAGCCCGACACTTTCAATGGCTTCATATTGGACGGCTTTCCGCGAACGCTGAGCCAGGCTATGTGGCTGGATAGCCGTCTGCCAGAGCTCGGACACGGATCTTCAATGATCGTATTCGGGTTCAATATGGACTACGAGCGCTTGCTGCGACGGATCACGGGGCGTAGAAACTGTCCTGTTTGCGGCACGATCTATAACATCCACTTCAGTCCGCCAAATCGCGAGGGCTATTGCGATATTGAAGGTGCGGCGCTGGTTCAGCGGCGCGATGATACAGAAGAGCTTTTCGAGGAGCGCATGAGAGCCTTCAAAGCTTCGACCGTGCCGGTTGTCGAACATTATCGAGCCCAGGGCCGGTTTGTGAATGTGGATGGCGACCGGCCTATCGAAGATATCGAAGTCGAGATCGTCTCTGCCATTGACCGGCTGCAGGCATTTCAACAATGAAGGCCTGAGGCGCGCGCCATCGGCTCGACCCACCAGTGAATGGATTCGTATTTCACCCGCGCGCTCCGCTAATGCGCTCCAAGCGCTGGACGGGGCGAAGAAAATGCCACATCCGAAATCTGTAAATCAAGGTGAAAGCAATCTGCGTGTACCGCTGATCGATTGATAGCAGCATCTATCCTACTGAGGGTACCAATCCTCCGCTGGCTTCGAAGGCTGCTCTCTCACCGCTCGTGCCTGAATTTCCACCAACTCGTTGGATGAAACTCGTGTTGAAGTCGCTCGGCCCTGGAGTGATCACCGGGGCGGCCGACGACGATCCGTCGGGAATCGCCACCTATTCTGTTGCAGGCGCTCAGCTGGGAACAAAGCTTCTCTGGACTGCCCTTCTTACATGGCCATTGATGGCCGCGGTCCAGGTCATGTGCGCCCGGATTGGAATGGTAACCGGGCGAGGGCTGGCGGGAAATTTCAAGCTGCGATTCCCAGGCTGGCTGGTCGGAGCTTTCGTCCTGGCGCTGCTGGCCGCAAATACGATCAACATTGGCGCCGACCTGGCGGGCATGGCCGATGCTGCTGAAATGCTCACCGGAATCAACTCGCGGATTTACGTAGTTGCCTTTGCCGTCATGATCTCGTGGGCCACCGTCGAGCTTCGATACAGACAGATTGCGAGCGTTCTGAAGTGGCTCGTGCTGGTGCTTTTTGCATACCCGATCACAGCATTTGTCGTCGGTGTTGATTGGGGCCAGGTCTTGCGCGACACACTGATCCCTTCCATGCCGCGCACTCGCGACGAGTGGTCAACGCTAGTGGCGATTCTGGGCACAACCATCAGTCCCTACCTCTTCTTCTGGCAGGCCAGTGAGGAAGTCGAGGAGGAGAAGGCCGCCGGTCTCACCAGCATTGCCTCGCGCCAGGGCGCGACCCCCGAGGAACTCCAGTTGCGTCGAGTGGATGTGAACGTGGGCGCGTTCTTCTCCAACCTAGTGATGTTCTTCATCATTCTGACTACCGCGATGACGCTCCATCGCCATGGCATGACGGACATCGAGACCTCTCGCCAGGCGGCGGAGGCTCTGCGCCCTCTTGCCGGCAACCTGGCCGCAACCTTGTTCACAGTGGGCATCGTCGGAGTGGGGTTTCTGGCCATCCCTACACTGGCCGGATCCGCGGCATATGCCTGCGCCGATACGCTTCGATGGCGCCAGGGTCTGGATAGGAAGATGAACAAGGCCCGAGCCTTCTATGCCGTGATTCTGCTGTCGACCGGCATCGGCGTCGGCCTGAACTTCGCGGGAGTAAACCCGGTAAAGGCACTGTATTGGACGGCGGTGATCAACGGATTGCTGGCTCCATTCCTCATGGTTGCCATTCTGATGGTCGCCGCGGACAAAAAGCTGATGCAGGGTCAACCGAGTTCGCGCACGGGGTGGGTGCTCGTAGCAATCGCTACAGTTGCCATGTTCGCCGCCGCCGGCGCGATGTTCATCGCCTCGCCGACAAGCGCTCCGGCAAAAACGGCAGCCGTCCCGTAACGCGGATAAAGGGCTTCTTCCAGAATTCACTGTTGACACGTTAACGCGCTGGGTTATACTGGCCTCGTTTTCTGCTCGAGGCCGGTTGGATTCTCTTTTGGGGCTACTGTTCACTGGAGTCCCTCATTGCAGTTGAGGACCTTTGCGGTCCGCTGAATCGGAACGGGCAGTGAACTGGAGAAGCCTTCGTCTGTATTTCTTGTGCCTTGGTGGCGCGAACTGGGAAGAGCAAGTTCACTTGAAAGTCCTCCAAAACCTGCGCCGTCCCATGTTTAGCACTTTTCTTCTTCCCGCTGCTTTGGTTCTCTGATTCAAGGATTCTATTCATGGGATGGACATCAATCCCAGGGGACCCCAATGTACCTTACGTTTCCCCACGGCCTATGATGCCTTCCTTCACGATCAATCGGGTCGCGGCTACGTATATCCTTCCCCGAGGTCATAATGATTGGAACGAGCAAGTCCCTGCTGGAGATCAAACTGGCTCTGGCACGAATCGCGGCTTCCAATTGCACTGTCCTGATCACCGGCGAAACGGGAACAGGCAAGGAACTGGCCGCCGAGTTCGTCCACTCGAACAGCCCGCGCCGCGAGCGGCCTTTCGTCTGCATCAACTGCGCCGCCATCCCTGACAGCCTGCTTGAAAATGAACTCTTCGGCCACGGCCGCGGCGCATATACCGGCGCCGACGTTACCTACGACGGGCTTTTGAATTCGGCCAACGGCGGCACTGTCTTTCTGGACGAGATCGGCGACATGAGCCTTTCGGCGCAGGCCAAGATCCTGCGTGTGATCGAAAGAAAGGAGATATGCCGCATCGGCACCACGCGCGCCGTTAAGCTCGACATTCGATTCGTGGCCGCCACCAACCAGGATCTCGAAGCGCGTGCAGCGCAGGGCGCGTTTCGCAGGGACCTGTACTTCCGGCTGACCGTGGCCCAGGTTCACCTGCCCGCTTTACGCGAGCGCAAGGAAGATATCCCGCTGCTACTGAAACACTATTGCCAGGAGTTCCGGCAGTCGCCGGGTGTTCGCCCCATCACGTTTTCAGAGAGCAGTCTTCGTGCGCTGCTGGACTACGACTGGCCGGGAAACATCCGCGAGCTGAAGAACCTTGCTGAGTCCATGTCCATTGCAGCCGTCGAGAGCCCTATCGAACCGGAGCACCTTCCCAGCAAGTTCAGACCGGCAGCCGAAGAGTTCGGCGCGTTTGATTTCAAAAGCGAGCGGGAGTCGCTCATCTCGGCTCTCAGTTGGTCACGTGGAAACAAAGCTGCTGCCGCCCGCCGTTTGAACTGCTCGCGCATGACTCTCTATCGAAAACTATCCAAACACAGCCTCATCTCCGCGCTATCCGCGGTCTCCGTGAGTGACACTCGCGTTACACCTGTGACAGCGTGTGTGACACTCGGCGAACAGGCAAATTGAAGCTCTCGTTTCGCCGATTCTTCCCGGCCGCCATCCCCGCCGCCAGTCGCCCTCGGGTTCAGCTTCGTCGCATTGAACCGAGATCCATGAAGACTCGTTCTGAACCCATGTGAAATTTTCTGAAATGCCGACTCATGATGCGAACGCCGGTGTTGATTGCAGGCCGCTTCGACAGCTGGTCATTCCGCGGGCTGGCGGGGCCCGCTTTCACAACGCTTCAATCCGCATATCGCACCACGTAATTCTTGGTGCGACACTCTCGCGGCCAATTGAATTACGCGCCTCAGATGCACCCGTATCAGCCAGGCGTGACAGGTACACCGCCGTTCAAGGGCCTCGATTGAGTTCTTTCCTCCCGTAACTTGCGCACCGGCCGCCAGTTACGCCGGAAGCAGCGCATTCTCCTTACTTTGGTCACGGGAATGCTCTGCCCCCGGCTGCACAATCACGCATCGCCGCGGCCGGAGACACCTTCCGGCGTCGTGCCAAGGAGGATGGATTCTCATGTCCACGTTCACCTACCCCGGGGTTTACATCGAAGAGCTTTCCAGCGGCGTTCACACCATCACTGGAGTGGCAACCTCCATTGCGGCGTTTGTCGGATGGGCGCCTCAAGGCCCCACCACCGCTGCAACCATGGTGGAAAGTTGGGCCGAATATCAAGCGCTCTTCGGCGGCTTGGATTCGCGAAGCAAACTCGGTTATGCGGTCAACCAGTTCTTTGCCAACGGCGGACAGCAGGCCTACATCATTCGCCTGGTGTGGCAGAATGGCGCCATCCCCCCGGCGCCCGGAACCTTTCCCGTTCCCGCCGCCACCGCTCTTGCTGCCGCGGTGGGAAACGCCTCGACGCAGGTCACAGCCGCGGTGGGTTCCATTGTGTCTCTCCCGGTTCAACTGAACGTTGGCCCCAAGATTCTTGAGAGCATCACCGTAACTCCGGCGACACTGCCCCCGATTCCCCTGGGCGCGACCCTGAACTTCACCGCCGACGGCAACTACTCCGACGGCAGCAATAGTTCGCTTGCCTCGGCAGGTTGGACTTCGAGCGATCCGGCGATTGTGGCCATCACCAATGCCGGTTCGGCCACCGCCATGAACCAGGGAACCGCGGTCCTCACCGCAACATCGGGCCTGGTCACCGGCACCATCACCGTGACTGTAACGCCAGCCACTCTTTCGTCCATCACGGTTGCGCCTACAGTCGTCTCCCTTCCGCTGGGGCAGGCGCAGCCTGCAACCGGCGGACCTGCGGGACCAACGCAACAACTGACCGCGACAGCAAATTACTCCGACAGCACCACTCAGAATGTGACGGCCATTGCCACATGGGCCAGTTCCGATCCCTCCGTAGCCACGGTCACCGCCGGAGGCCTGGTGATCGCGGGAACCACCGGCGGCGCGGCGAACATTACCGCCGCCTGCCTCGGTGTCACCAGCGCCGTGGCCGCCGTAACCGTCTCGGCGACCGCGGCCGCAACAGCCGTCTCCGTGCAGCAGACGGCTCCGATTCTGACGGTCGGGCAAACTATCACTCTATCGGCCGTCGCTACCTACTCGAACAGCCCGACACCGGCAGCGATTGCAGGCACATGGACCTCCAGCAATACCGCCGTCGCGACCGTCGCGGGAGATGTCGTCACCGCGGTGAAAGCGGGGACCACCACCCTCACCTTCACCGGTGGAGGCCAAACCGCGAGCACCACGCTCACCGTGACCACCGCAACGCTCAATTCCATCTCACTCACGCCGGTCAATCCCTCGGTAGCCAAGGGGCTCAACCTTCAACTGAACGCTCTGGGCATTTATTCCGACGGCACCACGGCCAATCTGACCACCAGCGTCGACTGGACCTCCGGCAGCCCCGATGCGACGGTAAATGCCAACACCGGCGTAGTGACCGGAGTCAACGTCGATCCATCGGTGACCATCACCGCTTCGTGGCAGGGACTTGCTCCTACGGTCAACGTCGCGGTAGCGGCCGCAGTCCTGCAGTCGATCGCAGTCACGCCTGCCTCGCCCGTCAGCATCCTCAGCGGGCAGACGCAACAGTTCGTCGCCACGGGTACATACTCCGATGCAACCGCACCGGTAATTACCGCTACGGCAACGTGGGCCTCTTCTGCTCCCGCGGTAGCATCCTTCTCGACGGCCACTCCCGGCCTGGCCACAGCGCTCGCGGCCGGCGGCTCTTTGACATTGTTTGCCGCCAACCCCGGCGTGTGGGGCAACACCCTGAGCGTCTCAGTAACCCCGTCGCCGACTGCTGGACGTTTTGGATTGCTGGTGCAGCAAACCACGCCCAGCGGCACCGTGCAGACCCTGGAAAGCTACACCGGCCTCTCTGTCCAGTCGAACGATGCCAGCTACGTGGTTACGGTCATCGACAACGACTCGAATTACATCACCTTCATCAACCCTGCGAACAACACCGCGGTCGCGCCCACTGCCACGCCATCGCCCACTTCGTCGCCCATCCAGTTCAGCGGCGGAGCCGACGGATCGGTCCTTACTCCGGCAACCGACCAGAACTTCGAACTCGCGTTGCTCTCCAATCCAACCGCGGGCGTTTACCTTCTGGACCGCGTGGATATCTTCAACCTGCTCTGCATTCCCGCCGAGACCGACGCGCCCACCATCGGACAACTGCAGCACTACTGTTCCCAGAAGCGCGCCTTCTACATCGTGGATTCGTGGCAGTACTCAACCACGTCGAACCTGCAGACCACCGGGCCGGTGGGCAGCACCGCTGGCTCTCTGACCGGGCAATACTCCAGCAACTCCGCTTTTTACTACCCCTGGGTCTCGGCGCCCGATCCGCTCTTCGGCAATCGTCCCACGCTCTTTCCACCCTGCGGATTTGTGGCCGGCATCTACGCCGCCACCGACGCATCGCGCGGGGTCTGGAAAGCTCCCGCCGGCATCGACGCGAGCCTTACCGGGGTTCTCGGCCTTCAATACAACCTCACCGACCCCGAGAACGGACAACTGAACATTCAGGGCATTAATTGCCTGCGCGAGTTCAAAGTCTACGGCGATGTGGTGTGGGGCGCGCGTACCCTGCAGGGCAACGATCAGGCCGGCTCGCAGTGGAAGTATGTACCCATCCGTCGCCTGGCGCTCTTCCTCGAGTCGAGCCTCTATGACGGAACCCAGTGGGTGGTCTTCGAGCCCAACGACGAAACGCTCTGGGGCCAGATACGACTCAACGTTTCCACCTTTATGCAGGGGCTCTTCCTGCAGGGCGCTTTCCAGGGAACCACCCCGCAGCAGGCGTACTTCGTCAAGTGCGACGCGGAAAACAATCCCCAGCTCAGCATAGACCAGGGCATTGTCAACATCCTGGTCGGCTTTGCTCCGCTATATCCGGCGGAGTTCGTCGTGATTCAGATTCAGCAGATGGCCGGCCAGACCGCCTCGTAGAGGCTGCGCATTTCAGCGGCTTGAACAGGAACGTAAGGAGGAATTTCCATGGCGATGTTTCCCGCAAATCCCACGCGGCTCGATCCCTACAAGAATTTCAAGTTCCGTCTCAAGTGGGACGGCAAATATGTAGCAGCCGTCAGCAAGATGAGCGCCCTCAAGCTGACCACCGAAGTGGTAGAGCATCGCTGCGGCGGCGACCCGTCGATGTCGCGAAAATCTCCGGGCCGCCACAAGTACGACCCCATCACGCTGGAGCGCGGACTCACCCAGGACCTCGCCTTCCACGACTGGGCGGGTCTGGTCTGGAATTACGGCTCCGCGCTTGGCACTGAAGTCTCGCTCGCCAACATGCGCAAGGACGTTTATCTCGAGTTCTACAACGAAGCCGGACAGTTGGTTCTTGCTTACAAGATCTATCGCTGCTGGGTCTCCGAGTACCAGGCCATGCCCGATCTTGACGCCAACGCCAATGCCATCTCCATCGAGCACATCAAGCTCGAAAACGAAGGATGGGAGCGCGACACTAGCGTCACCGAGCCTGTCGAGCCGACTCTTAGCACCGTTTCGACGTAGCGGCTTCTCCCGCACCATGCCGCGCAACTCGCAACCGGCGGCCTGCATGAGCGGCTTGCTCATGCAGGCCATTGGCGCTCAATTTAAAGAAACGGGATTCACCATGAACGCTCTCGGCAATGCCGGATTTTTGAAGCTCTGGGAAAACGGCGTTCGCCTCCATCCCCTCGATCGGGGGCTGCTTGCGATTCAGACGCTGCTGCCCCGGCAAGGAAAAGAGCGTATCGCCGATTGGTCCCTGGGGCGCCGCAATCAGGCACTCGCCCAGTTGCATCAAGAGTGCTTCGGCCCCCACCTGCAGGGTTGGATGAAGTGCATACAGTGCGGCGAGAAGCTTGAGTTTGCGCTCGATAGCCGAACTCTGGTTGAGCGCCAGCGAGATGCAGCTACAGCGCCGGTCATCTTCAAAGGCCGCGCATTCCGCGTGCCCACCAGCAGCGATCTGGCCTTGATCGCTAACGAAAGCGACCCGGAGGTTGCAGCGTTGAGGCTCGTCGGTCTTTGCCGCATGGAAGACGCCGATTCGCCGGCAAGGAACAACGCGAGCTCCGTTGGCGAGTGGACCCCTGAAGATATCGAGCAACTCGCTGCCAAGATGTCCGAGGCCGATCCGCTTGCAGAGGTATCGCTCCTTTTCGAGTGCCCAACCTGCAAATCTCAAAGCGAGGAATCGCTCGATCTGGCAGCCTTTTTCTGGGCCGAACTGGAAGCATTCGCGCGCCGGCTCTTGTATGAAGTTCACGTGCTGGCCGCCTCCTACGGCTGGAGCGAGGGCGAGATTCTGTCTCTTAGCGACAACCGTCGTTCAATCTATCTCCAGATGGTGCAGGCATGAGCCACTTCCTTGAGCGCCTTGCATCCAGTGTCATTCGCCCCTCTGCCGAGCAAAAGCTGCGGCCTCTGACGGGCTCCGTGTTTGCGCCAGGGATTCAGCCCGGCGCCTTTGAAACTACTCAGCTGCCGGGATTCGAGTTGGAACAATCAGAAGCGACTCCGCAGCAGTCGTCTTCGCCTCATAGGGGCCAAGGCGCGTCAACGCCTGATGCGGCCGGCCGCGAATCAGATCCATTGTTGCCACCAATCCGATCGCGCCTTGAGTTTTCGCCAGGCATCGAATCGCGGATCAATCTAAGCAAACCGCGTCCCGAGAGCAGGGAAGCGCAGGGCGCATCCTCTGGCCCCTCTCTCGAACCGGATCGAAGCCATTCAGACCAAACCAGCAAGGAGCACGAATTCACGCCTCTCGTGAAGACTCAAACTGTGAGTCAGCGCAGCGGTAACTTCTCTATCGAAAATCGTTCTCCCATCAGTCGCGTTCAACCTGCGGCTTCGCACGCGGCCTCGCTGCGCTCAGCTTCATCGGCTCCGCAACCACTCTCCAACGCAAGGCCCTTCGCGGGCGATCGCGCGCAAGCCTTGAGGCAGCCGACCCGCGAACCCGATGAGATCCACATCCACATCGGCCGCGTCGAGGTGGCCGCTCTCGCTCAACCCACGGTCCGCCAGGCGCCGCCCGCCGTGCCGCGCAAGTCGATCAATCTCGATGAGTATCTGCGCCGCAGCAATGGGAGGGCCCGATGAGCACCGCCCTCGCCATCGCCGGCGTCTCCGCGGTGCTCCAGTACTACGTGGGCAACGCATATACGGGCCTGAGTTCATACTTCGGCGGCACACCCGGTGTTTCCGCCAAGGCGCCGGACATCGTTCAAACGCTGCTCGGCACCGGCTCCGCGCTGCAGAACCAGGTGAATCTTTTTCTCCACCAGGTCACCGAGAACGCCGCATGGCGCAACGTGGGTCAGCCCTGGCTCGCCGCAGACGGCAAGACGCCGCTCAAGAATCCTCCGCTCGCTCTCGACCTTCACTACCTGCTCACCGCCTATGGCTCCAACGACTGGCAGGCCGAAGCCCTTCTCGGCTACGCGCTCCTCATGATGCATGAAAACCCAGTTATGACGCGGCAGGACATTCGCAACGCATTTACCGGCCTCGCGACGAACGACGCAAGCAACCCGCTCTCGCAATATCTCGCCTCCTCCGGACTCGCCGATCAGATTGAGATGATCAAGATCACGCCCTCCACTCTGGGCCGCGAAGAGATGGCTTGGCTCTGGACCGCGCTCAAGGCCGACTACCGTCCCACCTTCCCCTTCCAGGTCTCGGTGGTGTTGATGCAGCCGTCGACGAGCCTCTCACTCTCGTTTCCCGTTCTCCACCGCAACATCATCGTGCAAGCCTCCGTGCCCCCGCAGTTATTGGAAATTCGTCTGCCTCACCATCAGGTCTCCGCCACGCCCGGACAAGTGGTGAAAGTGAAAGGCGAATATCTCTCCGGCGCCAGTCAGGTCCTGCTCGCCAACCCGCGCCTTACGATTCAGCAGCCGGTCAACGCCACTGTCATCGACAACAACACGCTCTCCTTTACCGTGCCCGACACCCCGCTCACCTTTCCCGCCGGCATCTACTCGCTCTCCATCCTCTTCAACGACGCGAGCGGAAACACTCTGCAGAGCACCAGCTCGCTGCCTTTTGCCGTCGCGCCCGTTCTTCAGACCGCCCCTCCGCCACAGGTCACGCAAAGCGGCATCGTTACCCAGGTATCAATCGTATTCAGCCCCTATGCGATGGCCAGCCAAACAGTCTCGCTTACGCTGGGCAGCTCCTCTGCAACCGCCGGACCCATCGACGCCCTCACCAATTCGGCAATCCTCGAGTTCTCGCCCGCTCTTTCCTCCGGGTCGTATCTGGCGCGCCTGTCCGTCGACGGCGCGCCCAGCCTGATCGAGGTCAACTGGCTCGCGACTCCTCCGGTCTTCGTCGGACCCATGGTGACGGTATGAACAAACGACCCCACATCTCATGGTCCGAAGCCAACCAGGCGCATCTGGCTCGTGAATTCGCTCGGCTTCGCGCCAGATTCGGCCCGGCGCGTGAAGCTGAAGCAGAGGAGACCGATCATGACTTCCCGCGCGAGTACCTCGATTCTCCGCCCGCCATCGAGCGCCTCGCCTCCCTGTTCGGTCTCAGCCCCTTCGAGCGCGATGTGGTTCTTCTCGCCGCCGGCGTCGAAATGGATTCGCAGTTGGCCGCATTTTCGAGCGAGGCTCTCGGTCGCGAGCGTTCCAGCGCCATAACCTTCTCGCTCGCCCTTGCCACGCTCTCCGATCCGCACTGGAGCGCTCTGGCTCCCAACGCACCCTTACGACGATTTCACCTTGTCGAGATCGAGTCCGAGCGCGGACTGACCTCCGCCCCGCTCCGTATCAACGAGCGCATTCTCCACTATGTCGCAGGCGTCAATGTGCTCGATCCGCGCCTTGAGGCGCTGCTCCAGTTCAAGGGCCACCCCCACTGGATCGCCGATCGTCACAGGACTCTCGCCCTGGAGACGATTGCCGCTTTCGAGCCAGGTACCGAGCAGCCGCCTGTCCTTCACCTTTGCGGCGACGACCCGCTCGGCCAGGAAGACATCGCGTCTTTGATGGCTGTCAACGCCGCGCGCCAGCTCTATCTTCTGCGCTCTGAAAATGTTCCCGCCTCGGCTGCTGAAATCGATCAGTTCATCGCACTCTGGTCGCGCGAGGCCCTCCTGCTTCCCGCAGTCCTGCTGGTTCAATGCGGCCCGTCGGCCCTCTCAGCGGCCGCGCGCCGGCTCGTCGAGCGGCTGCCGGCGCAATTGATCCTCGCCAGCCGCGACCCTCTGCGTCTCGATCGTCCGTTGCTGCGCTACGACGTCAACAAGCCCGAGCCCGTCGAGCAGAAATTCCTCTGGAAGCATGCCCTTGGTCCTGCCACCGATTCGCTCAACGGCCTGCTTGACGATCTCTCGGAACAGTTCCGTCTCAGCGCTGAAACCATCTCTTCGCTCGGTGCAGCCACCATCTCAAGCGACGGCGTCGCCGATCCCAACCGGCTCTGGAGTCTCTGCCGTTCGGTCTCGCGCCCGCGTCTTGAAGATCTTGCGCAGCGCATCGAACCCCAAGCCTCCTGGGCCGACCTGGTGCTGCCCGACGCGCAAACGCAGGTCCTTCGTCAACTCGCCGCGCAGGCCCGCCATCGCATGACGGTCTATGAGACCTGGGGCTTCGCCGAAAGGGGCCGCCGCGGCCTGGGCATCAGCGCACTCTTTTCCGGCCCCAGCGGAACCGGAAAGACCCTCGCCGCAGAAGTCCTAGCCCGCTCCCTGCGACTCGACCTCTACCGCATCGACTTGGCCACCGTGGTCAGCAAGTACATCGGTGAAACGGAAAAGAATCTCAAGCAGGTCTTCGATGCCGCCGAAGAGGGCGGCGTGCTGCTGCTCTTCGACGAAGCCGATGCCCTGTTCGGCAAGCGCGGAGAAGTAAAAGACAGCATCGATCGCTACGCCAACATAGAAGTCGGCTACCTGCTGCAGCGCATGGAAAACTTCCAGGGCCTCGCCATACTCACCACCAATCTCAAATCCTCTCTCGACAAGGCATTCCAGCGCCGTCTCCGCTTCAGCGTCGATTTTCCATTTCCCGACGCCGCCCAGCGCGAAGCCATCTGGCAGCGTGTCTTTCCCGCGAAGACGCCTCGCGAAGGACTCGATACGAAGCTGCTCGCTCAACTCAACATGGCCGGCGGCAACATCCGCAACATCGCCATGAACGCGGCATTTCTTGCCGCCGAAGCAAAGAGCCCCGTCCACATGAAGCACCTGCTCGAAGCCACCCGCCTCGAGGCCATCAAGACCGAGCGCCCGCTCTCCACCGCCGAAACGCGAGGATGGGTATGAGCCGCATTCATCTCACCATTGACGAACTGGTGCTGCGCGGCCTCGACCCCGCCGGCCGCCATGCCTTCGTCGCTAGCCTCACCCGCGAGCTGGAAACGGTGCTGTCCAACAAGGAAGCGCGCGCCGCATGGGCGCGTCCGCATCGCACCCCGGTTCTGCGCCTGAATCGAATGAGCTTTGAGCCTGGCTCCGCAGGCGCCGGCAAGCTCGCGGCCCAGGTGGCGAGGGGAATCGGAAAGGGGCTGAAGCCATGAGTACTTCGCCCCTTGCGCCGCGGTTGGTCAAAGGTGGCCTCGTCACCATGGACGTGGACACCTCCGCCGTGCAGAGCGTCATCGCCTTCGAGTACAACCCAGATACGCTCACCCGCTCGCTGCAGATTCAGTCCATGCCCGGCGGCCAGGACGGGGTCCGCGTCGATGCTCTGCGCCTGCGCGGCCCGGCCGTCGAAACCATCAAGCTCGAAGCGGAACTCGACGCCACCGACCAGCTCGAATTCCCCAGCCAGTATCCCCTGGCCGTGCAATTCGGCCTTCAGCCGCAACTCGCGCAGCTTGAGATGCTCATCAACCCCACCGTCGAAACTCTCATGGCTGACAAGGGCATGGCTAGCTCCGGCACGCTCGAAATCATTCCACTCGAGCAACCCCTCACGCTCTTCGTCTGGAGCAAGAGTCGCGTCGTTCCCGTGCGCCTCACCGAGTTTTCCATCACCGAGGAGTTCTTCGATACATCACTCAATCCCATCCGCGCCAAGGTCAGCCTCGGCCTGCGCGTACTGTCCGTCGACGACCTGGGCTTCGAGCATCCCGGCGGCCAGATATTCATGGCCTATCTCAGCAATAAAGAACGTCTCGCCTCGCAAGCCACATCCGTGGCCCTCACCGTACTGGGCCTGGGAGGCCTGCCATGAAATATCCCCTTCAGACCTTGATCCAGATGGGCGTGGTTCCCTCCGTCAGCTTTCCCACCGACAGCCGCTACTACAACTCCGCAACACTGCAATACACCGCGCCCAACGGGCAGGTGATCGCCTATCTTGCCCGCCGCATCGTGCCCCAGCCCGGCACGCCCAACTACTCTACCGTCGCGCAGCACGTCGTCAAGAGTGGCGACCGTCTCGACCTTATCGCCGCCAAATATCTCGGCGATCCGCTAATGTTCTGGCTCCTCTGCGACGCCAATGGTGCCATTCGTCCCAACTCGCTCATCGCCACGCCTGGAAGCACAGTGGCCATCACCATGCCGCAAGGCGTGCCCGGAGCCCCCAGTGTTGCTTAAGAGCGTCCAACTCACGCTGATGATCGGGCCTATTGTCCCGGTCACGGTGTCAAGCACCGTTCTCGAAGCCCTCTCTGAGGTTGAGGTCAAGACCGAGGACGTCGGAACCAGCGGCTTTCAGCTCATCTTCAGCATCGACAAGCGCTCGCCCCTGCAGATTCTCTTCCTGCTCACCGGCGGCATGCCGCTCCTGTTCATGCGCGTGATTCTCATTGCCACCGTCAACGGCCAGGCCAACGTGCTCATCGACGGCGTCATCACCAACAACCAGATCTCCCCGGGCGACAAGGGCTCCAACTCCACTCTCACCATCACCGGCAAAGATCTTACCGCGCTCATGGATCAGTCCGACTGGAGCGGCATGCCATTCCCGGCCTGCCCACCCGAGGCGCGCGTCGCTCTGCTGCTTGCCAAGTACGCCCTGTTCGGCATCATCCCCATCATCATCCCCAGCGTGATGATCAACATTCCCATTCCCATCGAAGGGATTCCCAGCCAGCAAGGAACTGACCTGGCCTACATCCGCTATCTTGCCGCGCAAGTCGGCTACGTCTTCTATATCTCTCCGGGCCCTGTCGCCGGCGTGAACAAAGCCTACTGGGGACCGCAGATCAAAGTCGGCAATCCCCAGCCCGCTCTCAGCATCGACATGGATGCCTACACCAACGTTGAAGGCATGCACTTCAACTTCGACCAGGAGAAGAACAGGATTCCTCTGGTCTACATCTCCATCGAAGAGACCGGCGTCAGCATTGCCATTCCCATTCCGCCCGTCACGCCGCTCAATCCACCGCTCGGGCTCATCCCGCCCTTTCCCACTAACCTCATTCCGCCCGATCTCAAGTCCTTTCGAGATGATCTGTCCAAGCTGCCCATTCCGCAAGCCATCATGATGGGACTCGCCGCGGCCGCTGAATACGAAGAGGCGGTCACCTGCGAAGGTAGTCTCGACGTGACCCGCTACGGCGGCATACTGAGCGCACGCGGCCTGGTCGGTGTGCGCGGAGCCGGTCCCGCATTCGACGGCCTCTATTACGTCAAAAGCGTCACGCACAAAATCAAGCGTGGCGAGTACAAGCAGAACTTTACTCTGACCCGCAACGGTCTGGTATCAACTGTCTCGACGGTGAATGCATGAGCCCGCAAGATCCCACTCCCGGCGGCAACTCCCGGCGCTTCTACGGCAAGTACCGCGGCCTGGTGGTCGAGAATATTGACCCGCTGCAGATTGGTCGCGTGCTCCTGCAGTGCCCCGACGTGCTGGGCGAGATACCCTCCAGCTGGGCCATGCCCTGCGTCCCCGCCGCGGGCATCCAGTCCGGCTGCTTCATCGTTCCGCCCATCGGCTCGCAGGTATGGGTCGAGTTTGAGCAAGGCAACCCCGACTACCCCATCTGGACCGGCGGCTTCTGGGGCCTGGTTGCCGACGTCCCCATCTTCGCCACCGCCCCGCCCGCCATCCCGCCGGGCCAGAACATCTGCCTGCAGACCACCGGCCAGAACATGATTCTGCTTTCCGACTCAGTTCCATCTCCGGTCACCGGCGGCATCGTGCTCAAGGGAGCCAGCGGCGCCATGCTGGTCATCAACGAAACCGGAATCTACATCAGCAACGGCCAGGGCGCAACGATCACTCTCATCGGCCCCGCCGTCGCGATCAACCTGACCGCCCTCACCGTAGTAGGGCCATAAATTTCTTAAGGAGCAGAAAAATGCCGGGACCGATTCTGCATATGGGAGCCGTCGTCATGTGCGCGCATGGAGGCCAGGCCATCCCCACGGTACCCAGCCCGGTGGTAATGGTCTCCGGCATGCCCATCGCCACCATCGCCGCTCCCTACGCCATCGCCGGCTGCGCATTCGTCCCTCCGGCAGGCAACGGCCCCTGCATCACCGGGCAGTGGGTGGTGGGTTCGCAGTTCGTTTTGTCCATGGGCCAGCCGGTCGCCATCATGAGCGGTGTCTCAGTCTGCGCTCCTACAGGCACCCCCATGATCCCGGTGATGGCGCAGACGCTGGTGATGGCCACATGAGCCTCTTTTGATTCAGTTGCACGCGACGAGTTGAGGAAACCGCAATGAGCACCGACGTAAATTTTCCTTTTCAATTCGATGGCCGCGGCCGCACCGCCGATCCCGGGCAGGACTACGTCCGCCAACTGGTCGAGCAGGTGCTGTTCACCTCGCCCGGCGAACGCGTCAATCTGCCCGACTTCGGCAGCGGCCTCCTGCAACTCCCCTTCGCGCCCAACAGCATGGAAATGGCCGCAGCCACGCAGTTCAGCGTGCAGGCTGCGCTGCAGAAATGGCTCAGCAACTATGTCAAAGTCCAGTCCGTCGTCGCGGCGGTCAACGAGGCCACTCTCACCGTTACCGTAACCTATTCGCCCCTCAACAGCGACGTGACCCAGGTGCAGACCTATGTGTACGGAGGTCCGCAATGATCTATAGCTGCTGCAATGAGAATCGCAAAGCCGCGGTCCTCAACAACCCGACCATCAACGGCATCGACTACCTCGAAGTCATCGACAGGGAAGCCATCGGCCACGCCAGCCCGCGCCAGCAGACCCTCCTCATTCACTGCCTCAACCCTGTCTCACCGACACCGAACGCCACCAACATCCTCATCACCGGCGGGGAGAGCGTCACCGGCATCACTTCCCAATGGGTTGCCCTCGCCAGCGATCCTCCTGCGTCTCCGATCACCAACGCCTGGGAGCAGAATTATTTCACCGGTCTCTCTGACAGCACCCGCGTGATCGTCGTCCGCACCAGCGCCGCGGGCGATTTCTCACCCTACACTTTGAGCCTGGTAGGCGGCGCATCGCAAGCTTCGGAAGACCCCTTCGAGGTCACCGAAGTTCTCGCCGGTTTCGATCCCCAGCTCTCCGAGGTTGAATTCAGCTTCAAGGTCGAGTGCCCCTCCGATTTCGACTGCGCGCCGCCGCCGCCCGACTGCCCGCCATCATCCGAAACACCGCCGCCTATCAACTACCTGGCCAAGGATTACGGCTCTTTCCGCAGCATCCTGCTCGATCGCCTCAATCAACTCGTCCCCAACTGGGGCGGCGCGAGCGAGGCCGACTTGGGTGTCGCGCTTGCTGAAGTCATCGCCTACGCGGGCGACTACCTCAGCTACCAGCAGGACGCCGTCGCAACCGAAGCCTACATCGAAACCGCGCGCAGCCGCATCTCGCTTCGCCGCCACGCCCGCCTGGTCGATTACTTCGTCCACGACGGTGCCAATGCCCGCGCCTGGATTCAACTCACGGTTTCCATGCAGGTGCTCCTCGATCAATCCATCACGCGCTTCTACACCTTCGCTCCCGGCATGCCGTCGACCTTGGCGGTTGGCTCCGGCAATGAAGAAGCCGCGCTCCAGGCCGGCGTCATCGTCTTCGAGCCCATGCAGAACGCCGAATTGTTCCCCGAGCATAACCAGTTGTTCTTCTACACCTGGGGCGACGCGAACTGCTGCCTGCCGCAAGGTGCAACCGAAGCTACGCTGCTCGGCGGCCTTCCCAATCTCCAGCCAGGCGACGTACTCATCTTCGAAGAAGTGCTCGGCCCGCAGACCGGCAATCCCGCCGACGCCGATCTGCGCCATCGCTGCGCCGTGCGCCTCACCCAGGTCGCCACCCAAAACAGCCAGGGCCAGCCGCTCGTCGACCCGCTCTTCGAGCAGGGAACCGGCCTGCCCATCGTCTCCGTCTCGCAACAACCCACGCCGGTCACTGAAATTCAGTGGTCCACGGACGACGCGCTCCCCTTTCCTGTCTGCATCTCGTCCACTTTCGTAAATTCCAGCGGCGACCAGCAGGCCCTCACTAACGTCAGCGTCGTCCTCGGCAACGTCGTGCTCGCCGACCAGGGGCTCTCCTTCACTGGTGTCAACATCGGCACCGTCCCTGAGCCCGATCTCTTTCAGCCGCCCAACGCCGCCGCGGATCGCTGCAATCCATCCGCTCCGACACCGTTCCCGGTCCGCTACTGGCCGCTCCTGCCCGACAGCCCGGTCACGCAAGCCGTGCCTTTGCCCATCGCCGGCGCGCCCGCAAATCCCGGCATCGTGCAGTTGGCAACCGCCGGCTATGTCTTGCTCGACGACTCGAACGGTTACGCCAGCCTCGCCGTGCTGGCTGACCAGCCATTGGCATGGCCGCAGTACTTCGGCATCCAGGTTCAAAAGAACATCGTCACTCCCGCCAACTTCGATCTCTCTGTCGTCTACAACCCCACCGGAGGCTCCGCTGCCTCCGGCATCATCCTCGAGACCTTTCCCAATCTTTCCCTGACCAAGACCCAGATGAACTATGCGCCACTGCAGATCAACGCGTATTCCCAGCTCATCCAGGTCCCGTCGACCTTTTCGCCCTCCGCCACGCCCAATGGATTCCCCCCGGGCCCCATCAACCTCATCCTCTCCGGTCCCACCCAGATTGTCGATGCGCACGGCTCCAACTACCTCACCGTGCAGCCCGTCAATCCGCTTTCATGGCCGCCCAACTTCGGCATTCTCGCACAAGGGAATCAGCAGCAGCCTTCGGAGTTCAATCTGCTTCTTGTGTACAATCCTCCCTCCGGCGGCGCAGGCGTCCCGGTTCCCGTCGTCGTCGAGCAGTTCAACAACCTATCGCTCGGCACCGTCGCCGAGACTTTTAACGCGGGCTCGATGCTCATTTCAGTCGAAAGTTTTGATCAGCAGCCGAACCTGGCTCTCTCCGCCTACGATCTGATGAACTACGACGCCACCCAGGCCGCCCCGTCGATCTCTCTCACCGGCCTCTACGACAGCGGCTCGACCCGGTGGACCCCCCTGCCCGATCTGCTTGAGAGCGGCCCATCGGATCCTAACTTCGTCGTCGAAATCGAATCCACTGGCGCCGCGCGCTTGCGCTTCGGCGACAACACCAACGGCCAGTTCCCCTCGAGCGGCACCGTATTCACCGCCAACTACCGCATCGGCAACGGAACCGCCGGCAACCTGGGCGCCGAGAGCCTGGTCTTCTTCGCCGGCGACCCGCGCATCGTCGCCTGCACCAATCCGATTCCCGCCTTTGGCGGCGTCGATCCCGAGACCAACGACCAGATTTGCCGCCGCGCTCCGCAGGCATTCATGACCCAGGAGCGCGCCGTCACCATGGCCGACTACGAGACCGTCACCGAAACCAATCCCCAGGTCGAGCAGGCCGTCGCCGAGCTGCGTTGGACGGGCAGTTGGTACACCGTGTTCATCGCCGCCGAGCCGCTCAACGCCGGCAACCTCACGCGCAGCCTGAAAAAGTCGCTCACCCAGACCGTCAATCGCTATCGCCTAGCCGGCCAGGACATCCAGCTTGAATCGCCGCAGTACGTGCCTCTCGAAATCAAGCTGACCGTCTGCGTCGATCCCGATTACTTCCAGTCTGACGTCAAGCAATCTCTGCTCCAGGTTCTCGGCAGCCAGACGCAGCCCAACGGCCAGCCCGGCTACTTCGCGCCTGACAACTTCGCCTTCGGCCAAACCATTTACCTCAGCCCGATCTACGCCGCTGCGCGCACCGTCGCCGGCGTCACCTCCGTCACTGCGACGGTCTTTCAGCCCCAGGGCATCGCCACCAAGCAGTACCTGCATCGCGGCCAAATCCCGCTTGCCCCCTTGCAGATCGCGCAGATGGCGAACGATCCCAGCTACCCCAACCATGGCCAGTTGACGCTGGTCATGAAGGGTGGAAAGTGAGCCGCCTATGAGTTGCCAGGGCACATCGGGTTGCACCTGCGGCTGCTGCGCCGGAGTGGCCGTCGAGACTCCGCAAGGTGAAAGCAATCTGCCCGGTCTAGCGTCCATCGCCTATCGCACCGGCACCTGGTTCTCGTTCAAGCAGTCCATGCTGGCGCGCCTTTCCAGTTCCGACTATCCCGCGCTCCAGTTGCTCAAGACCCGCGATGACGACGACTTCAGCATCGCCCTTCTCGACGCCGCTTCCGTCGTGCTCGACATTCTCACCTTCTACCAGGAGCGGCTGGCCAACGAAAATTATCTCCGCACCGCGACCCAGCTCCGCTCGCTCATCGAACTCTCGCGCCTCATCGGCTATCAGCCCTCGCCCGGCGTAAGTGCGCTTGCCTATCTTGCCTTCACGCTCAAAGCCGTCTCGGGTCAGCCGCCCAACCCCGCCACCCCGGCCATCACCATCCCCCAGGGAACGCAGGCGCAGAGCGTGCCCGCGCAGGGCCAGACTCCGCAAATCTTCGAGACCTCCGCCGACATTCTCGCCAAGCCCGACTGGAACGCGCTCCCAGTTCAGACCGCCAACATCTGGACCCCGCCCGGCGGCTCCAGCATGGTCCTCGCCGGCACATCCACGCAGCTCAACCCCGGCGATGCCCTGCTCATCCTGGGCATCGAGCGCGAAGAGTGGACTCCTTCCGCCACGCCCGACGAACAGTGGGACGTAGTCATCCTCAACCAGGTCACGGCCGACACTCAGAACAACATCACCCTCGTCGGCTGGGATCGGCGACTGATCCACGGCTCCGGCAGCGGCACTTCGCCATCTTCCTGGACCACCGCCAAGATCTTCGCGCTCCGCCAGAAAGCGGCGCTCTTCGGCAACAACGCGCCCAATCCCTATCTCTTCGTCACCGCCGCCAGCGCTTCAACGTCCAGCCCCGTCACCAGCCTCCCCGGCCTCATCGACGACACTACCGACCCATCGAACTGGGTCTGGAGCTGGAACAACTTTAAGATCCCCTCCGCAAGCTCCATCTATCTCGATGCCGCGTATTCCAAAGTTACCGATGGAAGCTGGTTCGCTCTCGTCGACTATCCCACGGTCCAGCTCTACAAGGTCACGCAAGCCTACACGCAGTCGCTGGCTCAATATGCGCTCAGCAGCAAAGTCACCACCCTCGCCGCGGATTACGACGACCCCAACATCAGTGCCTTCCCGCTGCAAGGCACCGCCGTTCTTGCCCAGAGCGATCAGCTCACCATCGCCGACACGCCGCTCGACCACGCGCTCTACGGCACCATCGTCGACCTCGACGCTCTGCGCCCCGATCTGGCAGCCGTTCAAGCGGTCGCGCTCACCGGCAACGCGCAAAAGCTCTCCGTCAAGACCGGCGCGCATCTCCTCTTCAAGCCCGACGACGAGTCCGGAAATCTCACCCTCAATCCCGGCGATATCGTCACTCTCATCGATCCAACGCCGCTCCCCCTCAAGCCGAACCTCGCCGCGCCATCCTGGCAGCATCACTACAAGAAGTCTCAACTCCGCGTGCAAGATTCAAGCGGCAGAACCGGCAACCTTCATGCATCGCTCAGCCAGTTCACTCTCGCCCCTGCTGCGAAGACCGACCCCATCATTCAGGAGGTCGCGCTGGTCTCATCGATCGGCTTCAGTGCCACTCCCTATCCGCACACGCAGTTGCTCCTCTCGAACCCGCTGCTCAACTGCTATAACCGCGACGCCACCACGGTGAACGCCAACGTAGGCCTCGCCACCGCGGGCAGCTCGGTCAGCGAACTCATGGGCTCGGGCTCAGCCGCTACTCCCAACCAGAGCTTCAATCTCAAACAGACCCCGCTCACCTACATTCAGGCCGTCACGCCAACCGGCAGCCAGAGCACGCTCCAGGTCCTCGCCAACGGCGTTCCGTGGACCCAGGTGCCGTCGCTCTACGAGCAAGGTCCGTCGGCGCGGGTCTACTCGGTCCTCAACCAGCCCGGAGGCGCCACCCAGGTCCTCTTCGGCGACGGAATCGAAGGCGCGACCCTGCCCACCGGCCAAAGCAACATCCAGGCCAACTACCGCGTGGGTATCGGCTCAGCCGGCAACGTTGCTGCGGGAGCCATCACCACGCTCATTGACCGCCCGTTGGGCGTCAGCGGCGTCATCAATCCGCAAGCCGCCACTGGCGGACAGGACCCGCAATCGGTCACCGGCATTCAAGCCAATGCGCCGCGTTCGGTTCTCACCCTGGGCCGCGCCGTCTCCATCACCGATTATCAAAACTTCGCCGCCACCTACGCCGGCATTGCGCAGGCCAACGCCATCTGGATTCCCGGCGGTCCTGGCCGCGGCGTATTCCTCACCGTGGCCGCATCCGGCGGCGCAGCGCTTCCGCCCGGCAATCCCACGCTCAACCAACTCATCGCATCGTTGCAGGCCTACGGAAACCCGCTGATCCCCATCAACGCCTTCTCATTCCTTGAGACCCTCTTCAGCATCGAGGCCGATCTCGCCTATCAGCCCGGGGCCGATCAATCCGCCATCAACGCCGTCAACACCGCAGTCACCACGGCTCTCCAAAACCAGTTCAGCTTGACAAATCGCACCTTCGGTCAGGGGGTCACCGCCGACGAGATCGCCGCCTTCATCCAGGCCGTTCCCGGCGTGGTCGCCGTCAATGTCAAGCAGGTCAAGGTTGGCCTCACCAGCTCAGCCGGCGACATCACCGGGACCAACTGGAGCCTCGCCGCCTATCAGACCTGGCAGTCCCAGCCCGTCACGCTCACGCGTCCATCATCGGGCCATTTGTCCATCTGTCCTTATCTGCCCGTCGCCAATCCCAACGGACTGCCGCAGCCGGCCGAGATCCTGGTCCTCAACCCCGATCCCAATGCCGTCACTCTGGGGGTGATGAAATGAGCATGCAAGGCCTCGACCTCTTTAACCTGCTTCCGGCCGTCTATCGCGTGCGCGACGCGCAGATCGCCCAGGCGCAGACTCTGCTCACGCCCACCGAGTCCGCCGACTTCGCCCAACTCCAGGCGCTCACAACTTCCTTGTCCGCCGATCAGCAGGCGCAACTTGACCAGCTCACCGCCAAGGCCTCCCGTGGCCCGCTCCAATCGCTGCTCATGGTCATTCAAGAGCAGATGAAAGCCGTCGCCTACGACATCGATCAGCTCTACGACGACCAGTTCATCGAAACCTGCGCCCCGTGGGTCATTCCATATATCGGCGACCTCATCGGCTATCAGTCCATCACCGGGATCGCTCCGTCGGTCGACGATCCCCGCTCCGAAGTTGCCAACACCATCTCTTTCCGCCGCCGCAAAGGCACCGTCCTGGTGATGGAACAGTTGGCCCGCGATGCCACCGGCTGGGGCGCGCATGCCGTCGAATTCTTTCGCATCCTCGGCGACACGCAATACATGAATCACATCCGCCGCGACAACCACTACGCGCCCGATTTGCGCCACTGGAAGCCCGGCCTCTTCATCGACACCGGATTCGACCGCACCGCCCACCGTGTCGATGTCCGCCGCGTCGATTCGAGTTTCCCCCAGGAGCAGGGCCGCTACAACATCCAGGACATAGGCATCTTTCTCTGGTCCCTCTCGGCCTTCAGCGTCACCAAGAGCATCCCAGCCACCATCACTGCCATCGCCAATCAGGCCCTCTGCTACACCTTCAACCCGCTCGGCATGGACATCCCGCTCTTCCACCGTGCTGTCTCGCAAGGCGCCGAAATCACCACTCCGGCCGAGCCCTTTAACGTCGCCGACCGTCTCCGCCGCCGCGCCCTCTGCGCCGATATTCAACAGGGCGTGGGCGCCAGCTACTACGGCGTCGGCAACAGCATCGTTGTCTGGCTCAACGATCAGCCGCTCAACCCCTACCAGATTCAAGTCTGCGAACTCGCCGCCCCCGACGGCAGCTGGATCAATCTCCCCACCACCAACGCCTATCAGGCAACCATCGATCCCGAGTCCGGCCGTCTCGCGCTGCCACCCTCCAAAGCGACCACCGCCGATATCGCCGTTTCCTATTACTACGGCTTCAACGCCCCCATGGCCGGTGGCGAATACGCGCGCGCCGCCGATCCCAACGGATTCATCGTCACCGACGAAGCCTGGGTCTTTCCCTATCCCGACACCGCCGCGCCCGCCCGCTACAACAACCTTCAGGACGCGATCACCTACGCCACCGGTGAGCTCGCATTCAACGGCCAGGTCGCCCTGGAAATCGGACCCACGCAAACCATCACGATTACAGGCACTCCAGCACCCACTCCCGCGCTGGTCATCGACGTCATCGACGGAACCACCTTTGAGTTGCGCTCCGCCAACGGCGCGCTGACCCCGTTGATCCTCGACCAGGAACTGGTCATCACAGGCGGCCCGTCCAGCACCTGTATTTTGAATGGTCTGATCATCAGCTCTACGGCCGCGCCCGCCGCACCCACGCCTGCCGCGCTGGTGCACGTCCCGGCGCTGCTCGCGAACGGCGCTCCTAATCCCCTCGGCCAGCTCAGTCTCACTCACTGCACGCTCGTTCCCGGTTGGTCGGTCTCGACTGCAGGACAACCCAACCAGCCAGCGCAGCCGGCTCTCATCGCCGAGCCCGCCGGTTTGCAAGTGGCCATCAACCTCTCCATCACCGGCGCGGTCGAGATCGGCCAACTCGTGACCGTCACCGCGAACAACTCGATCATTGACGCCACCTCCAACACCGCCGTCGCCTACACCTCCGTCAACGCCGCCGACAACGGCGCCGGCGGCGCGCTCACTCTCACCGGCTGCACCGTCATCGGCAAAGTCCATGCCACGGAGCTCACCCTGGTCTCCGACTCCATCTTCTGGTCCAAGCTGGCCGTCGGCGACACCTGGACCGCCCCCTTGATTGCCGACCGAAAACAGGCCGGCTGCGTGCGCTTCAGTTATCTCCCGGTCGGCGCCGTCACGCCGCACCGTTTCAAATGCGTCGAGCAGGCCCTGGCCTCCGCGCAGCCCATATTCTTCTCGCTGCAATACGGCCAGCCCGGCTACGCCAAGCTGCTTAACGCAACCGCCGACTCCATTCGCCGCGGCGCCGACGACGGCGGAGAGATGGGCGCATTTCATTTCGTCCTCGCGCCCTTGCGCGAAGCCGACCTTCGCATTCGCATGCAGGAATATCTGCCCGTCGGCATGGAATTCGGGATTATCTACCAGAACTGAAAGGAGGCTCGCATGAGCTTCGATACAAGCCGGTTTATCTTCGACGCGTGGAATAACTACAACGGCGTCGTCATGGAGCAGGGACGCGTCCAGTTGGACTCGGACTGGAACGAGTGGCTCGCTGAACTCATGCGCCGCATCCAGGCCGGTACCCTCGATACTCTCGGTCGCGCCGTTTATCCCTCCAGCACGCCCTTTGCTTTCCAAATCACCGCGACCACTGACGCCGCCGGCAACAACCACGTCAACATCGGCCCCGGCCGCATGTATGTCGATGGCCTTCTGGCCGAAAATCACGGAGCGCAATCGGACGCAGTCTGGGATCCGGCCCTCGCCGAGCTCTCCGGTTCGCCGCAGCCTCCGGGTGCAACGCCCACCGGCACCATCGACTTCACTGACCAGCCCTACTACCCCAACGCCGCGCTTCCCGCCGGCAACGGCCCCTTCGCTGCTTATCTCGACGCCTGGACCCGCCCCATCACGTATCTCGAAGATCCAACCCTGATCGATGCCGCCGTCAACGTCGATACCACTGGCCGACTGCAGACTGTGTGGCAGGTCAAGCTCGCGCCCGTCGCCTCAGGTGCAACCTGCTCCAGCGCCGAAGCCGCACCCCCGTGGTCCGGCCCATCCGTCGGCCAACTCACCAACGGTTACGCCGGTGCATCCGTATCCGGTCCCTGCTGCCTTACCAGCGGAACCGGTTACACCGGCATGGAGAACCAGTTCTACCGCATCGAGATTCACCAGCCCGGCACCCCCGCCACCGCCAACACCTATCCCGCAACCCCGGGAACCGCAACCTTCAAGTGGTCGCGCGACAATCGCTCCATTCAAACCGGCGTCACCGGCATCCAGACCGTCACCAACTCCATCGGCAACAAAGCGGCTCAACTCAGCGTCCTCAGTCTCGGCCGCGACCAGGTCCTGGGCTTCGGCCCCGGCAACTGGATCGAGATCATCGACGACGATCTCGAACTCTTGGGCCAGCCCGGCGAGCTGCACATGATCGACACCGTCGACTTCTCCGCCAAGACCATCACCCTCGTCGACCTTCTCCAAACCCCCGCCGACTTTCCCCTCAACAGCACCAACCAGACCGCCGCCTCGCGCCATACCCGCATCCGCCGCTGGGACCAGTCAGCCAAGGTCTATCAGACTGGCGCCACTCCCGGAGACACCACTCTCTGGATCGATCTCGGCGCAACCGGCTCGACCGGCGACATCCCCGTTCCTCCGCCCGGAACCACGCTTATCGTCGAAAGCGGCATCACCATCACCTTCGGCCCTGAAGCCTCAACGCAATTCAACACCGGCGACTACTGGAACTTCTCCGCCCGCGCCTCCAATGGTCAAATCGATCCGCTCTCCGCCGCACCGCCGCGCGGCATACACCATCACTACGCAATGTTGTCAATCGTCAGTTTCGCTCCCAACAGCAATCCCGATTGCCGCATCGAATGGCCGCCCGCGAGTGGAGCCTCCGGCAGTTGCTGCTGCACATATACCGTCGGCGCAAATGCCCAGTACCAGTCTATTCAAGCGGCCATCAACGCCCTGCCCGATACCGGCGGCGAAATCTGCATCCTCCCCGGCCGCTACTACGAGAACGTCTTCATCGAGAACTGGGACGACGTCATCATTCACGGATGTGGCCCGCAGACCCGCGTCGCTTCTCTCGCACTCCAGCCCGGTTACGCGCCGCCAGCTCCCGCTGGCGGCGCAGGCACAACTCCCTCCACCACCATCAACGCCGTCTTCTCCGTCGCCAACTGTCAGGACATCCAATTCCGCAACTTCGTTGTTGAAGCCGCTCCCGGCGAAGCCGGCATCCTCCTCGACGGCACCGGCAATCTCATCGCCCAGCAGCCCGGCACGGCCCAGGGCACTCTCAGCCAATACGAATTTGTCGACATCGGCTACGAGTTCATTCCCCCCGTCGCCGAAATCGTCATCGAAGACATGACCATCACCGCGTCCGACACTCCGGCCATTCTCGCCAAACAAGCCGCGTTCCTCTACGTTCGCGACAGCCGCATCGCCATGGCTAACGTCAGAAGTACGTTCCCCGCCGTCTGGATGAGCGGCAAAGAGATCGAATTTGTCCGCAACATCGTCGGCATTCAAACCGAGGCAACCCTCAACACCTGGATTCCCGGCATCGTTTTCCTCGATCTGCTTCAGGATGCGTCGAACGCCGGCACCAAGCTCAATGAGTCAGCCGATTACCTGCACAAGGGCGGTATCATGATTGCCGGCCCCTCGACCGACGTTCTCGTCGCTGAAAACCAGATCACCGGCGGTCTCGGCAACGGCATCACTCTCGGCGCCTTCGCCGTCCTCGATGCCAACGGCGTCGACACCAATCTCACCACCGGCCTGGCCTTCGCCAAAGAAACCGAATGCACCACCACCGGCTCGCTCCAGGCTCCCACAACCTACCCCGGAATTTCCAAGAGCGCTATCGTCGCCTCCGGCAGCCTTGCCGATGTCACCATCGATCGCAACACCATCTCCGACTTCGGCCTCTGCGGCATCGGCCCGGTCGGATTCTTTGACCTCACCAGGTCCCTCGAGATCATCTCCGTCTCTGACCTCACCATCACCGGCAACACCATCACCGAAACAGTTCTTCGCGCAACCGCGGCCAACACCGATTCCGACTTCCTCTACGCGGCCATCAGCCTGCCCACGGTCTCTGATCTCGTCATTCGCGACAACGCCATCGCCGACTTCGGCTTTTCCCCCGGAGTGGTCGCCGGCATCTTCCTGCTTCATGGAGAAACCGCCGAAATCAGCCGCAACCAGGTCCTCGATAATCGCGACTGGTCCGGCGCCATTGAGTTTGAGAGGCAGAGCACCGGCAGCGGTCTCGCCGCCATCACCATCATGGCTGTAACCCCTCCCACATCTGCCTCGTCGAAGGGCGGCTTCGCGTCGCTGGCGCTCTTCGAGCCCGGCATGCCCGCACTGCGCATGGAAGAGAATGTCGTGCGCGTTCCATTGGTCGCGGCGCTGCAGGTCCTCGGCTACGGCCCCTTCGCTATCTCCGACAACCACTTCAGCTGCGGCGGCAACCTCCCCGGCAACCCGAAGAGCCCGATGACATGCGTCGAGATTCTCAACATGGGCCGCGGCATCGAATTGATCCCTGCCAACACTCCCTCGCAGGCCTATTCCAACGGAGTCGCTGCCGGCGCGGCATTCAATTCCGATTCTTCGTTCGCCTCCTCGAACGGTACCGTGCTTTTCACCGACAACATCTGCCAGTTGGAATTGCGAGACGCGCCCCAGGCCGGCTTTGCCTCGGTCTTGATCGTCTCGCTCGATCACATCGCGTTTTCAAACAACCACTGCTGGCTCGATGCCGCTACCTCGGCCGAAACCTTCGGCTCCGAAGGCATGGTTACCGATGCGTTCCTGCTCGCAGGAACCGTGAATGCGGTCGGCAACCGCTTCCAGGAAGCGCAATATTCCGTTTTCCTCTCCGCCATCACGCTGGCCGTCGTCAACATCACCAACCAGAACATCTCCACCAACTGCATCTTTGCCGACGGCGCAAATGTATTGTCGACAGGCAATCTCACGATCATCGACACCATTGCCCCCGGCACCTGCGCGCAATATCAATGGACCCAGCCCTGAAGCCATAGCTGCCCGGAACGCCACCAGCCGGGTGCCCCAGGTCTCGCTTTTTTGAGACCTGGGATGGTTCTTTTTCGAACGGTCACCACAATAGGAAAATCATCGGCGAAAGGATGACTCAACATGGAAATACCGCCGCAGAATCCCGGAAGTTCCGCTTCGTTTACCCCCGCTCAGCTCACCTCCGCGATCAAGACCCAGCTGGCGGCGTCCGACAGCTCCGCCGCCTCCATGGCCCAGAATCTTCAGCTGGTCCAGCACGCGCGCCTGTCGCAGTTGACGCGTACCGCCTCCGCGCTTCAGGCCAAGTTCGGTGCCACCGACTCGCGCACCGTCGCAGCCCAGGCCGCCGTCACCGCTCAGTCCGCCACCGTATCCCGCATGGCCATCTCGAGCGCGCAGGCCGCCACGCCCGCTCCCTCCGTAACAGCCGGGGGATGGGCCCTCCACGGCCGCTTCTACGATGCCCAGCTCAAACCCGTTGAAGCGCTCACAGTCTTCCTGGTCGATAGTCAGCAGGCCTTTCAGGCCGGCTACGGCTTCGCCTACACCGACAGCACGGGCTATTTTGTCCTTAACTACGTTCCGCCCGCCGGTCAGCAGAACTCTGCCGCCGCCCCGCTCTACGTCGCCGCCGCCAATCAGAAGGGTCAACCGGTTTACCTCGGGAAATCAGTCTTCAAACCCGCCGTGGGGGCAGCGATCTATCAGAACATCACCCTCACCGCGGGTGAGAAGCCGATCGGCGATCCTCCACCCTCCATCCGCAAAATCGCCATTCCCAGGCCGCCTCGCAAAGACTGAACTTTGGCCCGCACGCTGCAGTGCACATTGCATTCGAACGCACGGGATAAAACCGGATCGTCCGAACCTTGAAACTCAATCCAACATCCAACAGGTTGGACGAACCACATTTTGCCGGCTGACCATTCCATCTTCGAGAGCCAGAAGAGCCGCGCCACTATCTGTGCCACGGTCGAGCGCGTGACCGGCCTGGACTCACGGCAGACCGAGGAGACGCTTGCCGTCGAGGAGCCGCTGGAGATTCAGCTGGAGCACGGGCCGGCCGGCTCCCGACGCATCAAGTCCATCTCCGTGACCATGCGAACCCCAGGCAACGATTTCGAGCTTGCTGCCGGCTTCCTCATGACCGAAGGCGTAGTTCGCGACTCGAACGACATCGACGAAATTGTCTTCGCTGCCGACGGTGAACTTCGAACCACGAAACAGCCATCCGGCGATTCCCAGGTTTTGCTCCGTCAGCCTGAAAAGAACATCGTCCGCGTGCAACTCGCACCCGGCGTTGAAGTGAGTCTCGCCAGCCTCGAGCGCAACTTCTACATGACGTCCAGCTGCGGCATCTGCGGAAAGGCCTCGTTGCTCGCATTGCAAACGGTCTGTCCACCGAGAACGAAGAATACCTTTTCGATCGAAGCCGCACTCCTCTCTTCACTCCCTTCCCGCTTGCGACACTCACAGAACGTTTTCAATCGCACCGGCGGTCTCCACGCAGCCGCCCTGTTCGACGCCAAAGGCGAGCTACTCGCTTTGCGCGAAGATGTGGGCCGGCATAACGCCGTGGACAAACTGCTGGGCGCGGAGTTCCTGGCAGATCGCACCCCTCTGCGCAATTCGGTGCTGCTGTTGTCCGGACGCGCGAGCTTCGAGCTGTTGCAGAAAGCCTTGATGGGAGGCGTTCCGATGGTTGCCGCGGTCGGCGCGCCATCCAGCCTAGCTGTTCAGGTGGCGCGGGAGTTTGACATCACTCTGGTTGGCTTTCTGCGCGACGACCACTTCAACATCTATCACGGCGGCAATCGCATCCAAAAAACAATGTCAGGCGGGGAGGACCTGCGAAAATGAAACTCCGCATCCAGGGAAACTCACTGCGAATTCGCATCGGGCGCTCGGAGTTCGAGCGTCTTCTTAGCCAGGGTCGCATCGAAGACTCGATCCAGTTCACCCCCGCCTCTGATGCCAGCTTCACCTATGCTCTGGAGGTCTCAGACAGCGGCGACCCTTTAACCCAGGTGCGGTATTCGCCCTGCCAGGTCGCGGTCACTCTCACTCGCAAGCAGGTGGAACTTTGGAGCCAGGAAGGAGAGGTCGGCATTCGCGCGCAGATACCTATTGGCAATGGAAACTCCCTTGAGGTGCTTGTTGAAAAGGACTTCGCCTGTCTCGACCGCGGCGAAGAGGGCAACGAAGACACCTTCGCCAATCCGCGTGCCGGCAAAAGCTGCCAGGTAGCGTGATCACCTCAGCGACAGGAGTTTATCGCTACTCAACCCGCGGCATCGCCAAGTATTCTGGTGAAGTCATGCGTATCGAGTTCGTTCTTGCTGCCTTGCTAACTCTTGTTTCTCCACTGGCAGCCCAAGCTGTCCCTCCTTCCCAGGACGTTTTGGCGAAAGCACAAGAAGCTCTGGATCACGACCGCCCTGCCGACGCCCTCGCGCTTCTTCAGCCTTTGGCCTCTATCCAGCCGCCCATCAAGGGCGTGCAGCACGAGCTGGGGCTCGTCTACTATCGCACCGGCAAACTAGCCGAGGCGCAAAGCGCGTTTGCCTCGGCCATCAAGCAGGATGCTTCCGATCAGGAGTCGGTGCAGCTCGAAGGCCTGGTGCTTTACCGGCTGGGACGGCCTGCCGACGCCATTCCATATCTTGAGCGGGTTCAGCAGTGGCTGCCGGGCGCAAATACGGATGCGACCTACGTTCTCGGCCTTTGCTATCTCAATGCGCAGCGATACGATGACGCCCGCGCTTCCTTCGCGGCTCAATATGGGCTGGCGCCCGATTCAGCCGGCGCATATCTGTTGCTTGCTAAAATGCTCAAGCGCGCCAACCTGACTGAACTGGCCGCCGTGCAGGCCCAGAAGGCCCTGTCTGCCTCCCCCAACATGCCCCTGGCTCATTTCATGCTGGGAGAAATTGCGCTTACGCAATCCAACATCGATCAGGCAATCGTTGAACTGCAGGCCGAGCAGCGCCTCGATCCCGCTTATGCCCCGCTCTACGACCGCCTGGGCGACGCCTATCTGCACCAGGACAAGCTGGAGCAGGCGCAGCAGGCGCTGATCAAGGCCATCGCGCTCGACACCTCCATGACCAGCTCATTTACCCGCATGGGAGAAGTGTTGATGCGCCGCCACGACCTGCGCACCGCAATTCTTTATTTGAAGCACGCTGAGACCATGGACCCCGACGATCCGGTCATTCACACCCTGCTTTCGCAGGCCTACCATCGCACCGGGCAGGATGACGATGCCAGGCGTGAAAACGATCTGGCGTCGAAGATTCATGCCTCCAAGGTGCTCAACCTCGACCCCGGCAAATGATGTGGTTGAGGTTCATCCGGGCAGGAATCGATTGGAAACAAGTGCGGGTGGGGGAGGGCAGGGAATCGATTGGAAACAAGCGCGGTGCCCAATCCATCGGACGTATTTGTTTGTCCGATGGGTGGGAGCGGGCCAGGAATTCAATTGCAGCGCGCTTCCTCTTCTCGGTGCGCTGCTTAATGAACGCGAATGGTCACCAGGTGCGTCGCCAGCGGAACTCCGCCTCCAATGGTGGTCTCGAGCACTGCTTCAAACGGGCGCACATCGCCCTTGGGGCCGGTGATCCTCTTCAGCAGGTCGGCCGCGTTCTCCGGCTGGCACACATATTCAACCGCCGCCTGCGTTCCAAATGTCGTCAGCCCGCTGAAGATCAGGATGTGGGTGTTAGGCTGCACACCGGGCACCAGCGCCACGATTGCATAATCGCTCGTCAGCGGGTGTTCGGGGCGCGAGTAGATCGCTGGCTCGCCGGCCTTCGGATTGTGATTCACGAATCCGGCTGAATCCGGCGAAGCAACCATCGTGAAATCCGTTGTCTCCGGCAGCACGCGCAGCGATGGATTCTCCGCCCGTGAGCCGATGAAGATCAGGTTATGCACCGCCGCTTCGTCCCACGTCACCAGCAGGCTGCGCTTGAGAATGAACCTCGCATGGTGCGAGTCAAACAGGCGCGTAAGATTATAAACCGAGGCCAACTCCCCAATCCCGGTATAAGTGTCGACATAGGAACCGTCAGCCGCCTCGCTGGCGCTCGGCGGAGCGGCGTATTTGAGCCCGCTGATCGAATTTCCGCTGAACAACGCGTTGCTGAAGATCACGATCGGCGGTTCACCCGTCAAAAACGGGTGCCAGAAGGTTTCAACCGCAGCGGACGCGGATTGCGGTTGTCGCCATGAATGCCATATCAGGATTCCCACGGCCAAAACAACCGCGATTGTGACCCCCGAGATGATCGCTTTCCCGTGGTGCGGCCATGCCGGAACCCTCTGAACCGGCAAAGAGTTGGCCGCCTGCGGCTCCTCCACCCTAACTGCGATCGGGACATGAGCACCCCGTGCAGCTACCCCCCGCGGTTGGAAGGTAGGAACATAATGCCCTTTTGGCATCTCCAGCAGGATCTTCTCGTTAGCACCCTCCTCGGCAAAGTAAGAATCCAGCTTTTGCCTCAAAAGACGCGCATGGGTCCGGACAATACTATCTTCGCTCGAGTTATACCCGGGCGGCCGGCCGAAGACACGAATGCCGATCTGCTGCTCAGTCGCCTCTTCCGGCGCCTCGCGAATGGCGCACTCGGCCACATACAACAGAAACTGGCTGAGCCGCACCGAGGATTTGAAATGAGAGCTTCCTGCAATCCGTTCAACAAGAGCCCACCTGGGGTCGCTGCGTGTCTGGATATCGACTTTAGAAACCTCCGAGCGGGGCATAGCCAACACCACTCCTGATGGTAGTACGCGCTCAGTCTATTACCCGTCAATTAACCTGTCAAACAATCCCCTAACGCACGCTAAACATTGATATCACCGTAAAAAACGTTGTCCGAGGTCCATCGAAAGGTGGAGGATTGCCGGTCAGTAAGCAGCAGCGCGATTTGGCGTTGTTCACCTTGCTGAGAGGCGATGCCATCGTGTTTCCCAACTCACTCCATCGATTGGCGATGACCATTCCCAGGGACCAGAGAGCGGATTCGATGCGAGGCACCCGGAACGTGACCAGAATACGGCGCCCATCCTCACAGGCGTCCCAGCCAGTTTGAATAAATTCAGGAGCCAGCAACTATGAACAAGACACATGAAAGGCCAATAAGGCAGCGGCTCGAACTCAGCGGCGCACTGCTGACGCTCGGCGCCCTGTTGCTATGGTCGTTAGCGGCCAGTTTGCCGGCCAGCGCCCAGGCAGTCTACGGTGGGATTTTCGGAACCGTGACTGACAAGTCCGGCGCCGTCGTCCCCAACGCGACCGTCACCGTCACCGATATCTCCAAGGGGACGTCCGTCACCACCACGTCGAATGAGTCCGGCCTCTATAGGGTCCAGCACCTCATTCCAGACACCTATAAGATCGAAGCGGAAGCTGCAGGCTACAGCAAATCGGTCGTCCCCAGCGTCGTTGTTTACGCTGACACCGCTCCGGAGATCGACGTTCAGCTCGCCGTGGGTGCCGTCTCCAACACCGTTGAGGTCACCGCCGGGGCGCCGCTGCTCGAGACAGATCGCGCCGAGGTCAGCACCATTCTGGATTCACGTGCGGTCGAGAACCTGCCTAACTTCAACCGCAACTTCACGGCCTTTGAGTTGCTGACGCCCGGAACCAGCTACATCGGTTGGGGTCCGAACGAAGCCGGAGACAATCCGCAGCGCAGCGAGGCTATCGAAGTCGATGGCCAGCTACCCTTTGCAACCGGCTATGAGCTTGACGGCACCGACAACCAGGAGCCCATCGACGGCGTCGCCATCATCAATCCCAACGCCGACGCGATTTCTGAGGTCAAGGTCAACGCCCAGAACTACGACGCCGAGTTTGGAAAGGCCGTCGCCGGCCTGGTGACCGTACAGACCAAATCCGGCTCCAACGCTTTCCACGGCACCGCATTCGATTATCGCCGTTCCGATGCCCAGCAGGCGCGCGACCCGTTCGCCAACCAGACCATTGACTCACTTACCGGCAAATACCTGGCCTCGACGCTCCACAATCAGTTCGGTGGAACGGTCGGCGGCCCCATCAAGAAAGACAAGCTCTTCTTCTTTTTTGACTATCAGGGGCAGCGTGAGAAGACTGGCAGCGCCGGCCTCACCACAGTTCCCACTGCGACCGCCCTTTCCACCTGCACCTCCGGCGGAACCTGCGATCTCAGCGACTATCTCAAGATCGATGCCCTGGATCAGATCTACAAGCCAAACCACCTTGACGATGAGACCAACGCGGGAAGAACCCCCTATCCCAACAACATGATCCCGGCCGCTGATTTGTCGCCGGCCGCGGTCAACTACTTCAAGCTCCTGCCCCAGCCCAATCACATTAGCGTCAACGGAATCAACAACTACGAATTCTCGGGCTCCGGCATCTACAACAACAACCAGTACGATGTGCGCATCGACTGGAATTTCAATCCGAGACTCCATGTCTTTGGCCGCTACACCCGCTTCCAGGGCGCCCTCTCCGGCCCATCCCAGTTGGGCCAAGCGGGCGGCGGCTCCATCGGCCCCCTTGCCGGAACCGACGCCTTCCACTACAACAGCATCGCTTCGGGCGGTGACTACGTCGTCAGCCCCAAATGGCTCACCGACTTCCGTTTTGCCTACTACAGCATCTACAACGACACCGTCGCTCAGAACTTCAACCAGCCGCTCGGCAACCAGCTCGGCATTCCCAACGCCAATGGCAGCGACCTGAATCTCTATGGCGGTTTGCCGCAGTTCAACATCGATTCGCCTTCGACCACGGGCGCCAACGGCGGCGGCAACCTCGAGTACGGACAAAACACCAACCCCAGCCTGGAGGAGATCAGCCAGCTCCAATTCGTCAACAACTGGTCCCACACCCTGGGCAACCACAACATCAAGTTCGGTATCGACTACCGCTACGGAAAAGCCCATCTCGTTTCCGTCGAGAGCAATGCCCTCCGTTCCGGTACCTACTTCGCTCACGCGGCCCGTACCTCCGGCGTCACCGACGGGCAAGAATCTGTCGGGCTGGGATTCGCAACCTTCCTGCTTGGCGACGTGACCACCTTCTGGCGCACTGAAACGGCCAATGTGAATGCGGAGTCGCGGCAGAATCGCATCTTCACTTACGCGCAGGATCAGTGGCGCGTCAACCCGAAAATCAGTGTCGACTACGGTGTCCGCTGGGAGATCTACACACCCGAAACCGTCACTGCGGCCGGCGCCGGCGGCCTGCTCAACATGAACACCGGCTACGTCAACATCACCGGCGTCGGTCAGGTCAACAGCGCAGCCAACGTGCAGAACAACCTCGGCATGTTTGCTCCGCGCCTCGGCGTCACCTACCAGATTCTGCCTAAGACGGTTATTCGCGCAGGCTACGGATTAGCATTTGGACAGGGTTGGGCGGGCGACAGCTTCGGCGAAGACATGACTGGGTCATTCCCCAGCCAGATTCAGCAGAACATCCAGCCGGTGAATAACAGCTTTGCCGCGGTGTTCAATCTCACCAGCGCTGAAACCCTCACCAACGGCACCACGGTGGTTCCCGCCGGGCCGCCGTCCTACACCTTCCCGCCCACGCCGAGCAACGGCCTCTATCAACTGCCTGACGGCATCTACCAGAACACCCGTACCTCGAAAGTCCGGCTGCCCAGCGTGAACGGTTATAACTTCACCGTCGAGCAGGAACTCAGCCCCACCGCAACCTTCCAGGTGGCCTTCGTGGGCGCGCAGGCTTACCACAACATGTTTGACTCTTCTCCGACCTTTAATGCCAATGAAGAGACCCTGGCCGGCTTTGAGCAGATTAACCCCCAGACCGGCGCCCTCTACACCGGTGCCGAACGCTCACCCTACTACGACGGAACCGCGCAGTCCGAACTAGGCGTCAAGTTCGGCCATCCTTTCGGTTGGACGCAGCGCATTGACTACGCCATCAACGCGGCCACTGAAAACTACAGCGCCCTGCAGGCTGTATTCGTCAAGCGCGTCAGCGCCGGCCTCTCCTTCACCTCCAACTACACCTGGTCCCATGCCCTCAGCCATGAGGCGTATGAGTTCGGCATCGACCCGGCCATCGGACGCGGGAACAGCTACTATAACCGCCGTCATGCATTCATCTTTGCCGGCGATTACGATCTGCCCTTCGGCAAGGGCAAGGCATTCGGAAGCGATGCTTCGCCTGTCGTGCGCGAGATCATCGGCGGGTTCCAGCTCAACGCCAGCTTCGCCTGGCAAGGCGGTCTGCCGTTCAACGCCTGCTACAACGAAATCTCCCTCGACAACGACGTAGCTGCCAACGATGGCTGCGGGCCTTCCTTCGTCAACAAGGTTCCTGGAGTCAGGCCCCGGATGCACAAGGGTAAGTTCGATCCAAATAACAGCTGGGTCCCGTACATGCCCGAATCACCCTACGCCCTCACTTCTCCCGGAACCCCCGACAACTCGTGGGGCCCATGGGCTCGTCCGGCTCTCGGCACCTGGGGCAACCTTGGCCGCGACTCGCTCTGGGGACCTGGAATCGTGAACGTGGACTCGTCCCTCTCCAAGACGTTTGAACTACGCGAGGGCTACAACCTGCAGTTCCTCCTCCAGGCCTACAACGTGTTCAACCACGTTAACCTGGGCAACCCGAACTCCTGCGTCGATTGCCAGGGGAACGGCGGCACCATCGGGAGCACTCTGCAGTCCCAGTTCGATGGAACCACGTTGAGGCGCCTGCAGTTTGCCGCCCGCTTCAGCTTCTAATCGGCAAGCACCCCAACCCGGAGGGGATGGCGAGCAACACTTGCCAACCCTCCCGCTTTCCTGTGTTCCGGCGTGCAACTTGTTACGCGCGCTCACTCGTCCCGACAATTGGCCGCACTTGCTTCACCTTGGCAGCTCAGGAAGAAAAATGGAATCCACGGCAGCAGGGAAACGACGGCGATGGACGCGGATAACGGACCATATTGAATGGACGCCTCTGACCGGCACTCATTCGCTTCAAACATCCCGGTCGATTCGTTTTCTCGTCCTTGTCTGTACCATGTCGATGGCTGGCGCACTGTGCGCCCAGACGTTGCAGTCACTGCCGACCCAGCCCGCCTTTTCGCTTCATACTCCCGAAGATCACCTTGTCATCGACCGCGAGGTGGTCCCTTCGCGTCCGTTTTCCGTAGTCGGTCCGCGCGGCGCGGTGCTCGGCCAGCAGGATGGATCCTGCGAACTCTGGCTCTTTCCCTGGAAGATCCTCAGCAATCTGCGCATCTCCGCGCAGATGGAGAACTACCCGGTTCCAATCGACGTCAACCTGCACGCCGCGCGCATCGAAGTCCGCCCCGATTCCACCATCATCACCTTCGCGCACGCCAACTTCAGCATCAAGGAAATCATTCTCGCTCCGACCGATGACTCCAGCGGAACCGGCGCCATGATCTTCTACCAGATCTCCGCCGTCCGCCCCATGACGCTCACCTTCAGCTTCACGCCGAACATGCAGCGCATGTGGCCCGCTGAATCCGACCCCCAGCCAAGTCCGGAGTGGGTCCGGACCGGCTCGTTGAGCGGCTTTTACATTCTGCATCTCAACACGCCGGAAAATGCCGCGGCCATCGCCATGCCAACCGCCGAGCCCGGCATTATGATCCCTTATCAGGAGCTCGCGACGTTTTATCCCTCGCAATTTGTCCTGCGGTTTGACCCGGTCCGCGATTCGCAAACGCTCTTTCCGCTTCTGGTAGTCGCTGCCTCAACCCCGGCCGAGACCACCAAACAGGCGTTCGCTCAGCAACTCGCAACCCTTGACGACAAGGCCCGGTCTACTTACGAAGAAAACCGGTCCTACTATCGCGACCTTCTTTCGAAAAGCATGAGCATCGAGACGCCCGACTCAAGCTTGAACGACGCATTTTCCTGGGCCGAAGCGTCAATCGAACAACTCCGCGTCGAGACCACGCCGGGTCATCGCGACGAAGCTCTCACCGCCGGCTTCATCGGCTCCGGAGACTCGGTCCGGCCGGGCTTTGGATGGTTCTTCGGACGTGACGCGCTCTGGACCCTCTACGCCCTCGACAGCATCGGCCGTTTCGACTCAACGCGCAGAGAGATCGAGTTCCTGCTCCGCCGCCAAAGCCCGCAAGGCAAAATCATGCATGAGTGGTCGCAGACCGCCGACCTCGTCGACTGGAAGAGCCTGCCCTACCCCTATGCCTCCGCCGATGCCACCGTCCTGCTGCCCATGACCATGAACGACTATCTCCGCATCAGCGGCGACAAGGACTTCATCTCATCCCATTGGGACAATCTCCTGCGAGCATGGCAGTTTGAAACATCGCACGACTCTAACGGCGATGGAATCTACGACAACTCCGTGGGCACCGGGTGGGTCGAGTCCTGGGTGCCTTCCATGCCTCGCCAGGAGATCTACCTCGCCGCACTCGATGAACAGGCCAGCCTCGCCTTCGCCAATCTGGCCCGCGTCACCGGGCATGACGATCTGGCCTCGCAGGCAGAGACGCGCGCCGCCCGCATCGGCAAAGAAATCGAATCGGAATACCTGCTCCCCGGCAGCAAATTCTACGCCTTCAGTTGGAACGCTCCTGAAGCGGTAGACCCCACACCCACCATCTTCCCCTCCGTGGCCTGGTGGGACGGCGACTACTCCCTCGCCCAGAGCCAGCCCATGCTTTCGCGGTGGGCATCGGCCGAATTCTCTACCGATTGGGGAACCCGCTTGATGAGCGGCCAGGTCAGCTTCTACGATCCCATCAGCTATCATCAGGGGTCGGTATGGCCGCTCTTCACCGGCTGGGTCTCGGTCGCGGAGTACCGCTCCGGGCGCACACTCTCCGGCTATGCGCACCTGATGCAGAACGCCAATCTCACCTGGTCACAGGACCTCGGCAACACAACCGAATTGCTTTCCGGCCGCTTCTTTGAGCCCCTCGGCCGCAGCACCGCCCACCAGCTCTGGTCCTCCGGCATGGTCATCTCCCCGGTCGTCAGGGGCCTCTTCGGCCTGGCCTGGAATCTGCCCGACAACACCCTGAGCGTCACCCCCAGCCTCCCCGCTGACTGGCAGGATGCGACCATCCGCAACGTCCCCTTCGGCCCCGCCCGGCTCGATCTGAAGTTCACCCGCTCGGCCACGCAGCTTCGCGTCGAGGCCGTCAATGAACCGGCCGGACTCAAACTCGCGTCCCAATCACCAGGCGCAATAGTCGAGGGAAACACCCTGCGAATCCCATTGCCCGACGTCGAAGTTGCCATCAGCGATCAACTGCCCGCCTTCGGCGATGAAACCCACCAGTTGAAAGTGATCGACCAGCAGGCTACTGCGCGGCAATTGAAACTGACGCTCTCCGGTATCGGCGGAACAACCTATAACCTCCAACTCCGCCAGAATGCCGTCAACCTCAAAGTCAAGGCCGCTGGCGCCACGCTTGGCCCGCTCGACCACGGCCTGCGCCCCCTCACTGTTTCATTTCCCCCCGGCTCTGGCTACAGCACGCAGGACGTACTATTCTCCTGGTAGCCCGTGGCTCGGCGACAAGCAAACTTGAGAACGCCTCGGGAGAGGAAGCGAATGATCCAATCTCCAAGGCTGATGTCCGCTGCGAAGCACCGTCTTACTTGTCTGACTGCAATGTTTCTCATCATCGCGGTCACCAGCGGCCGCGCACAGCAGACGCCGGCAATCACCTCGAGTCAGCAGCGGCCTTCGCTGGTCATGAACGCGGATTCGCAACAGCGCTTCTTTGCCGCCCACGGCCGCCGCGCCCTCATAGATGGCTACTCCACGGGAGGTCTCGAAGCCTGGGTCTATCCTTTTCAGATCTTTCGCGATTACCGCATTACATTTCGCGAGCGCGGAGCCGCAACTTCGGTCGAGGCCACAAGCATTCTCAGCCGCACCGAGTATCAGCCGGATTCGGTCACCCGTATCTACCTCGGTCCCGGCTTCACAGTTCGAGAGAAACTCTTCGTCCCCCTCGACGCCCCCGGCGCCGTCATCACCTATTCGATCCAGGGCGCCCACTCCATCGGGATCGAAGTGCACGCCACGCCTGTTCTCAACCTCATGTGGCCCGCCGCAGTGGGTGGTCAAAGCGTCGCATGGAATGCGGACCTCAAAGCCTTCGTGCTCGCCGAACCCGCATACGGCTATTCCGCCGTAGTCGGCTCACCTCAGATCGTCGCCCACGACGACCCCGGCAACGGCACCCTGCAGGGCGCCGACGGTCCGCCATTGAATTTTATCCTTCAACCTGAAACTTCCGGTATAGCCACAGTTTTTATTGCGCTCAATCCTCCCCACGCATCCGACCGCGGCGCTCTTTTCAGCCAGATGATCCACGATGGGGGAACCCTCGAGGCAGAGTCAGCCGCGCATTGGAATCGGTTCTCCAATTCCGTCCTCAAGGTCACAACTCCCGACGAGGAAGTAAACCGCGCCATCGCCTGGTCTGAAATCGCGCTCGATCAAGCCTGGGTTTGCAATCCCGATCTCGGTTGCGGCTATGTCGCCGGATACGGTCCAACCCGCGCCGGGCGAAGGCCGCAGTACGACTGGTTCTTCGCCGGCGACGGCCTCATTGCCACCGATGCCTCCATCAGTGCCGGCAACCTCTCTCAGGCACACGAAGAACTCGAGTTCATTCTCCACTATCAGGACCCCAAAACGGGTATGATCTGGCACGAATTATCGCAGAGCGCCAGCTTCCTCGACTGGGCCGGCAAGTATCCCTACATGTATGTCCATGTGGACATCAGCTTCCAATTCCTTCCCGTCCTTGCGCGCTACGTCGAAACCAGCGGAGACTTGGGTTTCGCGCGCGACCACTGGCAGGCCATTGAAGCCGTCTACCGTTACTGCGCTTCGACCATCGATCCCGCCACTCAGCTGCCGCGCATCCCCGCAGACAAAGAAGGCGGCAATGAGCAGGATCGCCAGTCCGACGACCTCGGTCTTTCCACCGCCTGGGTCGAAGCCAGCGCGGCCTTCGCGCAACTTGCCGCACTCACCGGCCACCCCGATCTCGGTGATCAAGCCACGCGCGCCAGCCAAGCCGCCCGCGCTTCGATACCCGTGCGCTACTGGGATAGCGCCCAATCGTATTGGATCAGTGGACACACTCTTTCCGGTCAGCCGATGCCCGGCCGCGGCAGCGCCCCAGAGTCAGCCCTCACGCTTCATCTGATTACGGAACAGCAGAACGCCCATGTCCTCGATGAGCTTGCCTCATCGTCCTATCAAACCGACTGGGGTGCGCGCAGCGTCCCGGAAGGATCGGCCAACTTCGATCCCGCCTCCTACTCCAAAGGCAGCGTATGGCCGGTACATGCAGCTTCGCTCGCAACAACTTTCTGGTCGGAACATCGTCCGGTTACCGCGCTCGCCCTCTGGCGAACTATCCCTCCGCTGGTCTCCCTGGACTCTCTCGGTCACATCCCCGAGGTCCTCGACGGCAGCGTCTACCGCCAGCAGGTCGAATCAGTGCCGGAGCAGACCTGGTCCTCCGCCGGATTCATCGACGCAACCGTGCACGGCCTGCTCGGCCTGGAAGCAGATTCCGTCGCCGGCCGGCTCGTCTTCGCGCCGCGTCTTCCCTCCGAGTGGAACGATCTGTCTCTCCAGAACATCAACCTGCGCAACTCTTCCATCTCGCTCACGCAGCACCGCACCGCAGGCGAACTTTCGCTCGAGATCGACAACCCCGGCAACCCGTTTCAACTCGACTTCGCTCCCGACCTTCCTCTGGGGTCGAAGCTGCTCTCCGCATCCTTCAATAACCACCCAGTTGCCGCCCAAATCGAAAGCCATCCCCAACAAGCCATCGCGAAGGCCGTGTTGACGGTTCCGAATGGAAGCAGCCGACTGCGTCTTGAACTCTCGGGAGGCATAGCGGTGCTTGTCCCCGCTCCTCACCCGCAATTGGGAGACGTGAGCAGCGGGATATTCATTGTGAATGCAATTCTTGACGGAGACTCGCTCGTCATCGGCGCCGATGTTCCGGCAGATCAAATCTCGAGCCTCCTGATCCAGACCGCGCGAAAGCTAAGAAACACGCAGGGCGCCACAGCCGAATCAACTGCTCCGAATCAAATCGAAGTGACCCTTGCCGCGATTCCGAATCCTGCCTCGCCCTATCGCCGCGCCCACGTTACGCTGGAGTTCGAGCCTTGACGTCAACGATTCTGAACTCAGCGGTCTTCTCGCGTTGCCGCTCCGCGCTTCTCGTCGCCTGTGTCGCGATCTCCTACACCGCGATGGCCGCCATCGCCCAGCCATCGCCCACCATCCTTACCTCCAGCATTAGCCTCACATTCACCAGCACCGGCCCTTCGCCGAGGCTCACCTCCCTCAGCGGTGTCCGCGGTTTCGCCTTGAGCAACCAGGCCGACGAGCCTCTGCCCGCGAGCGTTCAAGTTGACGGCGCAACTCTGCCCATCGCCTGGCATCTCAATCGCGCGCTTAGCGCCTCAAGTTACCGCCATATCACCTTCGTCTACGATTCCTCCGAGCCGCATCTTCGCCTCAACTGGCAATGGCAGGCACGCGCCAACTTCGGTCCCGTCGAGCACAGCATCCGAATCGAGAATCTCAGCAGCCGCGAAGTCTGGCTTCCTCTCGTCGACTCGCTCCGCCTCGACTGGAACACCCCGCCCAACCGCGACCTGCGCAATTTCTACGTCGAGAAAGGCGCAGACACACCCTCCGCCCAGGGCACGCACAACGAAGCAATCGTCGAAGGCTATCGTTGGACTGGCAAATCCTCCACCTACGCATTCCCTATCAAAGGCGAGCAGCGCGAAATCATCCCCATCGAAATCATCTACTCCCCCACCAGCCCCGCAGACGGCTGGTATGCCGGCATTGAATTCAGCGGCCGCACGCGTATTGATCTTGCGCGTAACGGCGCCACCCTATCGAGCGTCCTCGGCCTCAATCCCGACCCCGGTCCATTCTCCACCCGTCTTGAGCCCGGCGGCAGCTTTGAGACCCCCACTGTCTTTCTCGGCGCCTTCACTGGCGGCCCCGATGGCGCAGGAAATCAGCTGCGCCCCTGGGTTCGCGCCGTGCTCGGCAATCCGCTCACCTGGAAGGACCCCCATTATCCGCTCATGGTCAACAACAGCTGGGGCAGCGGCATGCAGGTTGACGAACCCCTTGCCCTGCGCATGATTGCCCAGTCCAGCGAACTCGGCCTGGAGATGTTTCACCTCGACGCCGGCTGGTTCCGCGGCGTCGGTGACTGGTATCCCGACCCCAAGAAATTTCCCCATGGACTCACCGCCATCGCCGACGCCGCCCACCATGCCGGCTTGCGATTCGGCATCTGGGTCGACTGGACCCAGGCCGGCATCGACACCGCTCCGGGTGCGCTCAATGTGCATGGCGTCAAAGACTGGCTTGTCTCCGACATGGGCCCCGATTGGAAGCCGGAAGAGTTCAAGGGCCAGACCGTCGACCTGGGCGTACCCGCAGCAGCCACTTATCTATCAGGAGAGCTCAAGCGAATCATCGAAAGCTATCACCTCGACATGCTCGAGCACGACGGCTATCTGGTTGCGGACGGCTGCATCCGCACCGACCATCCTCACGCCCCGCCCAATCAGAGCGCCATGCACATCGTGCACGACTGGGCCTCTGATTTCGTCATGGCCTCGAACTCCACCGACGTCAGCTACCACTCAGTGCATGCCTATTACAGCATCTACGAGAAGCTGCGCCGCGATCATCCCGGCCTGCTCTTCGAGATCTGCAATGACGGCGGCCGCATGGTCGACTTTGGATCGGCAGCCCACGGCGATTACTTCTCCATCACCGACACCTACGATCCGCTGTCCAACCGCCGTGCCTTTTTCGACGCCAGTTACATCCTACCCCCGGCCATGCTGGAGAGTTACGTCGAGAAGTGGCCCACCCCGCGCCCCGAGAACCTTCTCTACATGCTGCGCAGCGGCATGATGGGCTGGGTGACCATCATGCTCGATACCACCGCATGGTCCGCCGATCAGCACCAGGCCGCGCACCAGGCCATCGCGCTCTATAAGCAGCAGCTGCGTCCCCTGATTCGCGACGCGCGCTTGTATCACGTCTCCGATCGTCCCGACGGCATCCATTGGGACGGAATGGAGTACTGGGACCCCACCCGCGGAAAAGGCGTAGTCTTCGCCTTCAGAGGCAGCACGCTCGATCAGTCCGACCATCGCTTTCAACTTGCCGGTCTTATCCCTTCCAAACGCTACCGCCTGCATTTCGAAGACGGAACATCGCCCGACAGGGAAGCGACGGGCGCGGAACTGATGGCGCCCGGGCTCGCCGTTCACCTGGCCTATCCGCTAAGCTCCGAACTGGTCTTTCTTGAGAGTTCGTCTCAAAAACAATGACGGGTCCAACTCGTCAAGGTCTAGGTGAACATCATGAACGATGAATTTGAAGGTCTTGTTGCCGTAGTCACCGGCGCAGCGCAGGGAATCGGGCTGGAGATCGCCAGGGAACTGCACCAGCGCGGCGCGCGCCTGTTGCTCGTCGATCGCAATGCGCAGGCCGAGGCTGCCGCCGCCCAATCCATGACCGGTGGCATTCCAGCCGAATTCGCCGTTGCCGATCTCGCCGACCCCGCAGCGATCGAGGCGCTCGCAGCCAGGGCCGCGGCTCTCCAGTCAAGGGTCGATGTGCTCGTCAACAACGCCGGCATCGAACTCGATCTCCCCTTTGAACAAATCACAGCCGAGGCCTTTGATCGCGTCATCGCGGTCAACCTGCGCGCGCCGTTGCTGCTTGCCAAGGCGCTGGCTCCGTTGTTTCCACCCTCCGGGGGAGCCATCGTCAATATCAGCTCCATCCACGCCGGCCACGCTTTCCCCGATTCCATTCCATACGCCTGTTCGAAAGCCGGCATGGTGGCCCTTACCCGCAACCTAGCCCTCGAACTGGCGCCGCGCCAGGTCCGCGTCAACGCCATCTGCCCCGGTTATATCGATACGGCGTTATGGGAACATTATTTGCAATCGGCGGCCGACCCGGAGGCAGTAGCCCGAGAGATAGCCGCGCTCCATCCACTCGGCAGGCGCGGCGTCCCCGCCGATGTGGCCTCCGCCGTTGCCTTCCTCGCCAGCCCTCGCTCGGCCTGGATCACCGGTACATGCCTGGTAGTCGACGGCGGACTCACAATTCGCGCTCACCCCTGAAAAGCGAAGCAACGGCGCTTACTCCTCGCCCTCCAGTATCCTTCCGTCTTCTTCCACTCCCCCAATCGAAGTCAGCCCTTCCTGGACAGAAAAAAGCACCGCCGTCTCCATGCTCTCGCCCGCGCCCAGCCAGCGCGCTCTTCCTTCATCAATCATCGGTTGCATCTTGAATGGGTAGCCGGTAGCCGGCTCCAGCACCGCCGCGTTTACGTTCTGCCAGCCGCCGTGGCTGGCAAACAGCCAGCAACTCGGAAACACCGCTGAATCAAATCGCAAGGCAGCAGCCAGCTGGTTGCCGCGATTGGTCACCCCGCACCATCCCGATGCCAGTTCGTCTCCATAAAAAAAGTGCAGCGCGCGCGAGGAAACGTCCAGGACCTGTCGCAGATCGAGCGTGCGATCACCCATGGGCGCGTATGGCCACCGAAAAACCTCCGGCGCTTCCATGAGTGTCCCGCGAAACTCCGGCTCCATCCGGATCTGCATGGGGGGAAAGTCGATGCGATGCTCCGGCGAAACGGCAAACGCCGGATGCAGCTTGAACATAAACGGAAACCGTTCGTCTCCGTTATTGGTCAGCCGATATCTGATTTCAAGCGTGGAAGTTTCCGCCCTTAAACTCAGCGACTTCTCCAGCAGAAAATTGCTGACCGGCGTCGTGAATGCCAGATGTACCCCGCCATCGATTGGTGTCGCCACCCACCCCCCGGTCCACAACTCGCCGTGATCGGGGAGCAGCTTCCCCATGAAAGTGAATGGCTCGTCGGTCGGAAACAACTCGTCCCAGCCCCCGCTCCACACATCGTCATAGCAGGCATTCAATGCGTGCCGCGCCGGAGCGACGCTGGGGCTGTTCCACAGTAACGCAGCGTTCAAGGGCTTGTAGGTGATCTGCCAGATCTTTGCTCCCGCCTCAGGCAGGACTACTATGCGCAGGAGGCTGTTGTCCATGACCACAGTGCGCAACCCATTCAATGCTGGTCCATCACGCAAGACAACCCCGTTCATTTTTTGTCTTCGCAACCTCTTTCGTCTCGCCGCCACGATTTGCTTTGGCGGTTTTTATTGCGGCGGGCCGGGGTTATGCCAGCTCCCGTTCGGCTTGATCAGTACATCCGCCTCTTTCGGTCCCCAACTCCCGCGTTTGTAAGGACGCACACGGTGATGGTGTTTCAAAATCGGATCCACCACCTCCCACGCAGCTTCCACCGCATCTTCGCGCGTAAACAGCGCTCCATCTCCGGCCATCGCGTCGCTCAACAGCCGTTCGTACGGCGGCTGTACTCCCGACTGTTCCTCCAGCAGGAAAAGCTCGCGCTGCGTGCCCACAAACTCCTTGCCCGGCACCTTCACGCGCGCCGCCAGCGCCACTGCGGAACTCGGCGACAGGCTGAACCGCAGATAGTTTGCCCGCCCTTTCTCCGGCACCGAATCGGCAAACAGGCGCTGTGGCGGCGGTTTCAGCTCCACCAGAACCTCCGTCGCATTCTCGGGCAGATACTTGCCCGAGCGCAGGTACCATGGCACGCCGTTCCAGCGCCACGAGTCGATAAACAGCCGCAGCGCGCAATACGTCTCAACGTCCGAATTCCTCTTGACGTCCGGCTCTTTACGATACCCCGCGTACTGCCCGCGCACCACGTCATCGGGTGCGAGCGGCCGCATGGCGCAAAATACTTTTGCCTTCTCCGTCTGCACCGCTCCGTAGTCCCGGCCCACCGGGGGCTCCATCGCCAGCAGCGCGACGATCTGGAAAAGATGATTCTCGATCACGTCCCTGAGGCACCCGGCCGTCTCATAAAACGAGCCCCTTGTGCCCACTCCAAAACTCTCCGCCAGCGTAATCTGCACACTGTCGATATGGTTCCGGTTCCAGATCGGCTCCAGAAACGAATTCGCAAATCGAAAATACAGGATGTTCATGATCGCTTCCTTGCCCAGGAAGTGATCGATCCTGAAAATCGAGTCTTCGGGAAACACCGCACGCGCTGCGCGATTCAACTCCCGCGCCGATCTCAAGTCCCGTCCAAACGGCTTCTCCACGATCACCCGCGCGTTGTCCGCGAGCTTTGACGTTCCCAGCCCTTTGATTACCGTCTCAAACAACGAAGGCGGAATCGCCAGGTAAAACGCCGGCCGCTTGGCTTTGCCCAGAGCCTGGCGTATCGCCGCGAAGGTGGCCGGATCGTTGTAATCGCCGCTCACGTAGGTCAGCAGCGACAGCAGGTGTTTCAGCGCCCGCTCGTCATCCACCCCTCCCGCCTTCTTGATGCTATCGCGAACTCGCTTATGCAGCTTGTCCAGGCTCCACTTCGGAAAAGCCACTCCGATCAGCGGAACATTCAATGCGCCCTGTTTCGCCATGGCATAGAGCGCCGGAAAAGTCATCTTGTGAGCCAGGTCGCCGGTCACTCCAAAGAGCACCAGCGCATCGGAATGGGGAAGAGTCACGTGTACCTCGCTGAAGATTTTGATGCAGTTTCTTCGTCCTCGCGCTCGATCTCAGAGTCCGCCCATGCACTTCATTCAACAACTCGCTGGCAGCAACAATTCGCTCGCGCCAGCCCGGAAGAGCCTTCAATTATCTTAAAGACCCCTCACCCGCCAAACCGCCCCATCCATCTCGCCAACTCCCGTTGATCCCCATCCCCGGCCGCATGAGCCTCGCGCACATTCCGCCGCTCCGTCTGCGACCGGTTCTGGCTCAGCTTGAACTTGCCTTCAATTCGCTCGATCGGAATCCGAAATCCCATAATACCCGCCAGCATCGACCGCCTGTATCCATCCGGCATCGCCCGCCAACGAACCCAATAAGACGGCTCATGCGTCTCGAGCAGCCCGTTGAGCAGCGCCTCTTTCTCTGCCTCATCTTCCACCAGGGTCAGCGTTCCGTAGGCGTGAACCGAAATGTAGTTCCACGTCGGAACCGACAGCTCTTCCACATACAAGGTCGGCGAGACATAGGTGTGCGGCCCCGGGAAAACCACCAGCGTCTCCCGCTCCGCGAGCGCCTGCCAGTGACGGTTGGCCTTCGCAAAATGCCCCTCGATCACCCCGTGCGGCCCTTCGTCCTTCACCACCAGCGGCAAATGGGTAGCCTGCGCCGCACCCTCCTCACCGCCCCTAGCCTGCGGGCCAAACAAAATGGCGAACGAATAACTCCGCATCGCCTCTATCAGCACTGCCCGCTCTGAAACCTGGTTGAATTTAGGCGAATACATGAGCCCCCTTTTACTACGCCGCCATCGTCTGAGCCAGCCGCCTCACGGTCAGCACCGTAATATCGTCTTCCTGCCCGAAGCTCTTGGCCGCCTCGGCCAGATAGAACGCCGACTGGTTGCTCAAATTCTGCAGCCGCTCAAATCCGAACAACTCGCCCGAAGGCCGCCGTGCCTCCACCACCCCGTCCGACAGCAGCAGCAATCGATCCCCTGGATGAAGATAAAACCGAATCTCCTCATAACTCGATTCGTCAAGCACCCCCAGCGGCAGGCCGCCCGGCACCTCAATCTCCTGGCTGTTCAGGTAAGGCGGCAGATGTCCGGCATTTGCCAGCACCACCTCGCCATTCGCCTTGAACAGCACCGCCTGGCAGGTCGTAAAGCTCTCCGACCCCGCCAGCACCCGGTTCAGCGAATCCAGGATCCGCGCCGGGCTCAGGTCCGGCGTCCTCCTCAGCGCTCCCATCAGCATCGACACATTCATTGCTGCCTTCAGCCCTTTGCCCGCCACGTCTCCAATCACCACGAGCATCCCGCCGTCGCCCACTGACTCCACATGAAAGAAGTCCCCGCCCACCTCGTTCGCCGGCGTGTAGACCGATTCCACTTCAAACCCCGGGGTGGCCAACTTCTCCTGCGGAATCATCAGCTCCTGCACGCTCCGCGCTGCCGCCAGTTCGCTCGAAGCCCGCTGCTGGTCCCGATTGATTCTCAAAAAGCGCACAAAGATAATGATCACGATCACCAGGATTCCCGTGAAATCCGCAATCGACGCGAAGTGAATCGGAATAGCCCCGGCGTGCAGCGTCAGCGGCGAACGGACTTCGGTTCCGCGCATCTCGCTCAGGCTTGCCGTCGCCAGCGGCTCTACAATTCCAATCAGCCCCAGCACCAGCGGAACCAGCAACAGGCCGGCCTCGAAATTCCGCCGCACCGAGGCTGCAATCAGCGTCACAAAGACGAAGATCGACCACACCACCAGCCACAGGAAGCTGCCCACAAACCCAATCGCCAGCATCAGGCCCACAATCCTGCCGTGACCCACCAGCAGTAGCGTCGGTCCCACCAGCGCCAGCACCGGCGCCGTATAACGCAGCCAGCGGATATACCACCGCCGTTTGAGCGCCAGAAACGCCACCAGGAACTCGAAAAACAGGTACGCCGAAGCCAGCAGCAACTGCAGAACCAGCGCCGCGAACCAAAGGCTGTCCAGCTTCGCCGAACTCCCCGCCAACTCCACAAACCCGATCGGCGATTGCACCAGCTCGTGCAGCGCCAGCCATAGATACTCCAGGTGCCCCTTCTGCGAGAAATAGAGCGCCAGCAGAAACCCCGCCAGGACAATCAGAACGATCGAGTACACCATCTTCGGCAGCCGCTCAAAAAGGTTCCGGTTCTGCCACAAGGTCAGCTCCCGGTCCAAATCCGCGCGATTCCCCAGCCTCACCGTCCGTGAAGCGAAAAATGAGGTGTAAGCCCCGCTGCCAAACGGAACATAAAGCGTCCTCAAAACCAGAGTCAGTGAAGTCACCGAGGGATCGACCTTCAAATCGTAGACGCGCGAAATCTGCTGGTAATGCCCGAGCGTGCTCCCATGCGGGCCCTCCGGCGTAATCCGCTGCCCGTTGGCAAACACCTCCGCGCTCGCATCGCTGCTTCCGACCTCAATTGAAGTATTCTGCGATACCGGCAACTCGATCAGCAGCGCTACCGGCCCATGGTTGGGCGCCAGCTTGATATGCATCCGAAACCACGCATACCGGGTCACCCTCGTCGAGTCCAGGTCGTCCTCGGAGATCTTCACATGAGCGCCTGAAAACCTGGTCCCAGCGTCCTCCTCCGGAACGTCCTCCATGAAGGCCGTCGCGCTCCGCGTCGCCCATCCCGAATCGTCATAGTCCGCCAGCGCGGCCGAACTGTCGGACGAAATCCCCACCCTCCAGCCGTTATCCAGTACCAGCGACGATCCAAGGCCGCTGGCGTCGAAGATTATCGCCGGCCGGGGCTCATCCTTGGCAGCTATCTTCCCCCGCCCGTGCGCCGCGATCCTTGGCAACAGGGGAGTCAGGCGCTTCGGCGTCGACTGCGCACCCGCCTGCGCCGCTACGCACACCGCCATCACCGCTGCCCTCAAAATCGCCTGCCGCAAAAAGTCCCTCCGCCACCGCAGTGCTGACGCCCATCCGCTTCAATATCCTTCACTTTAATACGCCCCCGCCAGTCGCGGAACCTCATTCCCTGTTTCGGCTTACCGCCGGCCGTCGAAATATCCTTTCCAATGGTTACCAACAGGCGCATACTAGCGTCTAATTCGATAGAGCGGAGCGGATTCAAGGGCAGGTCTGCACCGGGAGGTTTGGTCATGAGAGCTGTTCGCATGAGTTCATTCGCGGCAGTTCTGGCGGCGATGTCACTGACATTGGCTACCGGACTATGGGCACAGTCCACCGGGACCACCACCGCTTCCCCGAGCCAAACCCCGTCCACCCAACCCCCGTCAAATCAATCTCCGTCGACGCCAAGCCCGTCCACCCCGGCGGCGACAGCACCATCGCCGTCCGGCCAGGCTCCCTCCGCCCCATCAAGCGCTCAGCCGGCACCCGGCACGGCCCCGGTCGGCGGCGACCAACCCGCCCCGGCATCAGGCACTGCATCCAATAGCGGCACCCCGCCCACCACCAAGGCTCCCGCGCCCGGTACCACGCCGGTCGGCGGAGACGCCGCGCCGCCCCAGAAGGTCGATACCGAGAAAGTCGTCGATCCAGGTAGCGAAATGATCAAGATCAAGCCCGGCTCCATCGACGATGTCAACGCTGTCGGCAACCGCGACATCGGCGGGCGCGGCATGGGCAACTGGTACTCCACCGATACCGAAATCAAAATGGGCAAGATGTACTCCGAAGAGGTCGAAAAGAGCTCCAAATTCATCACCGACGACGTCGTCGAAGAGTACGTCAACCGCATCGGCCAGAACATCGTCAAGAACTCCGATTGCAAGGTGCCCTTCACCATCAAGGTCATCGATTCAGACGAGATCAACGCCTTCGCTCTGCCCGGCGGCTTCTTCTATGTCAACTCCGGCCTCATCCTTGCTGCCGACGAAGAGGCTGAACTGGCCGGCGTCATGGCCCATGAAACCGCCCACGTCTGCGCCCATCACGCTGTCCGCGAAATGACCCGCGCCAACTATGCCCAGCTCGGCACTATCCCCCTCATCTTCATCGGCGGCTGGACCGGTTACGGCATCTATGAGGCCGCTTCGCTGGCCGTCCCCATCACCTTCCTCAAGTTCTCCCGCGATTTCGAAGCCCAGGCCGACTTCCTCGGCGTCCAGTACATGTACCGCGCCGGCTACGACCCCCAGGCCTTCATCAGCTTCTTTGAAAAGATCCAGGCCCTCGAAAAACGCAAACCCGGCTTGGTCGCCAAGGCCTTCTCCGACCATCCCCAGACCCCCGACCGCATCCTCGAGTCCCAGAGGGAGATCGCCCGCATCCTCCCGGCCAAGGATGAATACACCGTCACCACCTCAGAGTTCGACGACGTCAAGGCCCGCCTGGCCCGCATCGAAAACAAGCGCCGTCTTACCGACACCAAGGGCGTAACCCGTCCCTCCCTTCGCCGCGCCAGCAATAGCCCTAACGACCAGTCTGGCAACGGCAGCAGCACCACCGACTCAAGTTCCGACGGCACCGACCAGCCCACCCTCCACCGCCGCGACGACCAGAACTGACCGTTGTAGCGCGATAAGTCGCAACTGCCAGAATTTCAGAGAGTGAGCTCGACCCACAAAGGAAGGGTTCCCCGGGCGCCTTGCTTTTGACACCTGGGAGGGCGTAACTCCCGACAGAACTTCTCCGCTCCTCGCGACACCCGGCGCGGTTGGGAGTACTCTTCCCATCGATGACACGGGAACCGATCCGCTACGAACGCTCAGGGGACTTCCATCTTCTAACCCTCAGTTGTCTCGATCGCTTCCAGCATCCCCGTGCGAAGGCAAAGGTCATTATCGTGTTAGTCATGGCGTTTGCTGCTCCATGGCTGGCACAGGCGGAAAGGTACAACCCAGCGGACCTTCCTAAGTTGCTGGGCTCGGAGTTGTTGGTCGAGGCCTATCTTCCGGATAGGTTTTTGTTCACCACCGAAGAAATGACGTTCCAAATGCAAGAGGATCAAATTGGGCTGGGGGTCTTCCCTAGTATTTCCACCGATGGAAGCATCGTAGCTTCCGCGCATCGCCTTGGCGGCGCATGTCACGCGCGCCGTGACTGATCGCCAGCGCTTATTCGGTGAAGGACGACGAATGGACCGACCACCAGGAGTTCGAGGCGTACGGGGCGGCGCTGTTGCCATCTCTCCCGATGGTTCCAGGTTAGCGTGCGTCACTCGCGATAAGCAGGCCCGGGTTCTCGACCTGCCGCACTTCCGCCTCCGGGTCCTCGACCTGAAGACCGGGAAAATAACCATGACCACAGAATCGTCGCGGACAATTGGCCCTAACCTCAGTTGGTCTACGAACGGTCGTCGCATTGCCTTCGACATGTATCCTCCTAGCGAGTGGATCGGCACGGAAATGCGCTCAATTTACGTTGCCGATCTTGAAACCGGCAAAATCTCACAAATCGGCATAGGCCGGTCGCCTTCCTGGTCGCCTTCGGGAGAATGGATCGCGTACATCAGCTACATTGAAGGGTCGGAACGTCACCAGGACTCGAATTATTACGCAGGACGTTACTACGCGATTAACGACTTTCAGGTTAGCTTGATGAGCCCTACCGGTACACACGCCCGAATCCTCATGGGCTTCCATTCCGATGTCGACCCAACTTGAAGCCCGTTTGGTCTCCCGATTCCCATACGCTCCTAATCAATAAATCACGGGACCCGGATAACGGCACGTTCGATATCGACATGCTCGATGTCATCACCGGCAAGGCGACGAAAAAGTTCAAGAACGTAGCGCCGGTTTGTGCTTGGGTACAGGTGAAATGAAAGACGGGTGCTGCCGCCTTCGGTCCTTCTTTCGCCCTTTTGCGAAGGGCCGGTTCACGACAACGCACGAACCGATCCCTCAGTCCCTCAGTCCCCAACCTTCGGCTTCACTTGCCGAAAATTACCCCGCAAAGGCGCATCATCGTCCCATGGCCATCCACGCCCAATCCGCGCCCAATTCCTGTTCCCGGACCCCTGAATTTGACCACCCCCCGACGAAAACATCAAGGCCTTGCGCCGGGATTCGAATTCCAGCAAACTGGCTGGGCCATTGGCGTAGCATTCAAGCGCACAGTTTCAAAACTCCATGTAAATTCCGAAAGGGGAGTCGACTCTCCGATCCTCGATTTGAAAGACCAGTTGGAAATTGCGGTCACTATGACTTCTGTGGTGCGCTCGCGCCATTGGCTTGCTACACCTGCCGTGAATTTGATACTTGGTTGGATGGTTCCCACGAGAGGGTTCTACAGATGCTGCTCGACGAGCGAGAAAGACTCGTGCAAATTACCGACACATCAATGACCGTACGATCGCTGCCGTCGCGACTGTCGTGCGTTTTCTGTTGGCTGAGATCGGGGCTGGCTACAATGAGTACGCTGCGACCCCAACCTCGTCGTATGCAAATGCCGTTTCGGAAACCATCGGCACTTCGGCCGCGTGTGGGCTCATTCCCTCGCGCTCTTCCGCCTTCAGTTCAAGAACAGGCTTGGGAACTCTGGTCGGCTTACCCAAAAGAATCGGCAAATTTCCCCTGTCGCAAGTTATTTATGGGACACGCAGCTGGCGGCAATGAACTCATGGGACACCGCACGCTATCGCTTCCTTTCCGGCAACGCCTTTACGTCCTTGAGCTGCTGGGCCTCCACGCGGAGACGCTTGAAATCGTAGTCGCGCTCGGTCAAGTGCTGGCGGTAGCTCTTGATCATCAGGAGGCGGCCCTGCAGGTTCGCTTCGGCGCCGGTGGGAAGCCAGAGCTCGGCATTCACCAATGCTTGGTCGAAACGAAGATTGGAACCCTTCTCGATGCTGGCGAAGAGGCCGCCAGCAATGCGGAAATCGTCGTTGAAACCCACTTCCATGTGCACCACCAGGCGGTCGGCCTCATCGATCCATAGCGTGCCTTGCAGCTTTCTTGAGACGTCCTCGGCCAGGCCGAGGGTCTTGGCGTCCTTGCGGCCTGCGAAATCAAAAATGACCGTGGGCCGTCCACGCCAAGTCTCGCGCCGGGGATTGCGCACGTCCATGATCTCCAGGACGCGGCTGATGATCTCCGGCACCCGGCTGATGTTGATGGCATGTGCTTCCAGCGGCTGATCAGGCGGGGTCGTCTTCGCCTTCTCCACCAGTTTGGCCACTCGCTCGGTCTCCTTCTGCTGCTCGTCGATGTCAAGCGGCCGGCCGTTCTTCTTGACGGCCCGCGCAATCAAATGGCCGTTGACGAAGAAGTTCTCGTTCTCTACGGTTTCGGTCTTCTTCACCTGACCGTTGGCGTCGATGTTCTGAGTTGTCTGCAGGGAGGTGTAGGTGTAGTTCTCGCGCACCTTATCGAACTGCTTCTCGTGCTCGTGCACCTCGCGCATGAGCTGGTGAATCTCGGGCAGGGTCTGATTGGATGGCTGCTGGGCTGGGTTTGGCGCGACCATGAGCAGAGGCAGCAAGGGGAGGAGGAAACCGGCCTGCCTGAGAATGCGTAATGAAGTCATGAGAGCAATTCTCTCTAGGGAATGATGTGGCGCTGCCGGACACCTCAGCTGCCCTCAATGAGAACCGATCCGGCTGAAGTCATAAGAGACGCCGACGGTGACTCCCTGTGGGTTGAGGAAAGAATTTGGATTGAAAAACTTGACCCGCCAGAACTGGTACTCATAATCTGCGCGCACCCAGACGCCGCGCCGCGCGCGATACTCGACACCACCGCCCCAGGCATAGCTGGTCCACGTGTCTCCCGTATACCAAGGGGGGAGCCTTGGGCTTTTGATGTGATCCATTGCAGCATAATCCAACAGGAACTTCCCGTAGGGATAGAAGTTGCGAAAATGGCGCACAGTATAGACCGGCCCGCCCCCGGCGGTACCCTGTCGCAGTTTCTGGCCCTGCGGTTGACCAAAATTGAGGAGGCGGGCCTCTGCCTCAACACCGAACCCGCGCAAGAATGACGGTCCATGCTCAATGTTCCAGTCTGTCCACACCGTAGTGCCTTCCATCCGCTTCGCGAACATCTCAGTGTAGTAATCGGAGAATCCGACGCCGACAACGAGCGGCCAGCCGCCCTGTTTGGCTTCCGGCGCGACTTGGGAAAACAGAGGGAAGGATGCTGTGAGGAAGAGCATTGCGAAAACAGACTTCAGTTGCATGTGACTCACCCGCTTCCGGCTCATCTTCACACATATCTTATGCGACTCTCGGGAAAGAAGGCCTCACCCCCCCTTTCACCTGCCGTTCTCGAGCAAGGGTAAAGTGACTATCGAGTGGAACAAATCGAGTTTCCTGCGAAGTTCGACGGCTCCAATAGGGCTGGTTTTGATCAGCCGCATGCGGTAGAGCACAGCCTGCAAACACTTGATCGAGGCCGTCCAGATTAGCCGCCGGACTTGCAGCGGAATGCGCTCTCCCGATGAGCCTTCGGCACAGCAACTCAGAGGGCACCGGTACTATCCCCTGAATAATGAAAGTCCGTCTGCCGCAACCGGATCGACTCGCAGATCCATAGATATTACCTTCATGGCGTCACGATGGTAACTTAAGTAACTACTCTATCGAATTCAATGTTCGCAGAAACATTCTCAATCGAGATCATTTTTCCAATCTGAACCCGAAAAGGTGTTCGTAACTTCACAGCGCCCTACGATAACTTATATAAATTAAGGCACTTAATAATTCTAGATTACGGTAACACAAATGTGTTACTGATGTAATCTCAACAGCGTGTTACTGTTGTGGTTGAATCATTGGAAAATAGCAGGTGACGTCCATCTTAACTACAGCAAATCATTTCATTCTTGAGGAATCGCGGCCGCCGCAGAGGAGTTACAGGCAAGCAGAAAAGGAGGTAGCGGAAACACTTTCAGGAGCGAATTATTTGTTACGAGCCTTATTCAGCTTCTCATCGAACCCCGAATTCGCACCGTGCAACGCGCTTCCCTTTAACAGCCGCCCGCGAGTTGATCAACGGGGCGCTTTCAGCCCCGCTCCAATCTGCCGGCTCCACCGCTGGCGCTCCGCTCTGCTCATCCTGTTATCCTGCTTGCTGCCTGTCGCCCTGTTCGGCGCAACTACTCGGGCCACACCTTTCGGCCCGGCACCGGCAACGCTCACCAGCCCGGCACCGGAAAGCGTTCTGTCAGGTGCATCGGCAACCTTCTCGTGGAAACCCGCCGCCGGGGTCAGGACCTATCAGCTCTGGCTGAGTCTTACTCCGCAGGGATCGAGCAGACTGTACGACTCGGGCCGCATCACGGCCACATCAGTTAAGGTAACTGGGCTACCGACCAACGGGGCGACCATTTACGCCACTCTTTATTCGGAAATCCGCGGGGTCTACAGGCCGGCCCACTCCAACTACATCGAAGCCAGCCCTGTGGCAGTGAGCGCGGTCTCCTGCAGCAGTGCGTCCATGACCGGATCGGGGACGGACTCCTGCGCAGTGACGCTAAGTGCGGCTGCGCCGGGCAGCGGACTGGAAGTGAGCCTGTCGAGCAGCAATGCAAAGGTTACGTTACCCGCTAAGGTGTCGGTGCCGGCAAGCGCGAAACGCGCCTCCTTCTCGGCGACGGTGGCATCGGTTGAGACTGCACAAGCGGCAACGCTGACGGCAAGCGCGGGCGGCGTTTCCAAGGGCTTTGCCTTGGAGTTGAATGCGGCGACAATCACATTGAGCACAGACGCGACGAGCGTGGCCTTTGGCGATGTTGAGCTGAACACGCCGGCAGCGCAGTCTCTGGCATTGAAAGCCACGGGAACTGCGCCTGTAACGATTAGCGCGGCGACGCTGAAGGGTGCCGGCTTCACCATGTCGGGGGTCAGGTTTCCGGTCACGTTGAATCCGGGCCAGGCTGTGACGCCGAGTGTGGAATTCGATCCGACCGCTGTAGGGGTAGCCAAGGGGCAGCTGACCATTACCAGCAACTCTTCGAGCGGTGGCACGACGGTGGTCAGCCTGAGCGGTACCGGAACTGCGCCGATCGTCGTCCGGGTGACTCCTGCCAATGTATCAACCACTGCTGAAACCAGTCAGCAATTCACTGCTTCCGTCACAGGAACGTCAAACACCTCGCTGAGTTGGACGGTGTCAGGAAACGGATGCAGCGGAACAGCTTGCGGAACGATCTCTTCGAGTGGACTCTACACAGCCCCGGCGACGGTACCGTCGCCAGCCACTGTCAGCGTTACTGCAACCAGCGAGTCGGAGCCAACACAATCCGCGTCAGCCGACGTGACAATTATGCCGCCGGTTGGGGCTACATACTACCTTGCGACGGCCGCAGACGGCGGCAACGACTCCAACAACGGTCTGTCGCCGAGCACGCCATGGCTCTCGCCAAACCACTCCGTCGACTGCGGAGATGTCATCTTGGCGGCTCCGAGCACAGCTTACTCAGCATCAAACTTCGCCACCGGCGCGTGGGGCACCGTAACATGCCCTGCGGGAAACAGTGTCGCCTGGCTTAAATGTGCCACTTTTGATACCTGTAAAATATCCTCAAGTGCCCTCGCTGGAATGTGGGTGGATCAGAGCTATTGGGGCGTCCAGGGGTGGGAAGTTACAACCACTGCAGCGGACACACAAGGAACCTGTTTTCTTGCAGAGCCCGCGTATGTAGCACCTGTGCAAATTCATCACGTTATCTTTGCGAATGACATTGCAAATGGCTGCGGATACACCGGTTTTCAGACCGGAAACATCGGCAGTGCGGGTGTGGATTACATTGCAATCGTGGGGAGTATTGCCTACAACGCCGCCCAGGGCAGTCTTACATGCAACAACGGGATAGATATCTACCAACCTATCGAATCGGACGCCTTGCCTGGGACGCACATCTACTTGGCCGGCAATTTTTCATTCGGAAACTTCGACCCCAATCCATGCGGCGGCATAATACCCGGAGATGGCGAAGGCATCACCTTCGATACGTGGGACGGCAGCGCGGGCGGACCGCCATCTCCGTATGCGGGGCAGGGTGTCGTAGACAACAACATCCTCATTGCCAATGGTGGTCGCGGATTGCTAGTTGGCGACAATGGAACTGGAACAGCGCCCTTCTCGCAAATCTACCTTCGACACAACACCATGTGGGGCAACAATCGCGATTTAAACCAGGCAGGCGGCTCAAGTAGTAGTTGGTGTGGGGAGGTAGACTTACTTACCACCCTGAACACTCAGGCATTCCTCAATGTCGCAGTGACGGATGCAGCCAACGGTTGCGGAACATTGCCGATCTATTCTTTTTATGTAATAGGTACATCGACCGGGTCCTCTGTCTATCAGAATTGGGGATATGCGGCTGATGGAAACAACGACGCGATCTCCGATAGCCCAGGATTCTCCTATGACCCGACTAACACGTTTGGCATAGATCCAAGATTCGCGAATCCTATGGTGCCGGAAGCACCAAGCTGTGGCAACTCCCCAAGCGTTCCGGCTTGTATGGCGACGGTGATCACCAACTTCAGGCCCACGAATCAGGCGACATGGGGCTATGGATATCAGATACCGAGTTCCACGCAGACGTACGACCCGCTGTTCCCGCAATGGCTATGCAACGTCAATCTTCCGGCTGGTCTGGTAACCATGGGATGTAAAGCTGAACTGTGATCTCAGACGGGCTGATACGGAACCCAGGTGCTGAATGCCTGGCAAGACCTAAACACCGATAAGCACCTGCACAACCGTTAAGGCTGCACGCCGGTTCGAAGCTACGCGCTGATCGGGGTCGGCCTCCGTCGCTCCATGCCGTTCCACCGAACAGCACGATGTTCGCGCCCCGAGTTGGGAAGGTCAACCACACGCCGTAGGAGTTGCGCGCTGGGGTTGTAATCGGGAATCAGATCTTTGAGAGTGAGCACGAGGTTTGACACCTCGCGGCGCTGGCAGATGCCGCGGAGCGCTTCAAGGTAGGATTCCATGCCCGCCGACGGGAGGCTGTTACCGGTGAAGATCTTGATCTTTTCGCAAGGGGTGGGAACCGTATTCTCCTCGATGAAGTTGAGTTCTTCGTAAAGCTTCTCACCGGGGCGTGCGCCGGTGAACTCAATCTTGATGTCTTCATCCGGTCGGAATCCGGAGAGCCGGATCAGGTTTCTGGCAAGGTCAACGATCTTCACCGGCGCTCCCATATCAAGCACAAAGATTTCACCGCCCATGCCCATCGTCGAGGCCTGGAGGACCAACTGTGAGGCTTCCGGGATGGTCATGAAATACCGGCGCATCTCAGGGTGAGTGACGGTGACAGGGCCGCCTGCCGCGATTTGCTTTTTGAAGATGGGAATGACGCTGCCGTTCGAGCCGAGCACATTGCCGAATCGCACCGCCACGTAGCAGGTCCGTCCATTCTGAAGTTCCAAAAGCAGCAGTTCGGTAACCCGTTTAGTGGCACCCATGATGTTGGTCGGCCGGACGGCTTTGTCGGAGGAGATCATGATGAAGTCTTCGACTCCGTGCTCGGCCGCTGCCATAGCGACGTTGTATGTCCCGAAAACGTTGTTCTCGATGGCCTCAAAGACGTTCGCCTCCATCATGGGGACGTGCTTGTAGGCAGCTGCGTGATAGACGATCGAGGGCGCGTGCTGGAGCAGAACCTCGTCGAGGCGAGCTCGGTTCTGAATGCTGCCCATTTCAGGGTAGAAAGGGATCGCCGGGAAGGCTTGGCGCATCTCGCGGTCGATTTCGAACAGGGGGGATTCGGCGATTTCAAATCCCACGATCTTCGCGGGGTTGAAGCGTGCAATCTGGCGACAGAGTTCAGAGCCGATAGAGCCAGCGGCGCCGGTGACAAGTACAATTTTGCCTTCGAGCGTACCGCGAATCTGGTCGTCATTCAAGCGTACGGTGTTTCGACCGAGCAGGTCTTCCACGGCAACCTCGCGGATCTGTCCCACGAGCCCGCGCTCCTCGATCACTTCACCCAGCCCCGGTATGGTCTTGTATTCCACCCCCGCTGCATGGCAACGCTCCAGAATCCGAGTCATCTGCGCGCCACTAGCCGAAGGGATAGCGATAAGAATGGTGTCGATATGATGCTTCTTTACCATTTCAATTACCTGGCTGTAACCTCCGAGCACCGGCACTCCGAGGATGCGCACGCTCTTCTTGTCCGAACAGTCATCCAGGAATCCCCGCACACGGTACGGCAGTTTGGGGTTCCTCTGAATCTCCCTGAGTAGAGTGACTCCCGCCTCGCCCGCGCCGTAGATCAGAGTGTTCTTTTCCGCGGCGCCATTCCGCGTGTTTGCAGTGGCCTCCGTCATCATGCGAGCAATCACACGAAGTCCAGCCGTGCCCAGAAAGCAAGTCATCAGGTCGAGCGGGTAAATGGATCGGGGAAATCCTGGAGGCAAAAAACAGAGAATTACGACGCAGCTCAGGGCCGAACCGACGCAGTTACCGAGCAGAAGCCGAAGGAGATCGGTGACGGATATATACCGCCACCAACCACGGTCCAGATTTGCAACACGGAACACGATGATCTTCACGCAGATCCAGATCGGAAGCGCGTAAGCCAGCTGCCGTATATGCCCGGGCGGCAGACCAAAGTCGAACCGCAGCAGAAACGCTGCTACACCCGAGAGTGCGAAAACCCCGATCTGCGCCACCCACACGGCTGGCCGATGGATCGTTTTGAGGCCTTCAACGAATTTTTGCGCCTTCATCATCATCCGCTCCTCTGCCGCACCAACCTCAGTCGCCAACTTCCGCGAGACAATCTGCTCGAGTCAACTGCCGCAACGCGTCCGCACCAACCGTCCTTCGTACGGCGTTGACGACATATAACTGTTCTTGCTCGCTCAGACTGCTCGAGCTTGGCAGGCAGATCCCTCTCCGGAATAAGTCCTCAGCCACCTCTCCGCCGTAGCGCTCGCATCCCGCATACAGCGGTTGCAAATGCATCGGCTTCCAGACCGGGCGAGACTCCACGTTCGCTCCATCGAGGGCCCGGATCAATGCATCGCGCGAGCAGCCGAACTCATCCTCGTCGACCAGGAAGCAGCTCAGCCAATTGGTGTGCAAGCCGCTGGGCGCCTGGGGCATTAGAGTGATGCCGGGAAGATCCGCGAATGCATCAACGTAACGGAACGCGATGGCTCGCCGCTGCTTGACACGAAGATCGAGGACCTCGAATTGACCCCTGCCGATGCCTGCGAGCACGTTGCTCATCCGGTAGTTGTAACCGAGCTCGGAGTGTTCGTAGGCGATGCCTGGATCGCGTGCCTGTTGCGCCCAAAAGGCCGCTTTCTCGACCCAGGCGGCATTGCGAGAGGCGAGCATTCCGCCGCCGGTGGTCGTGATGATCTTATTTCCGTTAAAAGAGAACGCTGCAACGTCTCCAAATGTACCGGCTGGCCGGTTGTGGTAATTGGCGCCGAGCGCTTCGGCAGCGTCTTCAAGCACCGGCACGTCATAATTCCGGCAGAGCGCAAGGATGGAATCCATGTCAGCGCACTGGCCATAGAGGTGCACCACCACGAGCGCGCGGGGCAGTTTCTTTCGCTGTGCTCGCTGTCGGAAAGCAACCTCAAGGATGTTGGGGTCGAGGGTCCAAGTGGTGTAGTCGCTATCCAGAAAAACTGGTTCGGCGCCGAGGTAGCGAATAGGATTGCAGCCCGCGACGAAGGTGAGCGTAGGGCAAAAGACCTCGTCGCCGGGTGCGACGTCGAGGAGTCGCAAGCCAAGATGGATCGCAGCAGTACCGCTGCCAAGTGCGACGGCAGGCAGACCCATACGTTCCTCAAACTCCCGCTGAAACGCAGTCAGGTTTGGTCCCACCGTCGAAAGCCAGTTGGACGCGAACGCTTCACGCACGTAGCTTTCTTCGGCACCCCCCATGTGGGGAACTGAAAGTAATATCCGTCGCATAGAATTCACCTAATCGAAGTGGCGCGCCTTTGTATCGACCTCGCTGGCACGCCGGCGACCGTATCACCAAGAGCGACATTCGCGAGGACCACGGTCCCGGCGCCCACAATTGCGCGCTCGCCGACCTCTATCTCAGGAAGAACCGATGCATTTAACCCGATAAAACTGTACGCGCCAACCCTCACACCCCCGCCCAGCACAACACCAGGTGCAAGATGGGCATGGTCGGCAATGCGACAGTCATGTTCGACCATCGCGCCGCTGTTGATGATGCAATTTGCCCCAATAACGCTGTCAGCATTGATGACTGAGTTGGGCATCACCACGGTTCCAGGGTCGATTGCTGCCCATCGGGACACCGCGGCAGTTGGGTGGACGAGGGTAGCCGGCTTAATCCCTATTCTGAAGGCCGCCTGGAAACACTCCGCCCTTGTAGCATTGGAGCCGATGGCAACGACAAAATGCGAGTAGCCAGAGGTTCGCAGACTGGCGAGTTCAGTCCGGGCGCCCGCAACGCGGCAACCTTTAAATTCCCCGGACAATCTCCGAGCGTCGTCATCGATAAAAACGACGTCGGTAAAATCGCCCTGTGCTCTAACAACATCGAGCACAACTTTGCCGTGCCCACTAGCACCCCAGATAATCAACTTGCTCACTGCCTTGCGGTCCTTTCGATATTGCCCAGAAACTCAGGCATCGTTGCGTGGCTGCCATGCTCGATCCCTTGGCGCCGCATCACGATTAGGAGAGTCATCCAAAGGATATTGAGATCGAGCAACAGACTCCCGTGGCCCACGTACCACACATCCAACTCAAATTTCTGTTCCCAGGTCAGTGCATTGCGGCCATTCACCTGCGCCCAGCCGGTTATGCCCGGCTTGACCTTATGGCGCTGCTGTTGGAATGCGGTGTATCGGGGTAAGTACTCAGGGAGTAACGGCCTTGGGCCGACCAGGCTCATGTCGCCCCGCAGGACGTTCCAGAGTTCGGGCAGTTCGTCCAGGCTTGTGCGCCGCAGAAAGCTGCCGGGCCGAGTAAGCCGCTCTGCATCGGGCAGCAGTTTGCCCGCCAGATCCCTTGCGTCTTTCATGGTGCGGAATTTCAGGCAAGTGAACGGAACCCCGTGCAGTCCTGGCCTTCGCTGCCGGAACAGGACTGGCTTGCCCAGGAGGATGCGGACCAGAACGGCCACAACAAGCATCACGGGAGACAAGATTACGATTGCTAACGAGGCCAGCAGCAGATCTGCCGCCCTTTTTCCGCGATAGGAGGTGTGCATCATAACTGTTCTTGGGGGGGCATTTTTGCGGATATCGCACTCGCCGTCGCTGACTCTGAGCGGCCATGGAGATCGTGGCCAACTCTGGCTCTAAGCAGGCGCGAGTACTCTTCGATAAGAGCTTGCCCAACTACTTGGTGTCGAAACTCCTTTACGACCCGTTCTCGGCCTCGCTGGCCCATCCGCGATCGAAGTTCCGGGTCACTGAGCAGCTGGTCAATTCTGGCTGCTAACATTTCCCAGTTGCCCACTGGAACGTGAAATCCGGTCACGCCTTCCACAACCGAGTCCACAGCGCCTGTCGCCGTGGTGGTCACAACTGGTATTCCGCATGCCTGAGCCTCCAGCGCCGTATATCCCAGTCCTTCGCGATAGGACGGAAGAACGAGTACGTCAATTAGCGGGTAGTAAGGTGCCGTATCGGCGACGAAACCGGCGCGGACAATGCCTGGATCGGTTTCCATTTGTCGCCGAGCAATGGGCCCAACCGGATCGCCGCTCTCGAGATCGCCGACCAGCAACAAACGAAGGCAGGGCCACTTCCGGCGCAATTGCGAGAAAGCTGTGATGAGCTCACGGATGCCCTTGTCGCGGGTCAGCCTGCCGACAAATCCGATAACGGGCACGTCCGCAGGAATACCAAGACTCTTTGCCAGGTACTCTTTCTGTCCCCGGCTACCGACCTCCGGCGAGAACCGCTGCACATCGATTCCTCGGACGCTGCCGCTTCCTAAAACTACCGCCTTGTCGGCAGAAACCAGTTTGAGTTCAATGGCAAGCTGGCGAAGGCTCGGGCTTACGCAGATCACGCGATGAGCGCAACGGCAGGCGGCGCGTTCCGTCATCGTCAGCAAGATTCGCTTTAAGCCTGTGGTGGTTTCCAGCCGGAGCCCGCAAAGGGTGTAGATTCGGCAGGGCACGCCCGAGAGCCAGGCTGCCACACCCCCCAGCAGGCCCGCTTTTGGAGTACTAACGTCCGTTAGCATTGGACGCACCTTCCGCATGAGCCGGTAAAACCTCCACAGCGATAGCAGGTCTTGCAAGGGGGCAATTTCCCTTTTCATCGGAATGACTGCGTATCGCACACCGGCATCTCGGCCGAGGCAGTAGAGTTGCTCGCCGGGTGATGACACCAGCATGGGCTCATATCCAGCATCCCGAAGCATCCCGAATGTTCCCGTGAAGAACACCCAGCTCAGAGGCGATGTCACAGCGACGAGGGTGGTTATCGGCGGCGCAACAGGATCGCCTTCTCGCGGCGGATTTTCGAGGTTTTTCATCCTGGTATGCCTCTCAATGGCAATTCGAGGAGGGCAAGTGTCATTTCACCAGTGCCTGGCAAATCCGCCATTGCGGGACCAATAGCGCGCCATCCGCGCTCCCTGCCCTTCTGGCTCCATGAATGGCTTGACCATGTACAGCGCTCTCATTTCGCAGCCTCGCGCAGATTTGAACTGTGCAGGCCAAGGGATTCCGCGGTGAATAACAAGTTCTTATCGGGCGATACGAGAGTCTCGAGGATATCCTCAACTTGCAAGGCAACCGTCGCCCGAGCCCGGTAGAATTCTGCCTCCTCCGTAAGTGTTGGGGGCCGCGAACGGCGTCGAATCAGCCATTCGGAACGGTTGATCGCGAACGCGCCGCGATACACCAGCGACTTTGCAAACACTTTCAAGTTGCAAAGTCTACTCTGCAACGGGAACCTCGCGCGTTGCTTCCCGAACATCTGGCGCGTGAATCGGCTGCCTGCAATGAGCTGCTGCAGTGTGACCGTGGAGTATTCGGTGTACGAATAGACGATCTGATTAAGAATGCCGTATCCGTGATGAAGGATGATTTGCGTCAAAAAGTCGACGTCTTCTGCAACCTGCAACCGCGGATCGAACCTGCACAGTTTGGCTATTCTGGTTCGGATCATCGATGGCGGGAACGGGAATGGCGGCATCCGAAGTCGTGTGATCGCTGGAAATACCTGTGGGTTGTCGCCATACACATGTCCCCGGACGCCGGCCAAATCCACGCCTCCGTCTAGAACCGCCATTCCTGCGCTTACAAGTGCCGCCTTGGGTTCGGCCTCAAGGAAGTCCAGCTCGGTACGCAGTCGACACGGATACATCCAATCATCCGCGTCAAGAATGCACAGGTAGTCGCCTTCCGCCTGTTCCAGCGCGAACTGTCGCGCTGCTCCGCGCCCTCGATTTGTGCCCAGCCGAAACGCCCGAATTCGCGAGTCACCCAGGCCCACGGCAACGTCATACGAGCGATCGGTTGAGCCATCGTCTACAAAGATGCACTCCCAGTCCCTCCAGGTCTGGGCCAGCAAGGACCCAAAAGCCCAAGGGAGCGTGGGCGCCGAATTGTAGCACACCATCATCACAGAAACTGATGGCTTCACTTTGCTCTCTCTTTCGAAATTCCCAAGGATTCCAGTGCGGAAACGAATCGCCGCATGTAGTGCTCCCAGGTGCATTGCCGTTCTACCCGATTGCGGGCGCGCTTTCCGGCAGCCACGAATGTGGAGGGATCCTCAACTAACCGAGAGATAAAAGTGGACAGCGCCTTCGCATCGTCTTGCCCGATGAGCCAGCCGCCTTCGCCTTCTTTCACGGCATCGGGGATACCACCCGTGCGGGTTCCGATCACCGGGGTCCCGCAGGACTGGGCTTCAAGGAAAACGAGACCGAAGCCCTCAACCTGTTGGCGTTTGGGCACTGCCCGGCTGCAAAGCAAAAACAAGTCGGAAGCACGGTACAGATCCGGTAGATCGTCCTCGGGAACGAAACCAAGGAACCGGACCTGCTCCGTCAAGCCTAGCTCTGTCACCTGACATTCCAGCTCGCCCCGGTGGGGCCCTTTTCCCGCAATCAGATAGATCAGGTTCCGGCGAATGTGTTCGCTGCAGGCCGCTATCGCCCGGAGAACGACATCGTGTCCCTTATAGCTGTCTAGTCGCGACACCGTCGACAACACAACCTTGTTTGTCACTCCGAATCGGCGCTTTGCCTCTTGAGCGTCGCCGGGAGCGAAGCGCCTGTAATCCACCGCAAGTGGAATTGCCAGCGCATTTGCTTCCGGGGCTCTTTCGAGCACGAGGTTCCTGGTAAATTCACTGTTCGCGATAACCAGATCCGCGGACCCGCAGACCCACTGCAGCATTGGCCCCCAGATGTCGCGGCGCCATCGGTCTTCTGTTGGCATCAGTTCGAGACCGTGCGCAAGAATGATCCGCGGCCTTGCACAGGCCAGTTGTGCTAACAGTCCGTCCGGATACCACAGTCCGCAGACGATCGGTCCCGATCCTCTCCAATTCCGCAGCGCCCGATAACTCTCCCACTCCCGCAAAGGCCGACAGGACCTCACCCGAAGCTCATGCGTACGCGATGGGGCTATAGGAGCGCCATTCCTCGGGGCTGGGGCGATCACGTGAACGTTTGCACCAGCGCGTGCCGATCCGCTGGCAATCTCCGAGCACAACCGCGCGATCCCTCCGTCGTTCGGAGGATAATCGGAAGAAAACATTAGAAGTTCTTTCATGGCAGGAGAGCCGCATCGGAGAGCAAGACTAACGATGGCAAAACGATCATGAATTCAGGGGCGGAAGTACACCAGCCAGAATAGCTATGTTCAAAGTGATTATCCACCTCAGCATGTTGTTCGGCCACCTGGGTTCCCTTCCGGCGGGCGGCTGGTCAAACAAAAAAGAACGATGGCCAGGGCGCCTACAAGCAAGCCCGCCTCGCCGATGATGGCGCTGAGGTTTCGCTCCAATGTCAGGGCGAAGGTCATGAAGATTGGAACGAACAGACACAGTCCTATTACGGCGTTCCCGTTTGCTACAAATCGATCGTAAAGCAGGCGCAAAACTGCTCCATAGCCCAGCATCCCGACAAAGACACCCCCTATACCAAAATTCAAGTACAAATCGCCTGGAACGGTCACGGCTGCCTCACTCAGCCCAGGCCCCCAGCCGAGCACAGCGGCAGCATACCATCGCCCAATGCTGAGAGTCGGCTTTGCCGGCCATACGCTGCGCGGAATGAACCACAGCAAACCTGGCCAAAGCGTCGCGCCGTGTTGTTGGTCGAGTACCCCGGCATCTACCACGCCTATAACGTCCGCGAGAAATCCACCGTAGCCCACCCGTTGGATTAGTCGTTCACGTGATTGCTTAATGCCATCGGCGTCCGTCTCGCCAATTGTTGCCGCGAGTGCCTGAACATCGAATCCCGACTGCATATTTCTCGATCGGAGTGTGTCGAGTGCGTGAAAGATTACAAGGAATGCTGCAAGACACGCAACCGCGACGAGTCCGGTTCCGACTCCGGGCCGTTTGCCGCAAGATGCTCGGGCCCGCGCTACGAAAAGCAGCCCCACCAGGAACAGTACTGGACTGTACTTCCAGCCTGCGATGATGTTGATCCACACCTCCAAGCCCAGACACGTAAGTGCAAGCCAAATCTCCGGTCGGCCAAACTGACGCGATCGCGATAGCCAGATGACGAGCGCCGAAAAAATAAAGTACGCACCTAGTTTTCCGAAGGACCCGACCAGGTCAGCCACGTTTGCATCGGCCGGATTCGGATTACTGAATGCTCCTCTATATCCGTGCTCAAAACTATAGAAAAGCCGGAAGAAGAAGGTCAGCAGCCACATACTGAGCAACAGTGTCGGGGCCTCAGGCCGGGGTACGCGTCGCAATATTCCGAACGCATTCAGCCGCGCTGGCAGGATACGCGCACCGGATGTGACGGTGAAGACAGCGTATCCGAGCGCGAATGCTAAAGTAGCGGTGATGCTGACGGTGAGTGCTCTTTCGGGCTCGGCGTACGGGGTCAAGTGCACGGAAGGGTCGCAAATAAGCACACCGCAAAAACCAAATAACAGGATGCCCATTACGAGATGGATGGGGTCGAGGAAGTCAAACGAACGTTGCCTCGAGTAGCACACCCACAAAGCAATGCTTAGCAGAATCCCACCACCGGCTGCTGCCAATTCAAAAGGTCCAGCATGCTCAGCGTTTTGGTATTGAAAACCTATCAAAGTACATACCATGATTCCGACGAGCCCCAAAAGGTGGCTCGTGTCGCTCCGCCGCACATATCTCAAACGTCCTGTCCGGCGACCTTCCTCGAACCGTCGTTGTAATGTGCTGTTCGTGGCCAACCTCGTTGAGAAGTGTCGTCAATGCTCCAAATATCGACGGAGCTTTTATGCGGCAGACTCGGCGGGTTCGCGGGGAATAAACTCCAGTCCGACTGCCTTGCCGTGCACTAAGCGCGGCCGCCCGCACCCAGATCAAGTGAGCCCAATCCCTCGACGAGCAAATCAGGGTTCACGCCTCATGCTGTGGTGGTCCTCACGTCTGCTCGCACAGAACCTTGGTCCGGCCATTCGGTTCGAAGCACGACTGCCGCACTCATGACCAATTGTCCTAAGTTGCCCACCAGCACGCCGGCAGCAGTCCCCATCATTCCGTAACGCCCGGTCAGCCAATAACAGCTAAGCAGGGTGATCAGGACTACGCCCAGAAAGATCGGAACCTGGATTCTGTAACGCCGTAGGGACGTCATGCCATAACCGAAAAATGACGCGACATAAGAAACGGCGCCACCCGCGCACAACATGGTCAAAACCCCGGCCATTTGTGAATATTCGTTGGTATACAGCAGGGCCAGGATTCGATTGCCGGCAAATGCTGAAACGAGAATGCCGGCTATACCAAGCCCACTGGCGAAGAGAAGCATCTTCGTCATCAGTTGATGGAAGCTCGAACGCGCCCCTGCAACATAATATTGTGCGAGCCGTACGGATGCCGGGGCGCCCAATGCATTGACGAGTGCCGTCCCGACGAAGGTGAGATAGGCGGCCGCTGAGAACAGACCAAGGTCACGGGTATGCAGCATCCCCGCAATGACATACCGGGGAATCTGCGCCTGTACAGCGAATAAGAAAGCGACGCCCCCTAACGGCGCGGCTTCCAGGCAGAGCGGCGTCAACTGCCGTCGATCGAAAACTGGATGGAGCAATTCAGAAACCGTATCCGAAGCGTATGCTGGTCGCTCCCGCCGGTGGACTAGAATTCGCCCCACAGGGATGTCGAACAGGATGAACACTGCGCTCCAGGTTACGACCATCCCTGCCAACGCAATCGGTGCGGAATGGCTAACGCGGAGTAGCACCACTACGCTGGCAAAGGCCAGTAGGCCGCGAAAGATGAGGGAGAAGCCAACGTAGTCCATCCGTTCATACTGTTGGAACAGGCCATAAAGAGCATCGCTCCCTGCGTCGAAAGTCTTTGCAAGCGCCCAGAGCAGGACAATCAGAGGCAATTGGGCTCCGGTAGTCCATGTCATACACGCAACAAAGAGCGCAATGATGATCGCTGCGCCCGTGGTCAAAACCCTCAACCCGAGGTACTGGCCAAGCCTGTGTCTATTATCAGTATCCGTAGCCTGAATTTGGCGGAGTTGCAGGCCGGCAATGACGAAGAGAGGGGTTGTTAAGGCCAGTCCGTATACGACCCGTCCGACGAGTGCCGGGGTGCCGAGCTTCGCAAAGGCAGCGAGGACTCCCCACTGAGATAGTGAGAAAACAATGATACCCGCGGCGTTCCAAACAAAGTTGACTCGTAGCGTGTGCGTATGAGCCGGACTTAGCAGGAAGAAGGCGCGGGATCGCTCGATTGGGAACGGGGTGATCGAAGTCATGACAGTTGACGGGGATGCAAGTTCAAGCGCAACACGTGCGGCCCGCGAAGAGAAGCTAGCGCTATTCTCTTTGCTCCCTCTTGGTTCTAGTGGCGACTTGTCGGCACTCGCTAGCTGCTGCCCGCATAGGGTTGATAAAAGCGATACGCATTCGTATACCTTGAATGGCTTGTCTTACGCGGATCCCATTCGTTCAAGATCGTCCCCAACACACGGGTTCCGTCATCCCTTAGCCGCTGTGCCGCCGCCGCCACTTCGTCCCCCGTGGTTTCGGCAGAGCGCACTACCAGAATGACGCCATCCGCAAGTCGTCCGAACACGCGCGCGTCCGGCATCGGCAGCATGGGTGGCGTGTCGATGATGACGGTATTGAATTCCTGGCGCATGTAATTCAGAAACTCTAATGTCTGTGGTGAATGGAGCAATCCCGCGATACTGGATGGTGTAGACCCGGATGGCACCAAACTCAGGTTCTTATAGCCTGTCTCTAAATACATCTTCGTGCCATCTTCTGGCGGCTTCTTCCCCGCCAGCATGTCGCTCATACCCCACGAATTGGGCACTTGGAAAATTTCGTGCAGCCGCCCCCTTCGCAGATCACCGTCGATCAATAGAACCGACGAGCCGATCTCGGCCAGGGCTAGTGCCAGATTGCTCGCCACTGTCGTCTTTCCCTCACCCGGGCTGGGGCTGGTGAGCACGATGACGCGCGGGCGCTGACCGTTCTCCCCGGCATACAGAATTGAGGTCGCTGCGGCCCGGAAACAGTCGGCCAAAACCGATAGGCTCCTCTCCGAGGTGGCCAATTCGACCCGCGGTGGTGCTTCGTTGTTGTTCAGTTCAACGCCCTTGGTTGACCATCTTTCCTGGTAGTAACCAAGGAATCGGTTCCGCTCCGCATTCAGTGAAGGAATCACTCCCAGTTCCGGTATGCCAAGGGACAACACCGCCTCCCCGGGGGCCTGGATACTCCGGTCGGCGCGATCGCGCACCACGACAAAGATGAAGCCGAAGACGGCTCCGGCCAAAAGACCCAGCGCCGAATTTGCGGCCAGGCTCGGCTTGTAGGGACGAGTGGGAGGCACGGCCGAGTCCACCACGCGGATATTACTGGCGCGCAGCGCAGCGGTCATCCCGGCTTCCTGAACGCTGTGAAGCATCGAGTCGTAAAGCTGTCGGTTACTGTCTACGTCACTTTTGAGAACATTGTAATGGGCCACTTTGGCCGCCTGCTCCGATACGAGCCTGGCTTGGGCAGCATAGTTTGCAGCAAGCAGATTCTCGCGGCGATGGGCCGCCTCGTATTCGTTCCGGATGCGCTGAAGATCGTTGGCGCGTTCTTTATCGACGGCCAACTCCAGAGTGGTTACCTGGGCTTGGACTTTCTTTACCGCCGGGTTGGCTGGCGTCAGGGTGGATGAAAGGTCAGCTAGCTGGCGGCGAAGGTCAGTGAGCTTGATCTGGTACTGACCCAGCGTCTTGTCATCGAGCACCTGGGGCAGGGACTCGGGAGGCGCGGTGGTGGCTGACTCGTACATCGATTGCCTGGCAACGCGTTCGCCGTGCGCGCTGGAGAGTTCCTCCTGAAGCTGCCGCAGCTTTTCTTCATCAACATTGTCCTCGAGAAGCTGCGAACCTACCTTTTCCGTGGTGAACAGCAGGCCGGAAGAGTGAGCATAGCTTTGTAACTCGTCTTCGGATTTCTCGAGTTTGCGCCGGGCGTCCGCCGTTTCGCCCGTGAGCCAGTCCCCGGTTTGCTGCGTGATCTTCCAACGGGCCTCGACATTCTGCTGGATGAACTCTGCGGTGAGGGCGTTGACGAAGTCGGCGGCAAGCTTCGGATCAGTGGAGTCGTAGAAGATATCTACCAGCCGAGTGTTCAGCTCGGTTCTGACTTTCAGGTTCTTGGTAACCGCACGTAGGGTCTCTTCTCGGGGAGAAGCCGGCCTCGATTCGGGCAGACCCAACGCGCTGAGCCAGGCGAAGAGTCCGCCGCGGCCCTTCTTCGGAGACAGTTTCTTCTCCAGATCGAGCTTGGCGATCACCCCTTCGAGAACAGAATCGCTCTGGAGGATCTTTACCTGTGTCTGGAGATCGGATTCTGCCGAGGACGGGCCCATTTCGTTCGTCGTGGGGTTCACGTCACGCATGTTCAGAAAATTCTCATTCAGGTCTCGAATCTCCAGGGAGGCGCGGGCCTGGTAAAGCGGCTTCTGCGGGAGGGTGAGCAAGAACGCGATGAGCAAGCCAAGGAAAGCAATCAGAATCAGGGCGCCTTTGTGACGCCGGACGATATCGAAATACTCGAGCAAAAGGCCTGGGCTTGGTTCCTCCATGACTCCTGTGAACGGCGCTTCGATATACTGCGGCCGCGCCGGCAGATTGCTGGCGCCATTCTTTCGTCTTTGCAGATGCACGGGGTTCTCTATCAGAGGTTGGCTTTCCATAGAATCCTCAAAAGTGGTAAATAGCAGCGTAGGCAGCGGCGGATACCACCGATGGAAGAGTGTAGTTCGAAAAGACCTTCTTGCTGCTCGTCGGAACAACGAGGACGTCTTGAGGCAGCATCGCGACGTCCTCCGCCTTCCCATTGAATATCCGCTTGATGTTCACAGCGATCTCCTGGGGCTTCGCTCCGCCCGGAGAACCGCGAATGATCCTCGCCTTGTCGGGCCGCGCGGTGCGTCCGAGTCCTCCCGAGAGAGACAACGCCCTGAGCACGGAAAGGTTTTCGCGTCCCCCCAGAGAGAACGCACCTCCATGCTCCACGTCGCCAACGACATAGATCATCTTGGAGTTTGCATCGGAGACAGAGATCGTGTCATTCGGCTTCATCACGATATTTGCTGCGGGGTCCTTTCCGTCCAGAATGTCCTGCACGTTGAGCTCAACGGTGCTGAATTGTCCGGTCGGATCGATCTTTGCCCCGGGTAGCGGGATCTCGCCGTTCTCGCGGCGACGCGTGAGCGTGAGGCTCGCGCCCGTCGTCTCGGTAGGCCCTCCGGCCCCTGGGCCACCAGCCATCGACAGGACCTCATACAGCGTCTTCCGGCCCCGAAGTTGATACACGCCCGGTTTAGTAACTGCACCGAAGACGGAAACTGGTTGGCTCCGGAATTCCGACAGTGACACTGCAACCTGCGGATCTTGCACGTACTGCTTGAGCCGGGCGTCCAGCGCCGCTTCGAGTTGCTCGACGGTGAGACCGCCCGCTTCGACCCGTCCAATCAGCGGCAGCGTGAGGTAACCGTTCATCCCAATGAGAAAGGGTTTCTCGGAAATCTCCGGGGAGTCGATGGCATGGATGACAATCTCGTCATCCGGCCCTAGGACATACCCCGTATCAGGTTTCTCGGCGGTCGGTGCAGACTGCTGGGCAACGGCGCAAAAGGCAGTCAGCACCACCAGGATAAGACCAACTCCAATTCTTGCCGGAACTCTCCTCAAGCTAGTTCTCCTCATGGTTCGCGGATCACTATCGCACTGACTCGTTGAGGGCCCCATTGCCAATGGACCACCTGGCCGCCGGACTAGCTCAGGCGCGTTGCAAATGCCGTAATCCGTGTCCGACTCAATCCAGTCGTAAGGGCTGACCCCAGAAAGTCTAGATACTGTTGGATGGTTGCGTATCAGAACACGCGAACAACGGCGGCCTAAATGGCAGTGGCACTTGCTGGCTGCGATCTTGTACGAAGTGCGTTGTACGAACCGAGTTGATGCTGACCAGCTCAACATCGTCCCGTAATACATTCACTGATAACGACTGGCGAATCATCTCAATGGATACCAGAAGGTGGGATGTTGAATTGTCGGCAACGAGAGTACCTTCGACGCCGACAAGCGCCCCCCGGACCACACGAACACGGTCTCCCTTATTCAGAGAGGGGCAATGCGAATACGCGACCCGGGCGGCGAGCACAGTACGGATGTCTTCAATCTCTTGATCGGGAATTGGTAAAGGTCCACTCTGATTGCCGACAAAGGTCACGAATCCAGGAGCCTTGAGAACCTGCAGCCGGCTATCTTTCAATAATGGATTGATGCGCACGAACAGATATCCGCTAAAGACTGGTATGTCCACCATCTGCTTCCGGTCACTCCACTGTCGGAGCTCCCTTTTCAACGGCAGATAGTGCTGGATCCCGAGGTTGTGGAGCATGGCAGAAGCCACTTTCTCGTGTCTCGAGCGCGTCCAGATCGCATACCAGCGAAACTCAGGATCGTACATCCCATTGCCATGGGCCACATTCGACACTCCGAATCTATGGGCAAAAGTGGAGTTGATCTCTTCATCCATTCTCGGACCGCGCATAGCTCCGCCCCTTCGGTCCCAGGATCGTGTTTCCAAACTTGCCCGGGATTTCCGCTAAACTCTCAGCTACTCTCAGCCCAACGGACCCTGAAAAAGCTAGAGGCCAAAATGCCAACAAATCGCACCCTCTGCGGCCATGGCTCGAATGGCAATCACAACTGACGCACTACATCTGCCTGAAAGTTGATGCCCCTGCCGAAACCCATTGCTAGGGCCCCTGGTCTGGTTTTCAATCCCCTGGTTCAATGGCAACCAGGCGCGCGACATGGTCGTCGCCGAAAAAACCGCGAACGCCACAGGAGCTACCGCCATTTTGGCTGGCAGTGCGTAGGGCTTTCCCGATAAACTAATTCGGAGTCGCTCACCATTCGGATTTGGCGAGGATATGAGAACGTTCATTCGAGCATCACACCGGACCATTGGGCAACTTGCGCTGGCAATGCGCGCGTCCAACGGAAGATTGGATGCAAAGCGCTCTCCTAGAGTTGGTTGAAAAGTTGACCTATGCGCCGACTAAGAAAACTGGCCAAAATTGCACACGCCCACGATCGACACGATCCCTAAATAGAAGAAGTAACAGGTGCGACTCGGAACGTTGCCATAGGGAAGCGAGAACAGGGTTCTCCCAATAGCAGAAGTTTATACCCCGTTTTTTAAAGGTTGTCAACTGATACGTCGCGATGTTTTCAAATCTCACATTTCTATGGACACGCGGCAATTGCGCCGCCATGAAACGCGGAGAGATCCGGCCGTTTCAAAAACTGTGGCTTAAAAAACACCCGACCATTCCCTTCATCGCCAGTTTATGACGTTACTGCGCTTCGACGATGTACACCCCGAATGGGCCCAATTCGATGGCGTCCAGCAACACGCGGCCTGTAATTCCCGGAGTCTCCAGTATTGTTTCAACTTGGTGGTCCCGGCACCGGATCCTCAAATGGTCAGTTCAACCATTTGCGGTTGCGGTGTGAGGCTGACGGACAACCCCCAAAATCGGCCATGCCGCAGAGGAAGTCGCCATCGGTTGCAGACACTCGTCAGTTGTCCAGATTGGTGTGGCGCCTGCACGGCTGGCGACGATGGCCCCGAGGGCGTTGGCAAAAGTCGCAGTTCTCTCGATTGGCCAGCCGATCTGGTGGCCATGAAGGAAAGCCGCGCTAAACGCATCGCCTGCACCCACGGTGTCAACTACGTTGACTGGAAAGCCGTCAAAAATGTGGAACTGGCCGTTCCGCCAAACTGCGCAGCCCTTGCTCCCTAGAGTGACGCAAATCATCCCTCCTCCATGAGTCGATGACCAACTTCGGCAAAATGCCTCGATGGAGTAGGGGAAGGGATTGTCGACCAGTTCGAAAGCTTCTCCGCTTCGGCCTCGTTCGGCTTTATAACGAAGGCCAGTCGAGAAAGACGCTCGACCAGGTCCAGATCCCAATGGCCGTCCCTCAGGTTGATGTCGTAGAAGCACCGCGCGCGCGGATTTGCGTCCAGCAAATGCGTTAGCCTCCGCTCTGCTTCCTCTGTGGTATGTGCCAAGGTACCAAAGTAAATCCAATCTGGCCGCAGCAGGGAGATTTCAGAGAGACGAGATTCATCCAGGGAGACGAAGTCAAAAGCCGCAGGGCGTTGAATGGTAAAACTTGCGTTCCCGCTGGCGTCGGTGATTACGGTCGCTGTTCCGGTTCGGACGTTCGCTACCGTCTGCACCAGAGCTGTTGAGATTCCAACATTACGCATTGAACCGATCGCCAGAGCGCCGCGGGCATCGTCCCCCACGGCGGTAAGCAGGGAAACCGTGTTTCCAAGCCGCTGCGCTGATCCTGCAAAGTTGAGTGGCGCGCCTCCTAAGAACTCCCCCTCCTCGAAGACATCCCACAAGATCTCCCCGACACTCAGAATGCGCAAGATGTAGGTCCTCTTCAAATAGGGCCAGAAAGCGGCACGGACTGGTTGCAAATTGTATAGTCTTGCGTCAATAATCGGTCTAGTCTAATCGGTCGACTAAAAGTCCGCTCGTGTCGTTTTTTCACGAGCGAGTTGCGCGGATCGTGCCTTCGCAGGCCCTTGCGTAGAATTGAGCGTACTTTTCGATGAACAGAACAATGGAACGTCTCAGGAAGACCAAAGATGAATTGGACAGAGCGGACGGTACCGACCAGCCAAAATACCAACTGATCTTTGAGTGCCTGAAGGCTGGCATCCTTTCCGGCGAGTACGTACATGGAGCCCGACTGCCCAGCGAAAACGACCTCGTACGCCGTTTCGGTGTTTCGCGTATGACGATCGTGAAGGCGATCAAAGAGCTTCAGCAAATTGGCCTGGTGGTAAGGCGAGCTGGATCGGGAACTTACGTGAAGTCATCCCAAGCGGGAACCAGCCGGCTGTTTGGTCTCCTCATCCCGGAATTAGGGCAGACGGAGATCTTCGAGCCCATTTGCCAAGGAATGGCGAATCTACCCCTCGCCAGCCAGCATTCGTTGCTCTGGTGCAATTCGGTGGGGCTCAATCAAGCCAAAGAGGAGGTTGCAGAGGAACTCTGCTACAAATACATCTCGCAGCGGGTTTCAGGAGTATTTTTTGCCCCTTTGGAGTTGACGCCGGCGATGGACGAGGTAAATCAGAGGATTACCGCCGCTCTTGACCGGGCGAATATCCAGGTAGTCCTGCTTGACCGATGTTTTTACCCCTATCCGTCGCGCAGCAAATACGACCTGGTCGGCATTGACAATCGGCGCGCCGCGTATGGGGCGACGGAACATCTCATCCAGTGCGGGGCCCGCAAGATTGCCTTTCTTGGCAAGCGCCTCTCCGCCTCTACCGTGGATGCTCGGATCGCTGGCTACCGCGAAGCCCTGCTTGCTCATCGCTACCCTCGCGATGAGGACCTTGTTTTCCGGCTGGACCCCAATGAAACGCAACAAATTCGCCCGATCCTCGACCGGTACCGGCCAGATGCATTCCTGTGCGCCAACGATCACACCGCCGCTAACCTGATGAAGACCCTCATCGAGCTTGGAGTGAGGATTCCCGAAGAAATCCGCCTCGTCGGGATTGACGACGTGAAGTACGCTAGCCTTCTCCCAATTCCCCTTTCGACCCAGCATCAGCCATGCCTCGACATCGGCCGCGTGGCGGTCTCCACCATGCTTGACCGTATCGAGAATCCGAACTTGCCCACCCGGGACATTTCGCTCAGTTGCCGTTTGATCATCCGCAAATCGTGCGGTGCTCAGACAGGCTCCTGAGTTTGCCTGCATCCTTCATCCACGCTCCATCCGGTAGCGGCCCGAAGGGCGGCAGGGAAGCAACTCATGCGCGGTTGCGGGCCGCGCGGTCGGGAGTGCTTGCCAAAGCGACATATACATCTATTTGCAGGCAGACTACTAATTAGACTTGACAGTGCATATACAGCAATCTTATAAACGGTCCGTCCGATCAAATGACACTTCGGATCTCTCTGAGGTGAGAGTGCCAGAATTCGCGAGCCGACCGAGTCGGTAAGCCGCGGCCTTCGCTGTTGAGCTTCCAGCTTCACGAGAGAACATCCGCTGAGGAGGCAGGCATGAAAACTGCATTGAGCATTGAGAATTTCCATAGCTGGACAACCGCTGTCCGCTGCGTTGCAGAGCACAACCTTTCCTTTTTTTGCCGGCTGACGTTGCTGCTGACGTTCTTGTATGGTAGCGGGATATTCAGTGCCCGCGGCTATGCGCAGACCAATTATGGATCGGTTGTAGGAACGGTGACGGATCCGTCCGGCGCCAGCGTTGCCGGCGCGACGGTCACCTTGAAGAACTCCGGCACGAGCGCGACCCAGACATTCGAGACCGGCAGCGGCGGCAATTATGTTTTTACCAACCTCACCCCGGGCACCTACAGTGTAAGCGTCTCGCAAAAGGGATTTCAGTCCTTTACACTCAATCGCCTGGATGTCCAGATCGGCGGTGCGACGCGTGCGGATATCACGCTGCGCGTTGGCAATGTGGCGGAGACCGTAACTGTCACCACCGCGCAGGCGCAGATTCAGACCGACAGCGCCTCGCTGTCAGGCGTGATTGAAGGCCGACAGATCCTTGAGGCTCCGCTCAATGGACGAAATGTAAACAATCTGCTCGATTTTGTGCCGGGTGTGATTCCGGGTGGAGGCACATCGGGCAACACAATGGCCAACGGCGGCAGCGGCAACTTCCAGGCAGGTTCGAACACCCAGGCAATTGCCTATGGAAACTACCAGATTGGCGGCGCATTCAGCGGGCAGAGCCTTTTTTTCATCGATGGTGCGGGGTCCAATGTTCCTGAGAATAACGTGAATGCTCTGGTTCCCACGCAGGATGCGGTGCAGGAGTTTCGCGTCTCTACAAGCCTCGTGAGCGCTGAATTCGGCGGCTACGGCGGCGGGGTGATTGAAATCTCGACCAAGAGCGGAACCAACACGTTCCATGGAAGCGCATACGAATATGTCCGCAACACGGATCTGGAGGCGAACGACTGGTTCAGTAAACATGACGGTCTTAACAAGTCGCCGCTTCATCAGAATCAATACGGCGCCAACCTCGGCGGCCCCGGACTCAGGAACAAGCTGTTCTTCTTTTTCTCGTGGGAACATGAGGCGCTGACGACAGCCACCCCGGAAGAAGAGGTCATGCCAACGACAGCGGAACTGGCCGGGAATTTCGCCGGAGAGCAGACCCTTTACAACACGAACTATGGCACGCTCAATACTCCCAATGGCCAACCGTTTGCTAACAACAGCATCGCCAATTTCATCGATCCGACGGCCTTGAAGATCCTTCAGCTCGAGACTCCGGATGAGTCCAGAATCAAGCAAACTCCGGGGGTGCCTAATTTCTTTGCCAATGCGCCCATCACAGGCGACCAAACCCAGTACAATGCCCGTGTCGATGCGAATCTCGGCAAGGACAATATCTTTGCCCGCTACACATTCTGGAACCCCCACAACGCGGCCAGCGATCCGGAGGGCAACAAGACGGGCGGCGGTCCCACCGGAAACTATTCGCAGGAAGGAGTGTTTGGCGAGAACCACGTTTTCAATCCGACCACCATCGCGGAACTGCGCCTGTCCTATCTTGAAAACTACAACTTCCAGAATCTGCTGAGCGCTGGATACGACCTGGGCTCACTCAATTCGGCTTACACCACCATCCAGTCGGAAGGTCCGGGTGGGGTGGGTGTGTATCCCAATCTAGGGAACCTCTGATTAAGTGATCCACCTGCATTCTGTCCGCATCAAATGGTATGTAGGAGTAGATCGCGATGCGCCAGATAACATTTGCCTGCCAGCCGAGTTTTGAGAAGTTTGCCCGAG
>Ga0182013_10000177_pt1 | contig 82324 bp, 65 predicted proteins | sample 612S2MmetaG_FD_120487 | JGI IMG/M metagenome (GOLD analysis project Ga0182013, IMG submission 120487) | Permafrost microbial communities from Stordalen Mire, Sweden - 612S2M metaG | ecosystem: Environmental > Terrestrial > Soil > Wetlands > Permafrost | place: Sweden: Stordalen | collected... | reverse complement strand
TTCCAGGTCCACTTCTTCCGCCGGCGCAGCTTCCTCCGCCGCGGCCTCTGCCTCAGCCGCGATCGGACCCGGCAGTTCCTCGGCAAATGCCTTGTCGCCTACCAGGTTCACGCCCTCGGCCGCAGAGTCGGCGATCTTGGATGTGAACAGGCGGATGGCGCGCAGGGCGTCGTCGTTGCCCGGAATCACGTAGTCCACCACCGTCGGATCGCAGTTTGTATCTACAACTGCAACCACCGGGATGCCCAGCTTCCGCGCTTCCTTCACCGCGATCGCCTCGTTGTTCGAGTCGACGATGAACAATGCGTCCGGCAGGCGCTTCATCGTCTTGATGCCGGCCAGGTTTGCCTGCAGATGCTTGCGCTCCCGCTCCAGCTTGATTACTTCCTTCTTGGTCAGCAGCTCGTAGCGGCCATCCACGGCCATCTCATCCAGTTCCTGAAGGCGCTTCACACTCTTCTGCACCGTCACCCAGTTGGTCAGCAGGCCGCCCAGCCAGCGCTGGTTGATGTACGGCATTCCCGCGCGGGTCGCCTCTTCGGCCACGGCATCCTGCGCCTGGCGCTTGGTGCCGACGAAAAGTATCGTCTTGCCTCCCGCGCACAGATCGGTGACGAACTTCGACGCATCCTTGAACAGCTTCAGCGTCTTCTGCAGGTCGATGATGTAAATCCCGTTGCGCTCGCCGAAGATGTATTCCTTCATCTTGGGATTCCAGCGCTTCGTCTGATGCCCGAAGTGAACACCCGCTTCGAGCAGCTCCTTCATTGTGATCGTGGCCATTGGCCTCCTTCGTGGATTGCATCCGGGCTAACCTTCGTCTGGCCCGGATTGAACCCGCTTATGCGGGAATTTAAAACCTGGCTAACAGTTCACAGTAATCAGCAATTCCGAAAAACCCGGGACTGAAAACTGTTCACTGTCCACTGACAACTACCGCTTGCTGAACTGGAACCGCTTGCGAGCGCCCTTCTGCCCGTACTTCTTGCGTTCTTTCTGCCGTGCGTCGCGAGTCATCAGACCCTCGGCCTTCAATAACTTGCGCAGTTCCGGGTTGAACAGGACCAATGCCCGGGCAATGCCCATCTTGACGGCGTCGGCCTGCGCGGCAACTCCGCCGCTGCTTACGGTGGTTACCACGTCGAAGCTTGAGGCCAGCTCAGCCACCACCAGGGTGCGCTTGGCGGCCACCCGCTGCTGCTCGGTGACGAAGTACTCCTCGAAAGCCTTGCCGTTCACCTTCCACTCGCCCGTTCCCGGACGCAGATAGACGCGGGCAATCGCCGACTTCCGGCGCCCCGTTCCGTAGTATTGAACCAGATCAGCCATTCTTTTCCTCGTAAGCTTCCAGCTCTTAGCTTCTTGTCGCTCGCTAAAAGCCTCAAAAATCCAGAATCTTGATTGTCAAGCTGGCAGCTAGAAGCTGGCAGTTGTTTTTACGCAATCTCCAAAGCCACCGGCTCCTGCGCCTGGTGGGGATGCTTGTCGCCGCGATAGACCTTCAACTTCGAAGCCATTGCGCGGCCCAGCTTGGTCTTGGGTAGCATGCCCTTGATCGCCTGCTCCAGAATCTGCTCCGGCTTGCGGTTGAGCAGCCGTGTAAACGACTCCTCGCGCAGGCCGCCGGGGAACCCGGTGTAGCGGCGATAAAGTTTGTTCTGGGCCTTCAGACCGGTCAAACGCACTTTCTCCGCATTGATCACGATCACGTGGTCGCCCACGTCGATGTACGGCACATACTGGGGATTCAGCTTGCCGCTCAGGACGCTGGCGGCCTTGGTCGCCAGCCTGCCCAGCGTCTGGCCGCTGGCATCCACCACATACCATTTGCGGGCAATATTCTTGCCGCTCGGAACAAAGGTCGACATCTCTCTCCTACCCTCTAAGACCTGCCCGGCCTGCATCAACCGCCGCCGGCCGTCTCCACAAAACTGCAGCGCAAAGCGCTTGTGCCCGGGCAAAATGCACGGGCCTGGATTCCACCCACTTCCAAACAAACCTGTTCGGGTGAGGACTGCGAGGGCTGGCCCCTGAAGGGCTCTGGCTCTGCTGGACCCGGCCAAATCCCGCGTCCAACAGCCGGTGGCCTGTCCCAGTAAATCCTCTTTCGAAGGGGTTTACCAGCCGAGTCCGGGTGAGCACACACAGACCCCAGGCGCAACACCGCGCAAGGACTCCAGAATACCCGAATCCAGCCTCAGAGTCAACGAAAGCCAGGCACAGCCGCAGCTTGGCCAATCCGCCGCCCGCCCAGGCTCCAAACCGCCCATCCCCGCCTTCCCGCGCGTTGGATTGTCGCCCTGCTTCCATATACATTGAAGACAATGAACATCCAGCCAGCCCCAATAGATCTCGTCACTTCCGGCCTGCTTCGCTCATGGGAAATGGAAGGCGCTGCCGTCGATGGGTCCGGAGTTGACCGATGAAGACCAGTCCCTGGCGCGTTTTTGCCGCTCTTTGCCTGCTCGCCGTAGCGGGTGTTGTGATCGCTTTTGTGGCCACTGCCATGAGCACCGACAGTGTTGGGAATCGGGACTTTGTCCAGTATTGGGCGGTCGGCCAGGAACTCGTACACGGCGTAAATCCCTACGATCGCGCCATCAGTCTCGAATACGAACGCAGGGGCGGACTTACGGGCGACATCCCCTACGTGCAACGCAATCCACCCCTCACATTTTTCCTGAATCTGCCCTTCGGATTCGTGAGTGCAAGAACCGGCATGGTGCTGTGGCTGGTGCTCCTTATCGCCAGCCTGATGGTATCGGTCAGGATGCTCTGGATCCTCAATGGGCGTCCCGACGACCGGCTGCACCTGCTCAGCTACGTATTTGCGCCTGTACTCGCCTGTCTCATGGCCGGACAAGTCGGAATCTTGCTGCTTCTCGGTGTCGTACTCTTCCTCTTCCTTCGCAATTCGCATCCCTATCTGGCCGGCGCCGGATTACTGTTGTGTTCTATCAAGCCGCATCTGTTCGTCCCCTTCGGCCTCGTCCTGCTGGCTTGGAGCTTGCACAAAAAGGAATATCGCATCCTCGCTGGAGCCGCCGCTGCAGTCGCCGCCAGTTGCGGGCTGTCCTTTTGCGTCGATCCGCACGCGTGGTCGCAGTATTTTCGCATGGTTCGTGCCGCGGGAATTCAGGACGAGTTCATCCCCACATGGAGCATCGTCTTCCGTGTTCTTGTGGATCGCAACGCGGTTTGGCTGCAGGCTGTGCCCCAGGTGCTCGCAAGCGTTTGGGCTCTCTGGTACTTCTGGACACGCCGCAAGATCTGGAATTGGATGGACCAGGGGTTGTTGGTCCTTCTCGTCTCTGAAGCATGCGCGCCGTATGCCTGGTTCACTGACGAAGTAATGCTGCTTCCGGCCGTGCTCGCCGGCATCTATCGTGCGGCCAACTCCGGCCGCTCTCTGGTGCCCTACGGCATCGTGGCCGCAGTCGCGCTGGTCGAGGTGATGACCCAGGTCAAGTTAATCGGCCCTCTTTATATGTGGACCGTGCCCGCATGGCTTGCCTGGTATCTCTATGCCACATGGAGCAAGGACGCGACCCCTGCCCCGCAGTAGAGCCGTGATGCCCATGATTTACGCGGAATCTACATCCTCGCTTATTTCTGCCCCACACTCCGCAGCATGGGATGCGCTTCAGTATTGAAAATGACCGCATTGAAGTCCAGTGTGGACTCCGGCGCATAGAGTAGGTAGAGATACTTCAGCGTCTCCGCGAAAAAGAAGCTCTCCATCGAGTCTGCCTTCTTTTTGCTGCGCACATCGGCCATCGCCGCGTAGCCCTCGTCTGTGCGGCAGTATTTAACCAGCGAATTGAAGTAAGTCTGCCCCATGGCAAGATACTTCGCATCGTGCGTGTAGTGGTAGAGGTAGTACGTCGACTCGATAATCTCCGGCCGCAACGGATATCCGGGCGCGCCAATCTTCATCGTGCGATAGTTCAGTTGCTCCGGCTCGATCCCCGCCAGGTTCCACATCCGGTAGCTCGACTCCTGCAACGCCGCCGCGCGGTTCAGGTCTCCCCCTAGCGCCAGCACCGCAGGAAAAAATGCATCCAGCGCGCCATAGTCCGTAGTGGTGCGCGCTCCCGTATTCATGTCCGCCTGCCCATACCACAGACCGTTCGGTTGCTGGTCGGCCAGATATTTGTTGATGGCGGCCACGCTCTCCTGCCACATCCGCGCGCAGTCCTGGTCTCCAAACAGGATCGACGCCTTCAGCAGGTACTCATCGTAGGAATCGATCCCGCCCATGATGCCCGAAGTCTTGTCGATCCACGCGCCGGTCTCCACGTCAATCACTGAGCCGACCAGCCCAATCGCCGAACGCCTCTTGTAGAGCTCAACCAACGCGCGCTTGGGTTTGTCGTAGTACTCCTGCTTGCCGGTATGCTTTGCCAGCATCCCGTACTCAATCAGCAGGCTTCCAATCTCAGCCGGATTGCTTCGCGTCCCGCGCACCTTGCCCGTGTGCAGGTTCACGTACTCATAGGGCATGCCGGTCGGCGAATCGAACATCGGCAGCATGCGGCGGCCCAGGTCGTCGGCCAGTTCCAGCAGCCGCTTGTCGCCCGTCAGCTCGTAGCCTGAGATCAGGCTGCCCAGCAGGCGGATCGTGATCTCGAAATCCTTTACATAGATGTCCTGGTCCAGGTTGAGATCGGTATCGATCAGCGTACGCGCCTCGTCGGCCTGCGGCTTCAGCCCCATCAGCGTGAGCGTGTCCAGCGCATCCACCGGCGTCATCAGCAGCGAGTGGCCGTACCAATCGAACGCCGTGTGGCTCAGGGGCTTGAACTCATCGTGCCCCCATGCATATTTCTTGTAGCCTTCCCACGCATGCAGCGCCTCGGCGCGCACACGGCTGGCCATCTCCGCTTTTTCCGCGTCCGTCATGGGAACGGCACGGGCAGAGGCAGGCGCCGTCGACACTGCTGTCGCGGCTGAACTGGAAGGTGTAGAGGAGTTTTGCGCCACGCTGTAGGGCAGGAGCAGAAAGATCGCAGAAAGAAAAATAGTAAAAACGCGCATCGTCACCTTTCGAAGTACCACGCATCATCATATCGATACGGCCGGCCTCCCTTAAAAATGTCCAGGGATTGCCGGCCGATATCCAACGTAATGCAGCTTTAGGGACGATTGTCTTCAGGCCGCCTGCTCGCTCATCGAACGCACCCTGAACCGCTTCATCCGGATCGAAAGTGTCCGCTCGATGCGCGCCAGGTCGCCGCGCTCCGCCGGTCCTGCAAAGGTAGAGGCAACGCCGTGCGCCGAGGCCCTGCCGGTGCGGCCCACTCGGTGGACAAAGTCCTCAGCCACCTTGGGCAGGTCGAAGTTGATCACATGAGCCACGTTTGCCACGTCGATTCCACGCGCGGCCACGTCAGTCGCCACCAGCACGCGATGGCGTCCCTCGGTAAAGCTGCGTAAAGCCGAGTTGCGCTGCGCCTGCGACCGGTCGCCGTGAATCTGGGTAGCCGACCAGCCGGAGCGGGTGAGCCTCCGCGCCACGCGGTCGGCGCCGTGCTTGGTGCGCACAAAGACCAGGAAGCTGCCTTCCTCGACCTCCAGCAGATGTTCCAATAGCTCCTGCTTCTTGTCCGGCTCCACTTCAAACGTGCGCAGCTCCACGTTTTCGGCGGGCTTCAAAACCGAGCCGATCTCGATGCGCGCGGGGTTGTTCAGGTATTTGCGTGCCACGTCCTTCACCGCGCCTTCCAGCGTGGCGGAGTAGCAAAGAGTCTGGCGCACCGCGGGCAGCGTTGCGGCAATGCGTGCGATGGCCGGCTGAAAGCCCATATCGAGCATCCGGTCCACCTCGTCCAGCACCAGCACCTTCACCTGGTCCAGCCGCACCAGCCTGCGCTTTAAAAAATCCTCGAGCCGTCCGGGAGTGGAAACTATCACCCGTGCGCCGCGGCGAATGGCATCCAGTTGCGAGCGCTCGGCCAGCCCGCCAACCACTAGGGCCACAGTCTGCTGAGAGCTTGAACGGATGGCGATGAAGGCCTTCTCCACCTGCATCGCCAGTTCGCGCGTGGGCAGCAGGATGAGCGCCTGTGCGGCATTCATGTCTTTGGTCTTCTGCAGCATTTCAACGATCGGAATCAGGAAGCTGAGCGTCTTGCCGGTGCCGGTCTGCGCTGTCGCCAGCACGTCGCGGCCTTCCAGCGCGGGGGGAATCGCGGCTATCTGCACCGGGGTGGGGATTTCAAATTTGTTGTCGTCGATCCGCGCCATGAGGGCGGCCGAAAGAGTGAACTGCGAAAATTGTGTCGTCAAAATTAGATTTATTCCTGTTGGATTCCGGGAGCCGCAAGTCGTCCTGCGGCCTGCAAACGGAATCGGACCTGGAGGCGCGCACACGAACACTGTTCGGGCGCAGGCCTGCTATCAAAATATGCGTAAGGGAGAACCGTAAGGTCCCTTGGACTGGCTGGCAAGCATCCCTCTCAGGAAGCACTCGCAGCCCGGGGCTGCCGCACGCGACTGTTATGCCAGCGGCACACGGCCTGCTGGCTCCACGCTCCCTATCTTCCCGGATTCGCGCCGATCCAACTCAAGGATGCACAAGCGCTGTGTCCAGACCAAACTACAGTCCAGGGACAGAATCTCCGGGTGGGAGACCAAGTGGATACGCTGTAGGGGCTTGGGGGAATCTGTGCCAGGCAAACGTGCCTTTTAAGGCCAATCCGCCGCTCACGACCAAATCACTGAGCGCAGCCTTAGTGTACCATGATCGCGATTTAAACCCGGACGCACGCGTTTCTACCCAGCCAACCGGCTCCTCAGTCTCCCTCCGCCCCAATCAGCTTCCTCTGCAGCGCTTCCAGCGTCTGCCCCTTCGTTTCGGGATAGACGAACAGCACCACAAAGAACTGGATCACCGTCATCACCGCGAAGAAGATAAAAGGCGTCTCCGTGTGCATGGTTTGCGCCACTACGGGAAACTCCAGGGCGATGGCGGCGTTGAAGATCCAATGGCTGGCGCTGCCCGCGCCCTGGCCCTTGGAGCGCACCGAGGTGGGAAAAACCTCGCCGATGTAGACCCAGATCACCGCCCCCTGCGACATCGAGAAGAAGGCAATATAGGTCACCAGCAGCCACACCAGCGCTCCCGGATGCGAGTGCGTCTTGAAGAGCCACGACACCCCGGCCAGGCAGGTGGCCGTGCCCGCCGCGCCAATCAGCAGCAGCGTCTTCCGTCCTGCCTTGTCGATCAGCGACATGCCCACCATGGCGAACACAAAGTTGGTAGCCCCGATCGCAATGGCCTGCTGGTCGCTGGAGATCTGGCTGAAGCCTGCCGAGGCAAAAATGTTGTTCAGGTAGTAGAGGATGACATTAATCCCCGCAAGCTGGTTGAACGCGCCGATCGAGATGGCCAGAAAGAGCGGGTAGCGGTACTTCCAGCGGAACACCGGCTCATGCGCCGTGGCATGTTCCTGCGCCAGGGCTTCGCGGATATCGGCCAGCTCACCCTCAGGATCTTGCTCGCCCATGAGCTTCAGCACCGCCAGCGCTTCATCGATGCGGTTGCGCGAGGCCGACCAGCGTGGGCTGCGCGGAATAAAGAACAGAAGCACCAGAAACGCCGTCGCCGGGATCGCCGCAATCCCCACCTGCCAGCGCCACTCTGCCGCGCCCAGGTGAAGCAGCCGGATAGCGTAGTTTGACGTGTAGGCCACCAGGATGCCGAACACCACGTTGAACTGGAAGGCGCTCACCAGGCGTCCTCGCCACTTGGCCGGAGCCAGCTCCGCGATGTAAACGGGCCCCAGAACCGACGAGGCGCCGATGCCCAACCCGCCGATGAAGCGGAAGACCATGAACGAGTGCCAGTCCCAGGCCAGGCCGCAGCCTATGGCAGAAACCAGGTACAGCACCGCGGTGATGCGCAGGGTTTCGCGCCCGCCCAGCTTTTGTCCGGCCACCCCGGCGCTCAGGGCTCCCACCACCGTGCCCACCAGCCCGATGGCCACCGTTAGCCCCTTGCCTTGCGGCGTCAGGTGGTAGAGCTTGACCAGGGCATCGATAGCTCCTGAAATAACGACCGTGTCAAAGCCGAAGAGCAGGCCGCCGAGCGCCCCAGTAAGGGTGGCCTTCATCAGGTTCAGGTTCGGTCGCATCGATCGGAAATCCCGGAGGTCCGGATTCATCCTACAGATTCGAACGGACCTCTGCAAACGCATCATCCCGCATGTAGAACTGGCAAAAAAGGGGGTTCGCGGAGCCGGTTGATCAATCCTGGCCAGAGCCAACCGGCATCACGGCCAGTAGTCGGCAGCGGCTTTTCCCCGTCGCGCACCATGCAATGGCCATCTGGCTCTCGATGTAAAAACAGTCGCCCGCTTCCATCACCTCGTGCATGCCTCCCGCGTCCAATTGCACTCGTCCTTCCAGCACATACACAAACCTGCACAGTTTTGGCGAGCCCTCCAGCGTGCTTGAAGTTCCTCCGGGAACAAGCTCGATCATCTCCGCCACCAGCCGGGAGTCGTCCGCCGAGTTCAATGGGGTATGTTTCACCGCGTCCGCACTGCGGCCATTGCTCGTCAGGTGGGCCTTGCGCGTAATGGAGAGCGTATGCCGGGCCGGCTCGGAAAAAAAGTAGCTCAGGCCCACTCCGTACACGCGGCTGATAATGGCCAGCGTCGGCAGGGTGGGAATCATCCGGTCCGTCTCCAACTTTGAAAGCAGCGCCGTCGATAGCCCAGTCTCCGCGGCCAGCCGTGCCAGCGTCAGCCGCTTCCGGGTACGTAGAGTGCGCAATTTCATGCCAATGCAATACGGTTCAAGAGACCACCGGGCATAGGATGCAGCGTTGGACATCGCAGACACCTCTGTAAGAGTTTGGCGCCCACCGCTTTTCCGACTTCTGAAGAATTTCTGAAACTTTTCAACACCTTCCGTTCATTGCTCCGCACCGTGCCGATTTAATATCTCTGCAAGAAGGGACGCGAGCCGCCACTTGGGGATCCGTCCATCCCATTCTCATCAAAAAGGATCATCCCCATGGCCCTGCGCTTCCCCTTGAACGATCCCTCAGTTCGCACCGCATATTCTGCTTCCCTTCGCGCGGTTCGCCTCCTGCTGCTCGCCGCTGCCGTGTGCGCAACCCTGGCCTGCCCTGCACAAGACAAGCCCGCCCCCAACCCCGCGTCCGACGTGCTGGTGCTGAGCAATGGAGACACGTTGCACGGAAAACTCGTCGGCGAGATGCAGGGAAAAGTCACATTCCACAGCGATCCTCTGGGAGACATCTCTCTCGATTGGGACAAGATCAAGGAGCTGCACGCCAGCCAGAGATTTGCGGTGGTCGACAAGAGTGTGAAAACGCGCGGCAGAAAGAGCGCGGCACAAATTCCGATTGGGCCGCTTGAAGTCGAAAACCAGACCGTCACTGTGCATCCCGAGAGTTCCCCGGCTCCAGCGCCCATTCCTGTTAAGAACGTGCAACTGATCACCGATGAGGCCACGCTGAATAAAGACGTGTTTCAAGAGCCGGGCTTCTTTGCCGGCTGGAATGGCGCCGCCACGGCCGGAGCGTCGGTAGTGACCGCGACCCAGAGTCAGTACACCTTCACTGGAGGCATCGGCCTGGTGAGGCTTGTGCCCACCGTAAGTTGGCTCGATCCCCGCAACCGCACCTCGGCGGACTTTACCGCTTCCTATGGAAAGATCACCCAGCCCGCATATCTTGACGCGGGCGTATTGGTGCCTGCGGTGGTCACGAAATCGGCTATCTTCCATGCCGATGCCGAGCGCGACCAGTATTTCTCGCCTCGCTTCTTCGCCCTGGGCGAGACGGCTTTCGACCATAACTACGGCCAGGATTTGCAACTGCAGCAGATCTACGGCGGCGGCTTCGGCTGGACGGCAATGAAGACCCCAAAGCAGGAAGCGGATCTGAAAGGGACCATCCAGTACGAGAAGCAGCAGTTCATTAGCGGCACTTCCACCAGCAATCCGAACCTGGTCGGATCCACGTTCGCCGCGACCTATGTACTCCACCTGAAACTGCTGGCGTATACCCAGGGTATTGCCTATATTCCCGCCTACAACGATATGCAGGCATATTCCGCCAACGAGACAAACACGTTTTCGTTTCCCGCCTATAAGCGGCTCAGCTTCTCTCTGGGAACGATGGACAGCTACTTGAACGATCCTCCCGTGTCGCTGCCCCCCACCAAGCGAAACTCCTTCCAATTCACCATGGGCCTGACCTACGCAATCAAGTCGAAGTACTAGCGCAAGCAACTGGGTGCCCCATCCTTCCGCGGCTTCATCGCGGAAGGGTGGGAGACCACGAACCCCAACCTTGATCTGACTAGAAAATGGGTGCCCTACCCTTTCCACTGTCTCATCGCGGAAAGAGTAGGAAGCCACGTTCGCTCACTGAACATCTCCGGCCGCTTTGCACAGAATTCTCCCCCTTCGGCGCACAATCGAAATGAGGGAACGAGTGCTCAACTCCCAAGCCGGCCTATGTCCGCGACAGGCACCCACCCCCCTCCCCCTCCTGCGGTGCCGTTACAGGCCCTGTTGGAGCGAGGAACATTTGTGTAATCAAGGAGTTGTAAATTTTGCATAGATACTTTTCAGTAACGGGAAGACCCGGTTTTTCAGCGCAAAACGGCCTTTTCTGCCCTCATTTCAGGGATTTTAGAGTGCGCAATTGAGCAAAAATGCCGCCCGCGCTTGCTGAACTAACGCCCTTCGCCAACCGCCGCAAACGTCAGGTCCTGCGCCGTGGAGTGGTGCTGCTCCCGCCACTGCTCGAAGAGACGCCCATAGCTGAGTGTCATGTATTCAGCGGGGTCCACACGCAGCCGTGCCGCCGTGCGGTCGATCCACTCCGCCGAGCCTTCCAGCTCCGCGAAGTTGCCGATGGGCGTCTCATCCACCACGCAATGCCCTTCGCCGTCGGTCCACTCGCTGCGCCATTTTTCGTAGCGGAATGCCGCCACCAGTCCCAGCGCGAGAAATATCTCCGCCAGCGCCGCGCCGTCGGCCATCTCGGTCTCGGTCTCCACGCGGTGTTTGTGCCGGTCCTCGCCCACACCCGAGTCGGGAATCCGCTTGTGGGTCACCGTCCACCGCCCCGCATAGTTGCGGATGCGCAGAATCTCGGTCCGCGCCCGCATTGCCCGGTCCGGCGTGTCGTAGAGCACGTTGCTCTCAAACTCCCGCGGAGTCACCACCGTGAATCCAGCCGCCTCAAGGCGCGCGTTCAATGCGGCAGGATCGTCCACCCGGAATTTGATCTCCGTCTCAATCGGCATCGTAACCTGTGAGTATACGGCAGGTGGCGGCGCCGCCCGTAAACAGCGACAATAGAAGCGTGAAAACCCTTCGCCTGGCTGTGGACCCCGCCCATCTCGATACCGACGAGGCCAGCCAATCCATTGCGCGCGCCGCGGAGATCCTCCGCGCCGGGGGCCTCGTTGCTTTCCCCACTGAGACCGTGTACGGGCTGGGCGCCAACGCCCTCGACCCCGCCGCCGTGGCCCGCATCTTCGCCGCCAAACAGCGCCCGGCGTGGGACCCCGTCATCGTCCACCTCGCCGGCCCTGTCGCAGACAACCCCATGCTCGACAGCCTGGTCACGGAGGTTCCCGAGCCCGCGCGCCGTCTCATGCAGGCCTTCTGGCCCGGCCCGCTTACCCTGCTGCTGCCGCGCTCCGCCGCCGTCCCCAACGCCGTCACCGCCGGTCGCCCCCTGGTGGGCATTCGCATGCCATCGCATCCGGTTGCCTTCGAGCTGATCCGCCAGGCCGGTGTGCCCATCGCCGCGCCCAGCGCCAATACTTTCGCCCGCACCAGCCCCACGACCGCCGCCCATGTCCTCGAGGACCTCGATGGCCGCATCGACGCTGTTCTCGATGCGGGTCCTACACCCCATGGCGTCGAATCGACCGTCCTCGACCCCACCCAACACCCCATGGTGCTCTACCGCCCCGGCGCCGTCACCATTCGCCAGATTCAAGACATTGCCGGCCCTGTGGAGTTCTTTCAGACCGCCGAGCCTTTGTCCTCCACACCCCGCCGGGCGCAGCCTTCTCCTGGCGTTGGGCTGCGCCACTACGCACCCCGCGCCCGCCTGATTCTGGTTGAGGCCCCGCTCGCCGAACTGCCTCAAAAGCTGGCCGCGGCGGCTGCAGCCTATTCCGGCCAGCGGCTCGGCCTCATGCTTCCCGCCGACCTGGGGGCAGACCTGCCTGCCGCCGCCATCTTTCCCTGGGGTCGCTGGTCGGCGCCCGAGGAGTTAGCCCGCGACCTTTACTCCGGCCTCCGGACCCTCGACGCCCAGGGCTGCACCGTCATTCTTTGCCCGTTGCCACCCCCCGCCGGTGTGGGCGCAGCCATCCGCGACCGCCTCGGCAAGGCAGCCCATTCCGTGGACGATTAGGCTTTCTGCCTGAGCGCTACTGCCCGTTCTCGCCCAGCTTGTACATGTACTTAATCGCTGACTTGTAGATGAGCATCCGGAACCGCCCACGCACCTTCAGCGCTCGTCCGTCATACCACTCGATGCAGCCCTCTATATGCTCACCATCCGCCAAGACAATCACCATCGGCGTTTGCGACTGAATCTGCTTCTGCAGATAAAAAAGTTCTGCCTGGCGATGTACAGCCTCTTCATCGAGGGCGTGGGTCGTGAGGCGGAGTGGCGCGGTCGCGGGCTGCCTTCTGCCGTTGCGCGGAATCAGCGGGACAGGTGGTGCAGCAGATGCGGGTTCAACGCTGGAGAAGACTGGTTGGCCGGTCATAGGACATAGCCCTCCTGGGGGAGATTGAGGCGCATACCGGGAAACAAACACAAGACCTGCAACTAGAGACAAAAATCCGTCCCGTGCCGCTTAGAGCGGTTCTCCAGTTTATGTGTAGCGTTTCTGGCGTCGTGCTGGGCGGCTTTTTCTTGATGAAAAAGCCACCCAGCGGTCGCGGCTTCGCTCTATAGCAACTGGAGAACCGCTGTAGCGTCGTATCGCAACTCAAAACGCCCGCGGTCTCGGACACTCCAACCCACGCTCTGACACCAACGCGTACAGACGTGCCCTCTTGGGGAGGCCTGTCACTTGCCAGTCTCAGTCAATGGGTTTGCCTGATTCTACCCGAAAAGATGCCTCCCGCACGTCACGGGTTGCATTTCCTTCTGGCCGCCTCGCAGCCGGCGAACGCCAAACCTGAAGCGGAATAAACGTATGTAGAAGTTTCTGCGGTCGGTTATCGACGCTTATTCAATCTCCAAGCGTCTTTCACATTCGTTTTAAAAAATCCTGCGCTCGGTTACAGTCGTTGTCCTTGCTCTCCCAGGCTCACCGCCATCGCGTCCAGCGACAGCGATCGCAGCAGGTTCCGCCGCATTCCCTGCTCTACCTGCACCAGAGCCCGCGCCGCCCCGTCGATCCAGTCCACGGTCAACCCCTGCGCCAGCCGCTCCAGCTCCGCGCCCATATCCACGTTGCGCACCAGCCCCGGCGTCCCCGCCACCACCAGCAGCAAGTCCTCCACCAAGCTGCTCAGCGCCCGCAGCAGATTCGCCGTCTTCTCCTGTCCGTCGGCCCCTGCCCGATAGCTTTCCGTGGCGTGAAACAGTTGCGAATAGTCCGGTTCCCGCAGCGCCGTCCGCAGCACCACCAGCGCGTCCTGGCGGCTGGCCATGTATACCCCCAGGTCCAGCGTGAGCGCCCGGCCCACGGCCCCTTCAGCCAACCGCGCCGCCAGCGCCCGGTCCTTGGCGCTCAGCTCAGGCCGCCGCTTGGCCAGCAGCGTCTCCAGCTCGGTCGAGGGCAATGCTCCCAGCCGGTGCACCACCGCCCGCGAGCGAATCGTCGGCAGCAGCTCCTGCGGATTCTCAGTCAGCAGAATCAGCGAGGTGTGCTCCGGCGGCTCTTCCAACACCTTCAACAGGCTGTTGGCCGCCTCCTTCATGAACGCGGACGATGTGAAGATCGAAAAGGACCGCTTCGACTCCGCGGGCGGCCTATAGTACGCCACATGAATTACCTGCCGCACCTGCCCCAGCTTGATCATCAGTTGCGGCGGGTCGGGCGGCACAATCAGCACGTCAGGGTGGGTCTGGATCAGGATGCGCGTCTCGCGCTTGTCCACATCGCGCAGGTCCTCCCGCGCCGCAACGGCCTCCGCCACCCGCTCCTCCAGGTTGGCCGCGTCGCCGATCCGCGCGCAGTTCCTGCACTCCCCGCAGAAATCCGGCAACCCGTCGCTCTGGGTCGGATGCAGGCAGTTCACCGCCCGCGCCAGCATCAGCGCCAGGGTGTACTTCCCCGCTCCCTTCGGCCCGGCCAGAATCAAGGAGTGCGGAAACCGTTCCACGGCAATGCTCTCTCGCAGCCGCGTCACCGTCGCCGGATTGCCTAGAAAATCCTGAAAACCCACGTCTTGAGTCTAGAGCATCGAAACCGCAACGGGGGGAGAGTCCTTTTTAATCCAACAAGCCGTGTGCCCTTCAACAACTCGACCCTTTGGGAGGGTGCGGCTTTAGCGCACCGCAGACCCCTCGGCCTTTTTTCCCAAATCAATCAGCACGCCGATCTACTCAACTCCCCACCCCGCATTAAGACCCACCCACGCTCCATCCCGCTCCCGGTGCTAAACTCCACACTTGCATGTGTTTCGGGTAGAAATACCGCGGTGGCTGAAGCGGATTGCGAGGTTTACGGCGCGTTTGATCCGGCCCAAGCCTAGTCGAGCGCGTGGCGCCCTTTCGCTACGGTGTTACTCCATCGCGGCTTACGACCTTCGAGAGCATGATGGAAGGGAATTCGCATGGTTCGCGGTTCATCACGACGGGAGTTTTTGGCCACTATGGCCGCTGGTGCCGCCGCTACGTGGAGCGGCCTGAGAATTGCAGCTATGCCGGATGGGGTTGCCGCGTGTTTGACGACGGGGCATGAGCAAGCGAAAGGAGGATCCTTCGTCTACGGTACCGCCTTTTATCGCCCGCCGGACCCGCCGGCCTCTCAGCGCCGCGCGATGCTGAGGTCGATAGCTGAGACTTACAAATTCAATACCGTGCGGATCTTCACGTCGTGGGCCTACTGCAACCCCGTGCCGGATCGATTCGACTTTGGGGAAGTTGAAGAGCTGATGGGGTATTGCGACGAGTTGGGCCTCAAGGTCCTGATGGGGGTGATGCTCGAGGATGCGCCCTATTGGCTTGAGTCGGCTCATCCTGAGACGCGTTTTGTGAACGCCGGCGATCGCGCCTACCACCTCGGAGGAGCAGGGAACAACGTTAGCGCCGGGGCGCCGGGCCTGTGCCTGGACTGGCAATCCGTGCGCGAGGCGGCTGCTAAATATATCCGCGCAATGACGAAAGTGGTCTCAGCCCATTCCTCTCTCTATGCTTACGATTGCTGGAATGAGCCCTGCATCGTACCCACGGGATTTCAATTTTCAGGGACGGAAATCAATATCAAGGAGTCATCCTATTGCTATTGTCAAAGAACAATTGATGCATTTCGAAGCTGGCTCCAGCGGCGCTACGGCACTCTGAGCGGACTCTGCGAGGTCTGGGCGAGAAAATATCCGTCCTGGTCGATGATCGATCCGCCACGAGAGCTCGGCACGTTTCCCGACTGGGTAGACTGGCGGCGTTTCATGATCGACCGCAGCACAGAGGAGATGCGGTTTCGGGTGGAACAGGTCCGAGCCGAGGATCCCCATTGCCTGCTCGAATCGCACTTCGGAGTGCAAGTCGCGGTGGATGCATCAGTCGCGACGCTCGGGGTCAATCCCTGGCGGATGGCGGAAATGCTGGGCACCGTTGGGTTGTCGTATGTTTACGTGCGAACCGAAGCGCAAGGGCCTATTCACCGTGGCGTGGCGAGGCTGGAACTAACTCGCTGCCAGGCAGGAGAAAAACCGTTCTGGCTGACAGAACTTGCCGGCGGAGCCGCGGGCGGAAGCCTCTTTCATGGCCGCAAGATGCGGGTGCAGGACATCCGCTTGTGGAATTGGCTCGCAGTGGCATGCGGCGCAAAGGGCTTGCTCTATTGGACCTATACCCCGGCTACCAGAACAGCCGAAGCAGGAGGATTTTCTCTGGTCGCGGCCGATGGCTCGCCCACCGAACGGGTGCAGGAGGCCGCCGACGACCACCGGTTAATCCAAGCTCATTGGGACGTAATCGAACACTACAAACCCCGGATTGATGTTGCGATATTGTTTGATCAGGATAGTGATCTGATGACTTTCGCGGTGAGCGGAAACAGTGACGTCGCCGCCAATTCCTTTCGCGGTTATTACAAGGCGTTATGGTGCTGTGACCTGTGGGCGGACTTCATCGAGCCCCGGAATTTGGGCCGCCGAGAGTACAAAGTCATCATCGTGCCCTGGCACTTGATCTTGAAGAAGGAAGTGAGTGAGCAATTACGCCATTACGTTGAAGCGGGCGGAACTCTTGTTATCGAGAGCGGCTTTGGGATGTTCAACGAAAATGCATCTTACAATGCGGTCATCCCACCATATGGCCTGGATGATACATTCGGCTATCGCGAGGGCGAGAGCTATTCACTTCCGGAGAGCAACGCGCCGTTACGCGAGGATACAATCGCCGACTCGGATCGAGTTTACACGGACTGCCATATGACGTTTACCCTCCCTATCGATGTCACAATCAAGCCGCGCATTCTTTTGACGCCTGTCACGGCCATGTCTGGAGCAAGCGTCATCGCGAAATATGAATCGACACCGGTTGCCACACGAAAGACATTGGGCCGTGGACAGGTGTTCTACATCGGAACCAATCTCGGCGCCAGCATTGAAGCGGGCGATCCGGGAGGTGTCGAGTTGATGCGATCGATCTTGAGCCCCGTCGTGCAACCGGAAGTGACTGCGGATAAGGTGCGTCCCCGGCTCATCGTGGGAACCGATAGAAGCCTGTTGGTGATCGTCAACGAAAGCCCGAGAAGCGAACACGCTTCCATCAATCTTCCTGGGCGCTATCGGCGCGGTCTCGATTTATATACCAGCAGGGAATACTCTCTCGAAGCAAATTCCATTGAAGTGGTCGTACCGGACGAGAGCGTGTCGGTGCTGCGCCTTGAATGATGCGAGCCAAAAAGGGAAAGTGCGTTGTCGTCGATTGATCTTCCGTCTGCTGTTAAATTCGGCTGACAACCGCTGGGGTGGCTACCGGCGTTCCCGCGGACAGATCTTTGTCAGCGGGGTGGCCGACTACCGATCTGTGGTCCCTGATCTCTGCTTCCTGGTCCTTGTACTGCAACTGGTAGAGCTTCCAGTAGAGACCGCGCTGCGCCAGCAGCTCCTGGTGCGTACCCTTCTCGCGCAACTGGCCCTTGTGCATGACAAGGATGGTTTCGGCGCGCTGCACGGTGGAGAGCCGGTGCGCGATCAGCACGCTTGTGCGTCCCTCGACCATGCGGTCCAAGGCGCCGCGGATACGCAGTTCGGTGTCGGTGTCCACGCTCGATGTGGCTTCGTCGAGGATGAGGATGCGCGGATTGTAGGCCAGCGCGCGGGCGAAGTTGATCAGTTGCTTCTGCCCCGTGGAGAGCGAGTTGCCGCGCTCCTGCACCGGCTCGTCGAAGCCGCCTGGAAGGGTCTCGATAAAGTCCAGCACGTTGACGTCGCGCGCCGACCGGCGCAGGGTTTCCTCGGTAATCTCGTCGTTGCCCAGGCGAATGTTTTCGGCCAGCGTGCCGGTGAAGAGGAAGGGGTCCTGCAACACCACCGCAAAGTGGCGGCGAAGGGTATTGAGATCCTGTAGCCGCAGATCCAATCCGTCCAGCAGTATCGCCCCCGCAGTCACATCGTAAAAGCGCATCATCAGGCTGGTCAGCGTGGTTTTGCCTGCGCCCGTATGGCCCACGATGGCCACTGTCTGGCCGGGTTCGACGGTGAAAGAAACGTCCTTAAGAATCCACTCGATGTCTTTGAGCGCGGTCAACTGCCGGGTTGCGGACCCGGGATCCGCATCCATGTTCGCGGCAGCTTGCTCAACGGCAGTCTTTTGCTCCGGGGTCAGCTTTTGATAGGTGAACCAGACGTGGCGGAACTCGATTCGATTGGAGCCATCTCCTTCGAGCGGATTCGCGGGACTGACGATTTCGGGCTCGGTGTCGAGGAGTTTGAAAATGCGCTCACAGGCGGCCATGGCAGCCTGGAGGATGTTGTATTTGTCGCTGAGATCCTGGATGGGGCGCCAGAAGCGCTGCGAGTACATGTTGAACATGGCCAGCACGCCGATGGTGACCGAGCCGGAGAGCACGCCAAATCCCCCGCGCCAGATAACCAGCGCGATGGCGATTGCGCTGAGCAGCTCAACCGCGGGGTAATAAAGGGCATAGGCGAAAATCGTGTCTTTGAACGCGATCATGTGGAGGCGGTTCACAGCCTCGAAGTCGTTGTAGGCGCGCTGCTCGCGGTTGAAGAGCTGGACGACGCTCATGCCGCTGATGTGCTCCTGGGTAAAGCTGTTGATGCGGGCAATGGCGGCGCGGACGCGGCGGTAGCTTTCGCGGACATGGTCGCGAAAGAGGCGGGTAACGACGAGGATGAGGGGCAGGACGGCGAAGGCCAGCAGCGCCAGCCACCAGTTGATGCTGAGCATCACGATGGCCATGATCGTGAGGGTGAAAAAGTCGTCGACGATGGCCAGAATGCCGCCCGTGAACATCTCGTTGATGGCGTCCACGTCGGAGGTAAGCCGGGTGACGAGGCGGCCCACGGCATGATTGTCAAAGAAGCCGATGTGCATGCGCTGCATGTGGCGGAAGATATCGCGGCGCAGGTCGAACATGATCTTCTGGCCGGTCCACTGCATCAGGTAGGTCTGAATAAATTCAAATAGATAAGATGAACAGAGGGTGGCCATGAAGATGGCCGCCAACACGGTGATGCCGTGCATGGGGTCGGCCGGGAGGCGGCGGGTGAGCCACGTAGTGCCGACGCTGGGCTTTCCGATCAGGTAGCGGTCGAGGGCCACTTTCACCAGGTAGGGTCCGACCACATCGCTGAGGGATTTGAGCGAGACGGAGATGGAGGAGATGGCCGCCTGCCACCAGTAGGGGCGCAGGTAATGGCCGAGCCGGCGCATGAGGCGCGAGTCGTAGACCTTGCCGACCGGATCCTCGTCGGGCTTGCGAAGATCGGCCTTGCGGGCCTCAGTCTGCTTCGGGTTGGGAGGACTCGGGGACTTCTCGGCTTGATCCGGCATCGGCAGGAATCGACTTCTATTTCTATTGTACGGGCAGGGCGAAAGAAGGTCGCGCGGATGGGTGTGAGTTGGAAGCCCCGCAATGCGCGCCGCTGAAATCTGCCGGCCTGCGGACAACCAAAAAGGAGAAGAGAAGGGCCGCGCTATGGACTTACAAACTGAAGAATCGAAACCTGATATTCAAAAATGCCGGCAGACCATTCTCAGCGCACCGGAGTGACCTTTTCCGCGGCAAGGGCGGCGAGGCGGTCGGCAATGCGCTCGGCGGCGCCGGGATGCGCCTGGGTTCGCGCCGCAGCGGCCATGGACGCCAACCGCTGTGGAGACGTCAGCAATTGCTGAAGCGCTTTAAGCAGACGGCCGGGAACCTCCAGGTCGGATTCATCCAGCATCACGGCCGCGCCGGCGTTCACCATTTCCTCCGCATTGCGCTTTTGATGGTCGTCGGCGGCGGCGGCAAAGGGCACCAGCAAGGAGGGCTTGCCGGCCGCGGCCAGTTCCGCCACGGTGGAGGCTCCACTGCGCGCCATCACTAGGCTCGATTGCGCAAAACGCAGGGGCATGTCGTCGAAAAAGGGGTGCACCTGCCAGCGCGCGGAATCGGCTCCGCTGGCAACGTAAGCAGCGGTGGTGGCTTCAGTATGGCGCACGCCGCTCTGGTGGACGATGTTGAGACCGGGCACCGCATTGAGAAGCGAAGCGGCAATCTGGGGCAGAGTCCTGTTGAAGAGCCGCGCTCCCTGGGAGCCGCCAAAGACGAGCAGGCGAGGAGAATCGCCCTGAAACGGCTCGATGGTAAAGAACGCCGGGCGCACGGGAATTCCGGTTACTTCGGCGCCCCGAAACCATGACACGGTCGACGGAAAATTCACCACCGCAGCTTGTACTCGTTTGCCAACAAGCCGGTTGGCCAGCCCGGGCATGGCGTTGGGTTCAAAGACCATGGCCGGAATTTTAAGTTGCAACGCTGCCGCCATGGCCGGACCGGAGGCATAGCCGCCCACGCCGAAGACAACACTGGGCCGGAATTCCCGGATCAGGCGCCTGCAATAAATTACGCTGCGGGGCAGGTTGAGCAGGGTACGAAGCCGCGTGACGAGGGATACATTTTTGAGCGGGCCCACATCCACCAGGCGAAGGCGGAATCCGGCGTCGGGGACGAGCCGAATCTCCATGCCCCGCGCGGTGCCCACAAACAGCACCTCAGCCGAGTGGCGCGATACCAGTTCGCGAGCCACGGCCAACGCTGGAATGATGTGGCCGCCGGTGCCCCCGCCGGCAATGAGAACACGCAGTTCCGCCAATTCCCCGCCCTTCATTCAGGAGATATATCCCAGTTTCGCAGATTCGCCCGCATTGTGTTCCTGTGGAGAGCGGCAACTACCTGGAAACGGGCGTGACTCTTTCGAGGACGATGGATGGTTAGTTCTCGCAGAACATGCCTTGGCCACATGCGCCCTGGCCGCCGCAGCAGGCACCCCCGGAGGCGCAGGGTGGGAGTGCGGAGGATTGCGAACCGGCGCCGCCTTTGGTGATGGCGCCCGCGCCTCCGCTGATGAGGCGATGGACGTGTCCGCCACACTCGGGGCACTGCGTGAGGGCGGCGTCGGACATCTTCTGGCGCTTCTCGAAGCTGCATGCACAGGCATCACATCGGTATTCGTAGGCGGGCATGATTTTTGTCTCTTGAACTCATTGTAAAGAAGCGCGCTTCCGGCGGCTAGCTCCCGGCTCTCCCGGGCTCCAAAAGAAGGACTTGGAGCAGTCGGCAATTGCACTGCATTCCCGGCGCAAAATCCTGGGAGCTAAAATGAACTGTGCGAAAAGCCATTTTGGTTGTGATTGCGATTGTTGTGTTGGCGCCGATTGTGTATGTATTGGCACGATCGGCTACGCCCGTTGTAGACCTGACCTCTCCCGTGACTTCCCTCGGCCAGGCTACGCCCATTGCCGTCCACGTACACGACCCGCGCGGAGTGAGCAAACTCTCGGCGATCGTCGAACAGAACGGCACGCAGTATGCCGCCTGGCAGAGTTCGCAACCGTCCAGCGCAGCGGACAGCACATTCAGCTTTACGGCGGGTGTGAAGACTACGCCGCAATTGCGAGACGGCAAGGCGAAATTGATTGTCGAGGCAACATCGAATGACCTGCTGCAAAAGACAGGCCGCCTGGAACGCGATGTAACGGTGGTGACGCAGCCGCCAACCATCAGTGTGGATTCAGACCAGCACTACCTCTATCTGGGCATGGCAGATCTGGCCACCTTCAATGTTTCGGGCGGCTGGACTGAAGCGGGAGTGCGCGTCGGTGACCAGACCTATCGAGCGTGGCCGATGCCGGGCGGGAAAGCTGGGTTCTTTTCGCTCTATGCCTTTGCCTGGAATATGCCGCTCGGCACCATCCCGCTGGCTTACGCATCGAACGGCGCGGGAAACGACGTGACCAGCCCGCTGGTGGTCCAGTTCCCCAAAAAAGAGCAGCCGAAATACACTGTCCACGACCTGCAGGTGAGCGACGCGTTCATGCAGAAGGTTGTCGGCGAACTTGATCCGAGCGGTTCAGGCGACCCGGTGGCGCGATTCGTCGAGATCAATTCTGAAATGCGGCGCGCCAACAACAAGACGCTATCCGATTTGCGCTTCAAGACGGCGGACCGGTTCTTATGGTCGCAACCGTTCACGCGGCAGTCTCATTCGCAGGCGGAATCCACTTTTGCGGACTTGCGCAACTACATCTATCAGGGGAAGAAGATCGATCAGCAGGTGCACCTGGGATACGATCTGGCGGTGACCCAGCATGTGGGTGTGGAGGCCTCCAACGACGGCCGGGTGGTGTATGCGGCGCCGCTAGGCATCTACGGCAATTGCATCGTGGTCGACCACGGATACGGCCTGCAGACGATCTATGGCCACCTCAGCCATATTGCGGTGCATGAAGGCGACATGGTGAAGCGCGGCCAGGTGATGGGCCAGAGCGGTATGACAGGAATGGCCGGCGGCGATCATATCCACTTTGCCATGCAACTGGATGGCGTCCAGATCGACCCCAAGGAATGGTGGGATAGCCACTGGATTCAGGACCATATTGCGAAGCGTGTGGAAGTGCCTGGGTTCCATCAGTGAAACTGCGGCGTGCTCCGGCGGTGCCCGCGAACAAGTAGATCGCTGCTGGGCCAGTGTTGGTCGAACAACCGGCCTAGCGAGAGTAAGTCGCGGAATTTACTCGGCAATCATGCCCGGATCCGTAGCCTTCAGCGAGTAGGTGGAATAAGCAACGATGCTCATGGGCGGGATGCGGTCGGACAGGGTTTTGCCGACCTCCATGGTGCGTTCCGGGCGAAGGTCGATACTGGCCTTGTCTTCGGCCTCCTTGGTGAGCGCGTAGCGTTGCAGGCGTACCGGCGCGGGCAGGCCCTCCAACTCAATATCCGCGTCGGCTGCGCGATGGCTTTCGTTCACCACCAGCAGGGTGAGATTGCCCTTGGGCGTACGCAGGGCGGTGGCCACCAACTTCCGGTCTATATCCAGGAAAGGAGACTCAACGCGCGTGGAGAGCACGCTTGAGTCCTTGGGCAGATAGCGCGAGAGCATAGCGAATTGGTAGTAGGCGTTGGGCTGAGGGGTGAAGGTATCGAGCAGCTTCTTGGCATCGATATCCCAGGTGCGCAGCAGTTGCCATTGGCCGTCGAGGTCGCCCTGGTTGATAAAACTCCAGCGATTAAAGCCGTCCACGCCGGCGTTGATGCCGCGCACCACCAGGGAAGCGTTCTTGAGCCCCGCCTGGTAGCAGGCTGGACCCACATCGTCATGGCCCCATCCGAAGGCCATGGAACCGAACTCCGAAACGAAGAAGGGCTTGTTCCTTGCGTGCGCCCACTGGGCCCACTTGTACATCACCTTCTCCGCCACGGTAAGAGTGTCGTCTCCTCCGAACGAGTCGAAGTCCGCGCCGTAGGAGTGCAGATCGTAAGCACCGATGTAGGCGTCGAAGTCCACTTCGTCCGGTTTGAGGTCGGGCAGACTGGTCCAATCGGGACCGGAGATGGGCACCGTGAGGCCGCGCCGATCGAACTCCTCTCGCGCGGCTTTCAAACCCTGCGTGAACTGAAGAGACTTCATGCTGGAGTCCTGCCACCAGGAGAAGTCATCGTGGCCCGGCTCGTTGGCAACCGACATCCAGCGGATACAGGTGTAGGCCTTCTTTTGAGTGAGGTGCTCGAGGAGCTCTCCAAGGCCGTAAGCCCATTCCGGGATCGAATACGGTGCGCTGCGCAGGCGGCGTACGGGATCGTCCGCGTTGCCGGGGTAGGCGTTCCAGGCCACGTCGCCCCACATCTGCTGTAGAAACACATCCACATTACGCCGTTCAGCCCAGTCCAGGATGCGGTACAACGCACGCATCTCGGGATTGTCCCAGTCGAAAACGCGCCGGCCCGGTTCATAGATGCGCTGTTCCAGCTCGACGCGGCACCAATCCAGCCCCAGCCACTCCGCGTGCCTAAAGAGTTCCTCCCAGTGCCGGTCGTCGCCGGGGTCCGGGTTGCCGCCCGACTCACTGCCCGACCAGGAGCCGCCACCGCCCGGCTTTATCCCCGGCAGGGCGGCGCTGACAGCGTGAAAGGAAGCTCCGATTCCGCCGCGCATCACTCGGACCGGTGCGGCAGCCGCGATGCGTATCTTGACTGAGACGGGTTGTCCGATCCCGTCCACTGCCGCGTTCTGCCCAATCATGGGGTGCTGCCCGCTGAGAATCGGACCCGTCGACAACTCAGCCAGCGCGGCAGGAAGAACGGTTGCACTACCGATGGCAGCAGCGCCGGAGCGGAGGAAATTTCTTCTCGTCACTTTCAATGCGAATCCCCTTTGAGTTTTCGATTCGCACGAATTCTATTCCTGTGGAGCGGCATGGCAAGATTGGCGCCGTCTCCGCGTTCGAAGAGCGGAGCGACTTTGTGCTGCATGCGAGCGCCCTCAGGACCAGTATCGATGCGCCTTTGTACGCTCGCTCCACCCGGAAATGTCACGAATCGTGGCGCACGGACAGGGACTGCTTCACTCGACTTTTTTTGAAATATTCAGCAGGATGCCGATGCCGGCGAGGGTGAAGAAAAGCGAAGTGCCACCGGATGAGATGAAGGGCAGCGGAATGCCCTTGGTGGGCAGCAGAGAAAGCACCACGCTGATGTTGAAGAAGGCCTGAAGCAGAATCGCCGTAGTGATGCCGAAGGCGATGAGGCGGCCGAAGGGGTCCTGCACGCGGTACGCGGTGCGCAGGCCACGCACGCCCAGCACCACGAAGAGCACCACGATGGACATGGCGCCGATGAATCCAAGCTCTTCGGCGATGTTGGCAAAGATGAAGTCGGTGGAGGCCTCGGGCAGATAAAAGAGCTTCTGCATGCCCTCCATGAAACCGCGGCCCATCAAGCCGCCGGTGCCCACGGCGATGAGGGACTGGTTGATGTGAAAGCCGGCTCCCATGGGGTCGGTGTCGGGATGAAGAAAGACGAGCATGCGCTGGCGGCGCCAGGCAACCCAGAAGAGGAGCACGGCCAGAGGGGGCAATGCCACGGCGATGCCTGCGGCAAGATACTTCCATTCCATCCCCGCAAGCACCAGCATCATGGCGGTCACGCCGGCCAGCACCAGCGCTGTACCCAGGTCGGGCTGGCGCACCACAAGAATGATGAACAGCACCGGTATCATCGCCGCGCGCAGCAGCGTGTGCTTCCAATCGCGCATGGAGTCAAGCCGGGTGTGCAGGAACCAGGCCAGAAACAAGATGAGCACCGGCTTGGCGATCTCGGAAGGCTGGAAGGAGAAGCCGCCAAAGCGGATCCAGCGATGGGTGTTATGCGAGTCGCGAAAGAAGAAGACCATGACCAGGAGCACGGTGGTGATGGCCAAGGCGGGATAGATGAAGCGCGGGGAATTATAGCGGGTGTAATCCACGCTCATGAGGAAGACCATAAACAGAATACCGGCGAGCGCCCATCCCGCCTGCTTGCCCACAAATGTATAGGGGGAGTGGTAGCGTTCCTGCGCCACCACGGCGGAAGCGGAAAAGACCATCGCCAAACCCACCACGACCAGCAGCAGCGTGGTGAAGAAGATCCACTTGTCGACCCCTACGCGTTTTGCCATACCTTCCAGCCTCGCCATTCATTGACGAGTTCCTTGAAGACGCGGCCGCGATGCTCATAATTTTCGAATTGGTCGAAGCTGGAGCACGCCGGCGCCAGCAGCACCACTTCGCCCGGACGCGCCGCATCGGCGGCTGCGCTGACTGCCCTGTCCAAGGTTTCGCAGGATTGGATGGTGACCACGCCGCGCAGATGGGATTCAATCTTTGCAGCTGCCGAACCGATGGTGTAGACCGCGCGCACCCGCGCCCGCAGCAACTGGGACAACTGGGTATAGTCTGAGTTCTTGTCCTTGCCGCCGAGGATGAGATGAATGCCCGAGGAGAACGCGGCGATGGCCTTGGCCGTGGCGTCCACGTTGGTGGCCTTGGAGTCGTTGTAGAACTCTACCCCGTTGATGGTGGTCACGTATTCCAGGCGATGCTCGACAGCCTTGAAACTCGCAACCGCCCGGCGAATCGCGTCCACCGGGGCCTGGGCCAGACGCGCGGCGCACACCGCGGCCAGCACATTCTCAACGTTGTGTTCGCCTTTGAGCGTGATTTCGCTGAGCGGCATCACGGACTCCGTGGCCGCCTCCCTGGCGGCGCGATACACCACGTGGCCTTCCTGAACCCAGGCTCCCTGCTGCACCGGATGCTCCAGTGAAAACCAGTAGACCGCTGCGGTTGAGCGTACGGCGGCGGCGGCGGCGCGGGCGTTGTCGGCGTTCAGCACCACGAAATCGTGGTCGTCCTGGGCGGCAAAAATGCGCTCCTTGGCCAATGCATAGTTCTCAAAAGTGCCGTGGCGATCGAGATGGTCGGGGGTGATGTTCAGAATGACTGCGATATTGGGATGGAACTGCTGCGTGCTCTCAAGCTGGAAGCTGGAGACCTCGAGAACCGACCAGGTTTCGTCGCTGCTTTCATCGATGAGCGCAACCACCGGCACGCCGATATTGCCGCCTACAAGTGTGTGCCGGCCCGCCTCCTGCAAGATGTCGCCCAACAGGGCGGTAGTAGTGGTTTTGCCATTCGAGCCGGTGATCGCCACGGTCTTGCCTTTGAGAAAACGCGCTGCCAGTTCCAGTTCGCCAATCACCGGCAGGCCAAAGCTCTTTACCTGCGCCAGCTCCGGGGTATCCAGCGGCACGCCGGGGCTGACCACGATCAGATCCTGTCTGCGGAAGGTGAGCAGGCCGTGCCCGCCCGCCTCCACCATGATTCCCTCTTCAAGCAGGGCGGGAATGTCCTTGGCCAGCGCTTCGGCGCTGCGAATGTCTGAGACCGTGACATGGGCGCCGCGCCGGCGCAAAAATAACGCCGCGGCCAGACCGGATTTGCCCAGTCCGACGACCAGAACTTTTTTGCCTTTGAGTTCCATCATTTGGATTCTTCCTCAGGCTTTTTGCCATTCGCGGCTTCTTTCTATTTTGCACCGCGGGGTGCGCAACATAGGCCGGGGCTAACGCAGTTTCAATGTAGTGAGTGCAAACAATGCAAACACCAAGGCGCCGATCCAGAATCGGACGATGATCTTGGATTCACTCCAACCCAACTGCTCGAAGTGGTGGTGCAATGGGGCCATCTTGAAGATACGCTTCTTATTGCGCAGCTTGTAACTGCCCACCTGCAGCAGCACCGAGACCGCCTCAAGAACGAAGATGCCACCAATAAAGGGCAACAGCAACTCCTGGCGGATGATGACCGCAACGGTGCCGATGGCTCCGCCCAGGGCCAGTGAGCCCACGTCGCCCATGAAGATCTCCGCCGGATGCGCGTTGTACCAGAGAAAGCCGATGGACGCGCCGACCATGGATCCGCAAAAGACCGACAACTCACCCACCAGGGGCATGCGCTGCAGTTCAAGGTAGTCGGCAAAAACCACGTGGCCGCTTACATACGTGAGAACAGTGAGCGCGCCCGCCGCGATGATGGTGCAGCCGATGGCGAGGCCGTCCAGCCCGTCGGTCAGGTTGACGGCGTTGGAGGAGCCCATCAGGACGAAGACCACGAAGACCACAAAGGGCAGGAATGCGAGGAAACCCAGGTGCGGAATGGCGCCGGCCCAGTGCCACTGCATGTCGGGGCGCAGGGTTTTGAAAAATGGCACGGTCAGGGTTGTGGAGAACATCTTGAACTGGGTGAGACCAGCCAGCGCCACAGCCACCGAGGCTGCGGCCAGGCCCTGCCAAAAGAGCTTGGCCTTCGCCGTAAGACCGAGACTGCGGCGCCGGACCACCTTGATGTAGTCGTCGGCAAAGCCGATAGCTCCGAAAGCCAGAGTGGAGAAGACGATGACCCAGACAAAGGGATCGGCAGGGTCGGACCACAGCACCGTAGGCAGCAGAATGGCGATGACGATGAGCACTCCGCCCATGGTGGGCGTGCCGGATTTCTTCAGGTGCGACTGCGGCCCGTCTTCGCGAATGTACTGGCCGATCTGGAACTCGCGCAGCTTCTGAATCACGTAAGGGCCGATGAATAGCGCGATCAAGAGCGCGGTGAGCGAAGCAAAGGCGGTGCGAAACGTAAGATAGCGGAAGATGCGGAATGGGTGGAAGAACGGATAGAGCTTTTGGTAGAGCAGCCAGTAAAGCAAGTGGCCTCCCAAGCCGGATCGGGGCGGGTTTCAGGTTGATTTTACAGGGCCGGGGCGCGGCCTGCTGTGGATGCGCGTCCTATGGCTTTCCGTTCGACTGCCGCCTCAACTCTGCCAGGAACGCCTGCTCGCGGTCGGCGACATAGCTTTTGTAGCCCTCAGGATCGATGAAGGCATTCGGGTTTCCATGCTTCCAGTGCTCGTACTTCTCTTTGAGTCCGTAGTAGCCGCCGTGCGCGCCAAGGAAGATGTCGCACGGCAGGCTCCGGAGCACCAGGAAACCATGGCGGTAGTCCTCAGCGATGCGCGGATAGGCGCGGTTCCCCACCAGTTTGTATCCGGTATTCACATTAGGACTGCCGACAATGACGACATGAAGCGTCCGGCCTCCCTCGACTTCGTCCATGGTCCACGTCGTGGTGCCCCGGGTGTGGCCGGCGGTAAGGTGCGCCACCAGAACCGCGCCACCCAGACGGACCTTGTCTCCATCGTGGAGCACGCGATCCACATGCGCCCGTGGAAATTGCATGGACTTCTCTGTCCCATACTGAAAATCCGTCTTCCCGCCCGACTCCACCACGGACACATCTGCGTCCATCACAAGGTATTTTGCGCCGGTAAGTTGCTTCACCTGTGCGCTGCCCGCGCAATGGTCATAGTGTGCGTGGCTGATGAGGAGGATTTTTGTGTCGGCGAATTTGAAGCCGAGAGCCTCAATGTTTTTCTTGATGAGCGGGGGCGACGACGCGAGATTGCTGTTGACAAGGATATTTCCCCGCGGAGTGACCACCAGGTAAGAAGCGAGGTCCTCGCTGCCCACGTAATAGAGATTGCCAGCGATATGAAACGGTGGAAACGGCCGGGTCCACGCGCGGTTATCTTGCGCGGCGACATGCATCGTAAACAGGAGCGCCGCAATCAGCGTCAATTTCCCGCCAGCCTTGCCGCGCATTGCTAACTCACCACCGGTTTCGATTCACCGGCTGCAATTTGTACGGCCCTCTCCAGGCGCACGCCGCGGGAACCTTTCACCAGCACCAGGTCGCCCGGTTGAAGATTCTGGCGGAGCCAGTAACCGGCGGCCTCGGCATCGGGGAGAAACAGCGACGCAACTCCGCCGGCGCAGGCTGCCGTGGCCAGATGCTCTGCGTTACCGCGCACGCCCACGACCAGGTCGAGACCAGCCTCCGCGGCGGTTTTTCCGCAGGCGGCATGCAGCTCTGGACCATGTTGGCCCAGTTCCAGCATCTCCCCGGCCACCAGGATGCGGCGGCGGGCCGGACGCGCGGCGAGAGTGCGAATCATGGAGCGCAGCGCCTCGGGATTCGAGTTGTAGCTGTCATTCAGCAGCGTGGCGCCGTCGATCTCCATCACTTGGCCCCGCTTGTCGCCCGCGGTCAATGACTCGAGCGCTGCCACTGCGGTATACAGATCGACACCCGCTTCAAGAGCCACGGCCAGTCCGGCCATCGCGTTCGAAGCATTGTGCGCGCCAAGCAAGTGCAGGGTGAGGTTCCCCTCGCGCTTCCCGGCGCGAAAGCGCACGTGCAGACCCGCCAGGTCTTCTGTTACTCCGAGGATCTGCGGATCGGCGCAGGGCCCATCGCCAAAATAGACAACGCGGCCTGTAAATTCGCGCCCAAACTGTGAGACGTACGGATCGCTGCAATTGAGGAAGGCTACGCCGGCGGCGGGGAGCGCGGCCACCAGTTCAAGCTTGGCGCGCGCAATGCCCGGCTGGCCCTCGGCAAAGTTTTCAATGTGTGCCGTGCCCACGTTGGTCACTACGCCCCAGTCGGGCGCGGCGATGCGCGCCAAGGCTGCGATTTCACCGGTGTGGTTCATGCCCATCTCGATCACCGCGTATTCGTTTTCCGGCTCGAGGCGCAGCAGTTCAAGCGGCAGCCCGAATGCGTTGTTGAGGTTGCCCCTCGTTTTCAGCACGTTGAACTTGGCGCCCAGCGCGGCGGCAATCGCTTCCTTGGTGGTGGTTTTGCCGGCTGAACCGGTGACAGCCACCACGCGGCGGCCCCACTGGCGGCGGACATGCGCGGCCAGGGACTGCAAGGCAATCAGGGTGTCCTCAGCAATCAGGAGGGGCACGGCCAGGGCGGCGTCAGGCAGTGTGGCCACACGGGCGCGCGACACCACAGCCGCAATCGCTCCGCGCTCCAGCGCGGCGATCACAAAGTCGTGTCCGTCATGACGCTCGCCACGCACCGCGAAAAACAGTTCGCCGGGAGACACGGTGCGCGAGTCGATGGAGCAGCCGGTCGCGGTGAGCGCTCCGGGCTGCGCCACGCTGACCGGGGCTTCAAGCACCGCGCCCGTACTGATTGCCGCTTCTGCCAAGGTGAGTTTCATTGCCCTTCACCGTATCCCAGTTGCCGCAGCATGGAAAGTGCGATCTCCGCATCGTCAAAGGGAATCGCGCCTGTGGCCAGAATCTGTTCTTTCTCATGACCCTTGCCGGCGATGAGAACAACGTCGTGCGGTACGGCGGCTTGCAGAGCCGCGTGGATAGCAGTGGTGCGGTCGGGCTCGACGGTGTAGCGAACGCCGGTGGCTTTGAGTGCGGGTTCAATTTCAGCAAGGATGGCGAGTGGATCTTCAGAGCGGGGATTGTCGCTGGTGGCGACGACGAAGTCGCTGCCTTCGCCTGCGGCCTGACCCATCTTCGGGCGCTTGGTACGGTCGCGGTCACCGCCGCAGCCGAAGACAGTGATCACATGGCCACCGGATTGTGCGGTCATCTCGCGGGCTAGGACGGCGAGGTTGCGCAGCGCGTCGTCGGTATGCGCATAGTCCACAATTACCGTGAAAGGCTGGCCCGCATTCACAGGCTGGAAGCGGCCGGGAACCGGCTTGAGGCGCGGAACAAACTCCACCAGGTCGGCAAATGCCATACCGCGCGCATGGGCTGCGGCAAGAGCAGCCAGCAGGTTGAGAATGTTTACCTCACCCGCCAGGTGTGACGTGACGCGCGCCGAGCCTACCGGACTTTCGAGATCGAGGACTGCGCCACCGGGCGTGAGTTCATAGCTTGCCGCGCGCCAGTCGCCCTGGCCAATGCCATAGGTGCGAATCTCTGCGCCGGCGTGGCGTGCCGCCTCGGCAAGTTTCTCACTGAACGGGTCGTGCGCGTTCAGAACAGCCACGCGCGGAGCCGCATAGACACTGCCATCAAAAAGCAGCCGCTTGGCGGCGAAATATTTTTCCATCGTCTGGTGATAGTCGAGATGGTCGCGGGTGAGATTGGTGAAGACAGCCACGTCGAAGTTGACTCCCGCGGCGCGGCCCTGGTCAAGCGCGTGGCTTGAAATCTCGGTGACCAACTCGGTGGCACCACGGCTTACGCCTTCCGCCATCAGTTCGAAAAGATCGCGCGACTCCGGCGTGGTGTGAAGCGAGGGGCGCACCTCGCCGGCCACGTGATACTCGATGGTGCCCACCAGCACCGTGGTGCGGGCCGCCTCGTTGAGCAGCGCTTCGGCAAGAAACGCCGTGGTGGTTTTACCGTTGGTGCCGGTGATGCCGATGACCGCAAGGCTTCGTTCAGGATGGCCGAAAAATGCCGCGGATGCCTCTGCCAGCGCACGCCGTCCGTGCTCGACCTCCAGCATCGGCAGGCCTGCCTGATACACCAGCAGATGGTCAAAGGCTGGGGAGGAGTCGGTGATGATGCCCAGTGCGCCCGCGGCCAGGGCCTTGTCCACATACCGGTTGCCGTCGGTCGAGCCACCCTTCATGGCCACAAACACCGCGCCCGGCCGCACCCGCCGCGAGTCGTATTCCACGCCCGTCACCGGCTGCACGGAGTCTCCGCTCGCGTCCACCGCCGTCACTTCGTCCACTAGATCTTTCCACTTCATCTCGTGCTCGATTGTAGTTTGCTAGGCGATGTAGTTGCAGTGACAGGTTGACCGCTCAGTGCCCGCAGCGCACCACGATCTTGGTGCCGGTTGGAACCTGCGTGCCGGGTGCGGGGGCTTGCTCGCGTACCGTACCACTGCCCTTGATCTGCACCTCAAGGCCCGCAGCGGCTGCCGCCTCAATCACCTTGCGCACCGGCAAGCCGACCAGCGAAGGAACCGTCAGCCTCTTCCCATCGCTGATGGTGACCTGTGTTGACATGGTTTTCGGCAGAGGCTGCGCGTGCGTTGCAGTGGTCGCCGGAGGGTTGGATGCGGCCGCGCCGTGGACAGTGGCCGACTTTATCGCGGAATCTGCCGCGGGTGCGACCGGCGCCGGAGGCGGGTTCGCGGGCGCGCGCAGCGGATCGTCCGCCGGCAGATCGTTGACTGCCGCAAACAGCGAGTTGATGTCCTCCTGATTCGATCCCGAGTCGTCTTCTGCCATCACCTTTTCGGGCCTTGCGGGTGTCTTGGACGGTTTCACCTCGATGTCGTGCGGCACCTGGAGGTACTCAAGCACCTGCTGAGCCACATCGGCAAAGACAGGCGCGGAGACCGCCGTACCGTAGTAAGACGCGCCCTTGGGATTGTCGATAATCACGGCCACGGCAATCGCCGGGTTGTTGATGGGAGCGATTCCGGCGAAGGAAGCAATGTGCATGGTCTTGGAATAGAGATGCGTGACCGGGTCCACCTTTTGCGCGGTGCCGGTTTTTCCGCCGGAGGAGTAGCCGTTGAGTTGCGCCGGCTTGCCGGTGCCGAAAAGCACTACCCCTTCCATCATCTTGCGCATCTGCGCCGCGGTCAGCGTGGAGATGGCGCGATGCGCTCCGGGGGGCAGCGGATTGGGCAGTTCCCCGCCCGCCTTGAAGGGCGAAGGCGCTAGAGGCGCCGAAGATTTTTGGCCATTGGAAGCGGAATCCAACTGGCCGGGCATCAATATGTGCGGGGGCAGATAAATGCCGCCATTGGCGATGGTAGAGACCATCGAGACCAATTGCAGCGGCGTGACGCCGACCTCTTGCCCGATAGCGATGGAGCCGATGGAGGACGAGCCCCACTTGTTCACGGGACGCAACAGGCCGCGGGTCTCGCCGGGAAGTTCTGTTCCGGTGCGGCTGCCGAAGCCGAAATCGCGGATCGTTTGATAGAACTTATCCGGTCCCACCTTGAGCGCCAGCTTTACCGCGGCCACGTCGCTTGATTCCTCCAGCGCCTTATGCACTGGAATCACACCGAAATGCTCGCCCTGGTTGTCGTGAATCACGCGGCCGGCCAGCGTGATCTTGCCGCCCTGGCAATCGATCATGTCGTCCGGCTTGGCCACACCCTGATCGAGCGCCGAGGAATAGGTGACGAGCTTGAACACGGAGCCCGGCTCGTAGACATCGCTGACGGCATGGTTGCGCAATAAGCTCGGCGTGGTGTGGCGGAAATCGTTGGGATTGAATGTGGGGCGGATGGCCAGCGCCAGAATCTGCCCGGTGTGCACGTCCTGCACCACCACGGTGCCGTTGGCCGCCTGGGTCTTCTCCATGGCGTGATCCAGCGCCTGCTCGGCCATGAATTGAATGTTCTCGTCGATGGTCAGCACCAGGCTCTGGCCCGGCTCCGGCTCGCGCTCGATGGACCCCAGCACGTGGCGGCGGGCGTCCTTGGTGGTGAACATGCGGCCCGGCACGCCATGCAGCCGCGCATCGAATTTCTGCTCCAGGCCACCCAACCCGGCATCGTCGACGCCTACGTAGCCCAGCACCTGCGCGGCGATTTGGTTGTCAGGATAAGAGCGCTCAAACTCCTTCTGGAAATAGATGCCCTTCATGTTCAGCGCTCTCACGCGCGCAGAAGTCTCCGCGGTCACGCGCCGCGCCACCCAGGCAAAACTTTCTCCAGCGGCCAGGCGCGCGGCAATCTGGCCCTCGGTGGTGAGGGTATCTGCGGGATCGGTATGCACAATCGCGGCCAGGATGCGCGCGGCGCCCGGCTGGTCGTCAATCTCAGTGGGCACGGCGTAGATCGAGTCCGCCTGCACCGTCATGGCCAGCTCGCGCAGGTTGCGATCGTAAAGGACACCGCGGTGAGGAGCCACAAGGAAGGCACTCTGCTGCTGCCGCTGGGCGCGCTCAACGTATGCGGAGTGATGAATCACCTGCAGCCAGAAAAGACGGGCCGCAATGGCGCAGGCCCACAGGAAGAAAAGCAGGCACACAAGCCAAAAGCGCGCCAGCTTCATGGGCATGGCGCGCGTGGTGGCATTGCGGTTCCGGTTGGCTCGAAGAGTTGCCTGCATGGCGAATCGCTCGGGAACTGAGTTCCGCGCCGGCCGGCTTAAAGCACGGGAGGTGGCGGCGGCGTGACTTGCGCAAGTGCCGGAGCGCTCGTATCCGGACGGGTATCGGCGTGGACCACTTGGCCCGGCTGCGGCGAGGCCAGCCCCATCTGCTTGGCCATCACGTCGATGCGGCCCGGCTGGGTCAACTGCGCCTCGGCCAGCCGCAACTGGCGGTTTTCCTCACGCAACTGCTCGCACACCTGCTTCTCCGACTCTACACGGTAGGAGCCCTCGATGGCGCTGAAGTGCTGCAGCCCGTAGATCATGACCAGCGAGAAAAGCAACGTGACTGCGGCCGAGAAGATACGCATCTGGCGCACCCGCACCGGGTCCGGCGCCTTGACCAGCCGCGAGTTGTCAAAGTGCTTGGTAAAGCTGATCTCCGGTGTGCGCACGCCGCGGCGTCGCAACGGCTGCTGGGCCAGCAGCTCCGCGTTGCGCTCGGCAACCCGCGCAGTCCAGCCGCGGCCAGTTTCAATATAGGTTGTCGTGCATGCCGCCATGATTTCCTCCGAGCCGCCAGCTGCTAGCTCCTTGCCTGTTCCCTGCTGAACTTCGCCTCTTGAACTCTCTTGAAGAGGACCTGATCTTGTTCCCGCTTACCCTCAGCGGCCATGACCCAATTCTTTTCGCTACCCTTGCCACCAAGCACCTTAGTCAACTGCGTTCCAGCTAGAAGCTAGAGGCTAGAAGCTGTCCTCTCCGCTGCTCTCATCTTTGCGCTCCGGGAACGCGGGTTCCGGTCCATCTCTTCTTCGCCCGGGGTTACCGGCTTCTTGGTTAAAATCTCCCAGATTCCCTGCCGCGCGCCTTCGCGCAGGCTGTCCTTCGCAATGCGATCTTCAAGAGAGTGAAAGCTGATGACGGCCAGTCGTCCGGAGGGCTTAAGCAACCTGGGTGCGGCCTCCAGCAGCGCCCGAATCTCGTCCAGCTCGCGATTCACATAAATCCGGAGAGCCTGAAACGTCCTGGTCGCCGGGTGGATCCTGTCCTGTTTCATTGCCGGGGCGGCTGAGGCGACTACCCGGGCAAGTTGCCCGGTAGTTGTAATCGGCCGCCCACGAACAATGGCTCTGGCGATTCTCCGCGACCTCCTTTCGTCTCCGTATTCGTAAATAAGGTCTGCCAGCTCGCGCTCACTCGCCTCATTCACCACTTGTGCGGCGTCCGGGCCAGAACGCGTATCCATCCGCATGTCCAGCGGCCCATCCGCCATAAAACTGAATCCCCTGCGCGCCTCGTCCAGTTGCAGGCTGCTCACGCCGAAATCGGCCAGTAAGCCATCCACCGAGACCGGCTCCACGTGGCTGGCGATGGAGCTGAAGGCCTCGCCCACCAGCGTGATCCGCGGCGCCTGGCTCCCCAGTTCGTTCGCCACCCGGGCCAGCCTGACTTTTGCCAGGTCCAGCGCCTCGGGGTCGCGGTCGAAACCGATCAGATGCCCTTCGGCTCCCAGCAACTGGATCACTTCCGTCGCATGGCCCGCCATGCCCAGCGTGCAATCCACCACCGTGGCGCCCGCGCGCACTCTCAAAAACTCAATCGCTTCTTTGCAAAGAACCGGCACATGGCGTTGATCCCGATTCGTCATGCGCTCCCCCTGGGGGGCTTCAAAAACATCAATCCCTGCGGCCTAGAATTGCCGCCATTGCCTTGCGATCCTCGGCCGTCAACTCGTTGGCCGGCAGATCCCTTTCAAAGGCCTCCCGGTTATGTACTTCCAGATAGGTCCTAATGCCAAAAACCGCGACTTCAGCGTCCAGACGGGCGGAGCTGCGCAAAATCTGCGGCAGCAGCAGCCGGGCCTGGTTGTCCATCTCCACCTGCTGGCCGTAGTAGCTGGTCAGGTTCAGATACTTCCTGACGGCGTCGTCGAGGGTGCTGGAGTTGGCCAACTGCTCTTCCCGCTTCTCCCACTCCGGCAGAGGCCAGATCTCTGCGCTCTTTCCGTCGGTACTGGTCACATAAAACTGGGTCACGTGCGCGGCATCCACCAGCTGTTTAAAGGCAGAAGGCAGCTTAAGCCTCCCCTTTTCATCGATCTTGGCCAGATGGTTGCCCCGAAACATTGCCTTGCCTTTCGTGCTTCCGCAGCCGTTTCAGATCCCGGACCCAGCCAATCTCGCCGTCTTTCCGGTTACTGAAAGTGTTTCTCCGGCTGATTCGCCCTCAAAAAGCCGTACACTGAAAGGGAAATTAGGGGTAGTTTTGCCTCGGATATTTTGAGATTACTCCTCTTGACTCCCTTTCGCTCCACTTCAGACACGATAATAGCCCATTGTTGGGTGAGCTCCAACACCAAAAACTGTGGAATGCCTGTGAATCCTGTGCTGGACGGAATGCGCCGGGAGCGGGGTTTTCCTATCGCCCCCTAATAGTTGATTGAGAGACGATGATCACAATATGTAGTGTTTACTGCTTTGAGTCGTGACGCTCGATAGGCCCTGTTCAAAACGAGCCTCTTAGCTTATAGGAGAACAAAAAGCGAATCTACTCGGCCGCGACCGCTTCGGGGCGCTTTCTGCGTATCGCAACCACCTTGAATAGATAAAAGAAGACCAGAGCATTCACCACCAGCAGGCTCACGCGGACCCACGTAAGGCGGCGAATCACCTCGAAGACCTCCCAAGGCAGGAAAGAGCCCGTGATGGCCAACGTGAGGAACTCGCCCCAGGCTTGCTCGAGGTAGAGGCCAATACCCTCCGCTAGGCTCAGGGCGGCGTAGCAGAAAGCCGTGACCCCGATTCGGCGCAGAAGCGGATCGCTCAGGAGCGACGCCTTATCCAGCACAAAGTTGACGAGGCGTGATTCGGGATTGAAACGCAGACCGCTGATGATCTGGGAGAACACATCATCGACATCCTTGTGGATCAGACGCAGCGCACCCACACCGACCGCGGCAATCAGAGCAGCCTGAATGAACTTGTAGGCCGCGATGAGCAGGAGCCACTTGTTGTGCCTCTTTGGCGCTGGAGCGAGCTGCGATGGGGAATCGGTCATTGTCACTTGCGATTCTGAAAATTTGTGGGCCGTTGTCCTTATCTTACGTGAGCCGGTGTTGGGGTTGATCGGCCACAGCGCGGCGGGATTAGAGACAGGGGCAAAAGGCAGAACCTATCTCCTGAGTTTGAGCAGCGCCTCGCGGTCCAGCACGTTGCCATCCACAATGAGCCCTGAAATGCGGCGCGCATTCCAGATGTTGGCCGTCGGATCGCCATCCACAACCAGAATGTCAGCGCGGCGCCCTGGAGCGATCAGTCCCAGTTCGTTCCATCCAAATTGCATGGAGTAGTTGTTGGTGGCTGCAGCCAGCGCCTCGCGCGCTGAGAGTCCCAGCCGCACCATCATCTCCAGTTCGATATGCATTGAGATTCCGGGCATGGAGCCAAATACAGGCGCTCCGGTGGCGGCAAGGTAATGGGGATGGGCAGCGTAGATGGATTCATTGATGTTCCACAGCCTCATGGCAGCCTGGTCGGCTTTCTTACGCTGGCCTTCTTCCATCCAACGCAGGGCAGATCCAGGCAGATGCCGCGTCCAGGTGGGGAGCGGATAGTCCAGTTCGCCCGTGGCGCGGTCGGGTGGATGAAACATATTGACGGGGTTCAGCAGCGCGGCGGCCGGCTCATGCCACAGGTTGCGGTGCCCCGGCAGGCTCTGGTAGTAGAGGCTGAACGTGGGCATCAGCGTGGCATGGTGTGCGGCCACAAAGCGGGCGTAGGCGCGCAGGTGAAGGTCAGTGGGTGGCAGTTGCTGCGAATAGTCGTAGGCCGTGTTGGCCGCCGCGCCGTAGGCATCCTCGGCCAGCGGCCTCTGCAACTCGTCGGGAATGACGCCCAGTTCATAGCGGCTCATATGCAGCAAGGCGTCCACGCCGGCCTCTATACCCACCCGGTAGGGCGTAGAGATGAACTCTCCGTAGGTAACCAGGCCCATCTGGTGGGCGTGCGCAACAATCCACTGCGTATTCGCGGCGGTCAAGTCCCAACCCAGCCACAGCACGCGCGTTCCCAGGCGGGCGGTGTCGTTGAGCTGGCGCGCCGTGTCCTCCGGGCTCAGCTCCACTGGATGCGCGCCTTCCTTCAGCTTGGCCGTCCACTCCCGGTGCCCGATGAGCAGGCTCCAGTTGTCGGTGGTGCCGATAGAGTCGAGCAGGTAGAGGTGCGGGCTGGGGTTGGCGGCGAAGTCGAGGTGCCCACGGCGGTCGTCGGCGCTGGCCACGACCGTGGTCACGCCCATGTAGAGGTTGGCGTTAGCCTGACCTTGCGAGTTCATGCCTGCAAAGCCGTCCACCAAGCCGGGAATCAGGTATTTTCCGGTGCAATCGATGACCCAAGCGCCCTTGGGAATGGGAACATCCGTGCGGGAGCCGACGGCGACGATCCTTCCGTCGCTCACAACGACGATCGCATCCTGCAGATCCTTTGCCGAGCGGCCCCAGTCCGAAACATCTACAACGGTGCCGCCGGCCAGAACCAGCGGGGTGGAAGCAGAAGGCCTGGAAGCAGAGGAGGGTGGGGCCTGAGGCCAGCAAAGAGCGCCAGCCAGTGCCAATCCGCAAACCCATGCCGGAACGAAACGAAGAGATTGCATAGGAAAATCAGGCTTTTGTGGATTGTCGCACACCGATTCAGCATGAGAGCCACCATGCGGCACCCATGGGTTACGACCCGCGGTGACTCCTGGAGGGAATCGGAAGCCGGTGCTGCGCCTCAATTGGAGCAGGGCTCTAACTGGCCACCAGATTGCGGCGCTGTCGGGGAGCAAGCAGCGGCAGCACCTGGGCATACGCCTCATCCACGGTAAGGCCGTAGCGCGCGCGCAATTCGTCCACCTTGCCATGCTCGATAAAGCGGTCGGGCCAGCCGATACGCACCACGGGAACGGCGATGCCCATCTCCTGCAATGCTTCAATGACCGCCGAGCCAAAGCCCCCCATCTTCACATGATCCTCAAAGGTTACGAAGGCGGCCACGCTGCGGGAGTAATGCTCAAGCACTTCGCGGTCCAGCGGTTTGACGAAGCGGGGATTGATGACTGCGGCGGAGAAGCCGTCGCGCTCCATGCGCGAGCCTAGTTCCTGAGCCAGCGCTATCATCGGCCCCAAACCCAGGATAGCCACGTCGGAACCGTCGGAAAGCACCTCGGCCTTGCCCACTTCGAGCGATTGCGGCTCGTCCTTCCGGGCTACCCCGGTCCCGATACCGCGCGGATAACGGATGGCGCTCGGCCCCGGCAGTTCAAAGGCGGTCTTCAGCATGTCGGCCAGTTCATCTTCGTCCTTGGGAGCCATCATCACCAGCCCGGGAACTTCGCGCAGATAGCTGATGTCGAAGAGCCCATGATGCGTAGGACCATCGTCACCGGAGAGTCCGGCGCGATCCAGGCAAAACACCACCGGAAGCTTTTGCAGGCAGACGTCATGCACGATGGGATCGAATGCCCGCTGCAGGAATGTGGAGTAAATAGCGCAGACCGGGCGGTAGCCGCGAGTGGCCATACCGGCGGCAAAGATGACCGCGTGCTCCTCGGCAATGCCCACGTCGAAGTAGCGTTTGGGATGGTGCGGGCGGAAGAGATCGAGGCCGGTGCCGTTGGGCATGGCCGCGGTGATGGCCACGATGCGCTCATCCTTGTTGGCCAGGTCGACGAGAGTGCCGGCAAAGACCTCGGAGTACGTCGGCTGACTGGCAGGCTTGGTTTGGCCGGTCTCAGGATCGTAAGGGCCCAGGCCGTGAAATTTCTTTTGCCCGTCGAGCGCGGGCTGGTAGCCGCGTCCCTTCTCTGTGAGCAGGTGCAGCAGCACAGGCCGGTTTTCTTTCTTGAGGAACTTGAACGTCTCCACCATTAGAGGCAGGTTATGGCCGTCGATGGGGCCGAAGTATTGCAGGCCGAACTCCTCAAAAAGGATCGAGGGCCAGAGCATGCTCTTGGCTGCCTCTTCAGCGCGCCGCACCACGTTGACTGCCGTCTTGCCGCCGAAGCGCTCGACTAACCGCGCGGCCGACTCGTGAAAACTCCGGTAGTGTTCGTTGGTGACGATGCGGTGGAAATGGCGGGCGATGGCGCCGACGTTGCGATCGATGGACCACTCGTTGTCGTTGAGCACCACGATCAGTCGCTTGGTCTGCTCGGCAATGTTGTTCAGCGCTTCAAACGAAATCCCGTTGGTGAAGGCCGCGTCGCCGGCCACAGCCACCACGTGTTCGCTGCCGCCGGCCAGGTCACGCGCCACCGCCATGCCCAGGGCTGCCGAAAGCGCGGTGCCGGCGTGGCCCGCCCCGTAGCAATCGTGTTCGCTTTCAGTGCGCAGCATGAAGCCGTTGAGCCCGCCCGGCTGGCGGATAGTCCCAAAGCGGTCGCGACGCCCAGTGAGAATCTTGTGCACGTAGGCCTGATGGCTGACGTCGAATAAAATCTTGTCCGTGGGGGTATCGAAAGCCGTGTGCAGGGCCAGCGTCAGCTCCACCACCCCCAGGTTTGGACCCAGGTGGCCACCGGTCTTGGAGAGCGTCTGAATCAGGAATTCGCGGATCTCGTCTGCCAGGTCGGCCATTTGGGCAAAGCTCAGCCGTTTCACGTCGGCAGGTGAATTGATCGATTCCAGCAGTGTTCCCATGTGCGTAATTCCCCCCGGGAAAAACCGCGTCTCTATGCTCAGTCCCCTGCGGCTGGGGCATTTCGAATCGTATAAGCCAACCGTTAGTATACCAACCAGCCGGAATCGGGCACTGGGCAGTTAGACGGGCGGGACGGCCTGATGGGATCCAGCCGGCGGGGAGCGACCCCTACGGCTGTGTTCAAAGATGAAGGTTTCCAATCAACGATTTACGATGCCGGACTGTGCTGTCCTCATGCCTCAAAACATTCTCTTCGCGGCTCTGCGCAGGAGATCGAACGCGAAGCATGCGTCTGGAGAAGCATTCCCGCGGAGAACCGGTTTCGCAATCCCGTGAATCGGCGGTCATGCCATCCCCCAAATGCTGCCCTCAACTGGTAGGCCATCCAACATCCCTGCTGCAAGCGACCATTGTAGGATGGGCGATGAGACCGTTGCTCGTTACGGGAGGATAGGAACGTGACTGGAGTAAGCAGAAGGTTCACTTGCGGGCTGATGCTGTTGGGGCTGGTAGCAGGTGTGGTACCCCGCCTGGCTTTGGGGCAATTACCGGAGCCGGGCTCACAATCCACCACCCCCAATCCGCTGAGCGATCCGACGATGAAGCCGGGCAAGACTCAGCTCTACGACCTGGAAGCACGTTTTGCCAAGGACGTGCTCGAACGCGGCGGCGCGGGTTTTGCCGACTGGTTTGCCGAGGACGGAGTAGCGCTGGGCAATGGTGCGGCACCGCTGGTGGGCCGGGTAGCCATCGCCCGGTCGGCCAACTGGTCGCCCAGGGACTACCAGCTCACGTGGACCCCGACCGACGCCATGATGGGACCTTCGGGCGACATGGGTTATACCTGGGGCCACTTCGATGGGCATAGCAAAGACGCCAATGGCAATCCGGTGACCACCAGCGGCCGCTACATGACTATCTGGCGGAAGCAGCCCGACGGCCAATGGAAAGTGGTGCTCGATGCAGGGGCAAATGAGCCTCCAACCGGGGGCGATTGCTGCAAACTGCCCGGCGTGAATTGAACAACGCAGTGTCTTGTAAGAGCGCTACGGACCGGCTCACAACATCGGTGGCCGCTCGGGTTCCGGCCATTGAAGTTCGCTCAGGAGGCCCGATTGTCTTTGCCCCAAAACAACTATTGAACTGGATTCACGTGAGCGTAAGATATGGTACACACAGAAATCAGGTGCTTTCGGTAGATGCTCAGTCTCTTGGATTATCCGTCGGCCAGATCCGTTCATTCCACCAGCGTAAGAGGCTGCTGCGGGGCGTTGTGAGGTTCCACGGCTCTTGTTCGGCCGGTTTTATTCGATGAAGAGACTGCTCGGATTGATGGCCGTTTTGCTCGCAAGTGCACTGCCCTGCTGGTCGGCCGCGCCTGCAACGCTGACTGACCTGCGGGTCATCCACGCCCAGACCAATGCGCAGGCCAGCCAAGGCTTGCCCGTCGCCTTCCAGGCTACCGTTACCTACTATCGCGATTACGAGAGCGACCTGTTTGTGCAGGACGGGGACGTCGCCATTTACATATACTTCCGGCCTGGCGCGAAGCTGCTGCAAGGTGATCGGGTGCTGGTGAGCGGCAAGACGCGGGACAGCTTCCGCCCGATTGTGGTGGCAGACAGTGTGACCGTACTGAGCCACGGAGCGCTGCCCAGGCCCCTGCCCGCCAGTTCCGCGCAGATGTTCCGTGCGCAGCTCGATTGCAGACTGGCGAGCGTACGCGGTGTAGTGCACAGCGCCGAGATGATGTGGGGCGTGCACAAGCGCAACATCTACCTTCAGGTCTTGATTGACGGCGGTTACATCGACGCGTTGGTAAACAGCGAAGATGCCGGCGCACTGCGAGGATTGCTGGACGCCGAGGTGGAGATCACAGGGGTGGTCAACGCCAAGTTCGACCAAAAAATGCAGCAGTGGGGAATTGCGCTCGACATCCAAAGCCTGGGCGACGTGAAGATACTGAAGCGCGCCAGCGTGGGTCCGGAGTCGCTTCCAGTGACCCCGATGGAAGACATACTTGGTGGTTATCAGATCCACGACCTGACGCAGCGGATACGAGTGAGGGGAACCATCACGTACTACCAGCCGGGCGCGGCGGTCTTGCTGCAAAACGGATCCAGGAGTATGTGGGTCACGACCGTCACCGACATCCCATTGCACATCGGGGACCTGGCGGATGCCTCGGGCTTTCCTGAAGCGCGCGACGGCTATCTGGTCCTGGCCCATGGTGAGATCCGGGACAGCCACGTGTGGGCACCCATTCCCCCTTTAAGGGTCGACTGGCAGGGACTAGGGTCGGGCGAGAATGCGTTCGATCTGGTCTCTGCCGAAGGACAGGTGGTAATGGAAGCGCGCGAGGAGGCGCAGGACGAATATGTCGTGACTTCCAAAGGCAATCTGTTCACTGCCATTTACCGGCATCCCAACGGTCCGGATTCACTTCATCTTGAACCGATGAAGCAGGTGCCCATTGGCTCCAGCGTCCTGGTGACCGGAATCAGCATGCTCTACAGCCCCGATCCTTCCAGCGGACCGGCAACGTCCGATCTGCTGCTGCGTTCGTTTAACGACATTACGGTGGTGGCTCCGCCCTCGTGGCTGAGTGTTCGCAACCTGATTTGGATCGCCGGCCTGCTTCTCTTCATTGTGCTGGCCGCCGTTGTGTGGGGCTGGACCCTGGAACGCAAAGTGCGCCGGCAAACAGACGAGATGGCCGCCCGGGCTGAGGCTGAGGCCGCGTTGGAACGGTTGCGCAGCCGCCTACTTGAAGACATCAACGGGCCTGAGCCCCTGGAAAGCATTCTGGAACAGATCACAGAGATGGTCTCCTTCAGGATGGGCGGCGTTCCATGCTGGTGCGAACTCAAGGATGGTGCGCAGCTGGGGCGCAACGTGCCCGTGGAGTCCGGAGTGCCGGTCCTCAAGGAAGAGATTCGCACCCGCTCCGGAGCGGCACTCGGCATGCTCTATGCGCTGCCCGGTCCGGGCGTTGAGTTGACGGCAGATTACGCCGAGGCGCTTTCTGGCGGAGGGCAACTGGCTGCCTTGGCCATCGAGACGCGGAGTCACTACTCCGATTTATTGCGCCGCTCCGAATTCGATACGCTTACCGCCGTCCACAACCGCTTCTCGCTGCACAAGCTGCTGGACGAACGCATCGAGGAGGCGCACAAGCACGGCGGCATCTTCGGACTGATCTACATCGATCTGGATGATTTCAAACAGGTGAATGACATTTACGGCCATCGAATCGGAGACCTGTATCTCCAGGGGGCCACGATGCGCATGAAGCACCAGCTCCGTTCCCACGACGTGTTGGCGCGCCTGGGCGGCGATGAATTTGTCGTGGTAGTCGCCGTAGTGCGCGACCGCGCCGAAGTGGAGGAGATCGCCGTCCGCCTGGGGCGCAGCCTCTCTGATCCGATTTCCCTTGAGGGCAAGGTGTTGCGTGGTACCGCCAGCTTTGGTATCGCGCTCTACCCCGAAGACGCTGTCACTCGGGACAGCCTTCTGAATGCTGCCGACGCTGACATGTACGCAGCCAAGCAAAAGAAACGCCAGGTTAGCCAGATGCCCGAGAGCCAATAGGCCTCAGGGATCTCGGCTCACTGCGAATTCGCAATCTGAAAAGCTCGCAGCACCACTCATTTGGCGCTCGGCGATCTTCGTCAGCTTGCTATGAGTGGTAGCGCCTCCCATGCCACAGCCAGGCAGTACGAACGATGTCGTCCAGCTGGGTGTAACGGGGCTTCCAGCCGAGTTCGCGGATGGCCCTTTCGGAGCTGGCGACGAGGACGGCGGGATCGCCGGGGCGGCGAGGGTGAATTTCGGCGGGTATGGGGTGGCCGGTCACGCGGCGGGCCGATTCAATGACCTCGCGGACGCTGAAACCCTGGCCATTTCCTAGGTTGAATATGAGCCGGTCCCGGGTCTCCAGCGCTTGCAGGGCCAGCAAATGCGCATCGGCCAGGTCGGAGACATGAATATAGTCGCGGATGCAGGTGCCATCGGAAGTGGGATAGTCGTCGCCATAGATGCGAATGGACTTGCGGCGCCCCAGGGCAACATCAAGAATCAGCGGGATCAGATGGGTTTCTGGCTCGTGGGCCTCGCCGCGAGTCACGCCGCCCGCACCTTCGGGGGCTCCGGCCACGTTGAAGTAGCGCAACGAAGCGTAGCGCAGGCCATGGATGCGGTTAAACCAGCCGAGCATGTGCTCCACCAGCAGCTTGGATTCTCCGTATGCATTGGTAGGCAGCAGGCGCGCGTCTTCTTTGATGGGAACAGATTCCGGTTCTCCGTAGACGGCTGCGGTGGAGGAGAAGACCAGGCGGCGCGGCCCATGGGCCAGGATGGCTTCAAGCAAGGCAAGAGTGGAAGCTGTGTTGTTGCGAAAGTAGATCTCGGGCCGGGTCATGGACTCGCCGGCCTCGATGAGGGCGGCAAAGTGGAGAACACCGTCAAAAGGCTGGCCCTGCTTTCGGGCGGCGATAAAAAGGTCCTCCAGCAGGGCTCGGTCAGAGAGATCGCCTTCGACGAAATCCACCCCTGGGGGAAGATATTCCCGCCTGCCATGGCGCAAGTTATCGAAAACAGTGGCTTTATGACCTTGAGATACAAGGAGGCCCGCAACGGTACCACCTATATACCCGGCACCTCCGGTAACCATTACCTTCACAAAAATACTGTCCTTTCAATAGCACTTTAGGTTACGGTAAGTCTAATACAGAAGGCGGACTGACTCAGCTGAAAGCCGTGCTCTCCCAGATCGCTAACCAGGCGACGCCTTCAAGCTCCATACATGCCCAGTTTGGGTGTGGATGTCACAGATTGGAAACGCATTTCCGGACTGCGGAAACCAGGTAAGTTCTTCTTCCAGCCTGATCTGCAGAGGCTTTTGTTCGGTTGCTTTTGGGTTGGAATGGAGAGCTTGGATGTCTGGGGCGCGTGCGTGGGACAATTTGCTTCGCGGAAAAGGATCGAGAGGGGGGCGAGAGTACCACTCTGCCGGCCTTTTTGGTCTACCGCTCGATATTGTTGCAACCAACCTTTCCCTTTGCCCCATCGGAATAACCGACGGGCTGTTGCAACCGGGCCCTGCCAGCAGGTGTAACCCACTGAACTTCGCCTACTGGGTGGGCGCGCGGTGCAATAAATCTCAACCGGATTTGGAATCGCCAAAAGCCTCTGAACCATGGCCCTGGCGCCGTATCCGGAAAACCGAACCTGGTCAAGAGCATCTGCACGTTCGAAGGCTATCGGGAATTGTAAACCGGGCTGTTTTGCTCATCTTTACTCTTAGTTGTCTCGTAAGATGGTTCCTGACCGAGGAATTCAAAATCCCCGCCGTTTCCACGGCCACTGCTGAGGTATAAAACAATGTCGATGAATCACTATCCTGACCGAATCAGCTTTGGCCTACTGCCTGAGCCCGAGGGCCGGTCGGCGTCGTTCATCACGAGCACGGTTGTCAACATGATGATCTTGTCCCTCGTACTCGTGGTAGGAATGACCGCCAAGCGTGTAATCGAACAGCATAAATACGAGCAGACCGAACTCATCTTCCCCACTACTCCCCCGCCGCAGGTGAAGGTCAAGGTACCTATGCCCAAGCCTCCAGATGCGCCGAAGCCGGTGGAGATGAAGTTCCAGCCGCCCAAAATCACCATGCCAAGGATCGAACCGAAGCCAGTCTTGAAGCCAATCGAGATGGAGGCCAAGCTGACGGCGCCGACCATCAAGGCGGCCAAACCATCGATCATTCTTGCGCCCCAGCCCAAGGCGGCCCTCACTGCGGCGGCCCCGGCGCAGGTTCCCCAGGCTAGGCCCTCAACGCAGCCGGTTCATTTCGGGCAGTTGTTCGGCGTCACTCCAAATCCCAACGCCTCAAGGCCGGCCACGGTTGCGGCAATCGGCAACCCGTACGGTGGCATGAACGGTGCCGCCGTCGCTTCACGGGGCGTGGTGGGCTCAGCCGGCATCGGCAATGGAACCCGGTCCGGATCGAATGCCGGCGTGGTAGGCAAAGTAGCCTCGGCAGGCGTTCCAGGAGGCACCGGGACTGCCCCGACAGGTAATGCATATGGCGGCAGCAAGGTAGCCGCCGCGGTGATACCCGTAATGACCAAGTCGGAAGCGCCTCAGCAGATGGCTGTAATGCCGGCTTCAACCAATCTTGAAGTGCTGTCGAAGCCCCCTGTGCAATACACCAGCGAGGCCAGGCAGTTGAAAGTGCAAGGAGATGTCGTCCTGCGCGTGACGTTCACTGCCCACGGTGAGGTACTGGTGCAGGGCGTGGTGCACGGACTTGGCCACGGTCTGGACGATGAAGCGCGCCGGGTAGCGCAGATGATACGTTTTCGACCAGCCACACGAAACGGGCAGGCAGTCGACTTGACCACAAACATCACCATCACGTTCCAATTGGCATAGGCTGGCAGTTGTGCTGACGAGAAACAACCGGGCACCAGAATTCGCAGGCGTCAAGAGCGGCACCGATGACCCGGAAACGACAGGATGTCCCCACTTCTCTAGGAGTTCGAAATGAAGTTTCGGAAGATCCCCTTAGCCTTCCTTGTCCTGACCCTCTGTGTGTCATGGGCAAATGCCAAGAAGGCTCCAAGATTTCAGCCGGGCCACCAACTCACCCCCGAACAGGCGGCGCTGGTGGAGAAGGCCATTGAGCAGGAAAAGGTACTCATCAAGAGCATTCAGCAGCGCACGCCCCTGGTGGAAACATACATTCAGAACACCAGGCCCGACATAAAACTCTACGAAGTGCCGGTGGAAGACCAGTACATGTTGAGCCGCGTCGACTTTGGCAAGGGCTTCTTCGACAAGACTTATGACACGCGGTCGACAGGGTCCAAGGGCAAGTTCTTCAAGGGTTCCTTTGCCGCCATTACGGGATTGACCAAGGCCCTGGGGCTGGACAAGCGGTTCACCTACAGTCCCACCGGGTTCATGCAGATGATGTTCCTTGACCCCACGGGCTTTGACGAGCAGCACTACGCCCTGAGCTTTGTGCGCCGGGAGTTCCTGGGATCTGTCAGAACCTGGGTCTTCGATGTTCATCCCAAGGTCTCGGGCATGGGCCGGTTCTATGGCCGCATCTGGATCGAGGACGAAGACGGCAACATTGTCCGCTTCAACGGCACTTACACCGGACCCCGCTCTGCCGAGGAATCGAAGTACTACTTCCATTTCGACAGTTGGCGGATGAATGTGCAGCCGGGCATCTGGCTGCCGGTCGCGATCTACGTGGAGGAGACGAACCGCGGGGAAGGCGACAAAGGGACGGGCTTGAAAGCCCAGACCCACTTCTGGGGCTACTCGCTCAAGCTGCCCACCCGCGACAGTGAAAACGTAAGCGTCAAGGTGGAAGACGCTGTGGACAAGAGCGACGACTCACAGGACGTGAGCCCGCTCCAAGCCTCGCGCGCTTGGGTTACCCAGGCTGAGAATAACGTGCTCGATCGCCTGGTGGAGGCCGGCCTTGTGGCTCCGCTGACACCCAGCGGTTTTGAGACCACGGTGCTGGATCAGATCGTCGTCAACTTGGCCGTGCCTAACAATCTGGCATTCTCTGACCCGGTGCACTGCCGCGTGCTGCTTTCCACCACGATTGAAGCCACTACGGTCGGGAACACCATTCTGCTCAGCAAGGGATTGATTGACGCGGTGCCCAACGAGGAGTCGTATGCCTCGATCATAGCGTTGGAACTTGCCCACATCGCGCTCGGACACCATATCGACACGCGCTACGCATTCAACGACCGCCTGCTCTTCCCCGACGAAGCCACGTTCCAGAAGATCGACATGTACCACACCGATCACGACGATATTGATGCGGCCAAGGCTGCCCAGCAATACCTTCAGACCTCGATGTACAAGGACAAACTGCCCAGCGCCGGCCTGTTCTGGGAGCAACTGGCAGAGCGCGGGAAGGTGTTGAAGGCGTTGAATACTCCCAAGCTGGGCGACTCGTTACTGAAACCGGACGGAACCCCGTGGATGGCCGACCTGGCTCACAGTGCGCCGAAGATCGATTGGGACGACCTGGCCCAGATTCCTGCTTTGCCGCTGGGCAGCCGTCTCAAGACCGATCCATGGGACGACAAGGTGCATATGTTGAACGCCAAGATGTATGCGCCCATGAACGCCCGCGACAAGATGCCTCTGGAAGTGACGCCCGTCTATTTCAAGCTGCAACGGTATGATGCGGCACGCTTGAATCAGCCCGCCGTTCCGGGGGCCCCAGGTGCTGCTCCGGCACAGCCTGGCGGCAATCCTGCAGCCGCTCCTCCGGCAGGACAACCGGAAGGCGACCAGCCCGCTGCGCCACAGCAAGCGCCCGGCGATGCAGCGGCACAGCAGCCTTCGACCACCGCGCCCAGCCAGCAATAGAACCTGCTTGAGTGGCTCAATCCGGGAAGCTGCGCACCGCTTCCCGGATTGAGCCGCTATACTGGGTCGCAATGGAAGCTCCTCCACCCCAAAGAGGTTTTGCCAGAACGGGACGAGCATAAATCCCTATGAAACGAATTGCGGTTTTCTTCCTCGTGTGTTTGTTTTGTGCCGGAGCGCTGACTGCCCGCGCACAGGTTGCTCCTTCCGCCACCAGAGGCCAGTTTTCGGTGACTGTGGGCGGATTGGGCTCTTTCTTCAAGCCCGACTACGGCCCCAATAATCTTTACGGTTTGGGCGCGTATGTGGATGTCAAGTTTAACCGCTGGATGCAGGCAGAGGCGGAGGGCCGCTGGCTGCGCTTCAACCAGGTCGAAGACATCCACGAGGACAACTACCTGATCGGGCCAAGGGTGCCGATTCACCGCTTCAACTTCATGGAAGCCACACCCTATGCCAAGTTTCTGATAGGCATGGGACAAATCACGCTTGAGAACAACTACGCCTATGGCCGGTTTACCGACCTCACCTATGGCGGCGGCGTGGATCTGAAGCTTACCCGGAGAATCAGCCTCAGAGCCGTTGACTTCGAATACCAGCAATGGCCGAATTCGATCAATGGGACGCTATCGCCTTACGGCGTAAGCGCGGGGATTGGCTACAGGGTGTTCTGAGACGCTGAAGCGGATCGTCATGCCTCTGAAGACCGCGGTTCAAGAGCGAAGAATTGGTGCATCGACACAGGTCACTTGTTCCCATCTTTTTGCAGCGATGCCTGGACCTCAAGCAGCTGCAACTGGAGTTGCTTGATTTCCTTTAGCAAGTCAACCTTGCTGCGGCTGACGTTATACGACACCATGTAGATCATGCTGAGGAAGAATAGGATTAAGAAAGCGGTTTTGACGTTGTTAGCCGGTGGACCCACGAAAGAACCGGTCAGCACGATAACGCCCAATGCCCCCCCGGAAAATATCAGCGGCATCAACTTCTCCCAGAACAATGCCTTCTCGTGTTTCGCCAACAACGTCTCTGTCTCCTCGCGGTAAGCTGCAAGATTCTCAGGCTGCGGCAGGCGCGCTAAAAGCCTCTCGCGTAGACTTTCATTCCTTTGTTCCATATCCCACCCCTCTCAGAATCTCTTTCATTGCCAGTTTTGCGTAATGAATGCGAGATTTCACGGTGCCTTCCGAGCACCCGACTACCGAGGCAATCTCGGTCAGCGATAAGTCCTCAAGAAAATGCAGCACCAGGACTTCGCGATGCTTGATGCCGACCTGGCTCAATGCCTGATGAATTGCCTCTGCATCTTCCTCTGCAAACGATGGCTCGTCCGCTTCCTGAAAGTCCTCAAGTTGAACTTTCTCCGCCTGCTCCCTGGAGTAATTCTTGCGGATTCGATCCACGGCGATTCCGTGCGTAACGCTGTACAGCCACGACCGCAAAGAACCAGGGTCTTTCAGCTTCCGGATGCCGCGAAACGCTTTGATCCACACGTCCTGCAGCACGTCGAGCCCACTGTCCGCATTGCTGGTGAGGCTGGCCGCGTAGTAAAGCAACGGCCGCTCCATCACTGCAATCAGGTCCTCGAATGCGCCTGGCTCTCCAGATTGACAGCGAAGCGCGAGCCATTCGTACTGGGTTCGGTTATCGCGATCTGGCTGCATTCATCAAGTATGTCGAAGAAGAGACGCTCAAGGTTCAATTTGCGCGAATGAATCTAATTCCATGACGGAAAAGGGCCACTCCGCACTGGAGTGGCCCTTTTAGCTTGCAATCAAATTGAACCGCGTTAAGCCGGTGAAGGCGAGCCCTCCGGGAAGCCCGGACCGCCGCGGCTCTCTCAATTCGATTCACAAGCGAGCGGCATTCCGTCTGCGAGGGCAAGAATACAGTGGGCAGTGGATAGTGAACACTGGCCAGTGGAGGTTTACCGTCTCCCGGGCCTCATCCGCCGCGGTCCGCCACGGCGGAAGACGTGGGGCATGCGGCGTTCCTTTGTTCGGTTCTCTACTGCTGCTTACGCCACGCCAGCACTGCCACCGGATAGGTGATCTGAATTGCGCCTGCGTCCCGGCGGGCAGAGACTCCCAGTTCGTCGCGGTCTGCCTGAATGTCCTCTTCAAACAGGGCGCGAATCCTCTCGGCATCTCCGGGCCGTGGGAATGAGCCTGCGAGCAAGTCCTCGAGTTCCATTACCAAGCCGAAATGCGACTCGCGATGCAGTTCAAGGCCGGCGTCTTCTCCGAGCCCCTTCATCTCCTTGAGGGTCAAGGCCCGTGTGTGCGAGGGATCGCGCAGAATCTCCCAGTAGTCGAAGCGATCCTGGACCTCTTCGCGGGGAGTGACATCTGCAACAAGAATCGTTCCGCCCGGCTTGGCCACGCGCTTCATCTCGAGCAATGCGGTCTTCGGGTCCACAAAGTGGTGGAACGAAAAGCGGGTAACGGCGCAGTCAAACGAGGCCTCGGCAAAGGGGAGGCTGGTTGCCTGACCCAGCTTCCACTCGACGTTGTGCAACTGCTTTTCAGCCTGAAACCGCTTTGCGCTCTCCAGCATGGCGGGAACTGTATCCAGGCCAATGACAGCGCGAACACGCTGAGCGAAAAAGCAGGAGATGATTCCTGGGCCGCAAGCGACGTCGAGCAGCGTGTCGCGAGCGCGGACCTGGGCGCAGTCAGCCATCAACTCCAGCAGCCCATCCATGCTGTGCGCATGGCGCTCCAGGAACGGCACAGCTTGTTTTGTGAATTGATCTTGTATCTCGGCATCGTGCTCGGCGGTATTCACGAATACGATTCTAACCTGAGAAACCCGGGCAAACGAAAGGGCCACTCGCATGGAGTGGCCCCTTCAAGTGAAGCAGAGTCGCGTTGAGTTAAGCCGGTGAAGGCGAACCCTCCGGGAATCCCGGACCTCCGCGGCTCTCCGGTTTGAGCACCTGCTGCGGGCTGCCGCCCGTGTCTGTAGGCGATGCCAGAATGGAGCGCAGCGGGGGCAGTTCCTTGCCCTCGATCAGCATCTTCACTTCCTCGGCATCGATGGTCTCGCGTTCCAGCAGGGCCGCGGCAATGCGGTGCATGGCGTCGGCATGTGTTTCCACCAGCGAATGAGCCGATTGGTAAGCCTCATCGATCAGGCGGCGCACTTCAAGATCGATCTGGCGCGCTGTCTCTTCAGAGAAGTCGCGATGCTGGGCGATCTCGCGGCCCAGGAAGATCTGCTCTTCCTTCTTGCCAAAGGTGAGCGGACCCAGGCGGCTCATGCCGTACTCGCATACCATGCGCCGGGCCAGGTCGGTGGCGGTTTCAATATCGCTGCCCGCACCGGTGGACATCTGGTTGAGGAAAATCTCCTCGGCCACGCGTCCGCCGTAGGAGATGGCCAGATTGGCCTCAAGGTATTCGCGGGTGTAGTTGTGGCGGTCTCCGGGCAGGAAGATGGTGACGCCCAAAGCCATGCCGCGAGGAATGATGGTGACCTTGTGAATGGGATCGGAATGCTCGCTCATGAACGACACCAGCGCGTGGCCGGCCTCGTGATACGCAGTGACCCGCTTCTCTTCTTCGGTGAGCAGCATGGACTTGCGTTCAGCGCCCATCAGCACCTTGTCCTTGGCCAGCTCAAAGTCGTACATGGTGACCTGCTTGCGGTTCACCCGCGCAGCGTTGAGCGCTGCCTCGTTGACCATGTTGGCCAGGTCGGCGCCACTGAAGCCCGGTGTTCCGCGAGCCAGCACGTTCAGGTTGGTGTCGTCGGAGACGGGAACCTTCTTGACATGCACGCGGAGGATTTCTTCGCGGCCGCGCACGTCGGGCAGGCCCACCACCACGCGGCGGTCAAAGCGGCCAGGGCGCAGCAGCGCCGGATCGAGCACGTCGGGGCGATTGGTTGCCGCCACCAGAATGACGCCGTCGTTGGACTCGAACCCGTCCATCTCCACAAGCAACTGATTCAGGGTCTGTTCGCGCTCGTCATGCCCACCGCCCAGGCCGGCGCCGCGATGGCGGCCCACGGCGTCAATCTCGTCGATGAAGATGATGCAGGGAGCATTCTTCTTGCCCTGCTCAAAAAGGTCGCGAACACGGCTCGCGCCTACGCCAACGAACATCTCTACGAAGTCCGAACCTGAAATCGAGAAGAACGGGACATTGGCTTCGCCGGCCACGGCCCGCGCCAGCAGTGTCTTGCCGGTTCCCGGAGGCCCGACCAGCAGCACGCCCTTGGGAATGCGTCCGCCCAGCTTCTGGAATTTCTGCGGCTCGCGCAAGTATTCGATGATCTCCTTCAGCTCTTCCTTGGCCTCGTCCACGCCAGCCACATCCTTGAAGGTGACCTTCTTCTGCTGCATTGACAGCAGACGCGCGCGGCTCTTGCCAAAGGACAACGCCTTGTTGCCGCCCGACTGCATCTGCCGCAGCATGAAGAACCAGATGGCGATCAACACCACGAAGGGGCCCACATTGAACAGCAGAGGCAGCAGAATATTGTTCTGCGGAGTCTTGATGGTCAAGGTGACTTTAGCGGCGCGCAACGCCTGCTCAAGATCCTGGTAGTTGGCAGGAACAGTGGTGTGGAACTGATCCTTGGGCGTGGCTTTCAAGTGGCCGTGCAGCTCAGTGCCCTCGATCGCGGCATCCTGCACCAGCCCGGCCTGCGCCTTATCGAACAGATCGGAGTAGGCGATCTCCGTGTCTTTCCCCATGCTCGTGCCGCGCTGCACTACAGCCCACAGCATCATCAGGCAGATGAGGATGAAGACCCAGAACATGATCGTTTTGACAGTCGAATTCACCAGGACCCCTCTTTCCCGGCGGGGGGGAGTAGCCGCTGACAGGATCTCCAGCACCGCCTACATCATCCTTTAGACGCGCGCACGCTCTGCGAAGTCACAGAAAGTACAGCTTCCCTCCGGGAACGACACCTCTCGCTTCCCGCCTGGATGAGCAGTAACCTCGATTGTACCCTGAAGGAGACCGAAACTTCTAAGAATCTGAGCGGAATAGAAGCAGAAAACCGGGCAGCCGACGCTCCCGGAAACTCATCCCTGCAGAGGGGGCGCGGGGTCCGCGGCAAGGGGAGTGGCAATCACCTGAAAGCCCGGCTGAGGCTCCACTTCCACTCCTTGCATCCAAACGATGCGGCCGTCCAATTCAAGCACCGGCCAAAGCGCACGCCGGGTGCCTGTAACCCGCAGACGCTCCAGCACTTCCTTCACTTTCTTTAGACCGCCCGAGTAGCGCACCCCTACCCGGTCACCCGGCTTCCAGGAGCGCAGCAGGGCCGTTTTCGCATGGGATTGCCCGGCTTGGACCCCGCTGGCCACGGCTGGGGAAACTTCAACCCGCAGGCGAATGCCGAAGACCGGTGCCACAACCTCGCCCGGAAGGATCAGCAAATACTCCGCTGCAACTTTGGCGCCCCTGGCCGCGCCGGAGTCGGCAGTCCCCACGGTCAGGTGCAGTTCGCGGTGGGTCCGTTCGGCGCGCAGACCCTGGGCCAGTTCCGCCTTTTGGCCGGACCGTCCAGCCAGGGCCAGTGTCCGCAGAGCCTCGGTCGCGGGGAAATCGGGTGCGGCGCCTAACTGCTGCGCCGCATGGCGCAGCAGCCTGCGCTGCAAGGCCGCAGGCAACGCAGCCAGCCTTGTCACATCCAGGGCGAGGCCATCGCCGGCGGCTCGACCCCCGCCGCGCACCGGCCGGCCCGGCAGAATCAACTGCGGACCCAGGCGGGCAAGTTCCGCCTGCCACCAGAGTTCCTCGTCGCGAGCCAACGCGGCCATCTGGGCCAGATGCTCGCGCAGCCGCGGATTCCAGTTCTCGAGCAGGGGAAGCAACTCGTGGCGGATACGGTTGCGGGTGAAAGTGAGGTGACGATTCGTCGAATCTTCGCGCCAATCCTGTCCCAACTGGCGAAGATAGATCTCAACCTCGGCACGGCCGATGCCCAGCAGCGGCCGCAGAATGCGCCCCTCCGGGAACTCCATCGCTGGGTAGATGCCGGAAAGTCCCTCGGTCCAGGCGCCGCGCAAAAATTTAGCCAGCACAGTCTCGGCCTGATCGTCGCGGGTGTGGGCGGTAGCCACCGCATCCACCTGGCCCGCGTCCATCAGCTGGCGGAACCAGGCATACCGCAGACGCCGCGCCGCCTCCTCGATGGTTTCCCCGGCCTTGCCCGACGCAGGATTGGGCATCGCCTCGGCGGCGGTATCGGCGCGCGCCTCCTGAAAGGGCAGGCCGAGCCGCGTGGCCAAGGCTCGGGCAAACTCCAGGTCGGCGTCGGCTTCGGCTCCGCGCAACCCGTGATGCAGATGGGCGGCATGCACCACCAGACCCAGTTCCCTGCTCCTTTCAGCCAAAGCGCACAGCAGGGCCACAGAGTCCGCGCCGCCCGAAAGACCGACGGCGAGCCGCATCCCGGGCTTGAGCAGCGTTGTATCGATAGAGAGATTCGAGGACAGCTTTCGGCTCACGCCAAGATCATAACGGGGCAAGGCGGGATTGCACCGGAAGAGTGCGCGGCGTGTTGGGTTGAAGAGCCGGCCGCCGCACGCAGTGTCCTTGCGCGATGTATACTCCACGAGTCATGCAAGTCTTTGTGATTCTTCCCGCCGCAGGGCTGGGAACGCGGATGGCCGGGCCCCAGCCCAAGCAGTTTCTGGCGCTCGATGGGATTCCCATCCTGATTCATTCACTACGTGCTTTTGCCGCTGTGGAACGGGTCACAGCAATTTATGTGGCGGCGCGCAAACCTGAGATGGAGCGCGTGCAGGCCCAGGCCGAGGAATACGGCTTTGGCCAGCGAGTGCACGTTGTTGAAGGCGGCAACAATCGCCAGGAGTCGGTAGCCCACGCGCTGGCCGCGCTGCCCGCCGAGCCGGACGACGTAGTGCTGGTGCACGATGCGGTGCGGCCGCTGATCGACGCGGCTACCATCGAGCGCACCATCGATGCGGTGGAGCAATTTGGGGCGGCAATTGTGGGCATGCCTGCGGTGGACACCATCAAGCAGGTGGAGCGGACCGCACACGGCGCACTGGTGACCGCGACCATCCCGCGCGAGTTTGTGGTGCTGGCGCAGACCCCGCAGGGATTTCGCTACGGACTGCTGCAACGCGCCTTTGCAGAGGCCACCGAGGACGGTTTTATCGGCACCGACGAGGCCTCGGTGGTGGAACGCGCCGGACTTCCAGTAGCCGTAGTGCCCGGTTCTCAGGTTAATCTGAAGATTACCCAGCCGGGCGATCTGGAGTTGGCCGAATTTTACCTGCGCCGGCACGCCCGCTGACTTGGGACGGATCTGGAAATCTGGATCGCGGCCGGCTGAGGTTTCTCTAGGACAGGCACGGAGACCATGGAGACACGAATCGGATTTGGCTGGGACTCGCACGCTTTTAAGCCGGGTGTGCCGCTACGCATCGGCGGCATGACGCTGGACCACCCGGAGGGCCTGGCCGGCCACTCCGATGGGGACGTGCTGCTGCACGCCATTACCGACGCGCTGCTGGGTGCGGTGGCCGCCGGCGACATCGGCAGCTTTTTCCCCCCCGGCGATCCACGCTGGAAGAACGCCGACTCCGCCATCTTTCTGAGCTTGGCCCTGGAGGAGTTGCAGCACGCCGGTTACCGTATTGTGAACATCGATACCACGCTTGTGCTGGCCGCTCCCCGGATCGGTCCCCACGCGGGCGAGATGCGTGCGCGTATCGCCGACCTGCTGGGAATCGAGATGGAGCAAGTAAGCGTCAAGGCCAAGACCCCCGAGGGCCTGGGCCTGGATCACGTCGCCCAGTGCCACGCCGTGGCCCTGGTGGAGCGCGCCAACGAACCCGACGAGTTGAAGAGCATGAGCGAAGTGATCGAAAGCCAGCGGCAGTTGGAAGACGTGGTCGAGGACCTGCTGAGCTCGGTGCATGGTATTCCCAAACGCAGGGTTGTTGCTCCGGCTTACGACACCGAGGACATCACCTGAAGGCATCGCACCCAAGGCGAATTGACTAAATCTCTTGCGGAAAATGCCGCAAAAACGGTATTCTCCGTGCATACATTCGGGCTTCTAGTTCTTCTCCATTCCCCCGTTTGACGCGAGGCCCAGTTTTCGATGCGACAAGTGCAAGAATTGTCTTGGTTTCCTAAGGCCCAGTCACAAGCCCGTCACTGGCTTGCAGTAGCAGTATGCCTGATGGCGCTGCCCCTGGCGGCCGCAGCGGCAGATGCGCCGGGACCGAAGGGCGTCTCCTCCACAAATCATGGCGCGGACTTCAAGACAGCCGTGCTCGGTACGTCGACAGTCGAGTTGACCTGGCCGTGGAGGTTTCATACCGGCGACAACATGGCGTGGGTGCAACCGGGATTCGACGATTCCACCTGGGATGCGATGGATCTGACTCTGCCCCAGGGATCAAAAGACCCATACCTGGGCAGCACGGGATTCGTGCCCGGCTGGACGATGCGCGGATACGCCGGCTACACCGGCTACGCTTGGTACCGGATGCGAGTCAATGTGCAGGAGAACGACGCGAATTCGTCCAAATCCGATCTGGCGCTCAAGATGCCGGTGGATGTGGATGACGCTTACCAGGTGTACGTCAACGGCCAGCTTGTAGGAGACTTCGGCCGCTTCAGCGCCCATGGCGTGACCTCTTATTTGACACTGCCGCGCGCATTCACGCTGCCCGCGAATCTCAGCACGGGTCCGATGACCATTGCCATCCGCGTTTGGATGGACCCCGCCACGCCGATGTCCAATCCGGACACGGGTGGATTGCATGGGCCGGTATTACTTGGCCAGGCCGCTCCCGTTCTGGCCATGCTGCACATGGACTGGGACGCCGTCGATCATGGCCAGGCCAGCAGAATCCTCGAGACCGGGATACTGCTGCTGGGAACGCTGGTGGCCTTGGTCCTCTATTTGCTCGATCGCCGCGAGAAGGCCTATTTCTGGCTGGGCACGGCCTGCGCGGTGAGCGTCGTGCAAGCCATCGTGCTCTTGATTGCCAACTACACAACCTGGATTCAGGCCACTCCCGAAATGTTCCTTCTGGATGTGTTGCTGCGTCCTGCGCTGATTGGGTTGTGGGTGCTCTTCTGGGCATACTGGTTCCGCCTGGGCCGCATGGCCCGGCTGCGCAAGATGATCGTGGTGATGACCGTACTGCTGGCTGTGAGTATGGCCATGCTGCGGGCTCCGCTCTTTGGCCGCGCAGTTCCGGTTCGCTATGAATTGCTGCTTTCGCCGCTTTCGCTTCTGTTCAAGCTGTTGTTGGGAGCGCTGCTGGTGTGGGTAACGTGGGAAGGTATGCGGCGGGACAATACCGGAGGTTGGCTGGCGTTGCCCGCGGTGGCGCTGGTGGCGCTGTCACTTTATCAGGAAGACATGCTCTTGTCGCATCTGCCACTCAACTTCTTCCCGTTTGGATTTGCGGTCAGCATCAACCAGATTGCGGTGGTGCTTTCGCTCTGCATCATCACCGTGCTGCTGATGCGGCGCTTCCTCCGCTCGCTGCGGGAGCGGGAACAGTGGCAACTGGAGATCGACCAGGCACGCCAGGTGCAGCAACTGCTGATCCCCGAGGCAATTCCCTCCATTCCCGGCTTTGCCATCGAAAGTGAATACCGTCCGGCAACCGAAGTGGGCGGCGACTTCTTTCAGATCCTGCCTGACAAGGTGGGCGGCGTGCTGATCGTGCTGGGAGATGTGACCGGCAAGGGACTGCAGGCAGGCATGCTGGTGGCGCTGATCGTGGGAGCCATTCGCACCATTGTCGAGACCAGTTACGAGCCGCAATATGTGCTGCAGACGCTGAACCGGAGACTCCGCGACCGCGCCCAGGCCGCCGCAACCTGCGTGGCGATGCACGTGGAAGCCAGTGGCACCACCACCATTGTCAATGCCGGGCACCTTGCCCCCTATTTCAACGGAAAAGAACTGGCTGTAGAGAATAATCTGCCCCTGGGTCTGACTGACGCGCTGCAGTTGGAGGAGACTCGCGTGACGCTTCAGCCCCTGGACCGCCTGATCGTCCTGACCGATGGCGTAATCGAGGCCAGAAACGATCAGAAAGAGCTCTTCGGCTTCAATCGCGCCCGCTCCATCAGCCATCTGCCCGCGTCCTTTATTGCCCGTGCGGCGCAGATCTTCGGCCAGGATGACGACATCACCGTGCTCTCGATCAGCCGCGAAGGATCGGGCAAGCATGTCGCGATGGCCCCAAAGACAGAGCCTCTCTCCACCCAGGTTGCCAAGGCGTAAAGCGGCGCCAATCCACCACAGCTTGACCGGCTTCCGCAGTGCCTCCGCGCCTGGTGGAGCACGGCTGCCCTTCATGGTGTCGATCCCGCCGGAACAGGAACCGCGGCCATCGCTTCAGTGGCGGGAACCCCTTCAATGATCGCAACATTCACGAAGATTTTGATTGCAGTTTCTTGCGCCAGGCCTTACCGTGACGGGAAGTCTCAATCCTCATCTTGGAGCCTCGTCCATGCCCCTCGCGCTCTACTTGATGCAAAGCAGTCCCGATCCCGAGCAGATGCGGCGGCTGGCCATGGCCATCCTGGCGATTCTGCCCTTCCTGATGATTGTGGGCTTGATCATTTTGATCCTGCCTTGCTGGTTCGTCTGCAAGAAGGCCGGCCTCTCTCCATGGCTTTCGCTGTTAAACCTCGTTCCCTGCGGTCTGCTCGTTCTTCTGTATGTATTGGCTTTTGCTGAGTGGAAGGTGGCGCCTGTGCCTGCGATGGCATGGCCTCCGCAGCCGCCCTACCCGCCACGGCCGACGGTTCCTCCCCTGTCCTGAACCAGGCAAAGAGGCCGGAAATGCTAGCATCGTGATTGGAAAGAAATCTCCACGATGCCTGATTCGACTCCCTCAATTCAGAAAACTCCTCGCGTCCGTTTTGCGCCTTCGCCCACGGGCTTCCTCCACGTCGGCAGCGCACGTACCTTTATTTTCAATTGGCTGTATGCCCGTCACAACCACGGAACCGTGGTGTTGCGCCTGGACGATACCGATGTCGAGCGCAACACCGAGGCCAGCGCCCAGTCCATCTTTGACGGGCTGCGCTGGCTGGGCCTCTCCTGGGACGAAGAGTACAAGCAATCCGAACGTCTTGACCTGCACCGCCGGCAGGCCCAGGCCATCTTTGCCAAGGGCCTTGCCTATCGCGACTTCACCCCCGCCCACGCAGGCGACCCCGGCTCATCGGATGAAGACCAATCCTCCCGTCAAGGCGCCTGGCTCTGCAATCCGGGTATGCGCGAATTGTCCCGCGAAGAGAGCGACCGCCGCGCCGCCGCGGGTGAGCCGTTCGCCCTCCGCTATCGCGTCCCTCGCAGTACCGACCGCATCCTGCGTTTCACCGACGGCGTCTATGGTGCGCAGTCCAAGCTCGCCGACGAGGTCGAAGACTTCGCCCTGCTGCGGTCAGTCGGGGTCCCCAACGACAGGTCTTCGTCGTTGGGGTTGTGGGATGGATTCCCTACCTATCACCTCGCCTCGTGCGTTGACGACGCCGATCTCGCCATCAGCCACATCATCCGCGGCCAGGATCACCTGACCAACACCTTCAAGCACCTGCTCATCTTCGAGGCCCTCGATGTCGAGCCGCCCCACTTCGCGCATCTCCCGTTGCTCGTCGCCCCCGATGGCGCCAAGCTCTCCAAGCGCCGCCACGGCCCCGTCGTCAGCGTCACCACGTATCGCGATGCCGGCTTCCTCTCCCAGGCGTTCGTCAACTTCCTCTGCCTCCTCGGCTGGTCGCCCAAGGATGACCGCGAACTTCTCAATCTAGCCGACCTCACCGACGCTTTCACTCTCGAGGGCGTCAACCGCTCCAATGCCGTCGTTAACTTCACTGAGGAAGACCCCTTCGATCCAAAAGCCGTCTGGCTCAACGCTGAACATATCCGCGCTCTGCCGATCGAGCAGCTCAGTCCCTGCCTCCAGCCTTTTCTTGAGCAGGCCGGTCTCCATCCCTCGCCGGAAAAGCTGCTCGCCGTCACCCCGCTCATCCGCGAGCGCATTAAATTATTGCGCGACGCCGCCGCCGCCGCCGACTTCTTCTTCCTCCCGCAGCTCGCCCCGTACGATCCAGCCGAGTTGATCCCCAAGAAGGGCGATGCCGCGCTGGCCCGTCGCGTCCTTGCGCACGCCCTCGAAGTTCTGCCCACCGTCCCCTTCGATCACGATTCTCTGGACCATGCACTTCGCGCCGCAGCCGATCAACTGGGTCTGAAGGCCGGGCAAATGTTCCAGCCAATCCGTGTCGCCGTCTGCGGACGCAAAAACGCGCCGCCTCTGTTTGAAACCATGGTTGTCCTCGGCCGCGAGCTGTGCCTCGCCCGCATCCGCCAGGCCGAAGAAAGCCTTCAATCGCTCGGTTGAGTTGTTGTGCTTTCCCAAGTCCGAAAATCGGGACCTAGGGCATCCACCAACCTTCCCGTTGGGATTGATTATTCCTGACCCACGAGGAGATTCGTCAGGCCTCAAAGCGTCAGGGCACGACTTTAGTCGTGCCGCTCAACCGCTCTCAACCCGTGGGCTTTAGCCCCTGCGTGCTTATGCTTCTTTAAGTATGCCGTTCCAAACGGATACTCCTCTGGCCTGTTTGCCAGACCCGCTTTCACCGGATTGTTTTCTATATACTCGCGATGCTGTTGAAAGCTCTGGTCATCAAGGATCTGTACATCCGAGTATCCACTCTGCCAAACCTCGCCGCGAAACCCGAGTTCCTTGTTGGCGCGAAAGGAAAAGTTGCCTTTGATCAATTGCATCGCCTTCTCAATACTCATCTCGCTCGGAACTGTCATCAGAATATGGACATGATTGGGCATGAGAACGAAGTCGTGAACTGTCATTTTTCCGGAGCGCATATAGGCTCGAAGAATTTCTATCAAGAGCGCCGCCATGCGGTCAGTCTGGAAGAGCGATCTTCCGCCTGCTGTTCGCGTAGTTACAAAAAACGTTCGTGGGTAAAATGAGGCATTTGATGCATCCGAAGGCCGGGAAGGTATCGACATGGCAGTTTACTGCGCGACTAAAGTCGTGCCCTGACGCTTCTTAGCTTACTCGGATTCTTTCGCGGCCGTGCCGTTCTTATTGAACACAGCCCGCCCGTGGAATAATGAGCTAAGGCCATGACCAACGCAAACCCGGAAAGCTCAGAAGTTCCAGTTCACGACGTTCGCCCCATCTCCAACTTTCTCCGCGATCAGATCGCCGAGGATGTGCGCACCAAAAAGTACGGCGACGCCATCGTCCAGACCCGCTTTCCTCCCGAGCCCAACGGCTACCTCCACATCGGTCACGCCAAGGCAATTTGCATCGACTTCGGCCTTGCGGATGAATTTGGCGGCAAGACCAACCTGCGCTTCGACGACACCAATCCTGAAAAGGAAGAGCAGGAGTACGTCGACTCCATCATGAAGGATGTCCGTTGGCTGGGCTTCGAGTGGGACCGCCTCTGCTACGCCTCAGACTACTTCGGCCAACTCTATGAGTGGGCATTGCAACTCATCAAAGCCGGCAAGGCATACGTCGACGACCTCACCGCCGACGAGATCCGCCAGTACCGCGGCACCCTCACCGAGCCCGGCAAAGACAGCCCGTATCGCAACCGCACCATCGATGAGAATCTCGACCTCTTTCAGCGCATGAAGTCCGGCGAGTTCCCCGATGGCTCGCGCGTCTTGAGAGCCAAGATCGACATGGCCTCGCCCAACCTCAACATGCGCGATCCGGTCATGTACCGCATCCTCCACGCCTCTCACCAGCGCACCGGCGACGCGTGGTGCATCTACCCCATGTACGACTACGCCCACGGCCAGTCCGACTCCAGCGAACACGTCACCCACTCCATGTGCACCCTGGAGTTCGCCGACCACCAGCCCCTGTATCGCTGGTATATCGAGCAGTTGGGCATCTTCCCTTCGCAGCAGATTGAATTTGATCGCCTCAACCTCACCTACACCCTGCTCAGCAAGCGCAAGCTCCTCCAGCTCGTACAGGAAAACCGCGTCAACGGTTGGGACGATCCCCGCATGCCCACGCTCAGCGGCATCCGCCGCCGCGGCTTTACCCCTGAAGCACTGCGCGCCTTCTGCGCTTCCATCGGCGCCACGCGCACCAATGGGTCAACAGACATCGAGATGCTCGAGCACTTCCAGCGCGACCACCTGAACCGCCGCGCCAGCCGTGCCATGGCCGTTCTGCACCCGCTCAAGGTGGTCATCGACAACTACCCCGCCGATAAGGAGGAGTTTGTCGAGGTGGCCAACAACCCCGAAGACCCCTCCGCCGGCACGCGCCAGGTGCCTTTTTCGCGCGAAATCTATATTGAGCAGGATGACTTCCGCGAGATTCCTCCGCACAAGTACTACCGCCTCTCCCCCGGCAAGGAGGTCCGCCTGCGCAACGCCTACTTCATCACCGCCCAAAGCGCGGTGAAAGACGAGAGCGGAAACATCGTCGAGGTGCACTGCACCTATGATCCCTTGAGCCGCGGCGGCAACTCTCCCGATGGCCGCAAGGTCAAGTCCACCATGCATTGGGTCTCGGCCGCCCACGCCATCTCTGCCGAAATCCGTCTCTACGACAAGCTCTTCTCCAACGCCGACCCCTACGACATCGAAGAAGGCCAGGACGTCCTCAGCAATCTCAACCCCAACTCCCTTGAGATCCTCACCGGCGCCAGGCTCGAACCCTCCCTCGCCAAAGCCAAACTAGAGGACCGCTTCCAGTTCGAGCGCGTTGGCTACTTCTGCCTCGATCCCGATTCGACTGCGGAAAAACTGGTCTTCAACCGCACCCTTCCGCTAAAAGACACCTGGGCCAAGATAGAAAAGAAGTCAGGAAAGTAGCAAGTCGGCGGGTGGTTTGCATCTGTGCTTTCCCAGGTCTCAAAATCGAGACCTGGGGCACCCAATCTTGATGCTAGATTGAGATGTGGGCCGCGCCATCTCTACATCGCAATGGGGCCACTCAGTGTCTTTGCCGTATATGACGTTTGAGGAAGGCTGAAAGGCGGAAACAATGCACTCGCTCAGAAATCCGTCCGTTCTGTTGCTTGTCGTGACAGCCTTGCTCATAACAGGTGCGGCAGCCCGTGCGCAGCAGGACGGAGACGTGACGGTGATAATTAAAGCGAAGTCTAAACCCACCGCTCTTCCGACGCTGCTGGTCATGTGCGACTTGGTGTGCGACTGGAAGCTGGACGGCGAAGTTAAGGGCCATATCGACGCAGGAGGGTCAGCCAAGGTTAAGGTCGAACCTGGCGAGCACATGGTGGAAGCCGCAACCGAGGACGGTGTCGATCAGGTAAAGCAACCCAGCACGGTTAAACCAACGGGGCAGACTATGGTCAGCATCGAGCTCTGGCCTATACGTTACGCACGGCTTGTTGCCGAACAGGAGGAAAGGGATAAGGCTGCACAAGAGGGTCAGGCCAAGACAGAGCGAGAGATGAGAGAAAAGGCAGAGCAGGAGGCGCGGGAAAAAGCTGCGCGGGAACGTGCAGTGGAAGAGGAGGCCGAACGCCAACCCTGGACCGACCCTGCAACCGGGCTGACGTGGACGAAGCAAGGCAGTGGCGACGTGAGCTGGCCGCAGGCAGTGTATTATTGCCGGAACTTGCGGCTCGCAGGATACGATGACTGGCGTCTGCCAACGATCGATGAGCTGTCAGGCACCAATGGGAATGAGGCCAATGTCCATGGCGACTACTTGAAGGGCGACCCATTTCCCATCACAGTAGGATGGATATGGAGCAACTCTAAGCTAGGGAAGAAGGGAAGAGCTGCTGGTTATGCCTGGGTCTTCCAGTCATCTCGTTATGGCCCGGATATTCATAGCGTCATCCTGGATTGCGAGGCTTGCGGCGTTCGTGCATTATGCGTGCGGAGGACGCCCCACCCATAAAACTCCAGGTTTCGGAATCGAGATTTACTGTACGCGGTTGATCATTGCGTCTTGGGGATAGGCAGATGTGGGCCACCTACCTGAACAGACCGCGGGATGAGCGCCTAGCTATCGGACTCGCCGAGCTGTTTCCGTAATTCAGCAGACACAAAGGGACCGAGATTCAGCTCGACCGATTGACCCGACATTGCTTCTCTCAGTACATTGGCAGCTTCATCGGCGCTTCCGAGCGCTTCCGTCAGAAGCGCAAGAAGCCGATCACCTTCATGCACAGCAGAATCCGTCCCTGAATCGCGAAGTCGCGCAGAAACATGAATCGGCAGCTTGCCGATCAGGACAGCAAATCGCACCTTAAGCGCGCCATAGTTTCGCGTGATACTGAGCCGGTACGCGTAGCCATCTGCGTTCATTCCGTCGCTCTCCTTCGATCAGTTATGGGTCGCTGGGGCTGGTGACCAATATCCCAAAGACGAGAAATTGGACACGCGCCTTTAGCGGCCGTTCTCGAATCCGCGAGACATGGACCAACCGCCATCTTACGCCTAACGGCGTCTTCGGACCCCCTTGTGCCTTTTCGGAACCCATTTGCCCTCGGCATTCTTGAAAAAAGGCTGCATGGTCTCACAGATTCCACACATACCCCAATGATCAGGTTCGTCGGGAATGCTCCTGATGTTCGTAACCTCGCTTCCTTCACAGTCTGGTTGTCTTGCAAGACGATCCCTCTTCTCGCGATTTACTACCGAAGATGGCCTTCTAATTCGCTTTCTACCAGAAATTGTCCTCATGTCACTTCTCCTTCTTTTGGTCGTGTTGACGGGCAAGGAGCCACCTTCCAATCAAGTTCCACGTCCAATCAGACGGGATTATCCACGAGGTCGTGCGGTAAGTCCAGCGCCGGGTGCCCCACCCTCGCCGCGTTTTTGTTTTTGCGGCTAGGGCCGGATAGCACGACGCCAGCATTATTGGAATGCCGATTTTCTATTGTCTATAGCCGGGTGCCCCAGGTCTCGCTTCTGAGACCTGGGATTCGCGACGCTCCCCTACGGAATCAGATAAGCCCCCGGTATCCCCTCATCCAGTGTCGCCAAAACCGCTCCATTCGCGCTCGCCAGTTGCAGCAGATGCCCGTCCGTCGCCTGAGCCGGAGATTTTACCCACGCAGGAAGGACCGAGATGTCGTTCCCGTCCGTTATGAATTCGAGCGGCAGCGCTTTCCACGCCTTCAGTTCCTGTAACAGGGATTTTGCGTGTGCCACATCCATGCCGTAGGTACGAACATTCCCCAGCACCCGAACGAATCCAAGTTCGGTGATGGAACAGGTCAGGAAACGATCGCCCTTTCGGGATCGAATCCAGGCGCCAACCTGATCGTGGAAATCATGCCGCCTGAACCCATAGGCGATGAGCGCGTTGACGTCCAGAAGGTATCTCATGGAAAGTCAACAAGCAGTTCACGGACCATCTTGCTGGTGAGAACGGGCGCATCGGGACCCACGTCAATCACCGGAAAACCCGTGATCGGGTCTTTGATGATTCTGGCCGCGGAGCGCTTCCTCTTTGGGGCTGTCAGCACAATCCGATCCTTCTCGATGGCAATATCGAGCGAATCACCCGCTCGAATGCCGAGCCTGCGGCGCAGCGGTCCGGGAAGAACGACCTGGCCTTTCGTCGATACCTTGGTCTGCATAGTAAGACAATCTTACCGCAAGATGGACTTTTCGAGAACGTACCCGTTTGCTCCGTGTCCCCTGTACCTGGGTGTCCCTCGACCTGGTCTTATCGCGTCAAGGGCAGGACAGCATGTTCCACGAATCTCCATGAGCGCTTGCTTTTGCAGAGAATTAGGCTCCACAAGCGCACAATCTAGGTATGGCGAACCTCCAGGTCATCGATCCGGAACCTGAAAAAACAGAAGCACCCACCCCCCTCCCCCCCGAAAATGCCCCTTTCCCGGGTGCATTGATTGTCCGGATGAGGAGATAATAGTCCTGTTATCAATATCTTACCGTCAACGATTGGAGACAGCCCTATTATCTGAATGGTAAACCCACACACCCGATTTCTACTGATTTTGACCCCTTTTCAGCTCAAGAATGACCGAATTTGGCTGTCATCGGGCGCAGGGGGCGCGGGCGCTTACTTTCCAATCACATCGATGGGCACGGTGATTGTCTTTGGCGGCATGCAGACATTCCTGTCGCAGGCCTGGTAGCGCAGTTTCGCCTCCACCAGGTGATTGCCGGACTCGGCAACAATGCGTGTCAGGATTGTGAATTCGCCGGTGTACACACTGAGTTTCGTGTTGGGGTCCAGAGGAAGTGTAAAGTCGTTTCCCGTGGGATAGTCGGCCTTTACGAGCCGCACGCCTGAGCCCTCGGGAATGGAGAACGTGGTTGGGATCAGCTCTTCCTGCCTGGGCGTGTGGGAATTGATGTGCAGGCCCTGCCCGATGCGAAAGTGCAGCGCCACAGGGCTGGGCTTGCCGGCGGATACGGTGACCTGTTCGGGGTATTGATAGACGACGGCCGCGCCCCCGGTGATGGAGCGGCCAGGCGAGTCACTCATTGGGGCTTGCCCCTTCGCCGACAGAACCAACAGCGCCAACGCCATTCCCGCCACCCAGCGGCTGCTTTTCATTGCACCGCTCACTTCCCTGCCCCCAGCGCCTTGCGAATGTTGGCCTCGATATCGTCTTTCGAGCTGATGCCCATCTGGGCCGCGACGACCGTCCCATTGCGATCGACAAAGAATGAGGTCGGCATCGCATCCAGCCCGCCATAGGTCTGGCTGATGCTGTCGCCATCGATCAGCACGGGATAAGGCATGTGCTCCTGCTGAGCAAACTTGGCAACGTCGGCCTTTTGTTTTTCCCTTCCGGCTTTGTCGTCTTTGGCCAGATCGTCTCCCTCGGTCGAGATACCAAGAATCTCGAATCCCTGCGCGGCGTACTGGTTGCGCAACTCGACCAGCCAGGGTGTCTCGATCTTGCACGGGCCGCACCATGTAGCCCAGAAATTGAGGAGCACTGCCTTGCCCTTGTAGCTGGAGAGGGACACCTTGTGACCGCTTAGATCCTCCAGCGCAAAGTTGGGCGCAGGCTTGCCTTTGAGCGGCGAAATGTACTGCGGCACGTCACCGGCGGCGGTGCTCACCAGTTCACCCTTTGCCGCCGAGGCCAGCAGCTTCTCCGCAGCCTGCTTGCGGTATTCCCAGTTGGCCCACCCCGCCCAGGCAAAGGTGGCCAGAATCAACAAAACGACGCCAAGAACGAGGGTGTTGCGCTTCACGGGGATAGACCTCTCCTCTCAGATTGTACGAGCAACGGAGCCGCGGTGAAAACGTCCTCTCGGCGCCGCCGTGAACTTCCCGACCGCCGCAAGCTGATACCATCAGAAACCGATGAACCCGAAAGATGCACAAGGCAGTCTGAACCCGGCGGATCTGGTGCGCACCGAAGCATCGGCGCTTGAGGTCCTGGCGGCGCGGCTCGAAGGCCCGATGGCCGCGGATTTCGACCGCGCAGTGGAACTGATTCTCCGCTGCAGCGAGGGCAATGGCCGCGTGGTCGTCACCGGCATGGGCAAGAGCGGCATCATTGCGCAGAAGATCGCAGCCACGCTCAGTTCCACCGGGAGCCCGGCGCTGTTTCTGCATCCCGCCGAAGCGGTGCACGGGGACCTCGGCGTGCTGATGGCCGGCGACGTGGTGATTGCGCTCTCGGCCAGCGGCGAGACGGAGGAGATTCTGCGCCTGCTGGCCACACTCAAGCGCAAAGGCGATGCGCTGATCAGCTTCTGCTGCCGCATGGAGTCCACCCTGGCCACGGCCAGCGATGTGGCCCTGGACTGCTCGGTGGAGCGCGAGGCCTGCGGGCTGGGCCTGGCTCCAACCACTTCAACGACGGCGATGCTGGCGCTGGGCGATGCGTTGGCCATTGCAGTAAGCGTGCGCAAGGGGTTTCGCGCCGAGGATTTTGCCGAGTTGCACCCTGGCGGAAAGCTGGGCAAGCAGTTGGCCAGGGTGCGCGACCTGATGCACAAGGGCGAAGACGTGCCGGTGGTGGCGACAACCACATCGATGACCGATGTGATTTACGAGATGTCGTCGAAAAAACTGGGCATCACGACAGTGCAGGACAACGGACGGCTGCGCGGCGTGATCAGCGACGGCGACTTGCGCAGGCTGCTGGAACGCGAGGGCGGCGCAGCGCTGAGCCGGACGGCGGGCGAGGCCATGAACGCGCACCCACGTACTATTCGCGCCGATGAGTTAGCCGCCAAAGCGCTGGCGGTTCTGGAAGAGCGGAAGATTACTTCACTGGTGGTGGTGGATGCCCAAGGCCGAGTCGAGGGTGTGGTGCACCTGCACGATCTGTGGGGCGTGGAGCTGATTTAGGGGCAGGGATCAGAGATCAGGATCAGAACTACCTAGAAGTAGTGCGCCAGTTATGAGAAGACAAACCTATGGACAGACGGGCTGAGATGCAAAGGGTGCTCGACATGGAAGTGAAGCGTTGGTCTGAGATGTCCCCAGAGCAACTCATCACGGAGTTGGCGGAAGTGCAAAACTATGAGGTCGAGTCTGGCGGCAAGCGTTATCAGTTTGAAGTTCAGATGTTGGAAAACGAGAGTGACTACGTTCATGTGGATGTATCCGTAGATGATGGCCGCCTTCCCTATTCCATCTCGCCCTTGGGACAGGCCTTTCTTCTGAAGAGGGTCCGATACGCATCCGAACATTTAGAATAGAGACTGCCTCCAATCGTTCGTGCGTCCGCCGCGGCGGGCGGGAAAGTTCGCTCACACATCTCTATGCATCGTTGGTCAAAGCTCTTCATCCCTACTCTTCGCGAAGCCCCTGCCGACGCCGAAGTGGCCAGCCACAGGTTTCTGGTGCGTGCCGGCTATATTCGCCAGCTCGGCGCAGGCATCTACAACTACCTCTTCCTCGGCCAGCGGTCGCTGAACAAGATCATCAGCATCGTGCGCGAGGAGATGGACAAGATCGGCCAGGAGTTCTACCTGCCGGGCATTCTGCCGCGCGAGCCATGGGAGCAGAGCGGGCGCTGGGCGGGGATGGGCGACAACATGTTTCGCCTCAAAGATCGCAAAGGCGCGGACCTTTGCCTGGGCATGACGCACGAAGAGATCATGACCTCGATTGCGCGCAGCGAACTGCGCAGCTACAAACAGTTGCCGCAGATCTGGTACCAGATTCAGGCCAAGTTTCGCGACGAACCGCGGCCCAAGTCGGGTCTGCTGCGCGTGCGCCAGTTCACCATGAAGGACAGCTACTCCTTCGATATCAACATGGCGGGCCTGGACAAGAGCTTCGACCTGCACGACGCGGTGTACCGCAAGATCTTTACCCGCTGCGGGCTGAAGTTTGTGGCCGTTGAGGCCGACTCCGGCGCGATGGGCGGCTCGCAGTCACAGGAGTTCATGGTCTACACCGACGCGGGTGAGGACTTGATCGCAAGCTGCCCGGTCTGCGGCTACGCGGCCAACCTGGAGAAGGCAACTTCGTTGCTTGATCCTTTGGTGGAACTCGAGGCTACGGGGGACGGCACGCCGGAGTTGGTGCACACGCCGGGTTGCGCGGCCATCGCGGATGTGGCTGAGTTCTTCAAAATGTCTCCGGCATCCGACATCAAGTGCGTGGCCTACATGGCATTGAAGCGCGGCACGAAGGGCGCAGCCGACACATGGCACGGCGTTGCCGCCTTCCTGCGCGGCGACCACCAGGTAAATGAGACCAAGCTGCTGGGCGCGGTGGAAGCAGCGGAGCTGCGCACCATGCAGGCCGAAGAACTGGAACAATACTTTGGCGGTCCGGCTGGATACCTGGGGCCGGTCGGCTTGAAGCACAACGCCAAACCGCTAGAAGACGGATTGATCGTGGTGGTGGACAGGTCTCTTGTGGACCGCAAGAACCTGGTGGCGGGGGCCAACAAGCACGACTACCACTTCCGCAACGTCACGCCGGGCCGCGATTTCACCTGGACACTGGCAGCCGACATTCGCAGCGTAAACGAGGGCGAGGGCTGCCCGAAAGATGGCTGCGCAGGCAGGCTAGTGGTGGGCAAAGCGGTCGAAGTCGGACATATTTTCAAGCTCGGCTACAAGTACTCCGAATCGATGGGTGCGCGCGTGCTGGACGTGAACGGCAAGGAAGTGACGCCGATCATGGGCAGCTACGGCATCGGCATCGAGCGCATTCTCACCGCGGCCATCGAGCAGTCGAACGACAAGAACGGCTTCTGGCTGCCATCGTCGATTGCGCCGTTCACGGTGGTTGTGACTGTGACCAATGTGTCTGACGCAGCGCTACGCGAAGCTGGCGAAGCGCTAGCGGCCGAGCTTGAATCCGCAGGACTTGATGTTCTTCTTGATGACCGAGACGAGCGTGCGGGCGTCAAATTCAAGGATGCTGACCTCGTGGGTATTCCCTACCGCATCAACGTCGGCAAGAAGGTGGCTGCCGGCCTGGTGGAAGTGGTGACGCGTTCAACGGCGAACAGCGTGGACGTAGCATTGCATGAAGTGCTGGCGCACGTGAAGTCGCGCGTGCAGGAAGATGAATTGAAAGAGCTATCAGATCCCAGCCTCTAGATTCGGGCTTGTATTTGCCGCTGCGGGTTCCCGGTGATTCTGTCCCCTCGCACGGAAGAGCAAGACGCTAGGAGCTAGCGGGTAAAAGCTTGGCAGAAGGAGCAGTAATGGCGTTGAAGATCAGGCTGGTATGGCCCGCCTGGAAACACCCCGGGCGATTGCTGTTGCTGCGCGCTCTAATTGTGTGCGCAGTGCTGACCGGCGTGGTGGCCTTCAGCGTCTTCGAGTTTTATTACTTCAAGTACCGGCACATTGTAGACACGCGCCTGCAGCAGCCGCTGTTTGCCAACACGGCCAAGATTTTTGCTGCTCCACGCGAGGTGCGGCCGGGACAGAAGTTGAGTGTCCCACTCATTTCATCCGAGCTGCGCGAGGCCGGTTACACCGCGGATGGCGCGTCGCAGGCATCGCAGTTGGGAACCTTCACCGAGGAGGGTGCCCAGAGTATTACCGTGCGCCCCGGCCCGCAGTCCTACCACTCGCAGGATCCTGCCACGATTCGCATTAGAAATGGAGTGGTTGGCTCCATCGTCGACGATCATTCACAGCTTCTGGCCAGCTACGAGCTAGAACCTTTGCTCATTACCGGTCTGAGCGAGGATACCAACCGTACCAAGCGCAGATTGATCAGCTACGACGAGATTCCGCCCAACCTGGTACAGGCCGTGCTGGCCATTGAGGACCGCCGCTTCTTTGAGCACAGCGGCGTCAACTACTGGCGACTGTTCGAGGCGGGAATACGCGACCTGCTCACAGGCCAGAAGCAGCAGGGCGGCTCCACGCTGACCATGCAGCTGGCGCGCGGCTTTTTCCTCTCCCCTGAAAAGCGCATTAAGCGCAAGATGATTGAGATCTTGATCACCTTCCAGCTCGAGCATCGGTTCTCAAAAAAGCAGATCTTTGAGATGTATGCCAACCAGATCAATCTCGGTCAGCGGGGCAGTTTTTCAGTGGATGGATTTGGCGAGGCATCGGAAGCTTACTTCGGCAAGGATGTGCGCCAGCTCAATCTGGCAGAGGGCGCGTTGCTGGCCGGCATGATTCAGCGGCCGAACTACTTCTCCCCTTTCCGCCATCCGGACCGGGCCATCGACCGGCGCAACCTGGTGCTGGACTCGATGGTGGAAACCGGCGCCGTCACCAAGGACGAGGCGGAGCGCGCCAAGGCCGAGCCGCTGCACCTGTCTTCGCAAAGCGTGGACGCCAGCGAGGCGCCTTACTTTGTGGACCTGGTGCGTGATCAATTGACGCAGAGGCTTGGTGAAACTGAATTCAATCGCGAAGGCTTGCGCATCTATACTTCGCTCGATCCCGATCTGCAGCGAGCAGCCGCCGATGCCGTGGAAGTGGGCATGCGCAATGTGGACCAGATGGTCGAAAAATTGCACCCGCATCGCAAGCCCGACGAGACCCTCCTCTACCCGCAGGTTTCACTGGTGGCGCTCAATCCCCATACCGGGCAGGTGCTGGCGCTGATCGGCGGACGCAACTATGGCAACAGCCAGCTCAATCACGCCGTGGCCAAACGCCCTACCGGATCAATTTTCAAACCCTTTGTTTATGCCGCGGCCTTCAACACCAGCATTGCCGGAACCATGCTGCCGGGGCAGGATAAGCTCTTTTCGGCGGTCACCATTCTCAACGACGAGCCGACCACCTACGATGTGGATGGCCAGGAGTATTCGCCGCGAAACTACAAAGACGAATACCATGGCCAGGTAACCGCGATCTATGCGCTGGCTCACTCGCTGAACAATGCGACCATCGGCCTGGCCGCCGAAGTGGGCTTTGACAATGTAGCCGCGCTGGGCCGCGATGCGGGCGTCAAGAACGCGCGGGGGACACCGTCAGTGGCCATTGGCTCGTATGACGCAACGCCCCTGGACATGGCCGGCGCCTATACCATCTTCGCCAACAACGGAGTGCACCTGGACCCGTGGTTGCTGGCCAGCGTGCGCACTCCTTCAGGCGACATCATCGACGACTATACCCCCACGTCGAGGCAGGTTCTGGATCCACGCGTCGCCTACCTGACCACCAACCTGATGGAAGGTGTGATGAACTTCGGCTATGGCTACGAGGTGAGGAAGCGCGGCTTTACAGAACCCGCTGCCGGCAAGACCGGGACCTCGCACGATGCCTGGTTTGCTGGCTTTACCAGCAACTTGATCTGCATCGTGTGGGTAGGCAACGACGACTACACCGATGTGAAGCTGGCCGGGGCCCTGGCCGCCGCGCCTATCTGGGCGGAGTTCATGAAGCGTGCGGTGCAGTTGCCGCAGTACTCCGACACTCATGACCTTGCACCGCCGGATGGCGTGGAGGTGGTGAGGCTGGACAAAGTCAGCAACCTGTTGAGCGACGATTCCTGTCCGGACAGCTACGCCGCCGCGTTCCTCAGCGGCTCAGCACCCATGGAGACCTGCGACCACCCTGCCGATCATCGCAACTTGCTGCAAAAGATCTTTGGCCTGGGCAAGAACACGAATAAAGCAAATTAACCATCCACTTCGGAGCCGTCGGGCATGGACTGGCAACGCCGGCACCAGAAGGTGACACGCGCGTCCGGCCCCTGGATAAGCCTGCGAATCGGCTCGTCGCATCGGCGGCACGGCTCGCCGGCACGGCCATAGACCCACAGGCTGGCTTGCGGATCGGATTGCTGCGTAGTGCGGCGCCGCCGGCCACGGTAGGTCACGATGGCATCGCCGGAATCTTCAAGGACGTTGGCGCCAACCAGCTTTTGCGCAGCGGCAATCAATGCCGCAACCTGCGCCTGATCGAGCACGGCCACAGGACAGAATGGATTGACACCGGTCACGAAGCAGATTTCAGACTTGAAGACATTCCCCACGCCTGCGAGCACTTCCTGGTGCAGCAGTACATCGGCAATTTCTTCTTTGCCATGCGCCAGCACCCGGCACACGGCGGATGGAGCATCGAAGTCGCCGCTCAGCACATCGAGCTGGGAAGGCGGAATTCTCCGGTCGCGGGCCATCGACTGTGCCGTATGCATCCGCGCTACCGGCACGCTGAAACCCACTGCAATGTAGTCGCTGTTCTCGACCACGATACGCATATTGGTCCGCGGCTGCTGCCAGCGCTCACCGGGGCGATAGATGTGCCAGCTGCCGCTCATCAGCATATGCGTGGCCAGCGTTCCTCCACCGGAAAAGTGAATCAGCAGCCACTTGCCGCGCGACTCCACACCTTGCACAAGTTGGCCGGCCAGTGGCGTGTCCTCATTGAAGCGCGTCAGCAGCGGATAGGTGGAGCGGAAACCTGTGATCGGCTTGCCGACCAGTGCGCGCCCCAATGCGCGGGCAGTGCGATAGATTGTGTCGCCCTCCGGCATCGGTTATTGCAACTCCTCAGCGAGCGGATCGTAATGCGGCAAAGGGAGCGGAATGCGGCGCAGGTGCATGCCCAGCGGGCCGGGATAAAATCCGGCATCCATAAGAAAGCGGGCCATGGGATGCGCTGCGACCGGCTGGCCGTTGATGGTGGTGATCAACACTCCCTGGTGGCTGCCGCCACGCATCTTTTCTTGCCCGCGCGCGCAGAGAAAATGCGCCAGCCCCGCGGCAACCTGCGACCGCTCCGGCTCCTCCACGGGCAAGAACACCAGCAGGTTCGAATTGTTCCGGCGCAGCCACGCCACCAATTGACCGTTGCGCAGGATTACCTCAGCGTAGGACGCGCGCGTAAGCAGGCGGGGAGCAGTTTCGGAGTCCTCTTCGGCCACGGGAAGATCGGGCCAACGCAACACTGAGCCGTAGGGATTGGCAGGATCGGCGGCGGCCAACTGCACAAATTCCGGCTTCTCCGCAGCGGGCTCGTTGCGCAACTGGCGCAACAGATCCACGGCGGCCGGCAACGCAAACTGCGTGGCTCCCAGGCCGGCCACAAAATATCCGCGGCGAATGCGCCCGCTTTCTTCGAGAGCCTTCAACACGTCGTAGACGGCACTGAAACCACCCGGCACATTCTCTGCCGCCACCGACTCGCGCAGCAGCACGCCATAGCGGTTGAGCAGTTGTAAGGCAAGCGCGTGGCTGGCTTCGGTTTTCGTGGGAGCGCCGCTGCCCGCCTGCTGAGCGCGGACGGGAAGTAAGGACCAGCGCCCCTGTGCCGTGGGCGGCGTGGTGCGGCGCGAACGAAATACAACTCCTGTCTGCAAGCGGCGCGGAGTTCGTGCGTTGTCAGGTTTGGTAATGTAGGCGCGCAAGGCGTGCAGAGAGTCGTTGGTGATGAGACCGCGCCAGACCAGGCTCCACAAGGCATCGATCGACTCGCCGGGATAGCCACCGCCCACAGCCTGGTGCAGCGGCTCGAAGAAGCTGGCGCCGGTGGACTCAAGCACTGCAATGAGTTTTTGTTCGCGCTCAGTGAGTGGCTCGACCAAGGGCCGCTGCTGCAGCAGCAGGGGTAGCTTGTCCGCCAAGAAGAGAGCGATGCGGCCGTCGCGTTCGCCCAGAGGCTCAACGCCGGCCCACGCCACTTCGCCCGCGGCAATCAGCGTATCCAACCCTGCGGGAGCATAGTCTGCAATGCGCGCCGGCAAGATTGAAGTTTCGAGCAGAGAGGCGGGCAGCGGCGCGCCCTGCAGGCTCTCGATGGTATCCAGCATGGCGTCGAGATGCGCAGGTGTGCCGCGGCGCGGGGTCAGCAGTCCCTGCCAATGGGTGAGGAACCGGGCCAGCGTGTGCTGCTCGACAGGCTCAACCTCACGCCTGAGCTTGGCCAGCGATTTACGGCGAATCAGGCGGAGCATCTCCGCGTCGCACCACTCGCGATGCAGCCCGCCAGGGCGGAAGCCGCCTTCGAGCACGCGCCCTTCATTGGCCAACAGGCGCAGCGCGTCTTCCACTTGAGCGGCATCAAGGGCAAAACGGTCCACCACCTCGCGCAGCGTGAATGGGCCATGGGTACGCGCATAGCGGCGGACCAGTTCGAGAACCGGGTGGGCTACCGGCTCCATCAGAGCGGCAGCCAGCCCCGGCGGCAGCGGAATGCCCAGCCCATCGCGATAGCGTGCGGCATCCTCCGCGGCAATCAGGCGGCGCTCGCCGGCAATGCGCAACTCCAGCAATCGGCGGGAGCGAACCAGGCGATCCACATGCCCCAGAAGATCGGGTGAAACCACCCGGCACGCAAGTTCGTCGCGCGACAAATCGCCCAGGCGCAAACAAAGATCGTGCATGCCGTCGGCCGAGCGTGCGCGATGCGACTCGGCCAGGCACTGCGCAATCTCCTCGACCTCGGCAATTGCATCGGCATCGAGCAGTTCGCGCAGATCGGCCTCGCCCAGCAGCCCGCGCAGTTGGTCCTGGTCGATGGTCAACGCCTGGGCACGGCGCTCGGCCAACGGCGCGTCGCCATCATAGAGAAAGTTGGCGACATAGCTGAACAACAGCGATGAGGCAAATGGCGAAGGCGTGTGCGTCTCCACCACGTGGACACGCAGTTGACGCTGCTCAATGGCGCGCAGTGTCTCAATCAGCGCGGGCATATCGAAGACATCACGGAGACACTCGCGATAAGCCTCGAGCAGCAGAGGAAAGGAGGGATAGCGCGAAGCCACGCTGAGTAGATCGTAAGACCGCTTGCGCAACTGCCACAGGGGCGACCGGGCATCGGCGCGGCGGCGTGGCAGCAGCAGCGCGCGACCGGCGGCCTCGCGAAAGCGCCCGGCAAACAGTGCCGTCGATCCGAGCTGGCGCAGTACTAGGGCCATGGCCTCGGCGGATTCGACCAGGAACCAATCCGGATCGGGCGGCTCGTCGGTGTCTGGAAAACGCAGGACGAAGCCGTCATCGCCCCACAGCGTCTCCACCTCCGGCCCTCCCGCGGCGCGGATGCGCGCGCTGACGGCCATGGCCCACGGAATGTGGATGCGGCTGCCGAAGGGTGTGAGAACGCAGACGCGCCAGTCACCCAGCTCGTCGCGGCAGCGCTCAATGACGATGGTGCGGTCGTCGGGAACGGAGCCCGTGGCTGCCTGCTGATCGGCGAGAAACTCGAGAAGGTTCTCGGCGGCTCCGGGATCGAGGTCGTGCTCCGTCACCAGGCGGGTGAGCGCGGCAGGTTTGGGGAGGGACCGCAACTCGCGCACCAGGGCCCCGATGCGGCGACCGAATTCGAGAGGACGACCGGGACCATCCCCTTTCCAGAACGGCATTTTGCCCGGCTCGCCCGGCGCTGGAGTGACAAGGACACGGTCGTGGGTGATGTCTTCAATGCGCCAGGTGGAGGCGCCCAGGATGAAGGTCTCGTTAGTGTGGGACTCGAAGACCATTTCCTCATCGAGTTCACCGACACGCACGGCTTTGCCCTCAGTGTGAGCCAGAAACACGCCGTAGAGGCCGCGGTCGGGAATGGTTCCGGCGTTGAGGATGGCGAGACGAGCGGCGCCGTCGCGGGCGGTGACGACGTTGCGGATGCGATCCCAGGTGAGACGGGGACGCAACTCGGCAAATTCGTCGGAGGGGTAGCGGCCACTGAGCAGGTCGAGGACTCCCTCAAAGGCAACTCGACTGAGAGCGCCGAAGGGGGCGGCGCGGCGGACTAGGCAGTAGAGGGCGTCGACAGAGACTTCAGGCTTCGGGGTCTCGGAGGATTCCCAGGTCTCAGATTCGAGCCTTGGGGCATCTATTTCCTCACCCCAGAGACCAGGGCTTGCTTGCGCTGACCCCGGTGTTTCACCTCGCCTCGCGGGGAGGCGCTGGAGCTTTTTGGCGCGGGTGGGAAGCGATACACCTGGCGGGTGAGCCACAATGGCGACCAGTTGCTGGGCGAGGACGTCGAGGGGGTTGCGAGGGAAGCGGGTGGACTCGATCTCTCCCTCGTGCATGGCACGGGTGACGGCGGCGCAGGCCACCAGGTCGGCGCGGAACTTGGGAAAGAGGATGCCCTCGCTGACGGCGTCGACATGGTGGCCGGCGCGTCCGATGCGCTGCATGCCGCTGGCGACTGAGGGCGGAGCCTCAATCTGGATGACGAGATCGACGGCGCCCATATCGATGCCCAACTCAAGAGTGGAGGTGGCGCAGAGGGCGCGAATCTTGCCCGCCTTCAACTGCTCCTCAATGACCGCACGCTGGGCGGCGGCGATGGAACCGTGATGGGCGCGAGCGATGGGCTCACCGGCCAGATCGTTGAGCGCGCCGGCCAGCCGCTCAGCTACCTGGCGGCTATTGACAAAGAGAATGGTTGAGTTGCGCTCGCGGATCAGCTCCAGGAGGCGGGGATGAATAGCGTTCCAGATGGAGACGCGGCGGGGCATCTGCGAGGCTGCACCCGAGGGGATTTCCTCCATGGCGTTGAGGCGTGCCATATCTTCAACCGGAACTTCAATTCTTAGCTTTAGCTGCTTGAACGAACTGGCATTTACCACAGTGACGGGACGATAGCGCAAGGGCGTGGTTTCAGCGATGTCGGAAGACCAGGCGGCGGGGGTTGTGGAAAAGAGGCTCACTTCGGCAGCTTCGCCTTGCGGTTCGGGAGGGGAGGGTTCAACATCCGCTCCTTCAATAGATATCCGATTTTCTGAGAGCTTCACTTCAGGCGACAGATCCACACCGCCGAGAAAGCGGGCTACCTCTTCAAGAGGACGCTGGGTGGCGGAGAGGCCAATGCGCTGGATGGACTTCTTACACCCCACGGACGTTTGGACCAGGGCTTCCAGCCGCTCCAGGGAGAGAGCCAGATGTGCGCCGCGCTTAGTGGGAACCAGGGCATGAATTTCGTCGACGATGACGGTGTCGACGGTGCGGAGAGCGTCGGCGGCCTGCGAGGTGAGCAGGAGGTAGAGCGACTCGGGAGTGGTGATGAGGATCTCGGCCGGTTGGCGGCGAAACCGTGCCCGCTCGCGCTGCGGGGTGTCGCCGGTACGGACGCTGATGAGCGGCTCGTGGAAGGGAACGCCCATGCGGCGGGCCATGTTGGCGATGCCAGCCAGGGGGGAGCGGAGGTTGCGTTCCACGTCGACGGCCAGGGCCTTGAGAGGTGAGACGTAGACGATGCGGCAGCCGGGTTTGCGTCCCGCCGGGGGTGGGTGGAGCATGAGTCGATCAAGGCACCAGAGGAAAGCGGTGAGGGTTTTGCCGGTTCCGGTGGGGGCCAGGATGAGCGCGCTTTCGCCGCGGGCGATGACCGGCCAGCCCATGCGCTGGGGTGCAGTCGGCGCATCGAAGACAGCTTTGAACCACGCCGCTGTGACGGGATGGAAGCAGGCGAATGGATCAAGAGTCGAGTCCGGGTTGGGCTGGTGCGGGGACATGCCTGCAATTGAGAATAGCGCCAACGGGCGGCGAAGAGGAAGCGAAGAAAAACAAGGGATAACGTAAGACCGCCGAGGGTATGTCCCCGGTCCGTACCGTGAACCCCACCCCCTCCCCCCTATTCTGTAAGCAAATTCTCTCTTTTCAATCGTTTAAGGTAGGGGATGCGCCGCAAGATATTGATTGCGCAAGAGTTATCTGCAGAGTATAGGCCCTAAAGGAGTTAAGCCGCATCTCAGGGCGCGGTCGATTGTTTGCCCCCCCAAAAAATTCATGAAGACAATCCCCTTTCGCGCCTGACTGTGCGTGGCCCCCGGACCTGTAGTTCGAATGGCGACATGCGCCCTGCCCTTGCGATCGATCTATCGGTGCTCAACCCAAATCCCATTATGCGCCGCGCGGACATAATTCTATGCAAGAGGACAGCCGTTCTCCGGGTCCGAAGCGGACAGCATCTGTGGGCGGAATATGTATCCGGCCTTGTTGGTTTTTAGACGGGTTCTTAGGAATTCAGTGTGTCAATCCGCTCCGACGCCAATCAACGAGATTACAGGCGGATAATCGCCTAATCAATACAAACTCGAACTGAAAGGACGCGAGCATCGTCTGCCCGCGCGCGAGATGCCTGAAGAAATTGGCTAGAGCCCCGCGGCGGTTTCCTTGGCCATGTAATCCACTACGGCTTTGAGGTCGCCTTTGGATTCTTCAAAGACCTTGAGCTGGCGGTCGGCTCCGGTGCCGGTGGCCATGATCTTGCGGATGCCGTCGATGGCTTTGCGGCTGTCTAACTCGTCAACCACGGGATCAATGAGGGCGAGATACTCCTCAAGCAAGTCGCGCTCGGGGATTTCCTGCTGGCGGCCGAAATCGATGAGTTTGCCGTCGAGGCCGTAGCGGACGGCGCGGAATTTGTTCTCCATCAGGAGCGGGCGCGAATAGTGGCGGAAGTCCTGGTTGGACTCGTGGAGGCGATAAAGATAGACGGCGGTGGCCTGGATGAGGGCGGCGATGGCCACCGTTTCTTCGGCACGCAGGGGGATGTCGCAGGCACGGACTTCGACGGTGTTGAAGAAGGGATGGGGGCGGATGTCCCACCAGATCTTTTTGGCGTTGTCGATGCAGTTGGTACGAACCAGCAAGCTGACGTAGTTCTCAAACTCGGAGTAGCTGGCGAAGGCGTCGGGTATGCCGGTGCGGGGGAAGTTCTCAAATACCTTGGCACGGTAGCCCTTGTAGCCGGTGTTGATGCCCAGCCAGAAAGGCGAGTTGGTGGCGAGGGCCATGATGTGGGGCAGGAAGTAACGCATCGAATTCATGATGCGGATGGCGGCTTCGCGGTCCTCGATGCCGACATGCACGTGAAGGCCGAAGATGAGGTTGGCGCGGGCCACAAGCTGCAGGTCCTTGACCACCTGGTGATAGCGCGGGTCGGGATGAATTTGCTGCGTGCGCCAGTCGGCAAAGGGATGGGTGGCGCCGGCGACCAGCAGCAGTTGGTGCTCGCGGGCCAGCTTGATCATCTCGCGGCGGAGTTCGTAGATGTCCTGGCGAGCCTCGTGGATGTTACGGCAGACGCGGGTGCCGACTTCGACGACTGAGGTGTGCATCTCTGCCTTGACGCGCTCCTGGAGACGGAGCTTGCCGTGGGCCAGCATCTCGGTCTCGATGTGGGAGCGCAGGTCACGCGTAACCGGATCGACGGTCTGGTACTCCTCTTCGATGCCCAGGGAGAAGGATGGCCGCATGGGAGTCTCCTGATTCTGCTGATAAGACTACACATCTATCGTTCGGATTGGCGGCGATTCTTCGCCTCGGCATGGTCGAGCGGGATGGAGGCAACGCGCCCGGCCGCTGCGAAGGCGATGGAAGCCGGTTTAGCTGCTGCGGACTCTGGAGCCGACGGGCGACACAACTGCGCCCGCTAGCCCTGGCCAGTGTAATGCGGCGAAGGGGCGGCAACGAAAACCTGCTTGATGCGGGCGGTTTCTACCACGAGTGCGCGCCGCCGCTTATAATCCGCTTGCGAGAATTTCCATTCGGAATCCGTCGTCGCGCAAGACGGTAAATTGAATCTCATCTTGACTCAGGGATCGGAGCAGAGCAATGAGTTTGACACGCCGCAAGTTTTTGGTGAGTTCAACATGTGCTGGAACAGGCCTGCTGATGGCAGGCGCGGCAAGGCCCGCCATGCTGTGGGCCGGCGCGGCAGCACCCGCGCTGGCGCCCTACCTGACCGGAATGAGAATGGCAGCAACGCCGGCTACAGCGTATCGGGCGTACCGATCGAAGATGGTTACGA